>Ga0325404_1000789_pt1 | contig 32230 bp, 20 predicted proteins | sample PopdelMetagenome_18_FD_205664 | JGI IMG/M metagenome (GOLD analysis project Ga0325404, IMG submission 205664) | Populus deltoides microbial communities from Bellville, Georgia, United States - Xylem-Control-R1 | ecosystem: Host-associated > Plants > Phyllosphere > Stem > Wood/Secondary xylem...
TGTCATCTAACCTTTTTTTTTTGTTTTAGTATAAAAATGAAGCGAATATGGCCTAAAAATAGAGTGTTTTTTATTTATTTATTTTTTTAATTCAACTTTCAACTTATTTTTACATAAATCTATCTAATTATAAACACCGTTTTAATATATAAAAAAAATTTCTACCGAAAACAAAAATTTAAAAACACAAAATCAAAACAATAATTTTTTTTTTTCTGAAAGCCCAGTGTATGTGAAGCCCATGCGGACAGGCCACTCCATTCCTAAAAGCTTGCAAGGGTTTAGGGTTTGCAAATATAAGTCACACGATCCTCCATTGCTGCGGTCGTCCTTGCTGGTCTCCGCTCACTCTGCTCTCTTGAGGACACGGCGTACGAACAATGGTTCACGTCAGTTTTTACAGAAACTGTATACACTTTATCTCTATCTCGCTACCTCCATAATGCGTTTGTAATGCTTAGTTCGATATCTGGGTGAATCTTGAATTTTTTTTTCTTCTTTATATCCTTTTGGCTCTGATTATTTTGTGATACCATTAGTTGCCCTCTACGCCTTTTGGGATTTTGTTCACTGACGATGAACTGATCTAGTAAATCTACATTATATCGTTTTGTAAGGTTGAATTTTTTTTTGAGACAAACATTTTGCTTGGTAATTATTCAGGACATTGAAAACACTAGATTTGGAAATTGATTATCAAGACCTAGTACTAAATATGGTTTTTGTTTATTAGAAATTTAGTAACACGGGATCAGTTGATTGGAAGCACTTTGCCATTTAAGTCCCTTCATGTTAAATTTTAAAACTTGTTTTCTGCTTTCTAATTTTGTGTTGTAACTTTCTGAATTATTATTATTGATGAAAGCAAATTACTAGAAAAGGTTTTCTTTGTTTTGTTTGGTCTTTTTAAACTGTTATCTATTGGGCATTGTGTTGCAAGATATTTTCTTTTTGTCAACAGTAAATTGAGTCCCAAGTAATTGACCTGTTATTTCTAATATATTTGACTTTGGGGCTCATTTAATTTTCTGATCTGGGTCAAATCTTAGAAACTCATTGCCTTTTCTTTTTAACCCTGTTAATCTTCATCAGAAGCTTAAATTAGCTTTTGAATTTGGTGTTCTTGTTTTTATGTAATTTGAATGTGCAATTTGGGTGGTTTTAGATGGGAAGACTTTCAAGAAGCCGAGGCGCCCATATGAGAAGGAACGGTTGGATGCAGAGCTGAAACTTGTTGGAGAGTATGGGCTCCGTGCTAAGAGGGAGCTATGGAGGGTTCAATATGCCCTGAGCCGCATTCGTAATGCTGCAAGAATGCTTCTCACCCTGGACGAGAAGAACCCACGCCGAATTTTTGAAGGTGAAGCCCTTCTCCGCAGGATGAACAGGTATGGTCTTCTGGAGGAGAACCAGAACAAGCTTGATTATGTCCTGGCCCTCACTGTTGAGAACTTCCTTGAGCGTCGGCTCCAGACCCTCGTGTTCAAGGCTGGCATGGCAAAGTCTATTCACCATGCTCGTGTGCTCATCAAGCAGAGGCACATTAGGTAAAATTAATTATTTTTGTTTGCTAGAATAATATTATTGTTTTCTATGCGTGCAATTTGGTTGTTTCCTTAATTGAGTGTCTGTGAACAGTAGTTGCTCTTGTTGGTTAGTTGCATGCTGAGTTTATAGTATTCCACACTCCACTTTTGTTGCTGTTTTTTAGTTTTGGCACTTGCTGCTAGTGGGGCTAGTGTAAATGAGTGACCGTTTGTTGATGAATGCTAGACTTTTATCATCAAATTGGTAGCTTAAAAAAAGGGCTGAATGCCCATTTCTAATTTTAGGCATCTAAGATTGTCCTCTTTATATATATGTAATGTCCTACAATTTACTCAATCTGAATTAAGTAAAGTTGTTGTGGTTTAAGTACCAAGACATCTATTTCATATTAAATAGAGTTACTTTTATTTCTTCAATCAAGAACCCCATAACAAGTTACTTTCCTTGTACTCTGTACACTCCAGTGGCATTTGTTTTATGGAATTCCTCCTTTAGCCATTGTTTCCAGGGCTTTCAAAAAATTGGAGAAGTGCCAATACAGCGGTGAGCAATTTCATGGTACTTTGTCATCAGTGAGCTTGACTGGAATTACCAGTGGACATATTTTACTGCCCCTGGTCTTTTACCCTTTTTGGTTTCCCATACATGTCATATAGGCTTGTTCCTAACTGGGAGCCTAAAATCTGCAAATCCACAACCCATTTTAAGGATATTAATAATGCCAATTTCACACGTTGAGGAAGTGCAACCATGAGGAACTGAACTACAAGTTTTCTTTTTACTAGAAATATGATAATCAGACACTGGTAACTCATTGGTATTACCACAATGGTTAATTTATCATCGTTCTTTCTTGGATTTTTTTTGTTATTCTTGTTAAGCAACCCTATATTAGAGTATGGAAGATTGTATGTGAACAATGCCACATTCTGGATCAAACGTTGGTTGCCAATGCCTTTTCCTCTGGACTCTTTACCCCCTAATAATCCTTAGAGAATTTTGTTAGAAGATGCTGAGGTAAGTGTTTTTCTTCCAATGCTGATTTTATTTATTTTATTCTCAGGGTTGGAAGGCAGGTTGTTAACATTCCATCTTTTATGGTGAGGGTTGACTCCCAGAAACACATTGATTTTTCTCTCACAAGTCCACTTGGAGGTGGCCGTCCTGGAAGAGTGAAGAGAAAGAATCAGAAGGCTTCTGCCAAGAAGGCTACTGGTGGAGATGGTGATGAAGAGGATGAGGAATGAAACACTCGAACAGTAGGCTAGTAAAAATTCTAGTGAACTGAATTTTCTTAAGCATCTTTCTTGGTGTCACTCACACTAGTGGATGCTTGGTATGTGTTTTTTTTTTAATTATTGTATCCGAACTAGAACAAGATTTTGTTTACTAACGTTCTTGTGAACTTTTGGTGTTGCTTTAGATGAATGGATGTTTTATACATGTCCACTATAGATGTGTATTTTTCTGTCAAAAGCTGCCTGACCTGTTTCATTCGCTCACAAATGGAACACCATGATAGGTCAAATTCTACAGTGTCATTGCCATTAAATTCCGCTGTTTCATAGAGCATATGACACATGGCTTTTAGTAGGGGTGTTGACGGTTGGCCCAAAATTCCAACTGAATCAGGTGATGCCTTTTCTTAAGAAAATGGTCCGAACTAAACCCATAACCTATTTAAACTGAACTGGTTTGATTTGGATTGGTTAAGGTTGGTTTTTTAGATTAAAATCATAGTTATTAAACTCGGACTGGTCTGGCGGGTTGATCCGGGATCTATTCAACCTGGTGGTTGGATTGGTCTGGGTTAGGCAAAAGACCGGAGTAAGCAAAAACCTGGTAAAACCTGGTTGACCTGCCGGGTTGATAGGTAACCTAAGCGACCCGATAAAACTAGGATGAGACTTGGTTTTTTTTTTTTTTTTGTTCTTGTCCAAAGTGCATTCTGTGGCGAAGTCTTGTCTGGTCTGTTTAATGGCCCTCTAGAAAACTAATCTTCTTTTTGGCAGGATGAGTGTTCTTCATGGCCGTCTTTCATGTGGGATAATTACCCGCATAGATATTGCAGGGCATAAGAACAGTTCCTGGGTTATCCAAAGGATGTAAATAGTATGTCTTTACGGGCGTGCAACTGGCAGTCTCCCTCTCTTGTGTTTTCGACTGTCATGGCCTGCGCTCTGATACCATCAAAAAAACATAAGTTAGCGCTTTTGCCTGTTGCTTTTCATTGAATAAAAATTTAGGAAATGAAGAAATTAGGAATGCTTAATGAATTTCAAACCACATATATGTTTGAATCATTAATGTAATTTACTTTGGAAGAATAACTATTTTAACTGATTTGTTTTAGAAATAGCTGATGTTATTTATTAACCAAATTCCAATGTACTCATTATATTATCAATTTATTTATGGTAATCAAGATATTTATTTTTCATTTTATTTAAGTATGAGACTGCTTAAACTAATTGAGTAACATTATATAATGTTAATTGAAAAAACATTTTATATTTATCAAGCTTTTGAAAAATTGTATATGGGTTTTTATTCATGGTATTTTTTTAATCTAAGAATTTGAATATATATCTTAAATTCAATATTATTTTTTTAATAATAATCAAAGCATTCAGTCCGCAAGCAAAAAGTCTATTGAAAGTTGAAAGCAAAAAAATTATTTTTTATGTGAGATTTGAAGTTTTTTAATATATATATTCTATATTTATAAAAAAAAATTATATTTTTTTAATGTGGGATAAAAAATCTTTTTGGTTTAAATACTTCAACTTAAAAAAATAACATATTAACATAATATCTTTTCAATGTGGGATACAAAACTTTTTGAAATAATCTTTTAAACTTCATTATTTATAACATGTATAGTTTATATTCACATAGATTGCTTCTTAATTTTTCATATAAAATATTAAAACTTCATATATTTTTTTTAAATTTTTCTGGGTTGATTCAGGTTCACCCTGGTTAACCCGTGTAACCCAGGACCTAGCTCTTTAGTCAGATCAAACCTGGATCGGGTCTAATAACTATCATTAAAACCAGAAAACCCAATTCTTATTAATAGGCTTGTTTTTTGTTTTTTAAATAGATTTATGTTGAATTGGGCTTTAACAATTTCTTATCATGTTTAGTTTTTTATATGCTTCTTAAATAAACTTTTTTATTAGGTTTTTAATAAAACTAGCTCAACTCCATTATTAAAATGGAATTTCAAATTATTAGAAGTACTTGTCACTTTGTATTGTTTGCTTAAAAAGTATAAAATGCGTTAAGTGATTGTCTAATATTATAAAATTGCAGGTTTATTTGCATAACCCAATTGTCATTACTAAATTGAAGGATGGTGCAAATCTTTTTCAATATATTTAGTGCATGGTCATATTATATTTTTTTTTTCTAAACTCTTCAGTATAGACGTGTTCATACTAAAAATAACAAATTATATATTTCAACAAATAAACAAATCTAATATAAAAAAAAATCCAGATTAACATAAATTTAACAAAAACATCCATATTATATTATATAGGATGTGTAAAATCTATCAACATTAGCATCCATAAAATCCAGCAATAGCAAACACCGCAAACACCAAAAGATCCCAAAAGGTTAATGCTATAAAAAAAACTAACAGATTAGCACGATTTTAGAGTTCGACTACTAAAGTAAGTAAATTATCCTAAACAATTATATTCCAATATTTCACTAACATCGCCAAATTCTATAAAATAAAAAATTAAACATGTTAGATTAAACATATGTAAAGAAACAATAAATATAAAATAAATAATTTAAATTTGTAGAAGAAATTACTTGACTCAATCATATCAAAATTCTCAATTTAATCCATAAAAGCTCTTTATGTTGATTGGAATTGGTATTAAGCACAACAAAGTTTGATAACAAACAAGTGTTTGCATTATTGATAGAGATAAAAAGCTTCAAAATAGATATAATATACGACTATCAATGCTGAAAACTGCTTCAGAAACAACAATAGATACCAAGAAAAGATAATTAGCACATGTTGTGCTACTTTAGAAAGAATGTTATATTTTGTAGCATTACGCCTCCATCAACCTAAAATATCTAATTTAGAATCATTAGGGTCCTTACAACCATCACTCAAACACCTCTTAACTTCATTTTTTCTCTCCACGCCACCTTTCTCTTCTAATTTTTTATTTATTGAAAAGCCAAGTCATCTAACATATCATCTAGCACCATTGAATCAACATTAACATCTTGTTCATTTCTACTACTTTCAACATCATGCAAAATCTCAACATCCTCAGCCTTCATATAATACTCATACAACCTTAGCAAAATATCTTTTAACTTTTTTGTACAATTTTCAACCTTTTCAACATCATATAATCACTCAAAACAAAATCTCATATATTTCAATATGAAACGTGGATTTAACACAACATCAACATATAACAAAAAGTCTTGTTTATGTTAACCCCCCAATATTTTTGATACCTTTTCATCATATTATTAGCCATTTCACCTAAAAAAGCATCTTCACTTCTACAAAGTTGAGATATGTTTGTGTGCATGGAAATTAATTCATGGAAAAAAAGAATTAGATATCACATACAACGAGTTAGAGAATTTCAATGTAACTATGTAAAATAGTTTTGAGAACTTCATAAAAGATTTAGCCTTTTCCTAATCTTCTAAAATAGAAGAACCTAAGTTTTTTGTTTCCCTTTTGAGTCAACATCAAAGTAACTTAAATAGCTGGGATTGATTTCTTTTAACCTTATAAAAACCATCTAAAATTTCCTAGTAACTTCTGGCATCATACACGTTAAGTTCCATCTAGTTAGAAAATCTAAGCAAATTGATTTTTTACTCCTAATTTTCAACTTGATATGATCCAAGAAAGGCCAAATTTGGATTTTGAAGTATAATTGCTTATTGTCTAGTTTTATGAGGCTATTGAGCATAGCTCCAAATTGAACTGTTGGATCAAGCTAAAATATTATCAGAAGATTCTAGATGTATTTTTCTATGTTGGGGTAAACTTTCAAGTTAATCGGGGTTTAGAAAGGCCTTGCGATATAGGTCAGAACAAGTTGTATGATTTTTGTTATTATTTCCTTTTGACTTATAGACTTTCTATTTGACAAGGTTCCTTTTCTTACAATGATATGGTAACTTGTTTCGGGAATTTTCTAGTTTTACAAGGATCTTTAATTAGTTGCAATATAATTTTCAAGTGTGGCAAAGATTCATTAATGTTCCAAAATCCAAGAATTCATCCTAACTACACAAGGAAAAAAGAGGCTGGTGGTATTTAATGACAGATTGATTAGCTTATATTGGGGAGTTTTCTAATCTTACAAGAAAGGTTAAAAGAAGGCAATGCGTGTTTCCATGTTTTGAGAGGATTCTTTAAAGCTACAATTAATTATCCTAGACAAATAAGAAAACTAAAGGGGAAGCAGCTTCATCAATCAATTTCCTAGCTTATTTTTTATATTTAAAGGTGGCAACAAAGACCCTAGTGTTTTTAGGATGAAAATTTCGTTCATGAAATTACTTAAACTAGAAAATTTATCTATCTTAAGTTATTTTGTTTAATTAGGTGCAATAACTTTAGTTTATGTGTTAGATTTGTTATTTTTATTATTTCCTTCATGTTTGAGCTTAATCAATACTTGGTTTTCAGCTTAAGATCCAAGGCTCGTTTAGATCAGTGTTTTAGGCTTATTAGTATATGTTTTGGGTCAATTTTGTAAGTGGATCAATTTAGTCCACAATGATATATTCATTAGAGTTATTTTCTAAGAATATATAAACTCTTTGTAAGTCTAAAATTCAATAGTCATTTAATAATATCATTATGAATTTTCAACTTGTGTGTGAGAGTGATTCTTGTATTTTTTTTTATTCTTGAAAGAACTAAACCGACTTATCAAAGATTAACTAGCTTCGTGATATTATTAGATTTAATTCTAATAGTGCTAGTATCTTGGGATAGGTTTTTATTGTGTCACACTCCTATCAGATATCTTTCGGCTTTCTGGAATCAGATTTCAATCTTAATTAAGGGTTAAGTGACCATATGATCACGAGGTTTACATCGATTGGTATTAGAGCCAAGCCCCAAAATCAAGTCATATTTTTATGAAATTTTTGTTCTCATAGTGCTTCTTAAGTTTTAGTGTGTGTCGTCAATTATCTTCTTCTCTTTGTGTTTTCGGTAGCTCAGTATAAAAAAGAGTGTTGTTTCATTTTGTCACTGTCTTTAAACATATCAATATCATAAACAAAAGTAATAAGAAAGAAGATTAAATCTTATTTAAAGCTCGTTTGAAATCTGCAACGAAAACATAAATCATAGAGAACCCTAAGAAAAAAAACCTTATAATCAATTGAAATTTCATATACTATTTATTAGGGGGAGAATCGCTTGGCATATCAAATTTAGGCTTATTTTGACATCGTTTTCTTAAAGTTTCAATCCAAGGTTTAATCTTGTCATACGTTAATCATATACGGGATTTTGATACCTAGCCATAAGAGAACAATCTATAAACTAAGATATGTTGTTGCTGGGTACATTGGGTATTACATATTAAATCTAAGGCTATTCCGATATCATTAGGTTTGGTTTTCAATTATAGAGTTAAAAATTGTGTAACTAGTCATATTTGCGTCATGTTTCAAAACGTATTCTCTACTCTTTATTTTGACTAAATTAGTTTTTTTTCCTATTATATTTAGGTAAATTAGGATTCAAATAATCATTTTCATTAATTTTTTCTTCTTTTTTATTTTAAATCTTTGATTTGTCCGCTATTCATACAAGTTCATTTTGCTACTTGTGAAATCTTAATTATAGTTTTGTTTTCCTTGTTTTTTATTATATTTATTAATTCTTAAGTCTAAAATTATAATTGGATTGCGTTTTAAAATCCATTGACTTTGATTTGTTGATTTTTAGTTCTGAAAGAACCCAAAGAAAATAAGTTAAAAAGTAAAAGACGTAGTAAGCATATTAAAATGAAAAGCCTTGATTTATGTGAAACACGAGGGTTGTGAGGATATATTTTATGCTACTAATTAATTTTTACATATTTAAATATGTCTGAGAAGAACGAGTCTGTGACACTAAAGGTTGAAGACACTTTCCAAATACGAACTTTTGGCCAATAACTTGTACTTTTGGCCAACAACTTGAAACTTTGGCTAGGTTTACCAAGGAGCTAAAAGATGATATGGATTCAATGAAGTAACATATTAGTGGGGTTGATCGCCGAGGAAATACTATCTAAAAGGCTATACGAAATGTTAATACTAACATTGATGAGTTTGTTAATGATAATATATATGTGGGCGATGATGAATATGACTTTACACTCATGGGCTATGAAAATAAATTCGAGCCAAACAGAGCAAGAATGAATGTGAGTTTCAGCCAGGGTGGAGTTTTTGGCCAGAGGGACAGTTTCTGAGATTTTGAGCATTGTAATGATTCAGGTAGAGAGTTTGGCACCATGATTGTTAAAAATGCGTTTTAACTAAAAAATCAGACGATTTTATGAGTCAAAACAAATAAAACGTGTAAAGTTAGGGTTAAAACTTGAAAACCAATAAAATTGGTCAAACCCGGTCAAACTCGCTTGAAAATGGGTCAACTCAGAAAAAACGTTAAAAATGTAACGTTTTCATGAGTTAACCAAAACTTTCAACAAATACAGAATTTTGAAATGCCCTCTGTCCTCTGACTTAGCACAACAGTCTCTTTCTTCCATTCTTACATCCTCTTGAAACTCTCTCTCCCCCCCGATCGAAAGACCTCCTACAGTCCTATCGATTATGCTATCTCCAAATTCATCTCCCTAGTGGCTCAGTCATTCCTCCTCATTTCATCGACTTTGATTTTCGTAATTTCTTACCCTATCGATTTCATTAGGTATATTTCCAAAATATCGTGTTTATTTTAGTTTTTTTTTGTTTAATTTCTGTCGATTATTGTGCATTATCCTTAATTTTTTCTTATCGAAACTGGAGTGGAGCCTTTATATTTCACATCATTTTTTCTTGTTTTGTTTCTGTTTTTCTGCTTTTATATTTTTTTCCTGCTTTTATTTTTCGATCAATATTTAGAAAAATTATATTAAGTTATAATTTTATTTTATTTTATTTCAGTTCTTTTTTCTTAATTAACTTTTTTTACTATGCTTCGATCAAGTTAAAAAAACATCAGAGCTGGAAATGGAAGAGAAGTTAGAACTAAATTATTATTGTTTTGAATTAACAGCCTCTGTTTTTAGGAGTGCTTCTGTTGAATGAATATAAGTATATAACCATATTTCACTTGATAGTTCTTGAACTGTGAATTAAAACCAAAAAAAGGTGTGAATGGAAGAATATTTGAATACGGGAATGGAGCTTGAATTAAGAATGAGTGTGGAAAAGAGGGAGGACTTGTACAGGTGGGAGGAGTTATGGCACATATTCATTCTCAAGGGTCGGTTGTGTTCTGGAAACCATCGTTGCTGGTGCTTTCGTTTCCTCATTAGTTTAGCAATATGCTTAATATAGAATAAAATACCAGTTTTCTATGTTGATAAGATAACTTTTTTTTTTCAATCTATGCATCTATGCTTAATATAAAATGAAATACAGTGCTTTGTGATTCAAATTGTGCTTAATACAAATTGTGAATCTTTTGTCATGTTAAGTGTTATATTTATGGTACAGCTTCTGAGAATTTGAAATTTTAACATATGAGATCAGTGGAGGTTTATTGGTTGTCTTCTGTGCAATAGCTAGATTTCAAAAATTTTAGTTCTAGAGCTTCATGTTTTTTGGCACTTTACTTAACATTTAATTTTATTATATACCCTTCCATCATTCTTGTAATGAAACTTGCATGATGAAAAGGGACACATAATTTTATCAATCTTGCATAGGGCATAGCTATTATTGCATTTAAACTTCAAATTTTTTGTCTTAAGTCTGTTGTGAAACTTCTAAAATTGGTTATGTTAGCAAAATTCTTGGGAGTGAAAAACTACGTTTGAAGCTGCTTTTGTTACACATGTATGAATTGTAATTTCTTATATGAAGCAGTTCAATGTATCATGAAATATTGGTAGATAGAACTGTACATGCTGCCATTGGCCCATTTTTGCCTTCTCATTCTACTTTTGAAAAGCATGACATACCCACATTAATCAAGGATGTACAATTATTTAAATTATGTATTTGAAGATGTTTGGATATTTGTATTGTTTAAAAAATTTTACTTGCGATTTTATGATTTTTAATTAAAAAATTTTACTTGCAATTTTACGATTCGAGTTTACGAGTCGAGTTTATATTGTATGCTCCGTGTCGTGTCAAAAAAGCATTTTTCACAACATTGTTTGGCACCATTAAGCTGAAAATACATGTTTTCCAAGGAAAGAATGATGTGAAGGCATATCTAGAATGGAAAAAGAAGGTTGATTGGATCTTTGATTGTCATTACTACAGAGAACATAAGAAGGTAAAACTCATTGTCATTAAGTTTTATAAATTATGCACTAATATGGTGGGATCAACTTGTTTTGAGTAAGAAGAGAAATGATGAAAGGCCTATTGAGTCATAGGATAACATGAAAACCATAATAAGGAAACGACGTTACTAACTTTTATTACAAATAGCTCTTTTAGAAAAGACAGAGTTTACATTAGGGCTTGAAAAGTGTGGAAGATTACCACAATGAGATGGCTTTGATAAGACAATAAAATGATGGAGTTCGACATAGGGCTTATAGGAGGGAAATTAATATGAGCAAGGAAGAAAAATGAAGGTTATGAGGTTCAAATATTTATAATCATAATGCTTCTATGACGTTAGATAAAAAGCGTAAGGTTAAAAGAATTGCAAATGTTTATAATGAAACAAATAAACATAAATAATAGAGAGCTTCAGTTCAATGTCAAAGGGATGAAAAATAAAAGAGAGCATCAATGATTATCATTCAAAAATATATACGCAAATGGATGGCAAGGCATGCTTATTTGAATTATTATTGGTTATTACTTCCATACAAAGTTGTTGGAGGTGAGTGTTTAAAAAGAAAGAGTTTCAAATGCTTTAATAAGATAAAGAATTGTCCATTATACCTATTGATGATTTAAGGATAAATCATCTTGAAGAGAGAGGGAATGATATGATCTAAAAAGGGTTAGATTCAGATTTTAGCGTAAATTCCCTACTATCTAGTTTTATGATGTTATCAAGCATAATTCCAAATTGAACCATTTGATCAAGCTGAAACTTTACCAGAAGATTTTAAAGGTATTTTTTTATGTTAGGGTAAACTTTCAAGTTAATCAAAGTTTAGAAAGGCTTTGTGATATAGGTCAGAACATGATGTATGATTTTTGTTATTTACTTTCTTTTGACTTGTGGACTTCCTATTTAGCAAGGGTCCTTTTCCTACAAGGGTGTGACAGTTTGTTTCAAGGATTTTTTAGTTCTACAAGGATCTTTAATGGGCTGCAACATAATTTTTAAGTGTGGCAATGATTCATTAATGTTCCAAAATCCTAGGATTCCTTATTCAATTAACTACACAAATAAACAAGGGATAATGGTATTTATTGACAAATTAATTAGCTTATTTTAGTGAGTTTACTGATCCTACAAGGAAGGTTAAAGGAAGGCAACAAGAGTTTCTATGTTTTGAGAGGACTTTTCTAAAGTTACAATTAATTATCCTCGATAAACAAGGAAACTAAAGGGGATGCAACTTCATCAATCAATCTCCTAGCTTATTCTAGATAACTAAAGGTGGCAACAAAGATCATAATGTTTCTAGAATGAAAGTTTTGTTCATGACATTACTTAAACTAGGAAATTTATCTATCATAAGTTCTTTTGTTTAATTAGGTGGAACAAATTTAGTTTATATGTCAAATTTGTTATTTTTATTATTTTCTTCATGTTTGGGCTTAATTAATATTGTGTTTTTAGCTTAATATCCAAGGCTTGTTTGAATCAATGTTTTGGGCTTATCAGTATAGGTTTTGGATCAAATTTATAAGTGGGTCAATTTAATCCACAATAATAAATTCATTAGGGTTATTTTCTAAGAGTATTTAAACTCTTTGTAAGCCTAAAATTTGGCAGTCATTGAATAATATAATTTTGAATTTTCAGCTTGTGTGTGATAGTGATTCTTGTATTTTTTTTTTATTCTTGAATATCAACATCTTTTAATCCTGTATATACAATAAGATTAACTATTAATGTACAACATCTAACATGCATGAAGTCATTTGATAAGATATTAGTTGCCTAAACATTTATTACTGTCTTCAAATACTTGATAGTTAAATTATTTGAACTTGCATTATTTACTGTAATTGTTAAAATTTTATCAATTCCCCATTCCATCACACAACTCTCAATCGCTTGGCCAATTGTTTTCACTTTTATGATTAGAAACTTGACAAAAGTTTAGAATTCTTTTATCCAAGTTCCAACCATTTTCAATCTAATGAGCAGTCAAACATATATAATTAATATCTTGGAATGATGTGTATCAAATGTTAAACATACTCGTTGATCCTTATGAGCTTTTTTTAATTGTGCCTTCTTATTTACATAAATTTTCAAATAATCTCTCAAAATCATCAAATAAGAAGGAACATCAAAATATAAGTTGCCTTAACTAAAAAAATGATTCAAATCCTTGATTCTCAATAAATTTAAAGGACAACTAATCAAGTATAATCATTTTTGCTAGGGCTTCCTACACTCATAAAAAAATATAATCTACTGCCTTAATAGTCACCAAAATTCTCTTCCTAGTCATCCCTTTCTATTTGAGAATTAGGTTCTAAAACCAAGGTTTTTTGTTATTAATAAATCATAAAAGAAAACTTTTTGCATGCACCTAGATGAATCCACATGTTACTTGTCCTATTAAGTATAGTATGACAAGCATATTCTTTCTCATAATACATATATATAGCCCTAGAAGCTTTAGGATCTCCATCAAGTTTTTTAAAGTGATCCTAAATTAAGAATGTTTTTCTTTTACTAGATCTAGAAGGTGGATGATTGCTACCTTCAATATTACTATTTGTACTAAAGGTAGTAACTAATTGAGTTCCAAACTTGAAGGATTTGATTCCTTTAGCGTAGGATCTTCTTGATTATTTATATAAAAAAATAGTAAGTTTGTCAAAATTGAATAAAAAATAATAAATCTTTCTGCTAATAGCCTTTAACTCTAATTATCTAAGAAACAAAATACAAAGGAACCAAATGATTTGTGTACTATAAGACATTTAAGCTTGTCAGGCGTTAGTGTCTATCTAAGTTAATTTTTTCTTGTGCTTAGATAAACCTATGATCACTACTCAAATAAAACCCCACCTATATCACCTAAGCTAGATAGTTCATAAGGTTGTTTCCTATTTATTTTTGTCAATATTTTTAGGAACTTTTTTTTATGTACAAAAGGAGGATTAAGGAACTGTATAACAAATCATCAAGTCTATACTCGATCAAGAGCATTCTTAAGCCTCAAACTCATTCTTTGTTCAACATTTTTCTTCTAGTAATATGCATAGAAATAAGAAGAACTTCCAAAGTAAGAGTTATGTTGTCTAAGAGTAAACAAAATTGATTTTATAGTTCATGGTCAACTGCCAACACTTATGACCTTGATGATGACTAATATGGATGGTGAGGTGGGTATGACAATTAAAATAAACACATTCATGTCTATATTCTTGTAAATACCAATGTTCAACAAAAATATTTTTGAATCTAGGTTTGGAAACAATGTTCCGATTTGAAAACACAAATATAGGTTGGTTTTCTAATTGGATTCCATTCATTGAAATTGAAAATAAAAATAAGGAATGAGGGAGAGGGAGAGAAGGTAGAAGGGATGGCTGATGGGGATATGGTGTGGATGTGTAACTACTGCATCTAATTTTTTGTATCAAAAGGGGAGAACAAGAGAGGGAGACGACGGAGAAGGTAATTTATTGATCTCTCAAGTTTTAAGAGGGGAGAGAACAAGAGAGACTAAGAGAGAGATGGCATAAGGCTGGGGAAAGAGTGTTGGATGACGGTTATTGTCAATACAATGAGAAAAGAGGGATATTTTAGAGTTTGATTAAGTCTCAATATGTATCTTTTTATTAAGATGGTTTACATTTGGCCCAGTCCGGTCTGTATTACATGAATTTAGTTTTTAAAGTCGAAACTAAACCAAACCAAATGAGTCTTACGGAGTTTAAATCAGTTTTTTGGTTTTTTTCTCTTGATTCAATGTTTTTTTGTTATTTTTTGGATTTTATAGTTTTCTTGGTTGATCGGTTTTTTTTAATACCCCTAACTTTTAGTTAAATCAGTATGCATGGATATTAGGATGTGAAGAGAAGAATAACTTTGCTTTTCGCAAATGAATTATTGACATGTAGCAAAAAAGCAAAATAAAGATATAAAAGGGAAATATGAGTTAACTATTGGTTCCAACATGTTCAACCAATTTAATTAATTAGTCCTTATAGTTTCAAAAACTATTATTTCATCCTTATAGTTTTGAATCCAACTATCCTTTTCCTCAATTTCATGTTTTAAAGAAAAGATATTATTTAAACAAAAAAAAAACAACTAAATTAAATATCATCAATGTTAATCAAATGATTGATTACTTGTTTTCAATGCTACATAGATTAATTACTTAATTTTGATAAATTATAAGAATTCAATTCTATGTAACTCAAAAAGAAAAGAGAGAATATAAATAAATTATTTAAAAACTTCAAATCAACATTAAACTAAACCTTAAATCTAATTATTTAAAGCTTATGGCTTGAGCTCTTAATTTGATTATGTATTGCATAGTTCTTTGAAATAGTTTTATAGTTTGTTTGGATAATTTAAAAGGAGAATGAAGAAGAAATAAACTTTTAATCAGATAGAAAAGGGGATGGAAGATAATAATATTAATTTTAGTTGGAAAAGGATGGATGAAGTGACAAATAAGGTTAAAGGTTTTATTTGTAAAAAGATGGTGTTATTCTCACTCTACAATTTCTTATTCCCTCTTTATCATATCATTTATTATAGAGACTAAGGTAGTGTTTGGCAGTGTAGTTGCGGGTGCTTTTCAAATAACTTTTCGTGTTAAAATGCATGCCAATGATGTTTTTTCATTTTTTAAAAATCATTTTTGACATCAGCACATCAAAACGATCCAAAACATACAAACCATATTAAATTTTAGTAAAAAAAAAATTAAAATTTTTTGGGAACGCAGCCGCAACCGCGTTCCCAAACGTTCCCTAAAATAGCATTTTTGCTCTCTCTTTTTAGCTTTAATTAGTCTTGTTTAAGCCTTTGAAACTTTTTTTTTGGGCTAACTTTTGCCTCCAACAACACTATATGAAAATAGTAGCTAATAATAATTTTAGATAAAAACGCTTTACTAATAACTTCCATACATATTTTTGCATGGTAACCATGACCTCACATTGTTGTATTACAATTTTAGCTTCACTTTCTTTTTTAATTTCAATTCGTTTTTATAAACTTATCTGGGTGATAATGATGTAAGTGTGCACGTCCTTCCATCCTTCTTAATAGATTACTTATTTTTAAATCCATCATGCTTGACCTTCATATCAAATTGTCAAGGTCTCCTTAACAATAAATGACTAGCATGCATAGAAACCACATCACACAAAACCTCATCCTTATACTTTTCAATTGAAAAAGAAATCAAAACCTTTTTAGTTAGCATAACTTCACCACATTCATTCAACTATCAAAACTTATAAGGTCCATCATGCTTAATAATGTTTAGATTCAATTTCTTAACAAGTATAGTACTAGCAACATTAGCATAACTTTCACTATTAATAATCTTATTACACATTTTATTGTTAATGTGACATCTAGTATGAAAGATGTTCTCTTTTTGTTGCTTCTTTACCAATTTCAAAGCAACTTTTTGATCACCAGCCTTTGAAGACTTCTTTTCCTTATCTTCAGAATTATCACCCACACTCTCATCATTCATTATAGCCCTAATTAGGTATTTCGACTTCCTTTTCCTTACAACTAGGAACTCATTGTCTATAAATCATCTTATCAAATTTACTCATTAACACCTCTATCATAGCTTCCTTTTTATCTTGCCTTTCCTCTATAATTCTCGTCTTTTTTTGTTCAACACTTTTTGAAGACATTGTTTATATCTAAAATAAAGGTCAGTAGCAAATAAAAAGAAATTCCTCGTATAAACCTCACGTGTTTGCTTTCACAATAAAATTATCTTCTCTCATGCTTCACACAATTTATTAGCCTTTTCACTCTAATAGATTTGTTACGCCTTTTACCACTTTATTCTTGTACTTTGGTTCTTAAAAGTAACTGATCACTTATCAAACCATTAACCAAACTACACAATGATTAATTTTATATTTAAAGACTCAAGATTCAAGAATTATTCAAAATTTTAAAATAAAACTTGAGGACAAACTTATGAGGAGCAATGTAAATTGTGCGAATATAATGACGAAAACAAAGACATGAAATAAAAGCAAGAATCGTTATTAAGAAACAATGAAAACTATGAAATTCAAGAAAATAAAAAAATTAATGCAAGAAATCAAGAAACTAAAGAATTTGATGCAAGATAATTTTATTTTACCCAAATTTGCAAGAAATCAATCAAGGTCACTAAGAATTTCAAAGACAAGTTTCGACAAAGCCCTAGTTCATGCAAGATCCAAATTTTTCGAATTACTTCTCCAAGAATCCTTTCAGAATTTGTAATTTTGATTCTTCTTTTTTTTGTTTAATAGGTGCCGAATCTCTCAAGTCCATAGATGAACACAATTTATTGTTTGTATGCAATTTTTTTTTCTTTCGATAACTTAAAGACCTTTTCTCTTATCAAAAACTAATTCTCTAATTTCTTCTTCCTTTTTAATTAAGATTCCACCAAAACATCACAAAGATTAATCAAGATTCAATTTTTTTTTTGTTACAATTGAAACCCTAGAGAGAAAGAAACCAAGAAAAAAAAAGAAACAAACCCTAGATATAGCAAGATCTAAATAAAACCCTCAAATTACTTGTAACAATGAGAATTAAAGAGATATAACCCGAAATTAATCGAGCCACTGTACCAAATTGATGCAGAATTGTCTCTTAGATTGCTAATTTGAGGTTTGAAGAATATTTTCAACTTGATCCAACAAGAACCCAATCTTAGAGAACCAAAGTTATATGTAATTAATCACCTTCACTTACGCCTATAACAAGAAGTATAAATTACAATGAAGTTGATTAATTTTTTGAAGAGTTTGCAAGTTTAATTAAGAACTTAGTATGAGAATCACTCAGCCATAAAAAAAAGAAAGAAATAAACATCCAATATGCGGCAACTTGTAGATAAATTTCATCAACTCCATAACAATCCTTACATAAAAGTATTTATATGTAAACCCTAAAACTAATGGGTCAGACATGCATCCAATTTAAATAAAGCCCAAACTAATCAAAATAAGGTTTAAAATAATACAAATAAAAAAATAATCTAAGATTATTTTTCACCTTTTGCCACATATGATAATGAAAAATACCCAAGAGAAATAATTGTTGAAGAATCCTTATTGAACAAAAGTCTGATGCCTTGTAAAAATAAGAATTAATTTCTAACCTATCAATTCATCTTATTTGATATGGAATTGCTGTAAAATAAATAAGCCAAAAGCTGCCACATAAGTTTCCAATAACATTAAGGACTCATATAGTGAATGGAATACATAACTTTTAAGAAAACAATGTCTTTTCCATTTTCATACTTTGCTGACAGATTCTAAGCTCAACTTCAAACACTATTAATTCATATTGTTTGATATGAAATCCCTATAAAAAAAAAAGAGTCAAAAGCTACCACATAAGTTTCCAATAACATTAAGGACTCCATGTAGTGAATGTAATACATAACTCTTAAGGAAACAATATCTTTTTTTTATTTTCGTATTTTGCTGGCAAATTCTAGGCCCAACTTCAAACACTTTGTTCTCTCTCATTCAGATGAATTAGCAGGCCTACCATATATCATTGGAAATGTACGAATGTCGCATCCAAAATCCTTTTATAGCCTCAGGTATTATCCAAAAAGTAGACAAAAGTTTAGAATGGCAGATTTGAATCTTTTTAACGAAAACCTCTTGACTTAGCCAGTTGAACTCCTCTTGGACCCACTTCATTTTAGGCCTTAGAATAGACCCAATAAACACTCTTAATAGATCATTTGATGTCGTAACCAGGATCTCATCAATTCTTTAAGCTCATGACTAGATGTCTGACCACCATATGTGTTAAGGTATTAAAAGTTATTAAGGGAAAAGAATTATTTTGATACCTACCTTTCATGAAGAGTGGCACAAGCACACAGAACCCTAACAATTTTTTTTCATTCACAATGACCACGATCATAATAGTGAAGAATGTCATACCCTAAAAAATAAGATAAAAATATTGAACGCCAAGGGTTACCTCCAATAATTTATAAAGAAGGAATGCAACTCAAACAAAAATAAAAGGATCCTCATGATTCACTATCCAGTATCAGATAATTTCTAAAAATTGTACCTCCAATTACATAAGAAAATCTTTTAATTTTTTCTATAAAAACAATAATGTTTATCTATATCTCCAATGAAATCTCCATATATCCCATAAAATTCTTCATGTCTTCAATGGAAAATATCCACCCATCTAACAAATCTTTCATGTCTTCAACGAAATTCTCTATATTTAAAATAAAATTTTCTTCTCCAATGAAATCTTCACATGCAACGTCTTTATACACAATACTTTGATACTATTTTTAAGATCACGAAGCATTCTTTATATTTTAAGTAAAAAAAATTATCTTTTATAGGAGGAATAAGTAATTTAATTGAACTCTCATCTTTCTTGCAAGCACATTAAAAAAAACTACGAAAGGTAACATTACATGTATAATTTTTCTTTCGTTTGTACTTTTACTAATCAAGTCTTTCAAACATGAATTTTTAAAAAACTAAGGAGACAAATGATAGCAAAAAAAAAAAAAAAAAAAATTCTAGACTGTTTGGGCCATGCTTAAATGGGTTGCCACGTTCAAGCCATTCTAACCAAGCCCAAATAGCATGGCACCCTTAACCGTTTGGGCCAAGCCCAAACGACATGATTTTAGGCCATATAGGCAAGGCTCGAATGGTTTGGCCCCTCCAAGTTGTTTAGACTAAGCCTAAATGACATTCTTTCTAAGCCATTCAGGCTAAGCTCAACATGGGTTATAGTGAGGTGTACTAGTGCATTGGTATAGGGCCTAAATAGATTGACTTTATCCACAAAACCTTAAACATCTTGATTGCCACTATTTTGACCTCAACCTAACACCTTGTCATTTTCCAAACATGCACTATAAGGAAAAATGATGAGTTCTAAAGTAATTACAATTTCATCAACTTGCTTACAAACTATCAATATAATGCTCATCCTTTCTTATTAATAGTAATCTCCTGCCCATATGTCATTTTAAAAGGCACCTACCAACCACCAACCTTTCTATCAATACCACAACTAATATGAACATCGTGGATATAAAGATCGAAAAATCCATAAGCAATATTCATGCAATGCTGAAAAGCTAAAAATCAGATTTGAGATAAAACCTTAACCCAAAGATAACCTTGTACTAGAGAACCAAAGGTATTAGAATTATTTAGGCCAATTAATTATAAAGAATCAGGAACCCAAAGTATAAAAGAACACCACAAAGTCAGTTGTACCTAAAATAAAAAATATGTTGCATCTAACAAAAACACTAATATCATTCAAATTCAGAGGATGCCAAAATTTATAGCAATGAAAACCTTATATAGTTCCACATATAATAACCCTAATAGATCTCTTTTGAAATGTAAAACAAAATCCCAAACTATAATTAAGATAAAATATGCCTTAAGCCTAAAACAAGTCCTAAGCAATGACTATTGAGTTGTCATAAACCTAATTTAAAACAAAGCCTTAAAATGAAATTATTAAGTCCTAAAAACTAATAAAAGAACAAGAAAAACCCAAATAATAATGCAGTTTAGCATAATTAAATCAAATCATCCCAAAACAATATCTTCCTCGAATAAAATCTTTTTTACAATTGAAATCAATATCCTAGTAGAGATAAGATTGTGTTGCTACCATTTAAGTCCTAAATTAGTTAGGAAACTTTTTTTTAATTACTAAAATAATTCCCTTTAAATCGTTGCCTTTGACTCTATTTAAACAGAAGAAAATAGTGTTGATTTGTCTTTTATAAGACTGCCTATTACTTTCTTTGTAGATTAGGAAATTCTTGTAAAACATGGAAAAAAAAAAATAATACGAAAGGTATTCCATTACTGCCACCTCTTTATATTTCTTGTTTAGTATGGAATCTTTGTTAGACTTGGAAAGACAATTACTCACAATAACCCCCTTTAATGCCACCCCAATTAAACTTTCTTTTGAACGATGAAACTTTCTAAAATAATCATTATTATTGTCATCAACCATGTCTCCATATTTAGCTAACATAATTGACCTAAAATAACACCCCAAACATACCTCATATGCTATTATTATCCAAACCAAACTTGAGGTGATGTGTTTAGGCCCAAACCATCCTTATTAGGGTTAGGCCAATTATAACTCAGGGCTTTACTGTATCATTTCTCACCTTTTTAAAAAGGATTCCTCTTCGAATCATTAATATAAAGAACTCCTTCTAGGGGCAATACATCATCATCATTTTGTCGTAGAGAAACATCATCAAAATCCTTTATAAATTTGTTAGCATAAAAGATGTTTTGAATGAATCTCTCTCTCTCTCTCTCTCTCTCTCTCCCACACACACACACACACACACACTTTATTTTTTCTTTAACTTTCTCTCAAATTATTCATTTATTTTCTCTTAACTAATAGCCAATTCACTTATCTTTTTAAGCAATACTCTTTCTTTTTAAGTTTCATTTGATTTTATTACACTTATTTAGATGTTAAAGATATAAGAATTATATATTTACCATCTTTTACAAATGAGTACCTATTTTTTAATATGTTATGCATAGTCTTCTGATTATACTATCATGACATACCCAACAATAAATAACTCTTATGCAAGGGGACAACATCACATAACATCCCATCAAAAAAGTTTGCCAATAGAGAATGCAATTAAAACTTGTTTAATCACCTTCACCTCACCACAATCATTTAACCACTATAATTTATAAGGAATAAGATGTTTTGTAGTATGTAAATTTAATTTATCCATTAGATCAATACTAGTTACATTAGTGCAACTCTCAGTATCTATGATCATGCTACATATCTAATTTTAAACATGACACCTCATATGAAAGAGGTTTTCTCATTGCTCTTCTAAATCAACCATCTTAACCCGCACATTCAATATTTATCTAACCATAAATGTCTCATCTTCAATCGGATACTCAACACCATCATCACTTGTATCTTTAAATGACACCATCTTATCTTTATCACTACTTTTACCATCAATCACAACCTCTTTGTGAGCCTTTATAACCATAGTTTTCTTGTTTAAACATTGCAAAACAACTTGACTACCCCCAAACAATGAAAACATTTTATATCATGATTATAAGATGTAGGAGTTTCAGTTTTACGTTTACTATTAGTGAAGATGTCTTTCTTGTCTTGACGAGGCTCGAATCTACATCCCATGTTCAATTAAGATTAGGTAGCCCCTACATCCACTTACCAATTAGATTTCTAAAACGATAAAGAATCTAAAGGTTGGCTTAGCCATGAGCTCCTTTTTTGCTTGAGCTACCTCTTTATTTTGGCGACTATATACACCATATCCTCCAACTCCACATAATAATATAACTCTATAATATTTGCAGTTTCTTGATTTTTACCCTCCATCGGTGATGTTATATTGCTCTTATCAGATATCTTTGAATATGTAAAATTTGGTTAATGACAAGTAAAATATATCCTCATACCTCTCGTGTTTCACACTATTAAAGCTTTTCACTCTAATATGCTCACTTTATTTTTTCCATTCATCTCGTGTCCTTTTAAAATTGAAATTCAATACAACCAGATAGAACAACTTAGTAGCGTAAACCAAATATAAATTTTAACTCAGGAAGAAATGAATATATGAAAATAAAAAAGTACAAAATTACAATTATGATTCTACGAGTAGCAAACAAATTCTTATGAAATATATATTTTTTTAAGACACAAAATAAATCAAACGTGAAACCAATGAAAAATGACTTTATTAAGCTCTAAATATCCCAACTTTAGTATAATGATTAGGTTAATTTCAATAGTGGCAAGACATGATTTCATATCTTGACACAAATATGACTCATTATGCAATTTAAATAACCAAAATCGAAACTGGAAAAAAAGGAGTCCAAATAACCCTAAACTTAATATTTTGATGTTATGGTACCCAAAACCCCCCAAAATATCAATTTAAAAGTGTTATCAATGAGTTTTGATTCAATCCTCCTTGCATTTGTGTTTTATAGCCAAAACTAAAACTTTTATCTTTTAACATCTTATCTTCTTCTTCTTCTTCTTCTTCTTTTGAATTTGTGTTACTAGTATGTAGTGATAATAACAAAACAATGAATATATATATATATATATATATATATTTAACTTTATAACAGATGTAATAATTTAAAAGAGTAGGAGGTTGGAACACACAAATAAATTAATACGTGAAATATGAAAAATGAAATTTTAGAAGGATATAACCTGGTTTTTAAATCTAAACTCTGATATCAACTTATATAGACCTTATGGATATAAAGATCCAGAAACTCATAAATAAGATTGACATAATCCTAGAAAAGTCAAAAAGTAGATTTAAAAGAAAACCTTGATAAAAAAATAACCATATATCAGAGAACTAAAAGTATTAAGATTGATTTGGACCTATTGATTATAAAGAATCAGGAACACAAAGTATATGAAGAACATCACAAAGTCAGTTATACTTTGATAAGTTTGATTGTTTTCTATTTAAACAAAGAAAAATGTGTTGTGCTAAACAAAACACTAATATCATTGAAATTCAAATAAAACCTTATGTAATTCCACATATAATAACCCTAAGTGATTTAATTTTGGATTGTAAACCAAAAGTCCAAACTATAATCCAGCGAAGACATGTCTAAAGCTTAAAACAAGTCTTAAATAATGACTATTAAGTTGTCATAAACCCAATTTATATCAAAGCCCCAAACTAAAATTAATAAGTCCTAAAAACTACTAAAAGAATAAGAAAAACCTAAATAATAATGAAGTTCAACATAATTAAATTAAATCAACCCAAAATAATATCCTGCATAAAATCTTTTTATAGCCAAAATCTTCATAAACCCTCACGTAGTTTAACATTTGTTAATAGAGAGAGAGAGAGAACATTTTTTAAAAAAAATTTAGACATTAATGCAAACAAACTTTTAATCAAATGTTTTACCAAACATGTGTTTTCTTCCAACAAAACTACACCATAACTATAGCCATCAATGTTGTAAAAAAAACGAGTTGACTCTTAAAATTTTATGATTTTACGAGTCAACATGTATCTACGTGTCAAATCGAATTAAAACTCGAACTAGTAAAATCGGTTAAACTCAGTAAAATCGGACTGATTTTACAAGTTTGAAAAATATATAAAATTGTGCATTCTGGTAATATGTACCTTAACATTTTTATTGTTTTAAATTTATATCTTGCAAAACTTGTGCAATATGATAATCAAGTACTTGATTTTGACTATAATTATTATATTTTTTTTTAATAATACAAGTTATTTGTGGATTTCATTTCCTTAAAATTAAAATACCTACTCATTCTTCACAATTTCTTATGTACTATTAACATATCAATTGATATATTATTCTGTTTTAGCTGGAAAATATATAGAATAGAAGTTGTAAATTGACATGCTTGACCCAGAGTAATTAATGTTAAATAATTTATCAAAATTTAAAGGAACTCGTTTATTATAAATGACGAAGTAAGTGGGTCGATTTGTCAAAAAAATAGAAAAATCAATGTGAATAAAATAAAGATATTTGAATTTTTTTATTGTTTATTTTAATTATATTATATTATTAATTACTACTTGATTGAAATTGTTAATATATAATTAATTAAAATATTTTATTTATAATTTTATCATTTAAATTTACGATTCCAACGAGTTTATATTATATATTTTATCTACATGTAAAATAAAAACGTCGCAATTATATCCTTTCATTACCGACAAACTAAGGATTAAGAAGTTAACCACGAGCTTTGACTTAATTTTAAAAGCTGAAATATCGTCTTTCACTGGTACTACCCAGATTGACGTCATTTTTGGGTCTTGCCCAAGTAATCATGTTTCGAACATATAAACCAATGAGGAACTGACACGATGGCAACGTGAACAATGGCGATCACACTTTAATCCCAGTGTCCCCTTTCACAGTAAACTCTGTTTCCTCTCCTATCTCTCTGCTGTTCTCATAAACCGAAACGACGAGTAGCCCTCCCTCTCTCCCGCCGTAACCATGGTTCTCGAGGTAACCCTCGAAGAAAAACCCAAAATATCTCTCAAATCAAACCAATTAAGGATTCTTTGTTATTGTCATTAATTTCAAATGTTTAATTACAGGCAACAATGATTTGTATCGATAATTCAGAGTGGATGCGAAATGGTGATTACTCTCCGTCAAGATTTCAAGCTCTATCAGATGCTGTTAATCTCATTTGTGGAGCTAAAACTCAGGTTTCCTTTTCTCACTTCAAAAGTTCTAAGCTTAACGATATAATTAAGAATTCTTGAGCTTTTTAGTAGGTTATTTTTTGTGGGTTTATGTAGAAAAATCTTGACTTCAGTAGTTATGGCATATCCAGAAAGTATTAACACCAGTAGTAACTCTAGTAGCTGATTTTCTTGGGGGGTTTAAGTGAGGATTCCAAGGTTTCTGTCAGTTGTTCTTTTGGGGGTTTAAGAGGATTCCAAGGTTTCTGCCAGTTGTTCTTCTGGGGGTGTAAGAGGATTTCAAGATTTCTGTATTAAAAAAACCTTAGACGTACTTTGTGGTATGGAATGCGGATTTCAAGATTTGTGTTAATGTTGCTTAACTTGTTTTGAAAATATGGTTTTCGGGTTTGAAAAAGGAATTTTTTTTTTGCTGATTTATTTTTATGTGATTGGAACTAGTGTGTGTGATCTTTGCGGTTTAAGAAAGATTTTTGAATGGATGTGTTGGGTTTATGTTTTGCAGTCGAATCCAGAGAACACGGTTGGAATTCTTACAATGGCTGGAAAAGGGGTTCGTGTTTTGGTTACACCTACTAGTGACCTTGGCAAGATCTTAGCTTGCATGCATGGTTAGTTTATATCTGCTTGAATTTGCTTGGATAAGGTCGTTATTAGTTAATTTTGTGCTACTAGTTAGTGTTTTGGTATCAAATTTAGTGCTTATTATAGGTAATGAGAAACTACATCAAGAAATACCTAAAGTATTGTATATTACACGGCTCTTTTGCAAGTGTGGATCAAGTATTCTAATTAGGCAGATAATAAACGTTGAGCTTGGGTGGACAAAATTTGTTTCCTAGAATCAATCCCCTTATTAGTCAAGGATTTTTTATATGGTTACTTCTGAAGATGTGATTCATGAAGGCTTAATGGGGTAGGAGGGAACTCCTCAATTATTTTAGGTTCGGATCAAGAGAATAAGCATGCTCTTAGTCATGCACATATAATCATCTCATCTTACAGTAATTCAATATTGATTTTTGCACAATTGACATGCATGAAACCATATTTTTGCCACTGATGAGGCCAACTGCTCAGCTAATGGCAAGAATGGGTGCCGAGGACAAATAAGGGGAGACCTATACTTTGTTGGCGTTTTGTTTTTGTTTTTCTTCATCTTACCTCCTGCATCATATATTTGCTCCTCTCTGGTGCCCTCCTTTTTACCTTGAAGGATGAATGGTTGAGGCTGTTTGCTTAAGGTAACCTTGTGAAGTGCAGTAGTGACTCATGTTTGTAGCTGAGAACACACAGTTTTATAGGACTAGCACAAAGCTTTCTTTGACCTGGTGGCAGTATTTTGTTGTCAGTTCATTCTACTCTCATGTACACTCTAACCGATTGGTGTTTCTCCTAGAAGTAATTTCTGAAGTATTAATTCTCTGTTATCCTTTACTTGGATGTCATTGTTTAAATTCATCCAAACATGTCAGGGTTTCTTTTTAAAAAAAAAATTGAAGGAAGCTTGAAGTAAATATTTATGATCAGGTAAAAAGATCCAAAGGACTTGGCTAAGATATTGGAAAAAACATTTTACATGGTTATATGTGCCCATTGATATGATCATAGTTGTAAGAGTTGTAAGAATTAAGACACCAAAATTAGTCTGGAGACAATGCTAAAACCTGTTTAGGACCTTGGTGCCCTAGTAAATGCCAAAAGTACATCCCACATACAATATCTTTTACTTGGTCACTTTTGAAGTTTCTAATACAAATCTTTCAGCTGAATAGTTTCATGAGTATCACTTTCAGTTTTTGCATCTTAATGTCTAGAGCTATATTGAACCATATGTTCTCTCAATTTAGGTCTAGAAATAGGTGGTGAGGTGAACTTGGTTGCTGGTATACAGGTGGCTCAATTGGCTCTCAAGCATCGTCAAAATAAAAAGCAGCAACAAAGGATTATTGTCTTTGTTGGAAGGTATGTTTCCTAGTGCCTTCTGGTGTCTCTCGCAATCCATTATTTTCCAGTGTTCACAATATTATCAAAACAAAATTGGTCTTTACAGTCCCATCAAACAAGACAAGAAGGTATTGGAGATGATTGGAAGAAAGTTGAAAAAGAATAATGTAGCACTTGATATTGTTGATTTCGGTGAAGAAGGTGATGGGAAGGCAGAGAAACTGGAAGCACTTCGTGCTGCTGTGAACAGTAATGACACCAGCCATATTGTTCATGTCCCCCCTGGTCCAAGTGCTCTTTCTGATGTGCTTATAAAGTAAGGATTCAATCTTCCTTGCTTCTTTTTTTGTTCAATGTCAAGTAAACTTACATTATTGTCCACACGGCAACAATGATCGACTCATTGTTTGTCTGATTAGTGCTTTTTTCCTCCTTGTTGAATGTCAGTACACCTATCTTCACTGGGGATGGGGAAGGTGGGAGTGGTTTTGCTGCTGCAGCAGCAGCTGCCGCCGCTGATGGTGTCTCTGGTTTTGAGTTTGGGGTGGATCCCAATCTTGATCCTGAACTGGCGCTTGCTCTTAGAGTTTCAATGGAAGAGGAGAGGGCCAGGCAAGAAGCAGCTGCTAAAACGGCAGCGGAGGAGGCTTCTAAAGAAGAAAAAGCAAGAGAACAACCATCTAGCTCACAGGATGCAACAATGACTGAAAATAACAGTGTCGCAGCTCCTGATGCTTACAATAAAAAAAATGAGTTAATGGTTGGTGTGATTTTTTCTCTCAACCTTTAATGCTGCTTACTTCTGATTGCGGTGTTGAGCACTTGATTTATGCACTTGTTACTTCGATGTGCTTGTTAGTTAATGGCTTTGATTATACATGGTTTCTAAACTACTGCTTGCGTCATTTTATTCTGGCATCTTCCTATCTGACTTGACATGTGGGGCTCTTCTTGAATCCATGACCTATTAGACTAAGCTTACGCGGGGCTCTTTGAATTCTTAATGTATTAAACTTGTTACCTTCTGGATAAATGTGTATTAAACTTGTTAACTCTGGATAAACATGTGATGCAGGAGGAATTTTAGGGGAAGTTATTTGTTTCCTTAATTATTTTTATTTCTATATAGTTTAGGAAAATATTTTCCTTTATGGTGTTTTTATTCTTCCTATTTAGTTTAGGAATTTTATTTTCCTTAGATATTTTTTTCTTATTGAGTTTAGGTCTAGAACTAGTATAAATAGGGTTGTTTAGTTTGTATTTCAGGGGATTGCTAATAAAATTTTGAATTAGGATTTGTATGTGGTGACACCATTCGGCATAATTCTGTGTTGCTTGTGTTCGCTCTTTCTTGTGTTGTTTTTTGTGCATCAATATGATGATTGTAAATGGAGGAGAGCTTTGCATTTCTTATGGTCTTGTATTGTTGCAAGAACAGATGGGAGTGCTGCTTCTTTCTTGTTAAAATCTGGTCATAACTCAATGTCTTCCTATCATTTCTTTGGTTGTTTTTGCCATCTTTATTGCTTGCTGATGCTTGATTACTGGCATGGGCATAATCAACCTGCTCTATGTGCACTAACTTCTAATTGATAACAGGATGAGGAGAATTCTCTGCTACAGCAGGCTCTTGCAGTGTCGATGGATAGCCCTGGCTCTAGTCATGATGTGAGAGATATGGATATGTCTGAGGCAACCACGGATGACCCAAAGTTGGCACCAGGTGAGCCCTTGTACTCAATGGAGCAATTTTATTGTTTATGGATAGGTGAATGTATTTTCTGCTTTATTTATGGCAAGGAACTAGATGAAACTATTCAATGCTCAAATTTGTTTCTTTATTCATTCATGTTAAGTGCCTGGTCTCTGCTGCTTGCAGCTCTTCAATTACCTATGCAGGACAGTTCAAGGGATTCATCAAGCCAGATGGATATAAGTAAATTGTTGGCTAATCAATCTTTTGTGTCCTCCATCCTAGCATCAGTATGTCTTCTTCAATTTGCTAATTATTATTTTCATCTTTATCCAGCAACAAAATGGGAAAATATCTCAATTTGGTGATACCTAATTAGTTCATTGTTTCTGCAGCTTCCAGGCGTTGATCCAAACAATCCTTCAGTTAAAGATTTGCTTGCTTCCATGCAAAGCCAATCCAAGGTGAATTCATTGAACTTTCAGGTTAACAGATTTTTATAACGACTTCAATGGGCAGCGCATACTCAGGCTAATTTGACAATTTCTCTGCTAAAAATCTTTTTTAATTACATGCTTCTACATTCATGAGCTTGTTAAATAATTCTACCCCTAGATCTCTATGTGCAGCAGTCTAGATGCAACTCCACAAGGAATAGGGACTTAACTTGGAAACAGCTTCTAAATTTTCACCAGCCTTATTAATAATGCAATTTCTAGAGCCCAATTTATAGAATTATGGAAAAATGAAAATGTTATTCAACATACACTTGCTTTCCGTTTTCTAAGATTAAGGATGTACTGGCATGCTAATTGAGCTCCAAGGCAACCTAGTTCTGTTCTACATTGCTATTGAACTAGACCTTTTGCACGCAATTTGTTCATCTTAATCTTTTGCACTTAATCCAAACAATTTTTTCATCTTATCTAAACCTAAATTCAATCGATGTTTAGAGACATCATGCCAAGTTAAATTAATAATCCTTTTTTACTTGCAAAGCATGTTTTAGATGGCAAAGACAGAAAATAATACCCAACTTTATCTTGATGACTCAGATCCCCTCCTCTACTAAATTCCATCATATTATTTGAACTTATCTAAACTACCAGAAACTTAAGTTCAATCTGAGCTAGTAACATGTTGCAACAATCAATGGTGCTATCACGCTTTCCATACTCTACCATATAGACCAGGTGCTCTTCATCTCATTGCTTCCTAACCATACCAAGCCCAATCATCAGGGACAGCAGATGCGAGAAAACTTTTACCCAAACATCAAAGACCAGCCAGCAGATCCGACATTAAACGAAAGCAAAATTATTCAAAAAATTGTCTGTTGTTAATATAAAGTAAGAATTTTTTGTTATTTAGGAAGGCATGGTGGGCCTCGTACATAATGACATAAGTGTGTTTGGTAATGCGATGCATAATGCTTTTCATAAGTATTTTTTAATTGAAAATATATCAAAATGATATTTTTTTTTATTTTTAACGTTACCACAGTATTGTGGTATAAGATATTTTTTAAAGGTACTTTGTGCATGGAAATATATTAAAATAATTTTTTTTAGATTTTTTTTATTTTTAATATTAGCAAATCAAAATCATTGAAAAGCACAAAATTAAAAAGCACAAAAAAAAAGGCTTCAATCAATTGATGTTAAACTTTCAAAACACACTGTAAAAAATGCAAATGCTAATTAGGCTTTTAAATAAGTTGAACCATAAAAACAAACTCTCCTGCGCTATCACTCTAATTTTCTAAGAATCATGGAGCACGGAAAATAAACTGCGATCAAACATGTTCTTACACCTTTTTCTTTTTCATGTTTTCAAGATAAAACGTTGAGCTGGTAAACATGCTTTCCAAGTTTTTCTCCCCTGCAAAGCTTGATGGAAAAAGCGCTTCTCTACGTAACATATTTTCCAATTAAATGTGATGATTTTCTAATAGCATGACTTGTCGTCTTTTGACTTTTCACCTGCCGTCCAAGTCTGATTGAAAAGTGTGATCAATATAGATTTGTTTCTTTCTCATTTAAAGTAAAAAATGTGATGACATTTTTATGATACCAATGTTTTCTAATAGCATTTGTATTTTTGTTTGCCCCATTTGTATGTTTTGTAGCCCCAAGAGAAGAAGGATGAAGACAAACAGCCAAAGGAGGAGAAGTGATTTTTCTATATTGCTTTCTCATGCCAGGTTCTAGTCTCCGAATTTACCCATTTCAGGATCTGTTGTCAGCTTGTGGAGAGATGCTTCCATTATTAAGGGCATTAAACCGGTCTCTTAAGGCTTTAAGGGCATTAAACCGGTCTATTAAAGCTTGCCAGTCATCAAGCTTTCTAGCTGACTTTTAAAGGTCCGAAAGCTCGTCATTCTGGTTGTGTACATGCATGTTTTCATTATACGGTTTAATCTTGAGAGGGCACTAGAAGGACAGACATTATACGATTGCCAAAGAACATCGAAATGTTCTTTCTATTGTTTCATTGTCCAAATGAAGGAAACTGTAATTTGTATCTGATGTTGTTTCGTTCTTTCGCATAATGATATGGGGTGCATGCTCTACTCTCTCTCTCTCTCTCTCTCTCTCTCTCTCTCTCACACACACACACACACACACACACACACACACACACACACACTCTTTTTCCCTAGGGTTCCATTCTAATTGTCAGCATTGAGCGTTTCCATATGTTCTGTCTGAATGAAATTTGAAAATGGTCTTGAAAAATATTGCAGCGGGGTGGGGTCTTGCTTCATCAGGAGTATCATCCCTCTCCAGCCTCGTGGATTCTCTTAGGTTGTCGGTGCTACAGAGGTTCATTTGATATCTAACCAAAAATACTAAAAGACATCACTGATTTAGTATGAGTAATTTACTGTGATTCTAGACACGTTCCTATTCATTGGAGCAGTGTTTTTACTCCTTTACTTTTATGGCAAAAATGGTTATGCTTGCAATTAGGGGTACAATTATCTTTTTATAAGGATGCATTAGTCATTGCAAAATTTATCGGAGCCAAAATGATCTAGACATGTTTCTTTTGGTATAGTGTAATCACTGATTTGTCATTGAAAGCAAGAAAAATTAGGCTTCAGGAAAGGGGTTCTTCTATCTTTTGCAAAAACAAAAACAATGTGGTT
>Ga0325404_1000792_pt1 | contig 32212 bp, 28 predicted proteins | sample PopdelMetagenome_18_FD_205664 | JGI IMG/M metagenome (GOLD analysis project Ga0325404, IMG submission 205664) | Populus deltoides microbial communities from Bellville, Georgia, United States - Xylem-Control-R1 | ecosystem: Host-associated > Plants > Phyllosphere > Stem > Wood/Secondary xylem...
ATCCATTTGCATAGTATTCAGTAATCAAAAGTAGTTTTCTTAATCACGTTAAGTTTGCTGTTGGAAGTTTTCCATTGACCTCTTGTAGCCAGCCACTTGGTAAGTCAGGATGATCGAGTCACGTCATCATTATTAGTAATAATATTATTTGTCATTTTTTCCCATATGAATTCTTTGTGAAAATAAATGCTTGATGTGAATAACTTTCTAACAATATGCGAGGCCATTTATTCTCAGTTTAACACTCAATATTCCAGGCCTAGTGTTTGTGTCCTAATTATATTATTAGAACTGGTTCTTGGCACTACTACAAATTGTAATGTGGCTGTTAAAATGTGTAGTGTGGTGTTTTTCTATTTGAGAAGGGTGAAATCGTTCGCGCACAAGCTTGGATGGTTTTCTATTTTATTTTATTCCATTCTACTCTAGAGCATGGTTGCCTGTTTTTCTTATTTATTGCTCATCAGATTGCGACCTTGAAACATACAAGGGTTAAAAAGCCAGTATTTGCTGGCCAATCCATGAGGGCAAGGGCTGCCATTGGTGGTGGTGGTGGTGGTGGTGGTGGTGTGCAATTGAGAATGTCCATTCAGTAAAAAAAATAAAAATAAAAATAAAAAAAACAATGCCAAGAGATGATGGACATTCTCGTAGAAAAGAGAAAAAGAAATTATGGAACTGCAAGCCCCATCGAATTTCAATTTATTTTTATTTTTTTAACTGAATGGGCATTCTCAATTGCATAAAATAATTGATTTTAGCGTCTGTGAAATTAGAATATGGGGACCAAAATTGAGGGGGGAATTGCTTTTTTTATTTTTATTTCTTGGCATTGTTTATGTAGTGCTTTTTTGGCATTGGAGGTTTTGCAAAATTTATTTTTAGCTCATTTAGTTTGACATTTTTGTTTTGGTTTAAAATTTTATTTTATTTATTTTTAAATCTTTAGATTTGAAAAAAAAAAAAAGAGTTGTTGATCGGTTATTTTGTGACAATTAAAAAAACCATTATTAGTATCAATAGGTTGATGAAATGGGTTTAATTGAGGTGGTTTATTTACTCTTTATTTTATCAAGAAAATGTGTTTTATTTACTCTTTATTTTATTGGGGATTTATCTTATGGGAAAAGTAAATTGGGATAGAGGGATTGTTTTCAACTGTTTTTTTTTTAATAAATAATTTTGGGGTGTTTTGAAATGGATTGGTTTTTCGAGGTTAAAAAAGTGTTTTTAAATTAAAATAGATTGAAAATATTATTTAAATTTCAAAACTCCAAGACTGGGGCAGGAAACGAAGTAATCAATAATGAATCTAATTAAATGTTGATATCATTTTATTATTTTGTATTATGAGAGATATATAAAATGATATTTTAAAACTAACCCATTAGCATGACTTCCTCGATGCCAAAATCTCCATTTGGTCAGTATAAATGATCACTTCAAGTTAGATTCATAAAATCTTGGAATAATATGTAACAAAAATATTCAATAAAAGTTTTTTTATTAAAAAAAAAAAAACTTTTTGATTGTGTTGTTCGTATTTTACTTCAGGTAGGAAGTTGCAGCTGCCATGGCATACATATTGTCAAATATCATTTATTATTTAATATAAATATTAAGTTGTTATCTTTGCAAGAACATCTTCATCATTAATAATTTAATTAAAAAAAATAAGTTGGTAGGTGAAATTAATTATTTAATAAAAATATCAAGTTGTCATCTTTCCAAAGAAATGTTCCATCATTAATTATTTAATAAAAAAATTAAGAAGTTAATGAAATTTAATTGTTCTTCCTTCAAAGCCAGTGAAGTCGTCTTATTCGTCCTGCCGATCCGTTCAATTATTAACCAATTCATTCTATTCGTTCTGAAGTAACTATTATAACCTTATCTTTAGAGTGTGATTTCAAAGCCCCGGATACCCCTTTGGAAAAGCTGAAGGTCTTAGAAAAGTAACCTATCACGTGAGGCCAGGTATGTGCGGCCAGTCTTTGTGATATCAGTCCAATTACAATTACAAATTTTTTTTATTTTATCGTTTTTTTATCCTTGTATTAAAAATAAATTTTAATAAATAAAAATTTATTATATTAGTAAGATAAATTTTAATAAATCAAAATATTATTTTATTACATTTATTATATAAATAAAAATTTATTATATTAGTAAGATAAATTTTAATAAATCAAAATATTATTTTATTACGTTTATTATATATAGCGGGTGAGCTATTTCAGAAGCAAGTTTAATTATCAGTCGAGATATTTCACAGGTAGGTTCGCTGGTGATAAAAAGAGACAGAATAATGATCGATGGGGGCTGGAGACAGGTTTTGGAGTCGCCCAATTCAGTTTGTCAGGCCATTCAGACAAGATTAATTTATATCCACTCATGTGCAGGAAAAAACTGGCAAGCTTCGTTGGAACACAAATTTTTGATTCAGTAAGAGTTGATGCTGGCAAATGTATAGAAATGTTATGGAAATATGATGCTGGAAAATGCATGGAATTGCCACGCTCCAACAACCTTAATAACGGATTTAGGAGGCGGCGGTTTAAGGGGAGCGAAGGTTGCTATGAAAAAAAAGAAGAAAAGAGTACCAGAGCTTCTCCAGAGGGCAGAGCATCGTTCCAGTGATGAAAAAGAAGACCCTTTGAGGTAAGTTCACCTGCAGCTTTGAAATAAAATGACACGTCAATCTCGTGCTTTCTGTAGAAATGATGAGCTAAATTTAAAGAGAAGGCCAAATGTATATACATTGTTCGAACTGTACAAATCTCTTTCCCATCTGATGCACATTTTGGGTTGAGATTTTTCTCGTTACCCTTCATCTCTGCGTTCAGGCTCTCATACCAACCACTAAAACCTTCTTCCCCAGCCTCCCACATCGATCAGGAGAACCAAAAAAAAAAAAAAAACCTATGGGGAAAGAAAGAATGGCAAAAATATGGGGGAAATATGCTCAGTTAAAACGCCAAAATTTTCTTTTTCCTAACTCAACCACAAATATACACTTTGTACATGGGATGAGAAGCCAGGGTTCAGCCATTAAGCTTGGCCAAGAACTGGGACAGATTGTACTCTTCAGTGTACTGTGATTGATCCCAGAGCTCCTCCAGTCCACCAAGGATGGCTTTTAACCCCTTCCCAGTGCCCATTAATTTTGGATCTCCATCAAAGTTGCCGTCCGTGCGCTTCGATGCAGTAGCTCCCTGGAAATAAAACCACAACAGCGAAACGTCACCAAAAGGAGATTGGGGAAAAGAAGGTTAGTCAAATTTAGGCTGGCCTTAAGATGAAAAAATAGCATCAAAGAAACAAAAACGTCAGTAAATAAAAAGGAAAGATGCAATGCATTTTCTCAAAACATATTGGTTACAACTTTTCTTAGCAATACCTTTGCTCTGGTTTCAGCTGACCCAAACAAATCAAGCAATTGATCCGTGTTCATCGTTTTCAGACTGGCATTCTCTGCATTAATAACAGCATTGGCAACCGACACTTTGAACTTTTGGAGACTCATAACTTTCTCTTCCAGAGTGCCACGCATGATCAATCGATGGACATTCACAACTTTCTTTTGCCCCAATCTGTGTGCCCGGTCCATTGCCTGCAAGTACATCATATGACATAATTACCTAGATAAGCCACTTAAAATCAAAGAGAGGCAGGGAGCCACACCTCTTTGACAGAAATTCAAGCATATCCAAAATACAAAGTTATACAGGAAATCATGGGGGTCCATATACTAACGAAAGACCGCATTTGATTTCATCATCGAAATTGCTTGTTGCTTCCTTATGCTTTATATTATGATTTGGGTACAAATCACCTGCAATGCCCCAGCTGCTGAAACTTCAGCAATGCTTACAAAGCATGGAGGTGGGTTTGGCAAGCATGTAGATTATGTGTTTGGGAGTGCTTTTGCTTCTGCTTTTGCTTTTGGGTACTTTTCAAAAGTGCTTTTGGCTTGGAAAAACATCAAATTGATACTTTTTTTTGTGCGCTTTATGATGGTTTTGATATGCTTATGTCAAAAATGGAACAAAAATCTGAAAAAATTCATTTTGATGTATTTTCAAGTGAAAAGCTATTTTAAAAAGCACTCTGCACCACAATCTCAAACACACACTGAAGTTGACATTTCATTGGCATGTCAATTGTGCTGGTAAGTCACTTAGATGAACGCACTTATAATGATATATTCATAAATTTAGAAGTGTATGTAACATCCAACCAGGGCCACTGAAATTTTGTTAGGTGTTGAAGGTTGCCTAGCTTCCAACTAGTAGAATAACCTTTGGGCGGTGAATTGGTAAAGTTCCTAACAAGTTACATGACAGACGACACATGGTGCAAAAATTACAAATACCATTTTGGACAAAATGACGATGGGAAAACATCTCAGACACAGTTTTCTTACCTGAAGATCTCGCATTGGATTCCAATCATGCTCCATAAAGATAAGGGTGTCTGCAGATGTAAGATTCAAACCAAGCCCACCAACTGCCAAAAGAGCCATAAGATAAATAAACTTTAGTAACTTGAACAACTGGAGAAGCAAGGTTATCAAAATCGCAATCTAAGTTGTAAAATCACACGATTTCATGATGCAATATAAGTTGGCCGATTCAAATCGCTTCAAAAATTGCACTGTGCTAAGATCATGATAAAATCACTTTTTGACTTGGTGAAATCAAGAACTCATGATTTTAACAATCCCAGTTTGCAGCCTTTTGGGCTTAGTTTTAACTGTTTTTCATGATTTAACACCTCCCAAAATTAGTCTATCATTCACTCAGCAAGAACTTGAGTGCAGCTCTAAATGCATTCCAAACTTCCCAAAAGCCAAAGAAAACGAACATAAAGAGAGATGAATAGATGACAGAATGAAGAAAAGAACAGAAAGATTGAGCTCGCAATAGTATCCCTCAAGATCATGCTCCTTGTCCCTCTTAAAAGAAAAATTAGCCCTCTGCTTGAGATGTTTGTCAGTCAAACCTGTGATAGAAAGGTAAATTTTTTTTGGGACTGGGATAATTGAAAGTGTTCTTATCTGTTTGTTTGATAAATGGGCGAGGAGATGAGAATGAGCGGCAGATGACGTTATTCATTCCTGTTTTTGTTTAAGTGATACAGTAAAAGTTAAGAGATGCCCATGAATTGAGGCTTTCTCTGCTTCAATTGACACATACACGATATAAAGTATTGGGCTTAATTTTTATTTTGTTCAAGACACATGTATTTTTTCATTTTATAAGTTTCACCAAGTTGATTCCTAGCATTTAGAGTGTGTGTCAATTGAACAGTCATTATGAAAAATATGTAAAATCTTACAAATTGATTTTACGATCTGACTTTTTGGACCCTTCATCGATTTTAATTGGAAATGTGATTTTAAAAACCTTGGGAGAAAGAGTGACTTACCATGCGTCGTAAGCAACAAGGCATCAATAGTAGGATCTGAATTAAAAGCTTTTACAATATCAAATCTTTTTTCTGGCTCAACAGATCCATCCAGCCGCAAGTATGTGACACTGCTCCAAAACAAAGTGAAAATATCAGATATTTTAAATTTTATCATTGTACAATGAAGAAAAGCAAAAGGTTGCAGTATGATATATTTTCCCTACAAAGAACTGTACTAAATGATGACCAGAGCATCTGCTTCTCAGCAGCGAGACATAGGTGGAATGGAAAGTCGATTGACTACAGAAACAATATCCACTATCCATTTACCTGTGATATTTGCAGTCTATCATTGACATACTAGAATTCTAAAAACCATCCCATTAAAAGAATTTTGGGTGTAACCAAGTATCATTACAAAACACTGGAAGGCAGGATTGGATGGGTTATAGGGTTAAATGTCATTTTACCAATAATGACAAATTTCTTTAGTACACATACATCATAAGTGTGTTGCTCATGCATGTGATGCCTCACTTCAATGCTGCAATCCTTATTGAAGCAATTCAATTATGTGTTTTGATTTAGAGAAATTACATCCCATCGGCAATTCAATGATAAATATATATTTTTATTCTTGCTGTGACAATTCCTTTTCTCAGTTCAGGAGGATAATTCATATTATGATGCCTTTAATACTCTGACTAAGCAATTACCTCTAGCAGGAACCTTTCTTCATGCAAGCAATGAAATGGATAAACAAATCACTGAATTGAGTAAATGAAACCATGTGAAGATAAAGACAGAAGTAACTACGAACACAATGAGATATAAATAGCGAATTTGAAGGTATAAAAGGTTAATGAAAAGAAATTCCAAGAATGGACCCATACAATAGAATTAAACACAGAATTAAGGCATTCATATAAATACGAAGCACAAAGGGTTAGTTTAAAAATAGGAAACAGGGATCTTACTTCTTCATATGGGAATGAAACAAGTCCCTTTCAATAATGTCAAGAAGGGCCTACATGAAATTTGATTATTAAGCAAAGGAGGATCGTAGAAGAGAATGCAAGATGAACATTGTAAAGAAGTAAATTTAGTTGAAGAAAGTCAATTACTTTGTGCTGCGCAAATATCAAAACTCTGTGCTGCCCAACACTCACAGCATTATCAGTACTTGAAGCATCCACACCTATTCCACACTCTTCCAGAATCTCCTGGAGAGCAACTAGTTTTGGAGAGTGGTGAAGCTTATGAAGTTCCGAAAGTATGTCACAATTTGGAGGTAAGAGTTCATGTAACTGGCATACAAGTGATTCGGGCATTTTTTCACCAGCAACAAGCAATGGATGACTACAAAGTTTTAACAAGTATTGAAGTGCCTGAAAGATTGACAAAAAGTGGAACAACTTAGTTTGTTCAAAACTATTACATCGCACGACAGAGGGGAGACAACACACTGCCAACAAAAACACACATCACCTGAAAAACGTGTGTGGAAGCTTTTGGTGAAGCACTATTTCCTTCTAGATGTGCTGAATCATCCAGCTTTACCATGCTTGAAATCTCCTGTCTAACAAGGGAACCGGAGAACTGTTCATAAAGTTTTAACTGGACAGGGCTCAGGTCACAATATCTGTCTTGAATAATTTTCTCTGGCAAATCAGATAATACTTCATCTTTTGTTCTTCGTAAGAGAAAAGGCATGACCTGTTGTATAAACAACATCCAAAGACAACCTATAAGATCTCCAACACCCCAACAAGGTACATTCCCCTACCCCCTCCAAATAGGGGAAAAGGGAAAAAGTGAGAACAAAAGGGAAAACAACATCACCTGCTTGTGCAATGCTTCCATAGCAAGTACCCCAGCTTCAGCATCCTTGGCAGAGCATTTAGGATCTCTAGCAGCCAGCAAAGGTTTCCCATAAGTGGCTTGAAACTGCCAAAATTTCATCAAATCAATAATCATACAGGAGAATGGATCACACAACATAAGAATGGAATTGAAGCACTTGGTAACATCAGAGTTTTATAGAACCAAGCCAAAGATTTTAGAAGTTTGATTAGTCTACCACGAACAGGAACTAGGAACGAAGGTATAAAGGTTGCATCTTTTTTTATTTAACCAATTTTAGCTATCTTACATGTAATTAGCATGATATGTTATTTTATGAACACATGATAAAATAGAACTCAATATGAAGATTTTGGTATAAAAAAAAATGTCTAAAAGATAAAAATGCTTGAAATGAAAATAACAAAACAAACATTAACAATCACCACCATAATCAAAAGACATTCAAGTGTAAAAAATTTGGAACAAATGTTAAAGAGTGCTAATAGATACTGTGATTATATATATGTGTGTGTGTGTGTGTGTGTGTGTGTGAGTGATCCCAAACTCCTAAACATGTGAGATAATATCCGATAAAAATAAATGTACTCAAAAAACAATTCAAAAATTGGGTTGCTGTTATCTGTCATTAGCTGTACAAAAAGTGCTAATTTACAATAACCAGTTATTGTTTTCATAACAGAATTGTAATTTCCAGCAAGTTGGGCCAATGGAAAAATTAATAATACACAAGTTCTGCACAAGAATCAAGTGCTATAGCATGGCTGAAGGTTCTCAATGAAGTTAGAATGCCACGCGCAAACAAAAAAACATATTTTAGGGAAAGGGAGAAAAGATAGGTGACTACATGACATTATCATGAAAAGCAGGTGCAATCCAATACAGTAATTTATGGTAGCTAGAACCATCAAATAAAGGAACCACATAGAACATAATTAAATCCATTAATGTCACTAAAAAAACAAACAATTAACATGCTTCAATGCTTTCATCTTCAGGTTTTCTCTTCTAATATTCACATACAAGTCCACGAAACAACATAAATTGAACTCAACATTCAGAAACAGTTCGTAAAATAAACAGCTTCCTAAGAACCAAGACATAGGACACTTACTTGTCTGTCAGTTCCAAGGAACCCTGGCATTAAAAAGTCAAAGAGGGACCATAAATCCATGATGTTGTTCTGTGAGAGAAAGCAAGTCATTTGTCAGAAAAAGAAAAATGTTATGTTCAGTGTGTTTTTGCACTAGTGTCTGACCTGAATTGGTGTTCCACTAAGTATTAGGCGATGCTGGGCTTTCAACTGCTTCACAGCAGCTGTAATTTTGGATTTTGCATTCTTGATTATATGTCCTTCATCTAAAATACAGTAATTCCACAGGGACTGTCCAAGGTAATCAATATCTTTGCGAACCACATCATATGATGTTATGATGATATTGTGCTTATGAAATTGTTCTCGAAGACAGATGCGCTCTTGAGCAGAACCACTATATTGTAGAGTACTAATTAAAGAAGCATCAATGTACTTCTCTATCTCAAAGGCCCAGTGTCCCACAAGTGTCGATGGGCAAACAATTAAAGATGGTTGAACATCCTCGCATTTATTCAAAGCACGAAACTCTGCTACATCAGATGCCACAATTGCTGATGCTTGCAGGGTCTTACCAAGCCCCATATCATCACATAGAATTCCATGAAGCTTGAATCGTTTTAAGAAGGCCAGCCAATTTATACCTTCTTGTTGATACCTGGAAGCACCAAGCATATTATTATGATAGCTTGGGTGCATTAAAAGAGCACCAGTAGAATTAAAAGACAGGATAGAAGATAGAAACCCATGGCAGATGAAAGGCACATCCTTCGAGAAAATTCAAAGCAAGAGTCATGGGATCCTTGCAAATCAAGAGGACATACTGGTCAAAACACAAATGATCCTGTTTTTAACTTTTATGTCTTTGATAGGTTAGTTGGTCATTTTATTGATTAGAGTTATTTAAGATGCTACTTCTATTTTAAAAGTGAAAAACGGATGAGTTACTGGATTTAGTGTTGTTGATTTATTGTTCACATAAAGCCAAAAGTATTTTTCTTTTTTAGCTTCTATTAGCATGGAGTATATACCAACAGGTAGACCTAAAAACATAAACATGAAGATCATGAGTTACAAAATATGAGTAAGGGAGACCTAAAAACAAACAAAGAGCGCAATCAATTCAGCTGCTAAACTTCAGAGGATATGAACAGAATATATACCTCCTCAATGTCACTTTTAATTCAGTGCAGAGCTTGTAATCATCAATATGGGAATTGTCAAGTAGTTGCTCCAAAAAGTGTGCATCCTCTGCATTTCTTGCTAACCCTTCATTCAGTCCACTAGGAGGGGCTAGGCCCCGAGCTAAAGGAAGGAGAGGAACAAGAGCAGCAAAACTACGTGTCACACTCTGTCTGACAGAATGATCACAATCACTCATGCAACGTAGAAGAGGAACAACCAGTAGCCTAGCATAGGGGACCAGCTCCACTCCCAGTCCCTGAACAAGTGAACTAATAAGCATGCCAGCACCTTGTCTGGCATGGACAGACGTTACATCCCCTAGCATAGGAATGGCATCCTCAATTACAGCTGCCATGACATTTGTTGTCATAGATTTGGCCATTGAGGTAATACACCTTGAGGCAGCTAATCTAACTGCAACATGAGAATGGCGCACACATTTGAAAATGCAAGGGAGAAGTGTCAGCAATTTAGGTTTCAATGCCTCATCCAGTAATGGAGCAATAGATCGCACCACCTGCAGTTCATAAATTCAGAGAAAATAATAAGCTAACAAAACACTCCCTTCAAAAGGAATAGGAAAAAATATCTAGCTTTTTTATCAACCAACTCATCAAGTGTCCTGTCCAGTAATGGAGCAACTTCACTTTTATAAAAATCTAGCTTCTCTTGACCTCTCAAGCACTCAAAAGCTTCCTAAAGTGCACTCGCTCATCATTTGTAACAGTAATGTGTTCTTCTATCTATGTAAAGAAAAAAGGCAGATATAGGAGCATAGCCTTCTCATTCTTCTTTTGATTTAATATTAGAGTTCCTGAAACAGGCGGATAATTAACATGTCCAAATTTCAGCAGTGAGTTGGACTTGAATTTAGCATCCATACTTCAGTCATGTTCTGTCAATGCGGATAACTCAGATTTGCCCCATTGTAACAGAGTAGAGGACTGATTATAGGTTGATTTCCAAAAACAAAAATGTCTAGATGATAAATCAGGATGGTAACCACCTGGATATTATTTATAAGGATTTGAGGATCCTTGATGGATGCGATAGTTTTTTCAAATTGTTGTTCATCTGCAGGACTTCCAGGCTTGAGAACTTCGACGAGGCAATCCCATAGTTTTGGTAGCTTATCAAATAAATAAGCCCCAAACTTCTCACATAAATGTTTCAATGCATGTTCAGAACCTCGTCTGCTAATAAAGCCCTCAACTCTTGACCGATCTTCACCACCAGCTAGCATATGAACCTTTGACTTTTGTTTCCCTGTACTAATCCCAAAGGAGAGGAGATCTTGATCATCAACAATCTCTGTGGACCCAATGACTCCAGCCTGGGGTGTCTCACAAGGATCCATGCACGTCAAACTACAAATATTCTTAATCAACTTATCATTTGGGCCAGGCTTACGTGCAATACAACGTGAAATTAGCTCCGCAAGAGCTTCAGCAGCCTTTTGTTGCAATATCTCCTCCTGAAAATGGCATGCAATATATATCAGAATCCAGAAACAGCTGTACTTAGTGATCAAAACTGATTCCAGTTTATGACAACAACAACAACAAACAATTGTACTTAGTGATCAAAACTGAATCCAGTTCAAGACAACATCAACAACAACAACAACAACAACAACAACAATAGTAGGGAGGAAAAAGACCTGCTCTCTTTTGATTGAGGCCATCAGGGGCAAAATGACCGGATTCAACCGTGCAGGAAGCTCTGACATCCAGATAACTGCAGCAGCAACTAATGCGGAGACAGTAACATGCAAATTACTCTGGAGAACACAAATTGTAACAATAAAGAACAATTTTATCAAATGAGATAAAATGGAGAATGGAATACTTAATAATAAAGTCAGAACTCAGCAAGCGATCCAGACAGGGTAGCTGTAGACATCTAAATATCAGCCAAATTTTAGATCTAGATAGATGTGTAAAGGATAAATCAGGTGATATTGAGTTCTCCGACTTAAAAGGATACAAATGCTCGATAGAAAAGCATTAGACAAACACAATATCACACCTGGAACATACCTGAACACATTTTAAATAGCCTGAAGTTGTCAGTAGTCGCTGTTTTGAGGAATCAATATCATCAACAATGTTGTGTCCAGTAGATTCATCACCAGCACTATCATTGCATGATAATGGTAATTTTGATGCAAAATTGATTGCCTCGTCAGGACTCAATTTTTCCACATCTATTTTAATAGTTGACAATGAATTCTTGAACATGCCAGATGACTCAGTGACATGTAATAACTGGCTGGCCTCATTGCGCATCTTTGTATAAGTCCTTGAGAGCTCAGAATATGGAAGAACTGAATCTTTTGTTGGAAGTGCAGGGTCAGAACAAGATAACAAATCGAACAGCAACTTCTCAACATGATTGGGAAAAGCAGGCATAACCCCATGGGTTTCAGAGGATTCCTTCCTTTTAATCTCTTTGAACAACGATATAAGAACCATTGATGCTACCTGATGAAGTCCAACAACTATTAAGAAGAGAGAGGGAGAGAGAATGGTTATTTAACTTTAAATAAGAATGCTACCTGCCGCTGAACCCCTGATAAAGAGGTGAGAGCATTCCACAATGGATCTATTACGTGTTGCATAGAATCCCCACGCAACTTAGAAGCGAACATTCCCAAAGCTGATGCCGTAATCACTCGAGTATTAGTCACTGAGATTTCAACATCAGCACCTACAATTATCTTGACTGTGCTAGCAGAAGCATCCCCATTTCTTTGCTGAGGAATAGTTTCTTTCTCAAAATCTAAGCCAATGCTGCTGCAAGACTCATTTTCAAGCCTTACAGCTCTCATTTTAGCAGCTGCTTTAAAATGAGACTTTCGAGGTGGAGCCACAGGCCAAAACATCTTTGTAGAATCTAATGGTGAGCCATATGGAGTAGTTGCAAGTTCTATCCAAGAAGCCATGTATGAACTTGCAGCAGCTTCCAAGTCCTCTGCTGGGCACTAATGTCCGCAAAGAAATTTGAAAAAGAAAAGTAAAATTAGCAAGTCCTTGTAGAAAAAGTGAGAAGCAAAGGAACTAGCTGAAAATTATAAACATTAGAGAAAATTTTCCAGAAATACTCGAGTTAGCAAATAGACAAATGACATTTGAATACTAGAATTAATCCACTAAACAAGCACCGCATTAGAACATATTAACTGTTGTAGACATTATAAAATGTAATTTTAGTCGGCAACTAGAAAAGTTGCCTCTACAAAAATAGTGCTTGTCAAAATTTTATATTCTAAAGTATCAAGTTACAATTGAAAGAACTAGTCTGACCAAATATAGTTTTTACAGGGACAAGAATTTGCAACTCAACTCACTATTGAGATTATTAGAGTCATGCCTCTAGTTTTGCCAGTATCCTCTGAAGCATATGAATACATGTATAGTGTCCTACTCTTTGAACTGGATAAATTTATGCCTCAGAAAATGAAAATGCTATAGTGCTGCTTTCCGGTGCACCAGAAGTTTATGGAATTGCATACCTTGTTGAAGTGACAGAAAAACAAAATGCAAACAGTGCATGAAAAAAACATAACGAATCCAACAATGAAATGAAAAATTCAAAATATCTGATGCACATCATTTCATGCATCCAAGTTATATAGGAAACCTGGACAAGGAGCCTCCAAACCCTCTCTGAACAACGCAAAATTTCATCATTTGATTCCAGCAGCAGATTCTGAAAAACAATACGTAGGGTATCTCCCAAGATAAAAGAGGGCCAAAATGATGTACTGGATGGCTCAGAAATGTTCCTCTTATAACCAGCTTCAAGCAATCGCTCCTGAAAATCAGATTCTTAAATGAAACATGATAGAATAGAATCCTAAGCATGTATAACCCCCATACTAGCATATGCTTCATGACATTAAAGGAAACATATATGAAGGCAATGAGAACATTTGTTCATGAAGAGGTCAAATGAAATAGATATGCAAGAATTCTAGTTTCGGTGAACAAATACTTATGATGGAATGAAACAAGTGCCATTGCCATGATGATTTGACTTGGTAATTTTAACAAATTGAGATACTGAAAAGGACACTTGAATAAAAAGAAATTTGAAAGACTTACCAAAGTTCGAATTGCTGAATGTCGGACTGATGTGATACTATGCCTCGTGAATGGCCATAATCGTGGTGCCAATGTCGATAACATGTATGGATTTTCTTGTAAGTCTCTTCCTTCTCCAACATCATCAACATGTACCACTTCATTTAAATCCAACTCTTGTTTCTCTTCTGATGTTTTCTTGGGAATCATCTCTTCCTGGGAATATATTTCTGCCAGCAGATTCATCACACTGCAACAAAATAACTGATGTTCAAACATAAACTCTTTTATAATATTTAATTGATTAAGACTACCACAACATGTGAATAGTCACACTTGAAAGACAGTCCAAGTTTCAACATATCACCAAAGTCCAATGGATTGAAACCCTGCCATTTTTGACAAGTTATAGTTCCAAACATTAACCAAAGATTATAATCCTCAGCAGATAGAAAGAAGGATATGACTTTGTTCCAGGAAAGGGAAGAATGCTAGCACCGATTCCAATAAAAAACATACATTTGAACAATGGATCACATAATAGAACAATAAACAAAGCGGAAAGTAAATAGCCATATTGTATATGCCGCCAGTAAATGTTCCCAACGCCAGCAACAATGAATTGACATGGAAATTTTCCTCTTAAAACCTGATCCCCTGTGCTTTTGAAGGTCAGGAGTACAAATGTTTTAGAGTGCTCCTGTTTCAAGGTTAACAATGGATCACATAATAAAATGTTGATTTTGAGAGGAGTGCACAATATTAGGAGATACAAACCTAGTGCAAGCTCTATTAGTTGATTTATAGAATAAAGACTAGGTGGGAAGAAGTTGAGGCCAATAAAATCTTGAAGGAAAGGTCACTTCAAAGAAAATCACTCTACATAAGAAATGGTGCAAAGTTGGGCACCATATCAGCAATCTTAACTTTGCACAATCTTCTATGGGGAGAAAAGGTGATAATCAAAGTTTGTGTAAATCCGGTACTGAAACTGAATAGACACGAGTGGGTTAGAGATTTATAGCGTAGGAATATGCAAAATGGATTTTTATGTTAAGCATCATCCAAAATTTTGTGTTTTATGACAGGGGGGAGATGGATTTTACCTTCTTGTTTTCCTTGAAGTTAACACAGTTAATCTAGAATCTAGCATTAGTAGAGATATATGGTGCTTTGGCATTTGTGGGATACATGAATGGTTCCAGGTTCAATCGATAACATTTCTTAAATGCTTTGGGAAGGCTTTGGGGAAGGCCAAAGACCGCGAGCTTTTTTTTGGATTCTAGAATATGTAATCACCACATCAATGGAAGCAACGTTTTGAGGGATAAGAGTAGGTTTTTTACTTTATAGGTTCTTCAGCTCAAGGGGCCTTTTGAATGTATGTAGCAGACATCCAAAGAGACTAGAAAGCCCTATTGTGAGTTTTATTTGCTTCAGGATATCTTAATCTTTTGGAGGATGCCCATGGTGTAGAACAACCAACAAGAGAACCATTTCTCTGACAGAAAACAGAGGCACCAAAAAAATGAAATAGGAAAACCACAAGGAAACTACAATATCAAAATAAAACTCTTTCTTTCTAAAGCACGCAGTCCAAAAAAATAGCTTGTGCTCTTGCATTGCCCATCCTCCTTTCATGCTTATTCACTTCTAGTGTAATTGATGCATGATGCCAGATGTGGCATTTTATCACTGTTGGAAAAAAAAACAACTTTGCTGGCTGATCTTTTTGTAATAAAGACTTGTAAATTAGCATTGCCTAGTGGTTTGAGATATGGAATAGATGTTTTGTGATTTGTTGTGAGGATTCAGTAAACCCAGTTTAGTGGAGTTGTTATGGATTTGTGTGAAGGAGTTTTAAAGAAGGAATTTCAGAGTTTTATGAAATTTTGGGCAGAAAAAATTATAGAATTTCAAGAATCAATTTTCACCCATGCAACGGTTCCAGTATCATAGATCTTTTTCATTGGCATCTTTATAGTCTGCTAGTGTAGTACTTCTAGGACAGTTTAAGGTCTCCTTTACCTGACATCAAAGGGGACTGAAATATCCTCGGTTTTATTGTATCCAGAAAAATAAAATCATAAGTGAACATGCAATACAGGCATCAGATATCAAGAACCAAGATGAAGAATGGAAACACAGAAAAAACAAAAACATAGTGGGCGGTGATGGCACCAAGATGGCTTATGCCATGGGCACGTATATATCACATCATACTTTCCAAGCACACAAATAAAAGTATATAAAGTTTATTTTTACTAGTAATATTGCTTGTCACCCAAAAAAAATAAAGCAAATACCAAGTCACCCATTGTGTAGATGTACCTGCTAGTGGAAGGACTTAGATCATCCAAATCAAGCAAGATATCCCAAAGTAGCATAACAATGGAATGCAATGTCCGACCCTTCATGGAAACAATTGCAGCAGAAGTAGGTATTAGAGCATCTGCAGCAACTGCCCTGACATCATCATCAGGGTCCTCCAGTCCAGCTTTACAAGCAGGTAGAATGCAGCCAAGCAAATCAGGCAGCATCTCCTAGTGTAAACAAAGAGAAGAGATGCATGATGAAGAAAAATACAAATGACACAAAAAGAAAAGAAAAGAAAAAATAATTACAACATTAATGTGTCTGTAAATTAATGAAGTGTATGCATGAAGAGGCCACTGCTTGAAACTCAAAATCTTAACCATTGGTTGTTTCTCTTCTGTCTTCTCTCCACTTGCTGGGTGTTAGTTCCCTCCTTAAAACATCAGTACCTTGCCTCGATATTTTTGGTGCATGTTTTTCCAATCCAGTGCTAGATATCGCTCTCCCTTTAAGCCCCCACACCATTGGTGTGAACAAGACCCAAAAGCAAACCCTCAGGATCAAGGCAAAGAGAATTACTACCAAAGCTACCTAGACCCATGAGAAACAGTCTGCTTGGCATATTCTTTACAAGGCAAAACAAAATAAATTTTAGGCCACTAGAAATATCTTTCCCATTTTCCAACTCTATTGACATGTGTTTTTTTCTAGCTTTCTATCTCATCTGTCTAAGAAATATTAATTAGAGTTTGCAGAAATCAAGAAAACAAGCTAAATGTCCATGAAACCCTCAAAAAGAGAACAAGATCAATTCACCATGACATTTTCCAGAGTAGATGAAAAGAGAAGAGAAGTACAGTAGAGCCTTAATAGAAAATAAAGGCAGGAAATCTGTGTAGTACATATAATTAGTTGGTTTGGAAGCTGAGAACATTAAAGAAAGCATGTGCATTACAAATGATGAACATTTTGTTATTCAAGGAATAAAGAAACAGAATCTGAAACTGCCACTAATCCAAGTGACCAACCCCATCATGCCACAAAATAGGTAAAGGATGTAATACATTATCTATATCCCAGCCATGGAACCAAAAAAGGGCATTTGGACTTCAAATTTAGTTTCCACTTTCCCAAAGAAATATGCATTGACTGTGGGAATAAGGAAAAATTGTACATACACAGGAAAGAGGGAAGATCGAGTGGTTTAAAAAGGGTCAGGCATGACCCAAGTTCCAGTTTCAGAAACAAGATAGTCCAGTCAGGCCAGCTAAAACCTCAATGTCACAGTAAAGACAAGGTTGTTGAAGCCTTGATTGGGCCTGTTAAAATCCACCCAGTGATCAGTTCTTGTTCAAAATTCTCTACGTCCAAAATTTTGAAAAGTTCAAGACACTGGGTTCTTTCACTTCTAGCTATAGACCGTGCTGTTTTTTTTGCCCCCTTTTGCATGACATGTGCAATGAACACTTCAGCGGGGTATAAATGGGTCTCTCTATCTCACATTCAAGGGGAATGGAGGGATCCCCTTCCTTATCATACATTCTGGATCTTTCCAAGTTTTCCTTTTTTCCTACATCTCTGTCCTTTTGGTGGACGACTCCCTAATGCAAAGCGCTTTTCTACACATGTTTCATTCAATTTTCTGATAAAAGAAAAATAAATAAACAGTTTGAAATAAATTTCATCAGGTCTAGAATAAGCACTCAATAAACCAAAGAGAGAGAAAATTCACCTGTCGAACAGCAACCAAATACTTGATGCCCAAAAGGCTTCCATGACGAATTTCCCATTCTGGCCTACGCTGAATAAGGAGGAATGACAGAAAAATAAAAATCACCGAAAAAGCACCAGGTATACATCATACCCAGCATTTCCAACGTAATAGAGACTAAAAAGCAGGTTGTTATATGATATCTACCTGCATTTGAAGCAGAATATTCAATGTTTCATAAACTAAAGAGTGATGCATATACTTAAATGCAGCACCTAATGCTTGGGCGCAAGTTTCACGTACTGGAGCAACCACCTGGTCAGATACATAGTCTCCAAAACTGCACAAAAGAAAGAGAATTCAAAAGCATCACATATATACTAATCCGAGGATGGAACGTAGAAATGTAGCCCATGCAATAATCTTAAAATCAATATACATATATACAGTTCCCAGTCAAATAATGGGTGAAAGATTGAAACTTAAGAAGCAACAATTTATAGGCAATCTAAAAGAATCTGCACACTTACCGATCTAGTGATAATATGCATAAGAAACGAATTGCACAATCTTGAAGAAATTCATTATTTTTTATAGAAGAATGCCTGGCCAATTTAACCAAATTCATCAGGTCGCAATTTTCAGGAGAACTGTTCTGCAAATTTGACTTCATAAAAGAACCCTGATGTTCAGGGGAACCCTTTGACTCTACCATGCCAACAGCTCTTTCAGCAGAATAAGATGCAACATTAGGGTAAGATTCGGGCTCCATCTTAACACAACTAACGACATCAGCTTGGCTATTAACTTGCCTCACAGGCAAATTCCATCCACTATGCTCAAGTTTTACACAAATGTCACTACTACTGAGATTGCTAGTAGAGACCATCATATCCATTGTCTGGGATGACAAGTCTTCAGATTTATGTCTTTTTGGATTTGGCTCGTACTCATCTGTTAAAACTTGCAAATTCAAATCAATTTCTCTCTCTCTTTTAATGGCATTTGAATATTCTCTCTCTCTGAGTTCATCAAGAGCACCATCCAAGCTCAAGTCAGGCACAGCCAATCCAGCAGAACCACCATGATGAGTTAAGATTTCTCTCAAAGCCATGACACTGCCATGGCGAACCTCCCAAACTGCCAAAGAATTCTCACATAAACTACTGTTAGACGATGGAACCACAGTACAATCCTAATCTAGCAAAATAAAAACAAAAAACTCACCAGGGTCGAACATATCAACAATAAGTTGTTCAACAAAACCATGGAAAGGCCACCTCCCATCTCCATCATGCTCCAAGTTGTCCTCTTCATCAGCATCTGCCTGCATAGAAACAAAGCATCAAATTGCAGCTCGACACTGATCAGGTAGAACAGGTAAAGCAAAGGAGGTATAAGAAATATGACTTTACAACAGCAAACAATGATAATATAAGTAAACTATGATGGACGTTTCGCCAATGGTATTTTGTCAGTTAATCAAACCATTTGGCATGTCCCCTTTTGTTGATCCACTTTCCAGAATAACACTAGAATTCTGTTCCCTTCCAATATTGAATCATTCATAAAACAAGCATTGAATTGATTCCATTGACCAAAGCATATTAGGGTAGTCTCCAAATATGTCTTCCTTAAAACTTAGGATTCACAATGATGGAGAAGTTATTCAGTATAAGAGTTGATCTTTGTCTCTTACAAATGTTTCCAATTCCTGTTGCTTGATGCTCTCGTCTCTAACATAAACTAGATGAAGGACAGAATAAAATATATAGATCTTATAAATGGCTTTTGCGACTGAAAATTAGCTATTTCTTTCAATTGTAGTTAAAATAAAAGAACAAAAATAGGACTCTTGGTAAAGTCAAAAGATGAATCATTGTAATCTGTAAGGAGAATTACAATTTATAAGCCCAAAGACTTCTGGTGCATACCCTTATCCATTGTACTCTGATACTGTTTTTAAAGCTTGGTCATCTAAGACCCTTTCAGTCTCTCCAGTTTTACCCTTCTTTAACAGATAAGAAATTCCATTCAGTAAAACAGAAAAGAATACCACATGGAAAATTAGACATTTGTCAACTGATACGATGTACTAAAACAAAATAGCTCCAAATACCTATGAGTGGCAGCCAATAGGCTCTAGACACAAAACATCAAAACAGGCAGGGAAAAACAACTAATTAACAGTTTATTCTAGTACATGTGGTTTTAGGTATGCCAGCTTAAAAGATATCTTGCTCATGCCCTTGGGCTTGGCAAAAGTCTGCAATAAGTGGGCACACATGCACCTTAGATTGATGTCTGTCTCTCAAAAACATCTTCCTATTTGAAAAACTAAACAGTATGCCCCTAAGGTAAACCGATCAGCATTGAAGACTTTAAATCTGCATAAGTAAGATAATGAAAGAAAATAAAATGCTCCCTCAAGAAAGATGAGCAATCAAATGCATGAAGGAAACATGCATAATGGAGCACATAATTTACTTCTCAATGTCTGTACATTCAAGAACAGCTGTACATAAGCTGTGACAAGGGGCAGTAAGAGATATTGTGGTACCTTTTTAAAGCTAAAGGAGTCTGTATTTGAGCCCTTTGGAGTTGTACTCTGAGGACAAGCAACCTCTGTATCCCCATCCTCTGACCAACTTTTCACTTGGTCTTTGGAATTTATTTTTGCTTTTCGCTTTAGGAGATTCAGCTCCCTTGCACTTGGTCTTTTGGAAATTACACTCGGAACCATACTTGCAACAAGTTGCTGGATGTTATGCACAGACGGGTGTTTGTAAAATCTATGATCTAAACCGTTTCTTTGAGACTCTGGTCTGTGGACAACAAGGTCTTCATCTTTAATCACATCGTTGACATCCATAAATTGCTCACAAACATCTAAACCTGCCACAAAATTTCAAGGTGTCTGAGCGAATTAACAAACAATTCAGACAATATGTCAGCAGTCCATTACATCAGACATTCAGGAGCCAAGCCAGTGAGAAGGAGATAGCATATTGAACATTAGTGCTTTTCTTTTTCTTTTTCTATTTTTGTGTGTACCCGGGTGGGTTGGGGGGGACAAAACATTGGAGAATATGCATTTTCCCTTCTCCAAAAGATGAAAAGCCAGAACAACAATTGCACAGAACAGCTGGGAGTGTTAGTATATTCACTGAGGACACTCCTCTACAAACCAGATGCAAAGCACCATTACTAGGCAAAGAAAACACTATTTTGTCGCAAAGGAAAGAAAGGTAATAATGGCATCAATTACTAACCCAAACGACGTCGCAGGTTTTGTTTCTGGCGAGCCAATCGCTCCCGTGGATTCTTAGAATTGTCATTTGCAATGTCATATTCCTGGGATCAAAACTGATATCAGATCTTGAAATAGATGCATATACTTACATATCAGAACATGGACATTTGAAAGGAAATGGAGCTAGCCAAGCTAGCACCAAGCAGTTTTGTGTCATGCAAATTCCTTGCCCATCCAAAAGAAAGTGAACCACCCCAAATATCTAATAAAGGGACCTGTACAAGGAAAGTGGATGGGTGCAATTCCCAATGAATACCCCAACTGTTTGTGAAGATAAAAAGTTATTACAACTCAGAGGTGCAAGTTTGAATGATACATAATGAAATTTCAAGTTTTTTTATAAATTTTCACAGCATATGAACAAGTCCCCTGATCAGCACCATCAGAGATTACTACTGTCCTAGTAATGCTGATGCATATGCAAGGTGTGGATACCAGCAATGTTCATTACTAAAATAATTCTTCAAGTACTGATGAAATTGACAACAAGAAAAGCCTAAAGATTCCTCTTGCTCCCTAAAACCAAATCATTTTTTCTTTTTCTTTTTCTTTTTCTTCATTTCTTCTTTTTCTTTCTTTCTCTCTTTTTTTTCCTGAAAAGTATTCTAAATATCAATACACAGGTACTAAATCAGCCAACTTCAGCTAAAATAATATTTACGCAGGACTGGTAGTTAGTTTCCTTCACAAAATGCCTTTTGTTGATTTAACTTCGTATATGAATTATCTAATATAGTCAATGGCACAACTCCTCAAAAGTATTCATCAATTTTGTTCCATAATGCAATCTAATAGGAAAATGGCCCTGCAAACTCTTAAGTCATCCCCACAGAAAAAGTAGTCTTCCTTTATTTTTTTCTCCGTTCACCAAAATGTCACGAGGCTAGTTAACAGTACCTAAGCAGTGAGGGAAAAAAAAGGAACTGAATACCCATTCACTAAGCATTTGTATCCACCTAAAATAAGTTGAGTCCTACTGAAAACACTGCTTCTGTGGGATATACCCAAGCACCACTCTACACATCATTCCGTAGAGCCAAGTTTTCCAAACTCAAATAACAAGCTCAATTTGCACTGCCAATTCCTCTCTTATGGCACCCCACTCAGCTAAAGAAATACCTTGATGGGGGGGATTCAATCTGTAAACCTATCTAATCAGGTTATGACATTAAGAGTACGGGTTCACAATGCTAACCATCCCATCTGGAAAGAATAATGACGGTTGACCAATCTATGTAGAGAGCCTCTCCTTGATACAGATGCATTATGATAGATTTGATGACGGTTAAACACATCATAAACACTGAAGAAATTGAGTTCTTGTTGTTTCTTCACTTCGACTTCTCTAACCTCTTACATCTTTATCAGCATTCCAACACTCTCCAAAAAGAAAAGGTGGCTGGAATCCCATTCCCTTGGTTCAACAGTTAGGAATGTACCCCGTTCAATGGTTTAAGTTGTTTTAATGTTACAGTCAATCAAATAACAAACTTTGTATAATAACCAGATTCACTAGGTAGAAAGCCAGCATGTAATCCCTTCCTTCTTTTCCTAAATATAACGTATAATCAAAAGAAAAGATTAAATAGTTGAAATTGAATCAAATGTAGTCATTCCAAGAGAGTTATTGGCAAATTGGTGCTATCTTTTCACAAAGCTGCTAAACCAGTGAATCACCTGTTATTACACTGTTTTCAGGCTAAAGCACCAAAGGAGTTGGATTATGGAGCCATGGTTGTCACTTGGGACATTCCAAGCTCCATAGAATATGAACTGTGATAGCATTAAAGGGCAAGGTTCTTTAGGGGGGGTATCAAAAGATATGGGGTTGTATTCCACTTCCACTAATTCTTTTTAGGATGACATGCAAAGAAGAAAAGACAAAAACACTTGACAGAGAATATATTTCCTTTATATTTCTGATATACAATGGAATCTTTTATCTAATGTAGATGATGCCAAACAGTCTGCTCATTCATTATTCTTATAAAATTTCTTTTGCTGATCAAGAAAAATCCAAAGAGCAATGGAATTTCATGACAGTGCAAGAAATAGTATTACCTGACCTCCAGATGCCAACAAAGCACCGAACTCCAACACTTTGTTCATATCAAAGCTGTTAAATAGGTGAAGAAAAAATAAATATCAATGCACAAGAAGACTTTTTTTTTTTGCTTGTACACTAAATAAAATAAAATCCACATACAATAAATGTAAAAGAGTGCAAAAACAATCAACCAACAACCTTCTAAATAAACCGTTTGATATTATTTGAGAATGAAAATTAGGGCATGCCACCAAATCTTCAACATGACCCGAAACCCCAATCTCAGACATCTTTGTTTCAACAGAAGCAAATAATTCAGTCAAAGAAGTGTGCTTGACATTCTGAGCAATAGCCCCAATTGCATGAGCAGCTGCAACTCTTGTATCCCAGTTTTTACTATGGAGATTCTGAGAAACCTATTTTCACAAGGCACTTATATTAAGACTTGATGTCAATGATAGCATTATTGCAAAAATAAAATAATATTATCATCAACATTTCCAATATAATTAAACTGGTACATTACAATGAATAGAACCATTCAGTAATAGTTCACAAGAAAAAGGTCACCACAAAACCACGATATCATAACCAAAAGACCCATACAAGAGGAGATTAAAACAAAAGGGTCAATTCAATCTTTGAAAATTACATCAGAATGACAGGCGAGCAACAATTTCAATAATTAAAAAAACATTGCAAACTAAGTGATAAAATGTGCATTAAGGTAACAGCTCATGTCTGGTACACTTCAGCTTAGTTACAATTTTCTCTACATCTACTGTACCCACCACTTTTCACTGGTTAGAGAGGCCCTCTTTAATACATTAAGAAAGGATGTTCATAAGGGACAGAAAGATTTGGTAATAGGAATTTAGACCACATACATGCTAGTAAACAAAAACCACCTTGACCAGATCAGAGTAAATAACAATGTTGAATCAGGCTGCCATTTAGCTATACCATCTGGGACCATAATCTGATATGTCTATCATCATCTTCACTCATACTAATTGAGTCCAATTACTCTTTTACCTTATGCATCATATGTTTGCATGGCACACTTAACTAAACTATCACAAGTTAAAACCCCTCCCTAAATTATCCTAGGGGGTGCCACTTCTCCCTCCTTAAAAACATACTTTTATACAAACCTTACATCTACAAATACCCTCATCTCAACTAACGCAAAGTATATGGAATCTCAAAGAACACACAAAGTATATGGAATCTCAAAGAACACCCTCACAGGTCTTTAACTATTCCTTAGATGCTCATGATCAGGGCCAATGGTAGTTTATATCAAAGAATGAATGAAATGGGCCAAGCATCAAGTGCCTTTTTTGGTCTGTAAAGGAGTTTATATGTTTTAGGTTGTTTTTTCATCACCAAAGAAACTAAGAGAATTTAGTCGGTACTAGATTTAACAGTACACATTCTCCCATTGACTGATTAAGATAACTCTAAAATCAAGTAATCCACCTTCACCTTGATTTTTAAATTTTCTTTCAGTTCAATCACATTTTATCATCCCCGGCTCCCATCCCATGTACCAATAAAAAGTCATGGTGAAAAGTTTCACAAAAAGCTCAAAAGTAGATTGAGGTCCACATCACCTCCTTATCATTTCCAAAAAGTCATTTTACCCCTTATGTCCTCTTCCATAGTAAGCATTCTCCATCACTGAAGCACAGAAAAAAGAGCACAAAGAACCCATTTTCACTGACAATAAGTCCATTTTTCCTAAGAAAAAGTATCAATAGATCCCATACACCATCTATGAATGCCTCAAGATAACATATGAGCACAATTTAACTCTTAATCCAACTTAGTAAAACCATTTGTGGTTCTCTTCTTCCTTGAAAACATATATATAGTTCAAGAAACAAAAACATAAAAGGCATTTCAAGAAACCAAAATACAGCATGATACCAAGGGCCTCAAACCCACCCAAAGAAAAATAATACAAAATTGGCAAACTTGCCCTAACCTTGGTGAATAACCTCCACAAATCACAGCCACGAATGTTCCTATTTCCTAATGATTGTAATCCAACCCAAAAGAATTTTTTTCCTTTGATAGAAGAAGATATATTATAGAAATAACAGAATGGCCGTATAAGAATTGGAGCGCAAGTCATCTCTAACAAAAAGAAAAAAGAACAGAAACAAATCTCAATACAAAAGGTGAGTAATCTAGTCCCACTAAATTTATGCCTACAAAACTCCTCTAAGAGCCCCAAAGCATTATATCATGAGGAAGGAGCAATATTGACCCACCCCACAACAGCCATCTAGTCATGAAAAAAAACCTTCAAAATCCTAACATTTCTCCCCATCTAGTTACACCAAAAGATTACAAACACCACATGCTGCCACAGAATCATACCCATCCTTTTGGCCTAATGAGTCCCCACATAAAAAGATCAGCAACAAATTTGATCATTCAAGAAGATTAAGTGCTCGAGAAGATCCTTGTAATCAATATCAGGCACCCTATTTGAAAGATTCTCGCCAACTATCCACTTCTCCATTTTCCAAGGATCAAATCCCACACTGTCCAACCCAATGGAAAATGCTTAACTTGTAAAACATGAATCAAGCTTCCGAAAAAAGCATCCAAAACTTCCAAATCCTACACTACAAGTCACCCTTACCTCACTTTAACCCTATTTGACCTGGAAACATAGCCAACCCACCTCTACTTCCAGCCAAGCTTTAAACACAAACCCAAATGCTCTAAAAGAAACATCTAAGGCATGGTTGTTAGAATCTTTCAATTCACGATATGAATCACAGGATGAATCTTAGATGTACATGAATCTTATGATTCAGTCACAATTCAATTCCATTCAGTACGATTCAGTAAATTGTACGAGTTGACTCAAATCAAAAAGTAAAATGCATAATTTTAAAAGAGATGGTAAGAATTGGGAGGCTTTAGTCTATAATTAATGGATCATAACAATGTATAAGAAATTTTCTTTAATAAATATTTCTACTTGAAACTGAAATGAATTATATATTTAATTTCACAAAGATAGAAAAGGGTGAAAGAATGCAAGATTCCAAAGACAACAAGAATAACAAAGGTGATATCAACATTGAGGAAGATTATTACTTCTTATTAAAACTAGGAAATATAGTAGTTTAACTAGTTAGAAATGGGTTATTTATTTAACTTGGTAAGGAGTTCATTTATAACAAGGTTAAATAAATAAGCCATTTTTATAAATAGTGTAGTCCAATAGGTGTGCAGAAAAGAATAGTGCAACTCCAAAATGAGATGTATACAAGAAAAGCACGCCTAACTAAAAGTTCCCCTCTGTTGTCTGCTAAGAGATTGAATACATCGCTAGTTCTTTTACAAAATTGAAAGTCGAAAAAACTTATGGGGATAACAGTACAAGAGCACAGTGATCGAAAGTTCCATTTTTTTTAAAGCATCCACTACCTAAAGTGAATAGAAATAACAGAAATGAACAAACTCTTGAGCCCTAGAACTTAAATTCCCAGAAAAAAAAAAAAGCAAAAATTCATGAACTGTCTTAATAATTCAGCAAAGCGACATAGACAATCCCTTAAGAAACTCTTTCTTTTCACCAAAATTTGATACGTGGAGACATGGTATTGAGCCATTCTTTAACTGTCAAAAAAATCCCTTCAGGATACATTTACAACTGGCTGAAAACAACACTAAAGCTCTAAATTTCCCTTTGAATGAATCACATTCTATCAACACCTATGCCAGAACACCATGTGCTATAATGGGAAATAAAGAGCTCATATGGACATTCCAGATTAAAAGCTCCACCCTACACATTTATAATTAATGTCTCATTCAACTCTTAGCGGACATAACAATTTCACTTTCACTCTCAAATCATAGCATTTGCGAAGTAAGTTCATGTTAAACAACCTTAACCTTTGAAAACCAACTCATCTGCATAAAAGATGGAAAACAAAACCTGGCATCTCAACCATTTAAACCAAGCACAACCCCCGGCTATCTACTTTTTTTTTAATAGTGTCTTCTCGGCAAATGAAATTGAAATGGTGCTGACAAAAGCTAATCAGTTAACTTTAAAGAGTCATGTGCATAAAACCACCACACAATAAGACAGAATAAAAATAAAAAAAACCTTCTTCAGGAGAGAATGCAGGTCTTGAGGATGCGATTTCGCAATATCCCCAATCTGTTTCGCAGCAGTCAATCTTGTAGCTTGTGTCGAACCAGCTTCAAAAAAAATTATATATATATTTTGTTCATCTAATTAAACATGAAAACTTGAACAAAATCAAATCAGATCCAAAAATGACAATTAGAAAACAAAAACTTACTGTCTAATAAAGTGAGTAGCCGATTGAGACGTGAAGATTGTTGCTGAGCCATAACATAAACTCAAGAACCTCTGCCACTTCCAATTCAACTACAAAACCGCATCGTTATTATCCAAAACTCACTCACTCCTGCTACCAATTGATCCCAAGAAAAAACATTCAAGAAAAAAATGCGTTTCTTTATGCGAAAATGCTTGATTTCAGTATTTTATTAAAATGAGAACGGAGAATTCAGAGGATGGATGATGCACGGATAAATGCATGTGTATTATAGAAGGGGGAGAGGGAGATTAGGGTTACCAGACGAAAAAGAGAAGCAAAACGGCAGCGTGTGATGGTTGTAACAAAACGGGATAACGAAGCTACTTTTTACCCTTTTCTCTCGTGCTATCTGTTTGTTTATGAATATAAAATATGAATTTGTAATGCAAAAATATATAAATGCATAGTGTGTAAACTTCTGTTTCATCCCTATAGAATCATCGATATTCTAATTCTATCCTCTAACATTTTCAAATATCGTCCTTCTAGTTTCCAGATTTCCAATCTTGTCTTAATGCCAACTTTTTTAAAATTCGATTTCTTAAATATTATTTTTTCCGGGTTTTATGTCTCTCAACTACATTATACATATTATTATTTTGAGAGAAAAATAATGAAATAAAAATATGAAAAAACAGTTAAATGGTCAAAGTACCATATCAATTCAGATTAGTCTATCTTTATATTGTTATTTTAATATATTATGTTCCTAAATTATATTTTCTTGGCTCAAAATATACATTGGCTAAGAACATAACAAACTATAGCCAGTGAAAAAAGTTTATTCTTTTACTGAAAAAATTTAAATAAAAAATTACAAAATAAAATTCTTTTTAATTTTAATTTTTTTCTTTATTTATAATGTTTTTACTAAAAAAAGCCATGCCTCTAGTATGACACGTGTCACGTTTCAAATACATAAAGTTTGGACATGTGTCACGTTTCAAATACATCGTGTATTCTATATTGAGCAAAGAAAATTAGTTGATGGATATAATAAACAAAAGTAATAGTATAAGCACAGACTAGAATGATACAGGGACATTTAATACTTTAATTAGAAAACATATCAACTTTGCCGTTACAGTAAAAGGGGGTTCTGCGCTACAGGCTAATCTAATTTTTTCGGACGCATAAAAAAGGATGATAAAGTAATGTTAGTTTTTTTGAAATAGCAAGAAAAAATCCACGACTTTAATCTTTAATTAATTCGACTGAATTTAATAAACTCAGTTAATTTAATAATATAAATAAAAAAATATAATGGTAAATAAAAAAAATTATAATAAAAAAATATCAAAAAACTCAACCCGAGCCCATCTGAATTATCACGCCAAATATCTGACTTGGTTGTGACACTAGAGTATCCTCACACGAGGAAAAATTGAATAAAATCATCAAGCTCAATTATCAAACAACTCAATATTAAATTGTGAAATTAAAAAAATACAACAAAAAAAAAATCAAATCAGGTTAACCCGTTAACACTGTAATCACATACTTAGAATTGAGATGACCTCATAGAAAGAAAAGTAAAAAACACTTCAATTTTCAATCAATCAAACATCAAATATGGAAATGAGATAAAAAAAAATTAAACGTTGAAGAATCTTATCTGACAACGAATAAATAATAAAATGAAAATGTTATAAACCCATTGAAAGTAAAATAGATAAAATTTAAAACTTAATTTTTAGCCAATAAATATTGATGAATGAAATTAAAAAATATATAATAAAAAAAAGTTCAAAGAACTTAATCTGAGTCCACCTAGGTTAGGATGCAAAATCTGCAATCTAGTTGTGATATCAGAGTAACCTCATCAAAAGCAAACCGTATAAAACTTTGAACTTAATTACCAAACAACTCAATGTTGAATGACAAAGTAATATGGATCATTTTCAAAATAAAATGAGAAATCTAGTAGAAAGCAAATAAAAAATATAGTGGAGTTTAATCTCTAATTAAATAAATGTTGAATGATAAAGATGAAAAAACAAGGAAAAAACCAAGTAAACTCATGCAAATATCTTAAATTTTAGTTAATATCTCAAATTTACATCTCATGAAAATCACATACCTGAGCTCAGTTAAGAAAATCAATTCTTAATTAATTTAATGTTGAAAGATAAAATAGAGAAAAAATTAATTTAAAAAACTTATCAATGTTTAAAAAAATAGTAATAAAAAGAATGAATATCAAATTTAATAAAAAAAACTCAAAATGAAATGAAATCATAAAACAATATTCAATTTTAAAAATTATCTTAAATAGAATATATAGCAATTAAAATATTGAGAATTAAATTTAATATATAAAAAATTAAATGAGGATAAAATTAAAATAAAATTCTAATTTTATAAATTATTTCATATAAAAAATAATAATTAAAAAAATATGGATTAAATATAAAAAAATAAATTAAATATAAAAAATTAAATTTAAAATTTTGAAGGGCCATCACAAAAATTGAGGAATAATGAGAAAAAAAAAGGGAAAACGTTGCACGCTAGCCACACGAACCGCCGTATCATAGAGGTGCTGCCATGATGAGTTACATGATTACATCATCGCGAAAGGTGACTTTTGATGACAAAAAAACAATACATTAGCCACACAAAGGGTGTAGAGTCCTCTCATTTGCGCTCCGCGTGCCAACTATTTTTACAACAATACTGTTGCTAAATTGGTTGGCCCTGATATTAGCTGTGGTGACTACGATGGTGGCTTGGACTCCAGGTGGTGGCTGGTTACGATAGAGGTTCAATTTGAGGAGGATAATGGTTGTGGATGGTCTATTTGGTGGAGGAGATGGCAGCATGATCATGTTTGGCAACACGGTGACTGGTCAGGCTTTTGAATATTTTCTTGTTTTAATTATTTTTTTTTGTTATTAGATAGTTTTGTGGTGATAATATTAAATATTATTTTAAAAAATAATAAAATATTGTTTTAATGTATTTATAAATAATAAAAACTTTAAAAAGTAACCTTTACCACAACAACAAACAAGTTGTTGATTCATTGAAATATAAAAATTTAGCTCAACTTCTTAACTTTTTTGGATTAAATGAATAGTTATTTTTATTTATTCTTGTGCTTTGTTATGGGTTGAATATTTTTTTTCAAAAAACATAATAAATAGGTGGGCTTCTCCATTGCCTTTTTTGCATGAAAAAATCATGATAGATAAAAAAAACTTATACATATATCTAATTAAATAAATTAAAAATTATTTGTGTGAATAAATAAAAAAAAGTCATTAACGATAACAACAAAACTAGAAAAAAATCTAGTAAAAAATAAAAATCAAGATATTTGATCTTGCAATACAAATTATCTATACGATTGTGTTTAATGAATTTATTGATTAAAAATAATTTTTTATTTAATTAAGTGATAATATAAACATACATATACGTGGAGTGGAATTGATTGAATAAAATAAAAAAGAACAAAATATGATGTAAGATTGCACATGCTATAAATATTATATAAAAAAATATTATTTTTTATTTTTTAAAGTAAATTTCATCTATTTAAAACATAAAAAATCTCAGACGAATCAAAATAATATCTTTAAAAAATTAAATACATACAAAATAAAAAATAAAAATAAAGTAGGGATATTATTTGAAACATGGATCAAAAAATTATTTAAAAAATACATATTAAAAATATATGTCAATGAAATAAAAACCAGAATTAGAATAAAAAAAGCAACAATAATCTAGGTGCTGCAAAAATAAGAAAAAAACAAATCAATTTATAGCTACGATCAGGTTTAATAAGTTGATTTTGTTTTAATTAGACAATTAAAAAATAAATAACAACAGTGAATATATAATTTTTTTAAAAAAAACACGATTACTTAGAAAAAATATATTTTGAAGTACAAAACTGGATAAAAAAAGGATATAAAGAATCAATCCAAGTCAACTCAATGTATCACGTGATAGACATATGACCTGAGTAATAAGAGGTAAACTACCATGGGTTAATCCAAAAAACTCGTGGCCTAAATCATGAGATTGAAATAAATTAATAAAAAAAATTGAAGAACAACACAGTTAATCTTTTTTTTTTAAAAAATGAAAATATCAACTCGTATAAACTTTTTAAAATTATGACTTGAGTTATTAGACCAGAATCATCATACATGGAAAACCCTCAAGGTCCAATTCTCAACAAATTAAATATTAAATAATGAAATTGAGAAAAAAAATCGTTTAAAAAATAATTTGAGATAATAAAAAATGGTAATTAGAACAATGATGGTAAAAATCAAAATAAAAAACAAATTAGAGAGCAACAAAAAAATTTAAATTAAAAAGTTAAATTAAAAAGAAAACTAAAAATAACAAGGGTCAATTCAGATAAAATAATACAAAAAAAACTTTGATTGAAGGATAAGATTGAAACTAATAAAACTTTTATAAAGGGTTTATGAAAAAAACTATAAATAAAAAAAATATGGACCAAACTGAAAAAAATAATATATAACAAATTATAATTGAAAATTAAATTGAAAACAAATAAATTTTTTATAAAAAAATAATAACAAAAATTGAAAGTAAAAACTGAAAGTAAAATATTAAAAAAATAAAAAGATAAACTTGTAATATTTTATGGACGAAAAAGAAAAAAGAAAAAATCGTCAGTAACAAACCATTTATCCTCTGCTATCACGTGACATACCGTCAGGAAGAGGGCGTTGGCATGCTTACACCAATGTCGCGGGATTGGTATCCCCCAATTTTTGTTCACGCGCTATGTTGCAGGGGTGTTAAACGATACATTGAAT
>Ga0325404_1000799_pt1 | contig 32156 bp, 15 predicted proteins | sample PopdelMetagenome_18_FD_205664 | JGI IMG/M metagenome (GOLD analysis project Ga0325404, IMG submission 205664) | Populus deltoides microbial communities from Bellville, Georgia, United States - Xylem-Control-R1 | ecosystem: Host-associated > Plants > Phyllosphere > Stem > Wood/Secondary xylem...
TTAGATATGTTATTATAAAACATGCTTTAGTTAAGGAGTTATTGATACTTCAAGTGCAAAATGATGATATAAAACCTTGATAAAAATGCACTTTTAAGTACTAATCACACCCCCCAACCAGCTTATTTCTAGTCTCTAGTAATCAAAGAGTTAAAATAGAAAAACTATTTGCAAATTCCACAAAACAAGGCATTCATCATTCAACTTCCATTAATCTATCCAGATAAACAAACTCTCATTAAATTTTATATATCTACTCAATATTTCTTAAACAAAATATTAATAAACCTTCCTTATTATGTGCTCAATGTATAAACCATAGATGATGGGGCTTTTATTGGAAGAAAATAATATTTTGTTCTAATGTTTAAGGTTAACTTCCTTGGGTTGGGATTATTATTATATTTTTTTCTTCTTTTTTTTTTTTAATATATATACATATAACTTAAAACACAATGCATCTTTAACCCATGTAACGACCTTTCGGCTAATGACTCCCAGATCAGTTGGTTTTAGGGCATTAAGTGTTGAGACACCCCTACAAGTTTAGTAACTCGGGTTGCAGATACTGATACGTAGATAGTGCAATGTTTGATTCCCTTAAGCTTTTCTCCTCAACCCATGTAACAAGCTTTGAGCCAATAACTCCTAAGTCAGTTGACTTTAGGGTATTAGGTGTTGAAACACCCCTTCAGGCTTAATTGCTTAGGTTAGGGAGGCTATGAAACCAAACTTATCTACGTTTTTATTATCATCAATATTATTATTTTTTTTTTTGAAATTATATACTAACCCTTCCCTTAGTTGTTACCTTTAACAAAAGAACATAAATAATGTAATAATCCAATGTGCAACCCACAATCATATGTTAAAGTGTGTGTGTGTGTGAAAATGAAGGTTTAAGAATATTTGCTAAATGAGTATATGAGTAGAATCAAGTGATAACAATGCAAGAGTTTGTAAACATTAATATTTCAAGAAGTATTCTGATAAGCCTTGTTATGGATATTGCAAATAATCATTAGAAAATGTTTACTAAGATGCATCTCAAGAGTCAATAAAATTCCCCCTTCCTCTGCCATCCTAGTAATAACAGTTTTGCCAAATGGTTTTTAAAAACAAAAACAGTTAACTGGTTAGTTTTTTTTTTCAAATACTACCCTCTCCCCCCAACCAAAACGAGACATTATCCTCAATGTCCTAAGGTAGAAAGATAGAGTACAGAAGTCATCACCTGAAGCAGCGAACACTAACAATCTTGAAACACACTTAAACATAAGAGATAACAAAACATAATATTATGCTATTAATAAAACCAAAAGACACAAAGTTTTACAAACTAAGACTCAAATCGTAGTTGTGATTATGGCTCACATCTTCCCTTGGTTTTACGTCCAAGAACAGCTTAAACGCCCTCTATGGGTCGGGGATAGGCTTCCCATCCAGTTTTCTTAAAAACTGGCAAACAGGGTTTTTTGTAGTCAGATTCCCAAGACTAAGTATATCATGTTCTTTATGAAAATGAGGCCATAAATCATGAATTCCACGATGCACATCTCCATTAGGATGCGTCTAAAGAGTCAATAGAAGATTATCTAAAGACCCTTTACTCAGGTCATCCTTAATGAATTTTATTTTATCTTCACGGTTTACAGATACCATTCCTAAAGAACAACATGTTGCATTATAAGTCCATCTGGCACATCGGTGATAGACTTAAAAGTCACGGAGTACCATACAGTATGGGCTATGAAAGTGCCAAGTATTTGTTGTACCAAATATTATACAACATAAATCTACATTAACCATTTAACAAGCAAAGTATTAAAAGTGAACAAGATAACAAATATAAAGCATGTTAGTATCCAACATTAAGGTCCATGTTAAGTTTACATTATACTTATTCTTACACCATTAGTGTACCCTTTTCACCTTGACATAATTAACTTAGCTACACATAAAAAAAGAAAGAAACATAAATAAACAATATAAGAACATAAATAAGAAAGAAGTTAACTAAGTAAAGAAAAGGAAATGAAAGGCATAAACAAGATATTAATAATATAAACAAAACTTAAGTATTACAAAAGAGAGAGCAAGAGCATGATCTTGATCTGAACACCAAAATACCTAAATACATGGCAAATGCCTCCTTTTATAGGCTAAAATTCGGAACTATTGATTTGTTGACTAATTGATGAATGGGTGGCCATATCTTGACTTGGTGACAATTCTTATCTTCTTGTTTGCCAAAAACATCATTGATAACGTCATAATTTAAACAGACTTCAATCATAAAAGTTCTAGGAAATTGTCTCATCTTTCCAGGGTAAGAATTTGATATCATTTGGACTTCTAGAACTTGAGATATGGGCTAAACACTGAATAGTGTCTGGGCTGCAGGACAAATTCAGACTTCTTCGTTGTTGCTACAATTTAGACTTGAAAATGGCCTTGTTAAATCTTGGGATCCGCATGAAAGTTGTAGGCCTATGTCTTACCTTTTCATCTATATAAAGTAGACCTAAATCTGAGATCTACAGCTCTAGATATGACCCGATTATCGAACAATGTTCCAGTTTGAACTACACCAACATCTCTTTTCTAAGTTTGGCCATCTCTTTGTCCTTTCAATTTCAATACTTCAACTCATCAATCAATTCTTTTATTTATGTGATAGGCCTGCATTTAAGATGCACATGTACCATAAATTAAAGGTATCTTATATTATTAGATATGTTATTATAAAACATGCTTTAATTAAGGAGTTATTGATACTTCAAGTGCAAAATGATGATATAAAACCTTGATAAAAATGCATTTTTAAGTATTAATCATATAGATACATGGAGAGGAAAAAGAGATGACTTTTCCTCTTCCCCCCAAAGCCAACAACAACCCTAGCTGCAGCAGCCCTTCTCTTGCAAAGAAACTCTCATCCATACCGCCATCGTATGTCACCCCCTTGAATACTTGAGTGAGAAGAGTGGAAAGAAAACTGAAAACATGAAAAGAGGAAGAGGGTAGAGGGCTGACTAGAACAGTAGAAGGAGAGAAAAACTAAGAGGGAGAAGAGGAAAACCACCAAAACCTTCTTTAGGTCTTGTTTAAAAACCGTGTGGTAAGAGTAACCTCACTCTCCTACTTGTTATTTTAAGATTTTGAAACAAGATGAGAAGGAAACGTCAATGGAATGACGTAGTGTTCTTACACTTTAAATTTTGAAAAGATTAAATGGAAAGATTGGAAAAATAGGGATAAAAGGGATGTAATTTTAGAATTTATAACAAAACAAATCCATGCATATTGAAGAATAAACCCTAACTAAAGGTCGGCCTGTTGAAGGAATGAAAGAAGGATGGAATGGGATGATGAAATGTGTTAATTGTGACCTTGATAAGCACTTGGAAAAATGCTTGAGCTAAAATATAATTTGTATATATGTTAATACCTTGATTTTGCATCATGAATTGAAGAACTTGCTTGATTATGAACTTAGAAGATTGATATGTGATTATTGCATTATAACATGGACATCTTTATAATAGAAATGATAAATTATATGAGTAAACTAGAAGAAAATGGAATACTATGTTCAGCCAAAAAAAAGAACAATGAAGAGAACTTTTATATGATGAACACCTTTAGAGAAATAAAATAAATGGTGGAAATTGAACTCATGTATATTGTGAACTTAGTTATTAGCTTGTGTTTGATGAATTGGAATGCTACAATTGAGAATGATGGAATGAACATTTGATGTCAATTCCCATGTTTCAGCCATGAAAGTTTGGATAAGAGAACCTTTGAAAATGTACATATTTGAACTTAATTGTATACTACTTGACAATGTTGTGATAAACTTAATGAGATTATGGAAAGGAATATGATTCTTGAATATGCTTGATAGTACTTCGTAAGTTAGAATGTCTAGAACACCTTATGTCATGTTATAATGAATGAGAATTGATGATATCACATAAAAGGCACTAGTCCGAAACTAGGGAACTAGTTCTACTAATTGTCCATTCTCAGAGAGCTAATCCTAGCACTAGGAAGTTGATCCAACACCCCTTCACATGGCACTGGTCCCAATCTAAATAGCTGATTCAACCACTAGCCCATTTATAGGGCACCAATCCAAACTAGGGAGCTGATCAACCAATAGCCTATCACAAGGCACCAGTCCTAAACCAGAAAATTGGTTCAACCCATATTCATATAATAATTATCTAAGATATTAAACACCTACCTAAAGTTTGGGCTCTACTAGTTGTCCTCTACTACTGTTTGCTACTTACGGTCTCACCTGTACCAATAGTACACTTTATTAATATCAAAATTTGTCCATGCATACACACAATTCCATTTCCATTCCCACAATAATTTAGCATTTTCAATTAAGAACAACTCCAAACAAGAATTAACAATTTACAAATTTCAGGTGATTCAATATAATTAACTCATAATACTATTTAGTATTTTGATTATAACTGGAGTTATAAAACTTGGTTTTTATGCGTGGTTTCTTTTTTTGGATAGCTAAAACATTGGTCTACAACTTTTATGCAGATGACTAAACCTAATATTGTCATCTATATACCTAAATTCACAAATTACAATAGCATGAAAAATTGTCCTATTTATTTCAGTTTAGACCCTTCTTTGGTTTTTATCCCATATCTAGTGTTTTGTCACTCCGATTTAAGCAAGGTCAGTTGCTTTCAAAAGGTTAACATCCATGTTTATAAGGTTTATGATGAAATTATATCAAATCCCATCATCTTAGGATCTTAATCTTAGTGGAGAAACCGAGAGACAAGTTATCCAATTTTTGATTTCTAAGTTTAACAAGTATCTAATTGTTTCCCATGCATTTTCAGCAACCAGAACATATAATACCTTCAAATATCATTATTTAACATAAATTTTAAACCCATTAACCTAATCAAATTCATTCTCTAAAATGAAAACTCTCTCTACTAACCTATGTTTCATTCATCACTTATATCAAATATCATCATTTCATCATCAAAGCACAATTCCATATTCAACTTTATAAACCATAAACCTCTATCAAATACTCTAGCAACCCAACCATTCAATATAAAACACCAAACAACTTAAAACAACTTATTAAGAGAATTTATTACCTCTTAAAAACAAGAAATTAAAGGAGAAATCCCAAGATGAATCACGTTTCTTTCACCCTCCTTTTCTTCTCTTATGTCGGCCCCTATGAAGGTTGAATCCCTTGGAGTTCTTCAATTTTTTTTTTTTGTGTAAAGCTCCTTCTAACACCCTTTAATTCCCTAATCTAACTTTATTTGGTGTTTTTAGTGTGATATTTTGTAAGATTTTTAGCTCACTCTCTCCTCTTTCTTTTCTCCTCTTATGGTCGGCCGATTCTAGGAATTACTAGAGAATTCTTCTCTATTTAGAGCTATATTTTTTCTTATTTGCATCTTGCCCCCTCTTAATTTATTTATTTGCATATTAGGCCCTCATGTTTTCTTAATTTCTATATTAACCCCTCATATGTTCTCCTATTTTTACATTGACCCACTATTTCTTTTTATTTATACATTGGCCCAAATATTTCTCTTATTTATACTTTCTCCCTATAAAGTCCTTTGTTTTTTTTTTCATCCTTCTCATTAAAATTCCCTTTTGATTCAATTAATTTGTTCAATTTCACCCTTCCACTCATCAATTACATTGGTAATATTTAGTATCTTTGAAACTTTTCATCCAAGAGTTTACATAAAAATTTCAAACCAAAAGCCTATTCATTTTGATTGAAAATAATTTCTCTAACTATATTTACCATAGTTTTCAGACCCGGCCCGGTCCAAGCCTAGGTCGCCTAGGTTAATTTTTTTTAAAATCAAAACGACATCGTTTTAGTAAAAAAAAAAAATCAATGGGTCGCAACCGGGTTTTTGGCCAGGTCACGCCGGGTTTTTCCTTTCCCTATTTTTTCTTCAACCCGGCCCGGTTCCAGCCCTGGGTCAACCCGCCGAGCCGGGTTTCAAAACTATGATATTTACCACTTTAATTTTTTTCTTTTTTCTTTTCAATTTCAATATAAGATTTGTATCCAAGGATTTACGGATATATTTATTTAAAAAGGTACTAGGCATTAAGAAGGTGCATATATACATAGAGAACTCATCATCTTCAAAGGTACTAGACATTAGGAAGGTTATACTAAATATGATTTAAAAAAAAACTTTTCATCCTTAACAATGTGCTTAATTTAGTTGACATTAGAAAGAACTTAGTGTCTAGATTATTATTAAGAAAAAAAGAAGGGTTTAAAATGGTTTTTAAAAGTGATATTTTTTTTGGAAAAGGGTTATCTATAAATGACCTTAATATACATATAATGATCATTTTAACCAAGGATGATGATGATGATGATTCTTCTTTCTTGCTTGAGCCTTATGATATATGACATGCTAGGTTAGAATATATAAATTATAGTTCTATACAAAATATTAATTAATCTTGAATTATTACTTTCTATGGTTTTCGAGAAAAATTATAAATGTGAAGTTTATGTATAATCTAAACTCATAAAGACTTTTTAAATAATTAAAAGAAGTAGTGAACATATAGATTTAATTCACTCTTATATTTGTGATTTAAAATTAATATGAACTAGAAGTGATAAAAAAAAAATATTGTATTACTTGTATAAATGATTGCACAAGATATTATTATACATCTTTGTTAAGAAGCGAAGATGATAAGGCTCTTAAAATGTTTAAGCATAACAAGGTTAAATTTGAAAATTAACTTTATAAAAAGATAAATGTAATAATAAGTGATAGAGTAGAGAATACGAGGCAACTTTTTATAAATTTTATTTTCAAAATTGTATTATACACTAAATTTTAACTCCTTATTTACCTAAAAGAAATGGCATTGCTAAACATAAACTAAAACAAATTATGAATATCATGTAGATAAGTTTATGAGCACCTTAAAACTTATAAGGGGGAGGTAATCTTGATTATCAATTATATATTTAACTAAGTACCTTATAAGAGATTGAAAAAGACACCATATGAGTTGTAGAAAGAAGACAACTTTCCTATAAATACCTCTAAATGTGGGTGTGTCTTGCTAAAGTAGCGTTACTTGATCCTAAAAAGATGAATATAGGATTTAAAACTATGGATTGTGTATTCATTAGATATACTTATAAAAGTAGTGTATATTGGTTTCGTACACAAGTCAATCATTAAGGGTATTCATCCCAAGAATAGAATAAAAAAAAATAATATTTTTTTTTTTAAGATGTGCCTTCTTTTAAGAAAGTACAAAAAAAATTGTTAATTTAAAAGGATGAATGAAGCAAGCTCATGTGATCATAATCAAATTATAAATTAAAGATCTATGGAAGAAGATGAAATTTAGATGTGAAGGAGTAAAAAGAAAAATGAGCATTGAAGCTACTTCGAGATAATGTTGTAAACTTTGTATTAAAAGACAACAGTTAATATTGAGATTGAGTTCATCATATAAAATCATACGTGGAAACTAATGAATCTTTCACCCAAAAGTAAGACATTACCATAAATAGATCTTTAAAAGGAAGATCAAAGATGATGGAACCATTGAAAAACACAAAGTAAGATTTATTATTGAAAGATTCAAACAACAAAAAGGTATGTACTATTTTGACACATCTCACTTGTGTCAATAATAACTTTCATATGGATGTTAATAGCTAATGTGGTTATTAACAAGCTTGAAATACATCAAATGAATGTAAAAACAAAACCCTTCTAAATGGTGAACTGGAGTAAGAGGTCTATATGAAACAACTCGAGAGGATTGTCATTAAAAGGAAGGAAAAGAAATTGTGTAAACTTGTTAAGTCATTATATGGTTTGAAAAAAAAAAACTCCAAAATAATGGAATGCAAATTTTCACAATAATATATTGTAAAATTTTTTTAAAATCAACAAGGTTGATAAATTTGTTTATGTAAAAAATATAAATAATGGTTATCATTGTATGTCTTTATATGAATGTCATGCTAATTTTGAACAGCAATGAATACAAGATCAAGTCTATCAAGAAAATATTAAATAGTAAATTCGATGTAATATATGGATATTGTAGATGTTATACTAAGAATGAAAAAAATTGTCCTAATTTCATTATATTGAAAAACTTCTCAATAAATTTTTGAAAGGTGACAATAATATTGTAAAGAATCTATTGAATATAAAAGTATATAAGTCCAAAAACCAAGGTAATTGAATACATTAATTAGAATATTATTGAATAATTAAAAGCTTGAGGTATGTTATGAACTATATAAGATCAGATATTATATACTATGTTAGAAAGTTGAGTATATTTACCAATAATCCTAGTATGAATTATTAGAAAGTAATAAATAGAATATTTAAATATTTAAAATACACCATGGACTATGACTTGCATCATGCTGGTACTCGACAGTAATACAAAGTTATAATGATGCAAACTTAATATTCAAGAAATTTCTAAAACTATGAAAGAGGGATTGATTAAATCTTAGGGAGAAAGAATACATAAAGAGCAAGAAGTGTTTTTAGGGTTCTTGATTGAAACTTTGCAAAGAAATTTCTAAAATTATGAAAAAGGATTAAAGATTTTTCTTATAGAAGATGAAGAATAGAGAGTAATTTGAGAAATCTAAATATAATGCCTAAAAGTCAGAGCACAAGCTACTTTTAAGTTTAATTAATTGGATAAAATTATTAAATGTAAAACATGTTTTAAACCATGGTCGATAGTTTTAGGGAAAACAATGTCTTTTGCCAAATTATATTTGATCGATTTGATCAATCAATGCTAAGTGTAAATATGATGGGGGAATATTCCTTCATTTAAGAAATAAAAGAATATGAGTAGCATTATTTACACTTCAAATAAATATCAATGTGTCAATCATAAAAGAACAATGACTTTTCATAACAAAACAGGGGAAAAGCTAAAGTTGATCGAGTTTAGTAAAATCGACTATACTAAAGGAGTCTTAATCAACAAAGAGTTTGAAAAGGTAGTTGATTAGACGATCACGAGTCATAATCAACCAAAGAAAAAGTGATCAAGCATAAGAGTTTGAATAAACGCAAAGAACTGGGAAGCTTAAACCTATTCAGAACAAGAGATCTCAATAGAATAACTAATAAGAAATCATAAGATTAACTTAGGATTCATGTAGTATCAATAGAGAAGGAGTTTAATTTGTATCAAAATTCAATAAAGTCTTCTTACTTAATATCAATATCTATATATAATTAGGATTTGCATGTTTAGATAGGATTCAAACTTCGTATAAATAATAAAAGATCACTCAGTCACTATGAATGATAGACAATCTCATATATGTAATTTAACATTTTACTAGTTTTAGTATTGATTATTTCTTTACAACTTTATTTACATTTTTTTAAAATTTTCCTAGAATTTAATTATTGTAATCTCCTTTTCTCTTTTTTCATAAACCCATCATTTTTTACCATCATTAACAAATGATGGGTTTATGAAAGGTTTAAGGTTTTATATTGCCATACTTCGCTTGATTTTACAATGTTGCTACTTGTTTTATCTTAAGATGAAGTTTCTATTGTGTAGTTTCTTTTTTTTTTGAAGCTAGAGACAAATAGCATATTGATCAAAAGAATATCTAAGTGATTGACAAGTATTAATAATAAAAAATAATTATTAATAATTGATTGTTTTTTAATTTACACGTTTTCAATTAATAATTTTCTTACTTTAAGGTTGAGACTAAGTTTTCAAAAAAAGTCAAAATAAGTTATTAAATCATTTATTTTTTTAATTTTATCATTTATCTATATAAATTTAGAAGTAAATTTGAAAAATAAACTTAATATTCAAAACTATTTTAATGTGTTGTAAAAATAAATAAATTTAATTTTATTAGTTTAAACCTAGATTCAGGTTAATTTAAAAAAATTTATAAACAGATACATAACAAAGTATAAGTATAGACATTAACTTGTGTAGTTCTTAAATATCTATTAATTTTGTTTTAAGAAAGGAAAAATTAAGTTGAGCACTCTAAGGTTTGTATTTTTTTTTTTAACTTTGTAACTAATTTTTTAAATATTATATTTTTCATTTTAGATCAAAACTTATTTTTAAAATAAATAAAATAATTCAACTCTCATATATATTAAAGTACTAAAGCTAACCATTGCCACACCATTCACTCTATCTCACTCGCTCTCTTTCTTCTTGTTTCTCCTTTACTGTTATTGTTGGCCATACTTGCACCCACTATTGTCACTTCACATAGGCTATTTCTTTTATTTTTTAAAAAATAATTTGTTCTTTAATGGTTATGAGTTTGAGTCTTTTTAGAGCCACTAGAGACCTATATGATTATTAATTTCAGAACTCGTAAAATTAATCGAGATACATGAAAACTAACCCAAACACTATAATAATAATAATAATAATAATAATAAACAGCCCAATCAAATTAACAATCTCTCTTGATATCTCTCCATTTAATAAATTACTGGTTACATGGCCCGCGTGATGCTGCGGGTTAATTTTTTTTTGCATAAAAAAGATAAAAAAAAAAGTTAAGATCTAAAAGTGTTAGGTCTTTCTGCAAAGCTATACCCAAGTGTCTTGGGTTTGGCTGCAACGCCTGACCTAGGAGTAATATTTATAATATTAATAATAACATTAAACTTGCATGACCCAAGTTTAAGTTGGTTTGGCTGCAATACCAGACCTAATAGCCTTAGATGTGGGTCTGGTTGCAAGGTCATGTCATAAAAGTATGATAATTAAATAGATTAATTAAAAAAACCAATAGAAAGAAAAAAACTAATGAAGAAAAAGAAAAAAAATCTGAATTAACTGGGTAAAACCTTTAAACCAGGTTAACCCGTCAAACCTTATATTCGTGTCGTGAAAGTTTGATAACTAAATAGAAAAAAAATTGACGGGTTAACCCGGAATTAACTGGGCTAACCCGTCAAACCCGAGATCCGTGTCATGAAAGTTTGATAACTAAATAGAAAAAAATTGAACATTACCAAACTAAATTAAATGAAAAAAATTAATCAAAAAAGAAAAAAAACAAATAAAAGGCATTAGCCTTTTACTAATGAGGAAAAAGAAAAAAAATCTGAATCAACTGGGTTAACCCGTCAAACCCGAGATCCGTGTCATAAAATTCTGATGACTAAAAGAAAAATCACACTAACAAACTTTATTAAACAAAAAAATAATTAAAATAAAAAAACACAAAGAAAAAAGCAAAAAAAAAAACCCATAAAGACATAAAAAAGAAAAAAATTAAATAAAAATAGAAAAAAATTAAAAACAAAAATAAAAAAAGACAGCTAAGAATTTCACTGTGCATTATGCAGTACATAATAAAACACTGATGCATAAAAGACGTGGGGAAAGCTACAGTACTTTCCCCACGCCTTTTGCAGTATTGTTAACTAGTTACATGACCCGCGCGATGCTGCAAGTTAATTTTTTTTGTATAAATAAAATAAATATAAAAATATTAGGTCTTTTTGTAAAATTATATCCAAGAGTTTTGGGTTTGATTTCAACGGCTGACCCAAAAGTAATATTTATAATATTAATAATAACATTAAATTTGCATGACCTAAGTTTAAGTGACTTTGGCTGCAATACAAGACCTAATAGCCTTGGATGTGGGTCTGGCTGCAAGGTCGTGCCATAAAAGTATGATAATTAAATAGATTAATGAAAAAAAACAAAGAAAAAAAACCAATACGAAGAAAAAAAATTAATGAAGAAAAAGAAAAAACATCTGAATTAACTAAGTTAACCCTTCAACTCAGGTTAACCCGTCAAACCTGCGATTCACGTCATGAAAGTTTGATAACTAAATAGAAAAAAAATATTGACGGGTTAACTAGGTTAAACCGTCAAAGCAGGTTAACTCGTCAATCCCGGGATCCGTGTCATGAAAATCTGATAATTAAATAAAAAAATTTAACATTAAAAAACTAAATTTAAAAAAATTATTAAAAAAACAAGAAAAAATTAAATAAAAATAAAAAAAAGAAAGAATTTTAGTATATGTTATTATTATTATATTATTGTAAGTATAAATATTATAATTATAATTATATAAATTATAAGTATAATTATATATATAGGCGTGGGAAGTATTACTTAGTAATAATGCAAGTACAAATTGGACACTCTCTTAATTTCCACTGCAGGAGATATTGTACCAGATAGTCCTTTTCACTGCAATGAAATGCTAGCCATTTTACCAAGCTCGTTGCAAGCCACACCCTCAAAATAAGCCACTGCAGGGGTCACCATCATTAACCCATGACTGTAAAAATCTTTATTGGTTGGGTCTAAAGTAGACTTTAGCTTCACCAAAGCTTCAAGCTCTGTATTGTTTCTAGAAATTTGTAGTGGAGTTAACAGTGAAAGGAATGGAATGAGAGAAGCGAAATAACATAAAGATCTGCCTCCGATGGAGTTAAAACCACGGCAAACACAGTAGCACCAGCTCACTGTGCCATCAAAACCACGAGCCTCGTTAGCAACCCCTCCATCAACTGTGACAACCGTATGAAAAGGAGAGAGGAGAAGAGGGCCAAAGGTTAAAGTGTCTAAATCTCCCTCCATATGCCTCTGTTTGGCTCACCGCTGGTCAAGGAAGAAAGATGACTTGACAATCTACCTGATTCACCAGGTAACCTTCTCTTACAGTTGTTGGGGAGGAGGAAGATGAGATGATGGTGGCTAGAGTTTAAACTTGTTATTTACTGGAAAGGAACTTATGATATTTATGTTATTTTTATGTTTTATGAGTTTTTTTATTATTATTTTAAATATAATAATAGTTTTGTAAATAAATGTATATTTTTTATTGATTTTGTTTATATCAGTTCTTAATGATGTAAAATATTACTAGCCATTAAAATTTAGAATGAAAAATATAATATGTAAAAATAATAATTGTAAAAAAAAAAAAACCAAACCGTAAATGCTCAGGTTAAATTTCCCTTTAAAAATATCACCACTAGTTTCATAAAAAATAAAAAAAAAAAACAAATTGGATTGCATAATATATATAATTTGAAATTTAAACCTGAGAATAAGGATATTAATAAATTGGGTTGGAGCTGAATTTTACTCCACCTACTTACAGCCATGAATATCCATAATCATCACTATTATATGTTTTTAACTTGGATCATATCAGATGGAGGGTTTTCTTCACCTGGTGAATTCACGTAGGCTACCCGATCCTTTTTTAATATTTTAATTATTTTTGTAAATAAATTCAAATCTTTAAAAGAAGCTCCATCCTTATGTACGAATTATAAAATCAAAAAGTAAAGTCTAAACTTCAAATTTATATATAAAATCATAAAATAAAAATACATATATTATGTTGGTAAATAAAACTATAACTCCATGAGATAAACAAAAATAAGTTAAAAAACCAAATTACCCTTCACCCATCGTATCCAACTTAAATTTATGTTAAGATTTTATTCATTTTTATTTGATTTTAATCAACTAAGATATTGTGTTAATCAAATTAAATGATATTATTTAATTAATCGGCTGAATTTGCTATCCAAAGTTAAGTATTGCATTTTAAAGGGGGGAGGAAATTTGAATTTTTTTATATTTTTATATTGATATTAAAAATAATATTTTTAAATAAAAAATATTATATTAATATATTTTTAAATAAAAAATATTTTATAAATTAATTATTATAAAACTTTCAAATATCCCAACAGAAAATGCAAGGTGTGGGTGGCTGCAGTGAATTATTTAAAAAGGCACAGAGGATATGACGGGCCAATGTGTTCTTTCTATTGGCCAAAAATCCTTACTTTTCAACCGTCAATTTCTCATCACACAATCCTCCATCATATATGTTATATACCCATCCTTCAACCAGACATTTTTTCAACTACCCAAATAAAAGACACTCCACTTTACTCTCTCTACATCTTTGTGCCCAAAAGATGGCAATGGAGATGGCCATAAGATCTTCATTGACAACAAGACTCTCTCCTCGTTCAACTTCTTCAACAACCAAACCTTCTTTCTTTAAACCTCATCAATTGAGACCCATCTCTGTATCACTGCCAACGTCAACCATCTCTCTCTTGTCTCTCTTTGCACCACCCAATGAAGCCAAAGCTCTTACTATTTCCAAGGACCAGGTTGTCTCTACGCTTACTGATGTAAGAAACACCACTCTCACAATCTTTCTTGATATGCAAATTCCTACTCAACCAAAGTCTTGAAGTTGTTTTCTTTCTTTCTTTAAAATCATTTGTCTGGCTCTAACTTGATTGCCCATTTGCTGAAATTGGCTGTGCTTGATAGGTGGAGAAGACAATCGATCAGGCTGTGGAGTTTAGTTCAAGTGTATTGGACAGTGCACAGAAAGTTTTTGAAGGTGTCACTAATAGTTTGAAGCCTGGCATAGATGTTGCATTACCAATTGCAAAGCAAGCAGGAGAACAGGCAGTGAAGATTGCTTCTCCTGCAATTTCTGAGGCTTCAAAGAAAGCCCAAGAAGCTATTCAAAGTACTGGTATTGACACAGAACCAGTTCTTAGTGCTGCTAAGGTTTGAACTATCAATTTTCTAGCTTCATTTCCCCCCTTCAATTGTTTAGTTTATGTGTACATTGTTTGGAATTTGTCTTTTGATTGTTTCCTTAGAAAACTTCACGGTGTTGCGTTAATATGTATATAAATCCAATTGAATCCAGTGAATTTTTTGGAAATTAGAAGACCAGTGTGCTTGGAATTTTTTGGAAATTGTTAGACCAATTGTTTTGCTTCTGTGACCATATTGGTAGTTTGAGTCTTTTGTCTCCAGCATTTGTTTTTCTAACAATGGCAGCTTAGGATTTGAATTACCTCATCTCCATAACACGGTTGTTATTATGGTTCTTCAGATGTACGATGACTATATGGCTAAAATTTCTGATTACATTCATGATATTTATTACCCTTTGATCACAGACACTAGTAGGTGCTGCTCAACAGACAACTAAGGTGATTGAAGAGGCAAAGCCCATAGCTTCATCAACTGTTGAAACCATCACTTCGGCAGACCCCGTTGTGATTGTAGGAGCTGCTGGAGCAGTTTTTCTAGCATACCTCGTCTTTCCATCCATATGGTCTGCTGTCTCATTCGGCCTGCGTGGTTACAAAGGTGAATCTGCGGTTTATTTATTCTACAGGTGCTTTATTTATGTGAAATCTCTTGTTTGAACAAGAAATGTGAAACAACTTAATAATTCGTTTCATTTACATTTCGATGCAATCAGCAGTTCATGCGGTAGCTTGATAGTGATTTACTGATTTCAGATTTTCATACATGAGTTTCTTCTAGTTTTCATATTATGGGCTGTTGTTTCCAGGTGAGATTACTCCAGCCCAAGTCCTTGATCTATTATCTACAAAAAATTACATTATGATCGACATTAGATCAGAGAAAGACAAGGAAAAGGCTGGCATCCCACGCCTTCCCTCCAGTGCTAAGAACCAGATGGTTTCGGTCCCGTGAGTAAATTTTTTTATCTGAAAGCATACATTTTCACTTTGTGATACAAAACACTTAGAGAAAAGAATAATAAAACTGCCAATTTTATGACCGCTGTAAGCTTAGCCCTCTTGCATCTGGGTTCATCTTGTCTGTCATGTGGTGTCAGATGACTGGGGTATAATGAATCATCCAGCTTATTCCAGGCAGTGTTTGTTTACAATCTTGGGATAGAAAAGATAAAAGACATTTAAAACAAAAATATATTTGGTTGATTAATTAGATCTAGATAAAAATATAAAAATAAATGTTATAATTTTATGTAATTTAAAAAACAAGAGGTATAAAAATTACTTATTTTCAAAAATAATATTTTTTATTTTTTATTCTTAAAATATTCATGTAAAAAACAATTAATTTGAAATCTGTCCAGCTATGGCATGTAAGGATAAAAGTAATTATTATCATAGTTTTAAAATTTAAATTGAAAGTCGACCTGGTGTAAGACACAAATCATGAGTCGGGAGGGTCAACCCCAAGTTTTTTTTTTGAAAAAAGGATCAAAACGACATTTTGACTTTTTTTTAAAAAATAAATCAACAGGTTTTTTACTCGGGTTTTGACCAAATTCTTCTTTGAATTGACCATGTTATAGGTCAACGATCAAAACGACATTTTAACTTTTTTTTAAAAAAATAAATCAACAGGTTTTTTACTCGGGTTTTGACCAAATTCTTCTTTGAATTGACTATGTTATAGGTCAACCTATGTTTTTGACTTAGTCAGGTTAGGTCAATTCTTTTTCTATTCTTTTTTTTTAATTTGGACCTGTCCAGGCCTGGGTTGTCTAAGCTCAGGACAACTCACTAGGCCAACTCAAGTTTTATAACTAGTATTATTGTACTATTATTAATTTTAATGTTTAATATAAACTAAAATAAAAAAAAAAAGTATTTAATTATTATTTTTTAATTATTGGTAAAATGTTTTTTTAATATTTTATTATGTTTTACTATCATCAACCAACCAGGATGCATGATCATTGTCTTGTTCATCATTATTAACACATAATTCTATCTTCATTTTCTATTCTGTCTTGTTTTGTTTTCTCTATTCCCAGCATATTTCTCTTTCACTTAACATGCCTTTTTGTCCTGATAGAAAACAATAGTGAAAAATAAAAAAATATTGCATTCCATTTGCATTCCTTTTCCCTTCAAAAATATAATTAAAAAAATAATTTGAACAGAATGGCAGAACTTTATTATCTCCTCTTTAGTTGTGTTATTAATACCGCCTAAAAAGGTATTTTATTTTTCCTGAATTTGTATTGTTGTTAATGTTTCAGTTTGGAAGAACTGCCAAGCAAATTGAAAGGCATTGTCAGAAATGTCAAGAAACTAGAAGCTGAAATAGCAGCTTTAAAGATTTCATATCTGAAGAAAATTAACAAAGGTTCCAACATTGTCATCATGGACTCGTGAGTTCCTCCTCCTTGCCAGTCTTCAATTTATGATATTCAGTCTGCCTTGTAAATCTTATCCACTCCTTTCTTTCTCATCCTGTATTCTTCTTCAATGCTTTAAAAAATTCAGGTACTCGGATTCAGCAAAAATAGTTGCCAGAGTACTGACAAGTTTAGGTTTCAATAACTGCTGGACTGTTTCTGGTGGGTTTTCTGGAGGCAGAGGATGGTTACAAAGTTGGTTAGGAGCGGATTCATATAATGTATCTTTTACTGAGGTTCTCAGACCATCACGAATAATCCCTGCAGCAGCCGGACGTGTTGGAACAGCCAGCTCAAAGTTACTTCCGGGTGGAGATTAAATCCCCCCCCCCCCCCACCTGGTTAGAAATGCCCGAATGTGCTTTCTCGGTTAAGAATTGCCGTGTAGAAACATGTCTGGTAATTATCTTTTATAATCAGTGCGAGTGTATTCATTTTCCACCCATTTGCCCTTGCATTTCTTTTGTTGCTTGCTTGCTTCAATCAGATGAGCTAGCACAGAAAAAGTCTAATAGAGCACCATCAAAACAAGAATTTGCTCTCTTTGCTAAATTGAAGTATTCCTTCTTAAAACATGCTCATGTTGCAACAGAAAACCAAATTGAAGTATTCCTTCTTATCAGAACTACCCAGCAACCTCCGTGTGAGTAGCTAGAGAGAGAACCAAGACAACCATAAAAAACCCAAGCCTTGTCTTTTTCTCTCTAAAACCACAACTTCTCCCCTTAATTTCTCTCACCCCAAACCTACATTTCCAATGTAACCACCACCATTTTCTTCATCTCAAAGCTCTCTATAAATGCTATTAGTTAGTTGCAGCCAATAACATGAGCATCATCATTAACATATAAAAAAAAGGAGAAAATAACCCCAAAAACTTCTTTCTTTGATTTCTCTCTACACCGACATTCAAACAAGGCAAGACCAGCACTATTCTTTTTATATATATATGAGCACTACACAATTATATAAGCCTTGTAACCCAATAACATTGGATTGAGTAGATCCAAAAGTTACAAAATGAACCAATATAGAGAAAAAAGACCATCAGACCTTTAACATCTTGGATCTCCCTTGTTGGCATTGACCTACATTGCTACCACAGGAAGAAGCAACACAAAGTGACGCACCTTACAGACTCATATGTTGATAAGAAATTGATGGTACGTTGAATGAAGCGTTGAACGTGACATCCCTCTCTTGGAGCATGGCTATCATGCGCCAACATTACACCTTCAGTCTAACATTGTTTTTCCATTATTTCATCCCCTTCCAGGCCTCATTGTCCACCTTTAGAAAGGCTATTTAGAACTCTAAATATCTTTTGAATAAATATCTTTTTTTATTAATAATTTTGATATGTTTTGTGGTGAGATTTTTGGAAATTGAATAATTTTTATTGGAATGATATTTGTATTTGAATGATGTCGATGAAGTTCTTTAATCTTGCATCTTATTATATTGTTGAATTTGATGTGTTTTGTGATGAGATTTTGGGATTAAATGAATTTAGTTGAATCTAATTTTTTATATTGTTTCATTTCATGTTCTTGGTCATTTCATCATTATCCTTGGCATTGCAACATTTTGCTTTTTATTGTTTATGAAAATTGATCCATTCAACAATATGTATTGACATAGTCTTTTGCTTCAAATAATATAAAATCAATGTTCATTCATGCATCTGTGTTGGGTTTTGTATTTTGGTAATAAAATTTATTAAAGGTTTTGGCTCACATTAAAAGGCTTATTGGGTTGACATTCCAAGCTTTTTAAAAATCATTCTTTTTTAAAAAAATCATGTAAAAATATATTTTGCTATTCACTCTTTGTATTATATTTTGCTATTCACCTTTTGTATTTAGGGTAAAAGGACTCAAAATCAGTCATTACCTTGGATATTAAAAGGAGTAGCCATTTCTTTTTATTTTAAATGAAAAACAAAGTCTTAGAAATGTCTAATTCCAATATTCAACAATCAATTGGGAGTCACATATGCAACTTAATAATTGATTATTCACTTGCTATGAAAGTATATACATGAATCATAGCACGAGTGTGTATAAATATTGATGACAGGTAACCAACAAAAAGCTTAAAAAGTGAATCCTAAAAGGGTTATTTGCCAAAATTTAGTCCTAAAGGACCTTCAAGTCATTAGATCCTATTCCAAGTAGATGAGCCTATGATGGTTATTGCTTGGGTAAGATTAGGGTATACAATCTTCATTCATTCACTAAATATTGCAAGTGAATCTTGGATATTATAGGATAGATGAACCTTAATAAGGCATTATTCATGGACCCTTCCTAGGATTTAGGTTGGGTTTAATGAGTCCAACGTAAACCCATTGGTTATTTATTGGCATGACTTAATAGACTATTGGTCACTTGTCATGATCAAGAGTCACTAGTTGTAGACATGTCAATTCATTAGGTGTTATCAAAATGGTAATAACTGGGAATGACAGATTACCAAGCCTTAAAATGGTTTAGGATTGACCCCACATATCCATTAAAGGTTTAACTCATAGCAGTAACTTATTATCACTCATATAGATGGATCAACAATAGATTAGGCATAACAAATTACAAGAAATAAATGATAAAAGTAGCAATGCAACTTACCTCATGTATGATGTGCATTACCTCATGTATGATGTTTTAAGGTGATAATATCTTCCATTTAGCATAACTAATATCTTATCTTAGATATCTAGAACTAGTTAGGGTTCCTAGTGACAATAATACTAGGTGACAACTTGTCTTTCCATTTTTACCCCATTCTTAAATCAATATTTGTTTTTATAAGTTTGCCGAAATGTCGGGTGCGACAATCATTGTTGTCACTTTTGGTTTTAACCTCTCTATGATCACGTAATATCACATATTTTTTATTTTGACATTAAAAAGCTATGTGACATATTCCCAAACATCGAAAACATTTAACGTTAAGATTACAAGGTGTTAGAGTATCTGATTTACCTCTAATATCATTGAAGACTTCTTTATTGCCCTTAGGTGGTTCGGTTTTAACCCCCATATTTGACTTGGTTTGGGCAGCCCCCTCCTCATTCCTTTAATTTGGCCTCCATGTAAAAAAAAAAAAAAACCTACATTTTAAACTTGTCATGAATCACCATTTCTTTTAAGTTGTTATTTCTCCTTTGTAGCCATATGTATCATGTAACTCCACAACATTTGTTATCTCATGGTTCAAACCATTTATGAATCTAGCTATGCTAACTTATCTACCCTCCCCTACATTCACCTAAATCATAACTACCTCCATCTTTTCATAGTAATCCTCTACACTTTTTAAACCTTGAGTTAGAGTTTGTATTTTCTTATCCAATTACCAATAAAAATGACTAAGAACAAATCTTTTATTTATGCTATCAAAATCCGCCCCCTTGGCCAAATAGAGCATGGTAAGAATCATAGGCATCTTCATATTCATTCTTATCAACAAACTCATCTACGGATGTGGTAGAATGTCTTTCAATCCTTTTGGTATTAGAAACCTTTTTGGATGACCCCTCTTACAAACTAGTAATTGTGGCCTTTTGTTTATCCATTTAAACCTTCACCTTGCCTAACATCACATTCCTCTTAAATTGTTGTTGTATGGCCTATAAAACATAAAAGATGTTCTTCTTCTTCTTAGATGATGTTGCGTCTTTGGAAGAAATTGTCAAATCTGAAATTTTTATTAGTAAATAAAAAACAATTCTCACAAACTTATTTACGTGTTTACACTCAAGGATGTCACTTTACTTATGTTCCACTCAAAATCTAGCTTTTCACGATGATAGTCTCATATTTTTTACCTTTTACCTATCTTGATCGCCTATTGAGTTCTTTAAGGAACTAAACAAAAATAATAAAAAACTTCTACAACAACTACTACTATTATTATCGAGGGCTTAAACACTTAGTATAACAATTATGTTTAGATTTCTAAAACAATTTTTTTACTCAAAAAAATAGAAACCAAATCTTTTATTTATTGTTGAACATCATTAAAAATAATTGGTTAGAGATTTTTTAAATAAGTGTTTTAGATGATTTCATATTCATTTATCTACTTTAAATGTTGTTGAATATCTTTACTCTTTTTATTTTACAATTATGTTTATGTAATTTAGCATATTTATTGAAAAAAATACACGTGCAAAGTACAATACTAAGTCAATGAATTTCAAAAACAAGTTATATTAATTGTCAAAGAAATTTCATATACTAAAAAAATATAAAAAATATTAAAATTATAGAACCACAATTAAAAAAAACTGCACACAAACATATAACATTTAATTTTAATTCAATGAACACAAAAAACTTAATTTAGCATGTTTATTATAGAAACAATGCATACACACAACAACAACAATAATTAAAAACAACATAATGCAAATAGTGCACAAAAGAAATCAATTAAACCATAAATAAAATTCAATTTAAAAAGATAAGACTTACCCTTGAAGAGAATGAGAAGGGAGGTAGGTGGTGGCGAGAGAGAGACAATGGGTGATGAGAGTGAGTTGACAATGTGAGAAAGGGGTTGGGGGGCGGGTGTGAGAGAGAGAAGGGCGGTGATGTTTTTTTGGGACTTTTACAACAAAGATGGATAGAATGGGAACAAAAAGATTGGGTTATAACCTAGAATCACTGATATAATTTTTGTTGGAGATTCTGTTGGCATTTTAACAAGTCAACATATGTCAATAGAATCATCAATGTAAATTTAATTATTTTTTAATATTTTTAATTTTGCCAATAATTATGTCGTTATTTCTTAAACCTACTGGAATTTTTTTGGTGAAATCATGTTTATCAGTAATTCCATCCATAATTCCTAAACCTATTGGGACTTTTCGATGAAATTGCACATCCATCAACGATTCTGTCGTTAATTCCTAGACCTAAGGGAATTTCATGATGAAATTGCACATTCATTGGCAATTCCATTGCTAATTCTCAAACCTAGAATTTGTTTGATAAAATTGCACCTCCATCGACAATTCCATTGTCATTTTTTATAATTTTTTGTTTCGGCTTGTTATAATCTCCTAGCCGACCTAAGTACATTACAACAACAAGAAGCATTTTAAAGCCAATGATTGCCAATATTAAACACACAACCACAACAACTGTAAAAAATATAATGCGTTATAAAGTTGCAAAAAATTATGTTACACAATGATTGTTTAGCATCTAAATCAATACAATACCCTTTAATCATAATCCTTCCATTTATTTTCATCATCTTCTTTGGTGAATTCAAGCTAGTCGCTCTCATCATCTTCATTTGAGGAAATCATAGTATGTCAAAGAGGGAAGTAATAGGGGTTACGACCATCTTAGGAAATGGTGATGGTTAATAGGTTGTCTTTATTAATGTTGATGAATCAAGCTTTCGTCATGTGATAAGAACATTACTTATCCCTTTTACTTCATAAAATTTAGATGTGGCTTAGTTACGGTCTATGTCTAAACTAGGTTGAAGTATGTTATAAGGGAAAAACTTGACATAGACCTTGTGCATAACCTAGTGAAAAATAGTGTTAGAAATGACTTAGTTTTCGCTGACGAATTCTGGGTCAGTTGTGACTTAGTTTTGGTTGGCAATTTTCTATGCCAGCAACAACTTAATTTTGCTGATGAATTCTAGATCAGCAGTGACTTAGTTTCGTTGATGATTTTCTGGGTCAACATTGACTTAGTTTTCATTGATGATTTTCTGTGCCAACAGTGACTTAGTTTTGCTGATGGGAATTAGGTTAGCAGTGACTTAATGTTTGTTGATGATTTTGTGTCCTAATAGCAACTTAGTCTCGTTGACAAATTCTGGGTCAGTAGTGACTTGGTTTTTGCTAACGGATTCTATGTCAGTCGTGACTTAGTTTTTGCTAACAAATTCTAGGTCGACAGTGACGAGTTTTCATTGATGATTTTTTATGCCAGCAACAACTTAGTTTTGCTTATGAATTTTGTGTCAGCAGTGACTTAGTTTTTGCTGACGATTGCTGATGTTAGTTATGACTTAGTTTTCATTGCTGAAATGTCATACCAGAAACGATCTAGTAGTATTCGGTTATGATCCTAGTGTCGGCTTGACCTAACCCTACTAAGAGACTCAAGAATTAAACCCTAAAATTTCCATGAGTAACCTACATTAAAAAAATTAAGAGAATGGCTGGATATGATGATTTTTTTTTGTATGATTATATGATATGAAGAACACTTGAATGTGAACATGTGTATTCTTGGAATATATATGGTATTAGTCTATGAAATTACTGAATGTGAATGTATTGATTGGTGACCATTTGATGTAGTAGGAGGTGTGACTGAGATCAGACTTTTGACCGAACGACACCCTACGGGAGGAGCAGGTAGGTGATCTTCACCATTATTTGTATTTATGTTAAACCTTCACAATGGATTTTATACATATTGTTACTACTCCAACATGGTTGTGTGAGATTACTCATGATATAATTGACTGAATAATGTGATTAGCTTCGGCTAATGGTATCCATGACGGATAACCAGGATAAAATAATATGATTAGCTACGGCTAATGGTATCCATGATGGATAACCAGGATCAAATAACACGATTGGCTTCGGCTAATGGTATCCATGATGGATAAATAGGATTAAAGAATGTGATTATGTAAACCCTCGGATAAAATAATCTCATCTTGATTTAGTTTGAACAAATAAAATAAAATACAAAGGATATGGAGAAATGATTAATTTGAACAAATTAATTGGATTAAAAGAGAAGTATTTAATGAGAGGGGTGTTGTAACCCATTTTTGGGTTCCCGCACAAAAAAAGAAAAAAATATAAATATATAGTCGAAAGAAATTGGAAAATAATAATAGCAGTTGAAGGTTGTAGCACGCGGAAAATGATCAAAACAATTAATTAAGGAGGTTAAAAAATACAAAGATTGAAATTTTGACAGTATATTCTTAAATGATGAGAGCCCTGTTGGAAAAAGAAAAGTTAATTTGAGGAGAAAAGTCCAAAATTGGATGTTTATAGATTTAATTGGATTTTATTGAAGGTTTAATTGAATTTATAGAGGATTTGATTGTAAGAAAAATGAATTTTTAAGTCAATTTGGGCTCTAATTGGAAGAAATTAAAGTTCTGAGGTCAAATTATAATTTTTGAGAGTTGATTTGGTCAAATCAGGGCTTAATTGCATAAATATTGAAGTTTAATGGCCAATTAGGGACTTAATTGAGAAAATCCGAAACCAAGGACCAAATTGGAAAAGGTGCGTAAATAGAGGGGTTTTAATTGATCAAATCAGGGACCAAATTGACGAAATTTTAAGTTTATTAATCAATTAAGGGTCAAAATGCACAAATTCAAAACCAAGGACTAAAGTGAAAATGGCGGCCAACTATAGGGGCGGCGGTTGAAATTGGAAGGGATGCAATTGGATTAATTCTTAAAATCAAAATTACATTTTTGAGGACTTAAAAGAACAAAGGATAAATTAAGGACTGATTTGGAAATAAGTATGCTTGCGCCATATTTAAATGAAACAGCGTGTTTTGTATAAAACGACATCGTTTCTTGTTAAAAAAAAAGAACAGACTAGTGTTGTTTTGAGCGACACTATTCCCTTTTCTCCTTCCCGTGGACATGCAGCAGGGGAAGGTAGGCAGTTTTACTTCTTCTTCTTTCTTCATTAAATCCTGCGTGCCGCGTGCCCTGCAAAAGCCCAAAGGCCCACGCACCTTGATGATGAGAAATCAGGGGCGCCGCGCCTTGCCAGCCGCATCCACCAACCAACCCGGCGCTGCCCTGCCCCCCAGGCACAGCAATAAAGAGCCCCTGCTCCCTTGGCCCTATAAATGGGACTCAGCGCCAGCACACAGTGGGTGGAGAGAAAAAGAGGGAACGGAGAGAAGAGAAAGAAACGAACAAAAAGGAAAGGGACCGAAAAAAGAAAGAAAACGAGGAAAGCTGTAAACAGGGGAGAGAGACTGTGAGAGATAAAGGAGAGGGACTGTTGAGGGTTAAGAAAAAAGGAAAAGGAACAGGAAGATGAACGGGATTTTTGAAACACATCTAAACAAGAATAAAAGGAAAAGGAAACGTAGCAGAAAAGGAGGAAAGAAAACAGAGGAGAAGGGAAGAGCAGGAGCCTCTTTCTCTGTCGCTTGGAACAGTAACACCGCTGCTAGGAGCCGTCGTCCGTGAGCAACGACACCGCCACCAGCCTCCCCCACAACACCGCCAGCAAAGCAGTCCGACCAGCAAGGTAACCCTTCTTCCCTCTCATTGTTTTCTTTCGTTGGTTGTGTTCCCTCCTGCATGCAAAACGAATATTGTTCTGCATGCAGGAGGATGGGGGGAAATAATTCCCCCCCATCAGTTTTGTTGCTGGGCCAGGCTGATTCTGGCCCAGCATTGTGGGTTTTTTTTCTCTTATCTGGGCCAAGCTGGTTCTGGCCCAGACATTTTGTTTTTATAGGCTAGGCTGATTCTAGCCCAGCCCTGATGTCTGAGCCGGGTCTGGCCCAAACTAAAAAGAGAGATTTGTTGGGCCGAGATCATCCCAATCCATTATGGGCCGAGATCGGCCCCACCCTTTTGGGGCTGAGTCCGATCCAGTTAGTTAGGCCACCCAGCCCCCTAATATTATATATTATATATTATAATGTTTTTTATATTATATATATATATATATATAGATATAAAAAATAAAAAAATTCTGAAAAATCCTTTAAAAATTTGTTGATTTTCCTGCATATTTTTATCAGAATTGCTAAATACTAGTTTGTATTTTTATACCGTAAAGATACAAATCCAGTATTAAAATACCTGGTTTTCGTCAAGACATCAAAACAATATATATATAATGTTTTGTTTTCATGCATACAGTCTAGTCTCTCCAAAATAAAGAAAAAAGATCATCACATCATATTTTCATACAACAAAGGAAATTTCAAAAAATATATGTTAAGCATGCACTTTGGCTTTAACAACAAGTTTGTTAGAGCCATGAGAACTGGACCAATATTTCAAAAATTCTAAAAAAATCTATTTTTCTTCTTTTAGTATATGGATTATGAATTTATACGTAAAACGTATTCATGATATTAAAAATATAGTTTTCATATAGACGTTAGAACAGTTAGGTTTTTACCTGATAAGATAAGGACCTCCTTACTAAGGAAGACTTTTCTTAAACTATAGACAGACCAACAACTAGAAATACGATAACACCTTAGCTTTTTATCAGACAATCAAACAATGCAACTTACCTTAGGTAAGGCGTATTTGGGGTGCTAATACCTTTCCTTTACGCAATCAGTCCCCGTACCCGATCTCTGAGACCAGTTAGGGTTCCTAGTGACCAAAATATTAGGTGGTGACTCCCATTCCATTTTCCACTGATAAACGACAAGAGTTTCTTGTCTCCCCCATATTTTGCCAGATAAAGATAGATAGATACATTTTAAACTGAAGTGGAATAATCGCCGTGATGCCGCACACATGCGACAAAATGGCGACTCCACCGGGGACCTTGTAGACTAAGCTTTGTTTTTGTCTGATTTGTTTGTGTTTTCGTGTGTTTATTGTTAATATGTCTTTCCTTTTGTTATTTGCGTATATGCTTTTTAATTTTTACGCATACTATTCATGCATTGTATAAAACTATCTCATGCATCATTTACTTTGATTTTGAGAAGCACACACAAGCCTTAAGTTAAGTGGGGAATTAGCGATTTGCCCTAAGACTATTGGTCAGGGTTCAGATGCGTGAAACACCCAACTCATATCTGAGTGCCTGCTTAATGGGCATACGTGCCTTAACTGTTCTTTGCAACGCCCCCATACTGTCTTTACGAAGAACGTCACTGGGCAGATATGAGACCCTTCAAGACTAGATAGAAAACCTACCCATTCTCACTTAATAAATAGAGCTTGTCCTTAGGATGTGTATCCTACTTTTATTTGCATCAAGATTAATAATGTTAAACTCATCAATAGAGGTTTTTGAGCTAAAATCATCTTTCTTTGTAAAATATGTGTTTTAGTAAGCTGCTATGATAAGTACTTGGCAAACCCTTCTTTACAGTAATCAAATCGACTCAGAAATCTTGCCTAAAGGATTACAAAAGTCATGAATCAGCTCTAAAAAATACACATCACATGTGCATCATATTTTCATCACGTATTTTGTTTTTAATTTATTATATGCATTCCAGATCGTGAAACATAGGTCCCACATCCAAAGTCCACCACACCCGATCCAGATCGAGGATGGAGAACGAAGAAAGACCTCACTTAGAGTCACATTATTAGACCGAGTTGGAATCCGTAAAAAACAAAGTTGCTCGGCTGACCGACCTACTCGAGCAACTTCTAAGAGCTAAGAATGGGGAGGGAACATCAGCACAACCGCCTAAAAGAGCGCCAGCAGCTCACATCCCTTAAGCATCTCAAAACCAGGGGGCAAACTCGGCCAATGAACAACATTTTGTGCCTATCACCCCTATCCAGCCAACTCATGCTTTGATCAATGTGGACTTAACAGCAGAGGGAACCCCGGATAATAGATCTCCTAGTTTGATGGACCAGGATAAACTATTTGCTTTAGAAGAAAGATAAGGGTAGTTGAGGGTAATGACTGGTTTGACCCTATGCGAGCAGCCGAAGTATGTTTGGTACCAAATATTGTGGTGCTAAAGGATTTTAGGATACCAGATTTCATTAAGTACACCGATTTGGAATGCCTAAACACTTACATTCGATCCTACTGCAACAAAATGGTAGAAGTAATTCGTGATGATAAATTGCTTATCTATTTCTTTCAAGATAGCCTCGTAGGATCTACTTTGAGCTGGTACATGAGGTTAGACAGTGTTAGGATCAGGAGCTGGAGAGATTTGGTGGAGGCGTTCTTTAAGCAGTACAAGTTTAACCTGGAAATCGCTCCGGATCGAACAAGTCTAATGTCAATGGAGAAAAGGAGCCAAAAGTCAGTAAGGGCATATGCACAAAGGTGGAGGAATGAGGCCACACATGTCCAACCCCCTTTAATAGAAACAGAGATGGTTACTTTATTTGCCAATACCTTCAAGGCACCATATTATGAGCACCTAATGGGTAGCTCATCTCAACATTTCTACGATGTTGTATGCATAGCGGAAAGAATAGAACAAGGTATTAAAGGTGGACGCATAGTTGAGCCATTGGAGAAGAAGGGTTTTATTGAAGAAAAATGGAAGGTGACGTTAACAATTTGGAAGGTGGGTACAAGGGCAAGAGAGTGGATTCATATAACCCACAAGTACCTACCTCTCATGTTGCCCACGTGAACTTTAGCAAACCTTTTTCCCCTAATCGAACAAATAACCAGTCAAACAACCAAATACCAAATACATTTTAGAACAACTGCCGCCATTACCCATGCCTTTGAAGGACATGTATGTCAAACTGTTGAGCATTGGACAAATAGCTCCTATCCCCACATTACCACTACAACCACCATTCCCTATCTGGTACAAGCCCAAGTTAACTTGCGAGTACCATGCTGGTATTCCCGGGCATGGTCTTGAAACGTGCTACTCTTTCAAGAAAAGATTATTGGAGCTCATCAAGATAGGACGGGTGTCATTTGAAAACACATCCAACATCAATTCAAATCCATTACCTAGTCATACCGCAAGTAATAGTGGATAAAGGATTGGAAAACCTCGGTCAAGAATTGTCAATGATGAAGAAGGTGAGATCAAAAGAGATGACAAGAAAACACAGGTGGGGAAGGAAGATGAAGCACTGCCACAACTGATTGTCCACACACTAGAAAAAGTCTCCGCCAAGACCTTTGGGCGCAAGTTGGCTCAGGGTGAGAAGATTTAGAACGGGGTGACCCAAAAAGCTCCAGTAGTTTTTCAAAATGTAAACCAACTTTGTTTGCCTTAGCATGCTTTTGTCATTGCTTTTGGTTTGCTTTTATTTTCTCTAGTTGACAATCAAGGCTCATGATGTCAGCTAGATTTTGTGTTTGTCTTTGAGCCCACCTTTTCTTTAAATAAATGATGAGATTATGCATAAATCCGTCAAAGATGAAATTTAAGAAAAGCTACCCCTGAAGTACAACCTTACCTCTAGATAGCATAATGAATTGATAAATCACCTGTAAATTTCTTTCAAGATAAAAACAGAGTTTATCAATCCTAATAATGTGCATTTTTAAATGAGAAAAATTCATTATCCCTTCACTCTCTAAAGAGTTTATCGTTGGTGGTCCTGTTTGAGCCGGAATGAATTTCTTCTTTATAAAAACCTGAACTAGGATCACACCCTGCACCGGGGGCAATAAAAGATATTTCATGAAAAGTTTTACGTGATTTTAAAATGGGATGAGAGCCCGTAGATTTGAAAAGATAAGTTAAAGCATTTGACAAAAGCATGACAAAGAAGGCAATGACAAGTCATACATTTTGAAAAAAGCTACTTGTAGAAAGTCGAAGACTTCTTCTCAAAGATATGATAGGTAAAAAGAGGCAGCACGAGAAATGAATCCAACATACGACTTCAAAAGCAAGCTCATAAAATAGAAGGAGATGATGGGACCTATGTTTCAAAACCAGGTAAGAAAGCATGCATGGCATCTAATCATAAATCATTGCATATATGTTTTTTGAATCGTTACAGGAGGAATCCTTAATGTAATCCAACAAGATTATGGACGAAGAAAGAATCATTGAGTTGATGATAGCAAAGAATCTCGGTTTTGATTTTGGAACAATAATAAAGTGAGAAGAACCAATTAGGAAATTTTTAAAAGAAAATGAAAAGTTCAAACCCTGCCATCAGGAAGAACAACATCGATATCAGCTTTGGTTAAAGGGAATCGCCAGATGGGATTCCAGGTTGACCGAGCTACAAAAATAGATTTTTTGGTTTTGGTTAAAGGAGGTCACCAGAAAAGATCTCAGGTTAACCCAATCGCAACACCGATTTTAGCTTTGGTTGAAGGGAATCGCCAGATGGGATTCCAGGTTTGACCGAGCTACAAACATAGATTTTTGGTTTTGGTTAAAAGAGATCGCCAGAAGGGATCTCAGGTTAACCCAATCGCAATACCGATATCAGCTTTGGTTAAAGGAGGTTTCCAGAAGGGATCTCATGTTTCAGCTTTGGTCAAAGGAGGTCGCCAGAAGGGATCTCATATTTTAGATTTGGTTAAAGAAGGTCGCCAAAAAGGATCTCATATTTTGGATTTGGTTAAAGGAGGTCGCTAGAAGGGATCTCATATTTTGAATTTGGTCAAAGGAGGTCGCCAGAAGGGATCTCATATTTCAGCTTTAATTAGAGGGAATCGTCAGATGGGATTCCAGGTTGACCGAGTTACAAATATAGTTTTTTAGTTTTGCTTAAAGGAGGTCACTAGAAGGGATCTCATATTTTGGTTTTGGTTAAAGGAGGTCGCCAGAAGGGATCTCATATTTCAGCTTTGGTTAAAGGGAATCACCAGATGGGATTCCAGGTTGATTGAGCAACAATTATAAATTTTTGGTTTTGGTTAAAGGAGGTCGCCATAAGGGATCTTAGGTTAACCCAACTGTAACACCGATATTAGCTTTGGCTAAGGGAAATTGCCAGATGGGATTTCAGGTTGGCCAAACTACAAATATAGATTTTTTAATTAAAAGAGATCACCAAAAAGGATCTCAGATGGAATTCCATGTTAATCGAACCGAAGTTAGAATTCAAAGGATCGCCAGATTGGGATCTCAAGATGACTAAGTTTTGATCTTAGTTTCGGGCAGAGGAGGATTGTTATAAAGATAAACATTTATATTGATCAAGCTTCGATAATATCAGTTTTGAAAGTTCAGTTTTGTTTATCTTTATAAAACTTACTTCGCAAAATCTCTGCTCCGTAAGTATTATAAAGAGGGGGCATCTGTTGTAACCTATTTTTGGATCCCTACACAAAAAAGGAAAAAAAATATAAATATATAGTCCGAAGAAATTAGCAAATAATAATAGTAATAGAAGGCTGGAGCACGCGGAAAATGGTCAGAACAATTGATTAAGAAGGTTAAAAAATACAAAGATTGAAATTTTGACAGTATATTCTTAAATGATGAGAGCCCTATTGGAAAAAGAAAAGTTAATTTGAGGAGAAAAGTCTAAAATTGGATGTTTATAGATTTTATTGGATTTTATTGAAGGTTTAATTGAATTTACAGAGGATTTGATTGTAAGAAAAATGAATTTTTAAGTCAATTTGGGCTCTAATTGGAAGAAATTAAAGTTTTGGGGTCAAATTATAATTTTTAAGAGTTGATTTGGTCAAATCAAGGCTTAATTGCATAAATATTGAAGTTTGATAGCCAATTAGGGACTTAATTGAGAAAATCCAAAACCAAGGACCAAATTGGAAAAGATGCATAAATAGAGGGGTTTTAATTAATCGAATCAAGGACCAAATTGAAGAAATTTTAAGTTTATTAATCAATTAAGGGTCAAAATGCACAAATTCAAAACCGAGGACTAAAGTGAAAAAGGCGGCCAACTATAGGGGCGGCGGTTGAAATTGGAAGGGATGCAATTGAATTAATTCTTAAAATCAAAATTACATTTTTGAGGACTTAAAAGAACAAAGGATAAATTAAGGACTGATTTGGAAACAAGTATGCTTGCGCCATATTTAAATGAAACAGCGTGTTTTGTATAAAACAACATCGTTTCTTGTTAAAAAAAAGAACAGACTAGTGTTGTTTTGAGCGACACTATTCCTCTTTCTCCTTCTCGTGGACATGCAGCAAGGGAAGGTAGGCAGTTTTACTAATGTGGTTGTCGAATGTGCAAAGGGAGCTTGTGATGGGTTCTTTATGCATGAAGGTTACTTGTTCAAAATGGGCAGAATGTGTATTCCTTCAGGATCGTTATGGGAGTTGCTTGTGCGAGAGGCTCATGGTGGTGGTCTTAGTGGTCATTTTGGGGAGAAGAAGACTTATGAGCTGCTGAAAGAACATTTCTTTTGGCCTAGCATGTTACGGGATGTGCACAAGGTGAT
>Ga0325404_1000801_pt1 | contig 32145 bp, 20 predicted proteins | sample PopdelMetagenome_18_FD_205664 | JGI IMG/M metagenome (GOLD analysis project Ga0325404, IMG submission 205664) | Populus deltoides microbial communities from Bellville, Georgia, United States - Xylem-Control-R1 | ecosystem: Host-associated > Plants > Phyllosphere > Stem > Wood/Secondary xylem...
AAAGTAAAGAGGAACTCTACTCTTAAGATGCATCATCATAAATATTTTATAATGGTTATTTGTAAAATTCATAACAAGATTTTATCATATGTTTCTTTTTGAATTATTCAAGTTTACAAACTCTCATATTGTTATCACTTAATTCTACTTATATACTTATTTATCAAGTATTCATAAACCATCATTTTCACATACACACTACATGATTGTGGGTTGCAGATTGAATTATTATTATTATTATTATTATTATTATTATTATTATTATTATTATTATTATGTGTAGATAAGATGGTTTTGCATCCTCTTTAACCTAAATAATTAAGCCTGAATACCCTAAGCCAACTAACTAAGGAGTTATTGACCCAAAGCTTGTTACATGGGTTGAAGAGAAATCTTAAGAGAATTCAACATTGCACTATCTACATTTAAGTATCTGCAACCAAAATTATTAAGTTTGCAAAGGTGTCTCAACACCTAATGCTCTAAGGCCAATTGGTTTGAGAGTCATTAGCTTAAAGCTCGCTATATGGGTTAAGGATACGTGTTGTTTTTTTTTTCTTTTTAAGTTATAGTTATCTCATTAATATATACCCCAACACAAGGAAGTTAACCTTAGAAAAATATTAGAACAAATTTTGTTTTCTTCCAAGTTAAGTCTTAAAACTATGTTTTGATATATTGAGCATAAAAAAAAGGTTTAGTAAAACTTGATTAAGAGGTATGTGGCACAAATATAAATCTAATGAGAATTTGTTTATTTAAATTGAGTAGAAAAAGTATAATGATCAATGCCTTAGTTTTGAATTCTATAAATTATTTTTCTATTTTAACACTTAAATTACTAGGAATTAGTAATATGTTGGTTGGGGGTTGCGATAGGTACTTAAAATTTCATTTTATTAAGGTTTTATATCATCATATTACACTTAAAGTATCATTAAGTTTTCTAACTTAAGCATGTTTTATAATAACAAGTTTGATAATATAAGATATTTTTAATTTATGGTAAATGTTTGGTTTTAAATGTAGGTTTGTAAAATAAACATATCTTATAATTCAGATGAATGATTGATTGATGTGTTTAATTATTGAAATCGAGATTTAAGTGAAAAGACAAAAAAAAGACTAAGCTTAGAGAAGAAATCCTAGTTGGGCTAGCTCTCTTCAAATAGGAACACCATTCAGTGTTTAGATTATAACTGGAGCTACCAACCTCGGATTGAAATGTGTTTTAGCTTGATGGAAATTTTATACGTATGAATAAAATATTCATGAAGAGCCTAAGACTTAATATTTCCTCTATTAAGTTCAAATTTTAGCAAAAAAAAAAAGTCTGAATCTGTCTTGCAGCCTAGATATTGTTCGGTGTTCAACTCATGTATGAAGTTATAGAGGACCAAATAAGCCCCTTTTTTGGGTTGAAAAGATGAGACAAATATATATAACTTTTATGAAGACCATTTGTTCAAATCATGATGCCATCAATGATGTTTTATCCAGCCACCAAATCAATAATTAGCCACCATATTAATAGTTCTAAATTTTAACCTACAAAAGGAGTGATGCAAAATTGTCCTTTAGATTGCTAATTTGAGGTTTTAAAGAAAGTTTGCAACTTAACCCAATATGAACCCTACCTTGAAGAACCAAAGTTATATGCAATTAATCACCCCCACCTTACGCCTATAATGAGATATGAACAAGAAGTATAAATTACAATAAATTTGATCATTCCTTCGAAGAGCTTGCAAGTTCAATAAAGCCACCACACAAGTTTCCAATAACATTAAAGACTTTTTATAGTGAATGAAATCCATAACTCTTAAGAAAACAATATCTTTTCTGTTTTTGTACTTTACCGGTAGATTTTAGACCCAACTTCAAACAAGTTATTTTATAATACGATATATTATTGGAAATGTATAGTTTCTAATTCAATTGCAATCACATCCAAACTTATCCTGAAGATCCATTTATGACCCAAAAGCAGACAAAGGTCTAGATTGGTATAGTTGAACCTTTTTAACCCCAGCCTCTTGATTTAGCCCATTGAACTCCTCTTGGATCCATTTTGTTTTAGGACTTAAAATAGATCCAATGAACACTCCTAATGTTAACTTTGATGTTGTAACCAAGATTGCATTAAGGAGGAATTTGTCATACATTTAGACATATTGATTTTCAAATCAAGATTCATTGTTTTGCTTTCTTTATTTGTATTTTTGTAATATTGAAGTTTTATTTCATGTTTTTCTTCTTAATTATGTTTATTTTTTTAGCAAGGCGAAAATATTATACTAATAATGTAAAAATAAATATAGTATAAACTCAACATGAATTTTAATATTTAAATTTAAGAAAATGATAATTGATGCTAACGTTATATGAAAAAAAAATCATTAATTAACTTCTTCTTCAACTAAGTAGCTAGGAATTAGAATCCACATCTTGCCCATGATTGAATGGTTGTAAGATATATACTAAAAACAAATTAATGCCTAATGATCCAAACATATGTAACGAATAGTTTATAGCAAAGATAATTAGTAAGAATGCCTAATGGTCCAAAGAGAGTCAATGAGACCAACCATTAATCTATCAAGAAATGGGTCATTTAAAGGTGAGGGAATTACTATAAATATGGCACGTTTTTTTTGGCATGTGTGGGGGACACAAGCGATAGCTTCTTAGACACGCACGCATCACACCAAAACCAGACGCCATCCTATTGGCAAATCAAATGTGCTGGAAATTAATGGATTTTATTTTGCACGTTGAACATGTTCCTACCAAAAACTGCCTGCAATTTTAATCTTCTAACTGCTTTCGGCATATCTCACGATTTCACGCTAACTATATTTTTTTTAAATTGGAAAACGTGGATCATTGAAATCTGCGTGCGTTGGACATTTGATGAAGTTGACTCCTACATGAGAAAGAAATTGAAATATATATATATATATATATTCCTCTTCCTTCGAAACATTTTACAATTACTTGGTAAGGAGTTTTTTTTGTTTTATTTTCTTTCACTTTCAAAAAATTAAATTAGAGAATAAACACCACTTATAATGCAAGAGATATTAGAGACAATAAAAAAATATTTAAAAATATAAAAATGGTTGTTTTTCAAAATATTTTTTATTTAGAAATATATTAAAATAATTTTTTATTTTTTAAAAATTATTTTTGATATATGAAAATATACAAAAATTAAATTAAATAAATTTTGTTAATTTTCATAAACACAATTTACACCCTATTCCAAACATGTATTAGTAAAAAAAAAAAAAGGCAAGCAACTACTTTTTCTTTTTTCTTTTTTCTTTTTCTAAGATGCTGATGTTTTTTTTCAAACATCGTATAACAATCCAAAAAATGAGTGGAATGCTTACCTTACCGACAAGAAGCCGCCAAGCCGCAGGGGGCCTTCTATTGCTTTTACGGCATATCAACAAATAAAGTTATATAACCAACAAATAACCAAATAAAGTTATTATCTATTTTCTTCGGCTATCAATAGTTTTTAATTGTAATTTCATTTTCCAAAGTTATATAATCATGATTTTATAGGTTGATATTTTTTTATTTTTATTTTTTCATATATACAAAATGTTATAAAGGACTTTCTAGTCATGAATTGAAGACCACTTTTGCAAAATAAAGATTTGTAGGTAGTTAAAAAAAATTAAAAAGATAATGAAAAAATTGAAAAAACTAAAAAAAAAATTCAATTTGATATTGGTACAGAAAATTTTAATATGATCCTTACACCTTTTAGTTTCTCTGTTATTTATTCCTTGGAATTTTATAATTTCACATTTCAATTCAAAACTTTATTTTCTTATATTTCAGTCTTTAAAAATTAAGAAAAGAAAGAGAAATATTAGTTTAATATATCATGTAGCCAATTGATTGGTTATACGTGACATTATTATATTCATGTAAATACATATTTATTATTAATAAAAGCTTAATTTATCTTTAATATTCATATAACTTTAGATTAATAAATCTAATATTTTATTTATGAAAATAGAGTAAAAATAAAATTCATGAGACAAAAATATTTTGCAAATGAAATTATAAAGTTTTTATAATTATGGAATTTATATTGCATCAAAGCATTGTTTCTAAAATGTTCTTAGTCAATATTCTTTTAAATATTAGATATTCATTATAGCCCTAGAGACTAATACATATAATGTTTTTTTATTTATGAAAGCAAACAATTTTTCTCATAAGTTGAGGTAAAATGGATACCTAAAACTAATATGTAGATGCTTATCATAAGACATATGCACTGAATAGACTCGCATGAGAATTCTATATGGAGAGATCACTTATGTCTATGGAAAGACTCACGTGACGGTTGTGTAAGTGATTTTTAGACTTGAGATCACTAAATTATCTTATATAGAGAATGTTATGTTTTGTTCTTACAATATTTTGTCCTAATCAAGGGTAACAAAAGGACAGATTTTGGGTATAACATGCACAATATGAGTGTATTTAAGTAATCAATATAGGATTTATCACTCTAGGTGAATTAGAGAAAATGTTTCACTTGTTCTAAGATATTATTGACTGAAAAATCCTTAGTCAAAATGAAATAAGATTTAAAAAGGATTTTAAATTTTATTAAAATGATCAATGACTATTATATAGAGAACAAATATGATTTAACATGACAAATATACTATATGCTTTAATGTTAAATTGGAACATTAATGATGAAAAAATATTAATTATACTAAAAACTAGTCACTGAAAGGTTAAGTTAAACCACTAATGACTTTTCTAATATTTGAGAGATCATGACACGTTGCTAGATTATGCTTCTGATCTTCAAATATAAATTAATCAATTGTTGAATTGATAATAAATCAAATTGTTTAATTTATTTAAATTCTATTTAATTAGAATTAGAAATTTATATTTTTGCCAATATATTAGGAACCTAATGAGTCACACACATTAAGAACCATAGTAAAAAAAATAAATTGGAATGATTTAATTAAGTATGACTTGATTAAAATATATTTTATAAATTAAGGATTAGAATATAATTAATACAAGGATAGAAATTAACTGAATCAATATATGAATATTATTTAAGGGGAAAAGTGATATTTTACTAATTTATAGGGTTTTTTAGATTTTTGTATAAATAGTAACCTATACGTTTTATTTTTTAATGGTTGTTTGTTAGATAGAAAACTATACAAGTCACAGAATAGAGAGCTAACAATCTACACATAACAATTCCTCTCTCTTAAAAATGGATTTAGGAGATGTCTCGCTGGTAATTCATGTAGATTACTGTTGGAGGTCGAATAAGTAGACGACTTGTGGTTTGAGATAACCTATTCTTTAAAAAATTATTCAAAGTCGAGAAAGATCAGATCTTCAAGTAATAAATCCCTAAACAACTATAGACTTTCTAACAAGATCTTAAAGACTCCTGGATAATTTATTATTTTTGCTACGTGTATGACATTTAGGAACCCAACAATAGTATTGGAGTCATCGTTAAATAATTAGGGTTGTTGTTTGCATGTTTTAATTATTATTGGTGTTAATTTCAAATTAATTTTATATGTAAAATTATTTTCCCCAAAATTATTTTTTCCCTACTATTCCGGCTAGATCTGGCCAAAATCTAAAAAAACAAGGATGGTTGCCATGGGCGTTGCTGCTTGTTGTGCCAGGCGCGAGAGGTAACAACCCATGGTTGCTGCCTCACCAACACTTCACTAGTAGTGCCAGGCACTATTGGCGGTGCTAGAAGCCCAGCGGGAGGCAAAAGCCTTGCATTAGAGGCTACGCAGCGCTCCGGGCAGTCCTTGGCGCTGCTAGCTGGCAGCGACACCATTGGCTGCCACTACTCCAGCTGTTGATAGTGAGCAGACAACCCTTTGCCGATAAAAGCATGAAGAAGGGGCAAAGTTTACAATTTTGCGTCAGCAGCCTTTTTAGGTTTTTTGAGGGATAAAATTACAATTCTACCTCTACAACATATATCTAATTACTTTTAGGTATATTTAGGGATGCAATTCTACCCCTGCAACATATATCTAATTATAGCCCTCCATATATAAAATAATAATTTTATATTAAAATTGAAATCCTAAATTAAATTAATTATATAATTAGTTTTTCTAATTAAATTAGGATTGAATTAAAATGTTTAATTTAAAATTTTTGAGATTTATGATATCCTGATAGGATTAGGATTTATTTAATTAAATGGTTTAATTAAATAATATTTAGAAAAATATTTTTTTAAATAACGAGAGTTTTTTTAAGCCTGAAAATTTAATTAATCCTAAAATAGTTTAAGATATTAATAAGAATTTTAATGTGATTAATTTTCTGATTAAAATTGAAAAATATTTTTCATGAAATTTATGTTAAATAATTATTTTTTGTTTGGAAAATTATCAAATTAGATTTGATTGAATATTTTTTAGTGTTAAAAATATTATTTTATAGTAGCACATGAAGTCAATAATTAGAATTGATACATGCAATGCAATGTATCATGATATTAAAATGTTTTTATACATGTTAAATGATTATAGACATTAAAGATCAATGCAATTGTGATTTGTTTTTGATGGTTGATCCTAGTGGAATTAATGATCCAATATTTGACCCTTTATTTTTCTAAATATTTTCAAAAAAATAAAAAAAAATATGTTCATTTGTGTTATTTTTAGCATTTTCAGCGTCATCTCAAATGAATTTAAAATTCAAATTTCTTTTCAACGCATTTAGCTTTTAACGCGCTATTTTTCAAATTGTTGATTTTTCTCATTGAGCCAATGTTGTCTTTTTAAAAAAATCAAAAAATAATTTTTTTTAGACAAAGGGACAGAAATGCAAAGGAAGAAAATAAAGGACGATGTAGGTGACAATTAGAGGTCAAATCATTTTGAGAAATGAGGGAATGATGAGAATTAATCGAAAAACACCACAAGACCCTTTGTATGTGCCAATAATTAGACCATTTACAAAGGCAAGAGCTAAAAGAATTAAAGAGGCATTCAATCAGCTGTATCGGACTTGTTCAAATGAGGATCAGGCCTTGTTCAATGTGATCCAAACAAGAGATGACGATGCTTAACATGTATCAATACTTAGCCACACAACTTTATATTAATGGTCATAACTTTTAATCCGACGATGAATCGGACTGGATTTGCTAGAAGATTTAAAGATTCTTTTTCCTATTAGAATAAATTTTTATAGCAATTAAACATCAAGAATGCTTTCTGATAAGACCTAGAGTTATTATTTAAGAATACACAGATTGAGCTTTTATTTATACAACACTTAGGCTTTATATTTTATTTTACCTATATTTTTAAGTTAGTTAGTTATTTGGGTTTAATTTTCAACCTATAGTTAATTAGAGTATATTTTTGTTCAAGTCAAACATATAAAATACCTTATATTTTTGAGATGTAAAAAAATAGATTGAATAAAAAATGTGTGAGCACTCTTGCTTTTGGTTCTTTATTGAACTTTTGAAGACTTATCAAATAGATCATCTTTGTGACATTCTAACTATATATTTTTGGTTTTTTTATTCAAGCAATCAATGGTTCAGGGTTTTTTAATATGATTTTAGTTTTTTTAAGTAAGCATTCCAATTTTTAATTATGGGTTCTAAGGTTTTGCCCTTATAGTTTGCATTGACCTTCCCTTTAATCCTTTTTTATATTGAATTTCATAACCAAAGTTGATGCAAAATTACCAAAACTAATCCTCATTGTTTATTGCTTTAATCACTCACCATAAAAATAAAAAATAAAACTTGACATTTTCTTTTCTATAAGACTAGATAATTTTCACTTAAAAATAAAATGTTCAAGTAGAGAAAGTTATTATTCATATAGTCAATTCATCGGTTACAAAAAATATTTATTTTAAATAAAAAATTATTTTACAATAAATTCATACTTATTCATACCTATTCTAGACCCGATCCCAAACTCAAGCTGATTGAATATTTGCGTATGGCTAAAGCCTAAAACCCACTTAACATAGGGCTAGGGCTTCTTATCTTTAAAAGCTTTGGTGCCCTGCACGGTGAATTTTAACTCTAAAGTTTTTTAATATATAAGAAAATCTTGTAATTTTTTAATGTGAGATTAATGAGTTTTGGGTTTGTAAGAATATACTAACCGGGATTGATTTCTTATAGTATTTTCATTAAAGAGTGATTTCTAATAGAGTCTTAACCTAAAAGTAAGTGAACATAAAATGAACCATTAACCATGCTTTAAAAACAAAATCCAATTTCTCTAAACTATTTCTCTTTTGTTGAGCCATAAGAGCTTTGCAGCCGTTCAGAAAATATCAATACGGTGATAAATGAGTCTCTACTACATCCTTAGCTCTGCTCGGCATTATAACAGGATAGGTTGAGGCAGATTCGGTTGAAGGAGAGTCATTGAAGGTAACAATTATGCTAGGAGGAATTACCATGGTGAGAAAAGAGAAATTCTTAGTTAGAAATTTTGATGTGTATAATTTGAATGCATTCCAAGCCACTCCGTAGTTCTTGGATCAAGAACTCCACCGACTCGATCTGGAGCTCCTTGGAATCCTGATACTGCTTAGTCGCTAATTTGGCATCGAAAATAAGGTCGGACCTAAGCTCCTCCAAGTCCCTTCATACTCTCTGATGCTCTTATCTTCCCAACAATTCATTGAGTTCTTCAAGCTCTCTAATCATATGGCAAGCTCGGATCTCTCTGCCTCGCCTTTCTCTTAGCTCGATATGAAGGGAGATAATCTAAATGGTTCAAGTCATTTCGTGTCTCAATCAAAGTTAAATTTTCTTTATACATAATTTTAAGAATGCTTCCCTTAAATATTGGTGTGATGCATTAAAAGAATTAATTAATAAATTCTTTACATATTGTTTTCAAGATTTGAAATTATAAGATTAAAGAAGATAGCAGGACTTATTAACCATCAAACTAAAACATATCTTTGAAAGATAAAAAGTATAGTGTTCATGATCTCAAGACAGGCTCGATTAGAAGAAATAAAATGAGTGATTTGACATTGTTGTGATCTCCTCGGAACATATGTGTATAGTTTTCTGTATCGGCTCCGCACATTCCTTCAAAATTTGGCAAATGAGAAAGAATAATCCAATTCATGATATTACATCAGTGCTAATGCACGCTAGCTAATTCTGTAAATAATATATTCCTGATAAGCGTTAATTGAGCCGTGGCTAGACAGCAATTCAACGAATTTATGATTCTATACCTCTTTATGCACCAATATAATTACGTCCCTGGCCATTAATTAATCAAGGATCATTGATCTTCTCTCGAGACAAAGTTCCTCAATCTTCCAGTCTGCGTTAACTCGTTTTTAACTAATTTGCAAGGGAAAGTTGCTTGGATCCGATGCTTTCGCTTCTTGAGGAACCTTTGTAGTGATCTCTTCATTGGAAGACCAACCGGGCTGTAAAGCTGAGATGGTGAGATAGGTGATGAAGCAGATGGCTCCGACCCGACTGGGCTTCGCAATCTATCCTCCATTTCTCGACTTGCAAGCATTAGGATTGCTCTAGCCTGCAGTTCTGCAACATCACAAACTAAAACCCTTCCATTGTAAAAAATAGTTAGCTGCTTCTGCTCTTGTTGTTCAAGTTCTAATTGTCGGCTCTCATTCGACGCCTCCACCCTGCAATTAACCATGGATCGATTACTACCAATAAAAAAGAAAGGGAAAAAAAACCAATTGCTAATAACTTGATGAGCCCAGCTACAATTAATTAGTGCAATAACCGAAACAAAAGAAACCTAAGAAAGGAAACAGCGACCTACGTAAGAAGGAAAGAGAACTTACAGGGGTTGGTAACGGTGGTGGTGGCTGTCGGAATCCGCTGAAGTATGGAGGCGGAGTTCGAGATTGCAGTTTCTCTTCATGTTGAAGGGGAAAACAAACGTGTAGTTGAAGCACACAGAGAAATGCTGGCGCTGTTTATTTATCACAACGGTTAAAGCTGATAAAGAGAGAATGAAGAGCAAGACTAGGAGAGTTCTGGGTTTATATAGTGGGAAGAAGAAAAAAGAAAAGAAAAATTGTGGGGCCCAGAAAAAGGAGCTGTTCTTTTTTATTTTTTTTTTAAATAAAGAATCCTCTTGACAATCTATGGATTCAAACACGCACCGCACGAAAACTAGACGCCGAAAACATACGGCCCCATTTTTCATTTTTCATTTTTGCACGTGGAACATGATTTTTTTTTTATTTTCTCAATTTGGAAACGCCGCCTTTACACGTGAATTTTTGGCTCTCTTTTTCTCTTGCCTCATATGCATTCATGTGATAGGGCCGAGGGCCGAGGGCCGACGCCCACTTATCCTATTTCATTTGATTTGATTATTTATATAGTTAACTTGGAATCTTTTTTTTTTTGACCTTTTTAATTAATTTCTAGCTTCGGTGCAATTATGTCGATGGTTCACATTGATCTTATTTTCTATTGTTCATGATGTCTTATTGGTTAATGGATCAATATGGCTTTATATAATGAGTTGCTTCTTCCTATCTAAAATTTAATCAATTTAATCTTTGAATATATTTTAAAATTCTTGCATATTTTTATGGTGGGATTTTTAGGCCAACTCACTCAAATTAATCATATAATTCATAACGAGAATCACATGACTTTTAAATTTAACATGACTCAAATTAATCACAAAATAAAGATAAATTAAGCCATTAATCCTTGTCTTTTTTCCCATATAAATCAAATCAATCATGAAGATCTAGTTAATTACATTATTTGAGTTCCTTGGACAAGCAATAAGTTTTCCAAGAATTTGTGAAACTTGAGCATAAATGAATTGATCAGCTGATTTTAAGTACAAAGTAAGGTTTCTCTATGTAAATTTATTTGAAAACATTATTACAATCTAATAATTTATAAAAATATTCCATCATTTCTATCACATAAATGCATATATTAATACATATTATATTACAAATTAACTACAAAAGAAGAATTAATTCTATAACTCGAACTCAAAAAGATTATGATAAAATATTTCAAAAATGAATTACGATAACAGTGACCATACCACTAAAAATAATGGGGCAACTTGAAAGTGCGAAGGCTTTGAGGCTTGCCCCTTCTAATCTTGAGTGTGTTTGGTATTGTGGTAGCTGTTGTGGTTTGAAAAAAGTTGTTTTATAAAAAATGCTTTTAGTTGAGGTTGATCTGGAAAAATATATGTTTGGTTAAAACTGTGATTGAAATTGAGGTTGAACAAAAAGTTGTTTAATGTGTTTGGTTAAAAATTATAGTTCAATTTCATGTTATGGTATAATTATCTAAAAGGACTTCATTCATAATATTAATGAATAGTGACATGGAACTAACATTACAACCAATAAATTTTTGCAAATAGACCTAAACATATTAGAACAATAATTTATAATTGTCATTAAACTTGCAGTAATCTCATCACGTACGTAATCTATTCGCGAAGGCCTGTGGTGTCCTTGGCTTTGTGAATGTGGAACCACATCAGTTAGAAAATCATCGGGCACAAAATCAGGATGGCGATCGAACTCCATAAATGCCACATCTTACATTGAAGTTCTTCTAATGTAATTATGAATTGCCATGGATGCGACAACAATTCTTACTTGTGCCTTGTAATTAAAGGATGGCATATTCTGTAAGATTCACTATTTTTTTTTCCAAACTCCAAATGTACGTTCTTTCACACAACGTAATGAAGAGTGCATACGGTTGAAAATTTCTTCACGAGTTTGTGGTTGTCCTCGCCTCCTAAATTCTTGCAAATGATATCTCTGACCTCTATATGGACCTAAAAATCCATATTCATTAGGATATCCCGAATCAACCAAGTAGTATTTCCTTGTAAATACATATAATTTTTTTAATTGAAAATTGCAAAAAAAAAAACAAAATAACATTAATTATCACACACACACACATATTACTACCTTCTGGTGGCTTAGAAAATTTTATACGTGGATTATCAATTGCTTTGAGAAAAATTCGTGTATCGTGTGCACTACCTTCTCAACCCGCCCAAATAAATGTGAATTGCATGTCAAAGCTACATGCAGCCATAACATTCTGGGTCGGCACACCTTTTTGTCCGATGAATGGAATTTGATTTTCAGAAGAAACACATGCACGCACATGTGTACTGTCGATTGCTCCTACATAATTCTAATATACAATAAACCAGTAAAATAACATCAATTTGAGCTGATTAAAAAAATAAGTTTCGCAAATTCATGAAATACGAATCACCATCAACAAATACGATTAATGACATTATCTTGAGATGTGGCATATATCTCGGATTGTTCACAATTTCACGCGGTGTGTTTACGAACTCAGGATCTGTAGGTTGAATTAAATTTATAGCGAGCAAACAAACTGATCTAAGAACTTCATTAAAGTACCTACTAATTGTTTCTCTTGAATGTTGGAATCTCTCCTGAACTTCCCTGTTGGAAGCACCCAAAGCTATTGTATAAAGAAATATTCCAACGTTTTCAAAAACACACATTCTTCTAGATGCTTTTAACCCATATTGGTTTTCAAGTTTAAAGCACAGACTCTGAAATGTCGTCGCATCCATCCTAAACATGTTTACACAGGGCTTCCAATGTCCATGTAATATTTCTATCAACCATTGCATTCTAGTGTTGTATGAATCCATACAAGGTTCCTTATATATATACAAGTATTATAATATAAAGTTATGGCACCTACCGTGCATAAAATCAATTTCTGATTATCAAACTCCCTTTCCCAAAACAACTCACCTTTTTCATCTGAATCGTTGTCGTCGTCAGTATCAGAACTGTGATTACAACTGAAATCTCCATCGTTTACAGGAGAATTACCATAATTACCGTAATTGGCAACGTTATTCATTACATCATCATAATCCCCGTCAAAAAGTGCTGAAAACCAGTGTGAATCCATATCTATCATGACATATAAATTTTTTTGTGAATAATTGAAAATTGTATGACTTGTTACAAAAAAACACAAATGGATAATGCAAACCGAAATACTATATTGTTCCATTTCTCCACGTTTATTGAAATTTTGCTCGGCTTGTAAATTTTATAAGGCTATATTTATTTGCAATTCAGTCCTTTACCTCCTTTGAAAGTGAAATTGAATTTTTTTTTTCCAAAATGCCTATTATCTGTAATCAAAATTTCTAATTCCACTTGCTATAAACAACCTAAAAAATAGAATTTCAAGAGACCAAAATGCGAATTCCAGAAACAATGAACAATTCACACACAAATTATTTTTCCTTTTCATTTCCAGCTTCCAATATTTCATTTCTTGTGCTAAATATAATGTCAACTATACCATATAGAATTAAAAATTTCATTTGCAAAACTGATTTATACGTGGAGCAATAATATTAAGGATCCCTTTTCATTTCACAAAATGGGTCAATAAATAATAAGCATGTTTGCCACCTTCCCCTAAGATTCAAACCGGTTCTACTTATGGAATACTGCTTCAGAAAATTGAACAAGACAATAATAAAATTATGTAAAAGAATATACAATGACAGAGGTCTAACAAAGCTAACGATTTTCTACCCTTCACTATCCCGATGAACACCATAAACAGACATTTAAAAACCTAAGAAACTAACCTGACTTTTAATGAATGTCATAACATTAACAAATCGGCTGCAACATAATGAATTAAATGGAACTTACCTATTACAAATGTATAAATAGCAGCAATTAGCAACACTAGCAATTAGAAACAACCACTCTTGATTGCAGGTACTAACACATTCAATTTCTACCCAAAGAAATTGACAATATGCAAGTGAATAACTTCCCATACTTACTGCTAGTTATATACAAATACATAGAAATGGAAGTAATATTCCAAAAACTGTTACCTAACTTTCAAAAGCTACCATTCAAGAGCACCAAACATTCAAATGTGGCATACACCAACTGAAAATTTCAAAATTAGCAACCTAAACCTACCATTCAAGAGCAACTAACCAAACATTCAAAGTATAATACCAACAAGCAGTAGTCTCGGTTTCATAAATTATTATCACCAACCATTCAACTTCAAGTAACCAAATTGAAAAAGAGTACTTTAACAAGCTAAACATAACATTCAAAGTTAAGCATCCACACATTTAAGGTCTACAATTCAGAAATTAACATCTATGAAATTCCAACCCAACAACACTATTCAGTCATACATATATAGTAAAACATATATGGTAGTGGTGTTCCAAAAACTTAGCTATGAAAATACACCAAAACATGGGCAACTCCTTCTAATTCCAGCAACAATTGCAGCACAGGAAGTCTGCAAAACCAGTGGAAAAGATTTCAGACAAATAAATATGTTACTGGATTACAAAATTCAACATAAATGCAAAGACATGAATAAGGTAAAAAGTTAAAAACTGACCTTGTCCATCTAAGTTCGTCTGTGTTGGTCAAACATTATTTTCAGCCATGACATTTTTCTGTCAATACAACCCATTACAGTCCACATCTCCCTCTTGCTCCTTGCATAGAAGAATTTAGTTGCAAAGGTATACAATGCACTACTAGAAGCAACTCCATCAATAGAGTGCAGTTCTTCCATTACCTCTTCAATGCTGCAACCTTTTTTTTTTATCTCTACAAGGAGCTGTGATCCCTCTAAGCATGGAGACAGTCTCAACAAGTTTATCCAGACGTGCAACTAATACTGCTCCCACACCTTTTCCCCTTTTCTTTTTTCAGAATTGAGGTGTAGTCTGATGTGCACCCTTTCTCTTTAAACTGCTGGGGTTGTTGGTACTGTTTGTGACATTGCTTCCACCAACCATATTGCTAACATCACGAGTGAAATCAGGGATTGCATCATCTTCAGAGTCGCCACTTTCTTCTGCCATATTAGTATCCTAATTGGTTGTATTTTTCATTCAAGCAGCCACATTATCTTCATTTGATAAGAGTCCTTGTGAGGGAGTCCAAGTATATTGTCCCGTGGCCACTATGTTAGTAAACATGATATCGTACTTGACACACAACGAGGGCTCTATGCCAACATACCTAAACTTCTTTGCTCCTCTCATTTCTTGTGTAATGACAACTGGATGTAATTAGGACTGATAGTAGATGAATAAATAATACAACATGACAAAAAAATTTATGAGGCTATTGCAAATCAGCAAACTAACCTGAATTTTTGATTGCCACCATTCATCAGTTGCTGAGATGGTCCAAAGTTCAGTAGACCAACCAACTCCAGTTTCAGTTATTAATTTTTGCCATACCCTCCAGTCCTTTTTAATCCTATCCCATTTGTTTTTAAGCTAAGATTTTGATAATGAAAGGCCTGTCTGATCTTTGAATGACTGTACGATAAATTTCCAGCCAGCTTTATCAAAATATGTGTTTGGTCTCATGCTTCTCTCAATAGCTGTAATGCAAATGTCACAAAACACGTGCAACATTGCCTTGCTCCAAGAAGTTTTATCATGTGTGTCAGATCCATCCATTGCTTATGGTTGACAATGCAATGACAAATTAAACAAACAATTAACCATATGAACAAGAGATTGGATGCTGATAAGGCCATAATACAATAATAACAGAACAAGAAATTACATGTGCAGCAAAAGGTTAACCAAAGAATAACAAAAGGTTGAATGTTGACAAGGAATGAAAAACATAAATAAAGAAATTATCTATAGCAGCTTGGTTGACAATGCAAGAAAGAATTAAAAACACAATTCACTATAGCTGACAAAAGCTTTAATACTAATAAGGGATGAAAACAAGAAACTAAGGAACTAGTTCAAAAAAAGATTGAATGATGTGAAGTGTGAACTAAGAAACTTGACAAGGGAAAGAATATAAAAACCTACCCACGGTGGGATAAACCTATAAGTTTTTTTCATCAATTAGCAGGGGATGTTATAATTAGCAACTGAAATTATTTGTTTAATTTACTATTATTTAGTTGTTAGCAATTAGCAACACACAATACCAGTTTAACATAGCAAATAGGGGATGTTCTACTTATATATATATATAAGTATTATTTTAATGTACATTTATTAACTTGTTAGCAATCTGCAGCACACAACAACTAAAATGATTTTAACATAGAAAGCAGGGGATGTTCTACTTAGCAACTGAAATTAATTGTGTCATTAATTTACGTATATTTACTTGGTAGCTATCAGCATCACACAACAACAACAAATAACCAACACACAAATAACTGCAGATATATGGAGGGAATAAAGAGAATGAAAAATTAGCAGTAATGGCTGAAGAGAGTAAAATACAAGTGAATTAAAAAAAAGCACAAACAGGTCAATTTCACTGCAATGAGCAAAAATAAACTTAAAATTACTATACAAGGGAAACAGTGAAGTAAGCATAGTACTCGTTGGAAATTGCAGCTGAGGTGTTTGAATAAAGCACAATGTTGATATCTGTGGTGGGGTTGTTGATCGCAAGAACACAGGTTGCTTGTCGTCTTGTTTTTCTGTTGATAAGGAGAAACGAAGGAAAAATTAGCATATATAACTATAGAGAGTAAACAACAAGTGATTAACAAAAGGGGATAAATAGATCTTTACTGCAATAAACAATAATTAACTTAAAATTTCTATAAGAACAGACCAGTGAACTAACCCGTTGGAAATTTGAGCTCTGGTGCTTGAATCAAGCTCGATCTATATATATATGTTTCGAGGTTGTTGCTTGCAATGGAAATGGTTGTTGTTGTTCTTCATTTCCTTTTGTTAAAGAGAAATGAATGACAATTGAATGTGTAGAAAGAGACGAAGCCATCAGTTAATGTTTTGGGTTGTGCAACAGTAATTGTTTACTGTGGAGTTGTTGTGCGCAATTAGGGCTGATGGGAAGGGAAATGAATGCAAATGGAAGAACACGAATGAGAATGAGAAGAGCAAACTAGAACCGAACGAGAACAGTGTGTGTTTTGCACATTACTCATCTCTAGAAAGTTCAACCACATGTTGAAACTTGCAAAAAAGCATTATTTTACTGCTTCCTAAAAATTGAGGTCGTGCCGCATATAAATGGTGGGACCCATGTTTTTGATTTTTTCACAATCTGTAACCAAACGTCTAATTAGTGCGATTTTTAAGAAACGCGAACACTAACGCGTAGACAAACGGGCTCTAAAAATTAAACAGGATAGGTTGTTTGTCCGGTAGCCCCTCTTAACCATCAAAATTGAGGGTGTTTTTTTTTTTTAAAGATTTTAATGTTGTTTGATTTATTCTAGATTTCATTAAGTGAGTTTGTTTTGTATTGCTTCTCCAAGATCGAGTATTATTCTCTTAGTGATAATTTAGTTTTTATATTACATCAATTCGAGCTTTTGTTTGGTGATCTTTGTTTATTTTTCTCTATAATTGTTTATTTTTTTAATATATTTTATGATATGTATACTCTTACAATAATACGTAAACATCATTTCAACAATACCATAAGACTTCACAAATTAAACACAAAGAATTAGGTTGCCCTTTAAAAAGATAGGTAACGAATAAACTAGTTCATGGATGTCGTAGGTTTGGCCTAAGACAAAACTTGAGTTTTCAATCCCTAAAATAATAATAATAAAATTTTAAATAGTTCAATCTTATTATTTTTATTTGTTAGGTTTTCAAATATCATACACACAATGAAAATAATAAAACAAAATTATTCAGAAGTCCCTAGGATCTCGTTGGATAAATCTAGAGTTGTTTAAGAATTTATTACCTGAAGGTCTAATCTTATTTGGCTTTAAATAATTCTTTAAAGGCTGAGTCATTACAAATCACAAGTCGTCCAGTTGTTTGCCATTCAATGGTAATTCATACGAATCACTAGTGAAAAATCTTCTAAATCCCTATTTAGGATAGAGGGATTGCTATGCCTAGAGTACTATCTCTCTATATGGAATAATTGCAAAAATAAGAAGCATAACTTACTATTTATATGGAAATCTAAAAAACCCTATAAATTGGCAAAACATCAATTTTCCCCTTGAATAATATCTATATATTAATTCAAGATAATTTTAGAAATTAATTCAATCAAGTCCTTACTTGATTTTTCTTGGTATAGAAATATAATCCATGTATTAATTATATTCCAGTCCGTAATTTCTAAAATATATTTTAATTAAGTCATAGGTAATTAAATCATCATAGTTTAATTCCTGATTAATGGTTTTTGATGTGTGTGACCCATTAGGTTCTTCATATGTTGGCCCAAATATAAATTATAATTCTAATTAAATAGAATTAAATAAAATAAATAATTTAATTTATTATCAATTCAATAATTTATTAATTTATATTTGAAGATCAGGCGCATTGTCTAGTAAAGTGTCATGATCCTCCAAATATTAAAAAAATAATTAGCGGTTTGATTTCACTTTTTAGTGACCAGTTTCTTAGTGTAATTAATATTCTTTCATCAATATTGTTCTGATTTAACATTAAAGCATACAGTATGTCTATTGACACGACCAAAAGATTAATGTCTTCTCCCAAGTGCAGGAGTGTCGAAGTAATCAATAACATGGTAAGACCGGGGTCGAACCACAGGGAGGTTAATTGTATAAATTATAAATAACACCAACATAACAACAACAACAACAACAACAACAACAACAACAACAATAATACTTCTAGTAGTAGTAGTAATAATAATAATACCAATAATACTATTAATAATGATAATAATATAGATGAAGAAGAAAAAGAAGTTGATGAGAACTTTGAGATGAAAGATTAACGTAAGAATTAAACAATGGCAACAACAAATGTCAATGTTAGAGGATCCACTAATGGCATTTCAAACAAGTATAGTATAAACTCTTTTTATTCAATTGGAAACCATACACAAAAGAGGTTCCAATCAGATTATAAATTGTTAACATGATTACATTAATTATCTTATTCGAATAATGCTAATACTTGTAAATGTTGTCAGGCATTCATGATTATAACTTATGTTAACAACAAATCAAGTTCCTTTCATAGCACAGGTGTCGGTAATATCATACAGTATAAGCTATGAAAGTCCCAAGTATTTGTTGTACCAAGTGTTATACAACATAAATCTAGATTAACCATTTAACAAGCAAAGTATTAAAAGTAAACAAGATAACAAATATAAAGCATGTTAGTATCCAAAATTAAGATCCATGTTAAGTTTATATTATACTTATTCTTACACCATTAGTGTACCCTTTTCACCTTGATATAATTAACTTAGCTAAACATAATGAAAGAAAGAAACATAAATAAACAAGGAAAGGAAATGAAAAGCATAAGTAAGAGATTAATATAAGCAAAACTTAAACATTACAAAATATAAAGAGAGAGCAAGAGTATGATCTTGATCTGAAAACCAAGATGCCTAAATACATGGCAAATGCCTCCTTTTATAGGTTAAAATTCAGAACTATTGATTTATTGACTAATTGATGAATGGGTGACCACATCTTGACTTGGTGACAATTCGTATCTTCTTGTCTGCCAAAAACATCATTGATAACGTCATAATTTGAACAGACTTCAATCATGAAAGTTCTAGGAAATTGTCTCATCTTTCTAGGGTAAAAATTTGAGATCATTTGGACTTCTAAAATTGAAGATATGGGTTGAACACCGAACAATATCTGGGCTGCAGGACAGATTCAGATTTCTTCATTGTTGCTACAATTTGGACTTGAAAACGGCCTTGTTAAATCTTGGGCTCCCATGAAAGTTGTAGGCTTATGTCTTACCTTTCCATCCATATAAAGTAGACTTAAATCTGAGATCTACAGCTCCAGATATGACCCGATTACCGAACAATGTTGCAGTTTGGACTGCACCAACATTTCTTTTCTAAGTTTGGCCATTAATTTGTCCTTTCAATTTCAGTACTTCAACTCATCAATCAATTATTTTATTTATGTGATAGGCCTACATTTAAGACGAACATTTACCATAAATTAAAGGTATCTTATATTATTAGATATGTTATTATAAAACATGCTTTAGCTAAGGAGTTATTGATACTTCAAGTGCAAAATGATGATATAAAACCTTGATAAAAATGCTTGGACTAATCATCTATCATATTAAATTATGTTTGTACTCTACATAATAGTCATTGATCGTTTGAATAAGATTTGAAACTCTTTTCAAATCTCATTCTACCATGACCAAGGATTTTTCAGTCATACTATTTGAGAACAGATAAAACATTTTTTCAAATTCATCTAATGTGATGAATTTTCTCTTGATCACTCAAGTACTTCATATTTTCATGTTATATCCAATGTCTGCCCCTTCGCTATCTCAATTAAGATAACATGTAACATGATCAAAACATAACATTTTCTATATATAATAACTTAGTGACCTTAAATATGAGAATCACTTACACAACCATTACGTGAGCCTTTCCATATAAATAGGTGATCTCTCTATATGGAATTCTCATACGGGTCGGTTTAGTCTACATGTCTCATAACAAACATGTACTTATTAGTTTTAGGTATCTCTTAAACTTTAGCTTATGAAAACAATTGCTTCATTTCATAAAAAAAAAAAACATAGTATGTACCAGTCTCTACGGCTCTAATAAATATCTAGTATTTAAGAGAGGATTGACCAAGAATATTTTAGAAGCAATACTTTAATGCAAAAGGAATCCCATAATTATAACAACTTTATCATTTGCAAAACAATTTTGTCCCATAAACTTTATCTTTACTTTAAATTCATAAATCAAATATTAGATTCATTAATCTAATATTATATGAATATTAAAGATCAATTAAGCTTTTATTAATAATAAATATATATTTACCTAAATATAATAATGCCACGTGTAACCAATTGATTGGCTACAAGGTATATTAAACTAACACCATTCACTTCATATACTCTAATAGAAGAAAACAATAAAACCTAATGAGAAAATTGTTAATGTATATGCCTTGTAGCTAATAGATTGGCTACATGTGACACTAATTTTGTTAATGTAAAAGCATATTTTTTACTAATACTTTTTTTTTATCTTTAATATTAATTTATTTTTTATTAATGAATCTAATGTTTGATTAATAAGTCTAGAATAAAGATAAAGGCATTGGAAGAAAAGTACTTTGCAAAGTTGTTATAATTATGAGATTCCTATTATATTAAAGCATTGTTCCTAAATGTTCTTAATTGATTCTCTATTAAGACTGAACATTAAGTGAGTTTGTTGAGATTAATACATATTATGTTAATTTCCTATATGAAAAGAAGTAATTGTTCTCATAAGACGAGATATATGAGATGCATGAAACTAATATATAGGTGCTTGTCATATGACATGTATACTGAACTAACCTACATGAGAATTCCATATGTAGAGATCACACGTGTCTATAAAAAAACTCACGTGACAATTATGTAAATGATCCTTAGACTTGAGATCACTGAGTTATCATATATAGAAAATGCTATGCTTTGATCTTGACTACATGTTGTCCTAATGAAGGGTAACAAATTGTAAAATATTGGGTATAACATGAATAATATGAAGGTATTTGAGTGATTAAGAGAGGATTTATTACCCTAAGTGAATTACAAAAAAAATAAATTCCACATGTTCTCAAATAGTATTGATCGTGAAATCCTTATGTAAGGTGGAATGAGATTTGAATATAATTTAAAATATTATTCAAATGATCAATGACTATGATTTTAAGAAAGAACATGATTTAACAAAGGAAACACACTACATGCTATAATGTCTAAAAAAAAAATATTCCACATGTTCTCAAATAGTATTGATCGTGAAATCCTTGTGTAAGGTGGAATGAGTTTTGAATATAATTTAAAATATTATTCAAATGATCAATGACTATGATTTTAAGAAAGAACATGATTTAACAAAGGAAACACACTACATGCTATAATGTCTAAATCAAAACATTCTTGATGAAAAAATAATAATTACATTGAGAAACCAGTTATTAAAAAGTTAAGTCAAATCAAGTATAACTTTTCTAATATTGAGGACATCAAAACATGTTATTAGACGGTGCAAGAGATCTTCATATATATATATATATATATATATATATATCAATCAAGTATTGAATTGATAAAAAATTAAATTGTTTAATTTATTTAATTCTATTTAGTTTAAGATTGTGGTTTATATTTGGGCCAACATATTAGGAACATAATGGGTCATACAAATTAAGAACTATTGATAAGAAATTAAATTAAGATAATTAATTAAGTGCAATAATTCTTAATGTATGGACTTGATTGAATACATTTATAAAATTATCATGAAATAATATGTTTGATATTATTTAGTGGACAAAGTGATATTTTGTTATTTATAGAGTTATAAAGTTTTCCCTATAAATTAAACATCATGCCTTATTTGTTTTTTTTTATATATATATATAGAACATATTGTATACACTCCCATGTATACAAATTGATTGAGTGGAGAAAAGAATGACCTAGCACTCAAAGCATAACGATTCCTCTTTTCTAAAAGGGTTTTAAGAGATTTTTTATTGGTGGTTCATGTAAATTACTACTAGAGGTCAAATACTTAGATAACTTGTGATTTGCAACAACTTAGCTTTGAAGAAGGTTATCAAACCTCAAAAAACATATTTTATCTTCAAGTAATCTTCTCTCAAACCCTAAATGACCTTACATTGTCAAACGAGATCCTTGGAACTCCTAGAAGAAAATTTAAGTTATTGTTTTTGCAATTTCACTAAATAAGAAATTAAGAATCCATCAATAACTCTATTTATCTTTATGATAATCTCTCTAAAAATTTTGAATCAATATATAATAATAAAAATACATCACATAACAAGTAAAATTGATACGAACCAAGTTAGGTCTAAATTTGGCCTTAAAATGTATGCTGACCAGTTTTTTAAGATCAAAGATTTCTCTCAAACCGTACATCACAATAAGCTGCAAATTTTATAGGGAGGTACTAGACACATGGAATATTTTCATAAATATTTAGGTAAAATAGAATTTGAAAACATATTATTTTAGAGGGTCGAATTTACTAGACAAATCTTGTCAAATCTACCAAACAAGACCTTTGTGTACTATTTGGGACATATATAGAGCTACAAGTGGAATGCTACTACTATACATATTTGGCTGGAAACCATACATCTCAAGATTTTCATCCATATATAATGGGCCCAGTAATTCATCTAGACAACAGAGAACAATGTATTTGAAGTCAGGAATGAAAATCTATCAAGAATATGTAAAAATTAGAGATTCAAGCTACATGAAGAAATTTTATTTTGAAGAGTTTATTTTTACTATCCTATCTTATTTATTTTTTTCTTGTTAGTTTTGGCTTCCTTAGAACTTATCTTTGATTTAGTTTTTGATTATTTCATATCTAGAGCTTAGTAGTTTGTGTCTAGGGTTCCTTAAAGAAAGATGTTATTTTATATTTTTTCTATCTCAGAATATATCGGTAGAATAAAGATTAAAAAAAAGGAACAAAAGAACATACAAACATCCATTTTATCGAATCTGCCATAGTACACAAATAAGGAGGAATTTAAACCAAACCAATTTAGACAATTCTCAAGTTTTATATAATTGTTATAGGAGTCTTAATCGCACCCCATATAAAATTTGAGCTCATTTGGAGATTGTTTGCTATAGTAATCAAGGTCAAAATTAAAACTTGTTGTAACAGGTCAAATTCATATCAGAAGGGAATCTCAGGTCTAATAAATTCATAAAAATACCAAATTTAATACACCAGGTTTTAAATTTCAAATCGCACCCCATATAAAATTTTAGGTCATTTGGAGTTTGTTTGCTTTAGGAATTAAATTCAGGATTAGAACTTGTCGTAACGGGTTTAATTCACGTCAAGAACTCAAACTTGTTTTACCGCTATTATTTTTCAATTATTATAGTAAATTAACATCACTAATTGATATATTTAGAATGAGAGAAGAATATGAAGTAGATTTTTGAGTGTCATAATTATCTGGAGCCAAAGAAAGTCAAGCTTATTATGATTGCTTTTACTGATTATGCCAATGGGTGATGGGATCAATTAGTGACAACTTGCAAGAGGAACATAAGAGGCAATTTGATACTTGGGATGAGATGAAATCCTTTATAAGAACGAGATTCATGCCTAGCCATTATTATTGAAAATTGTATCAAAGGTTGCAGAGTTTGAGTCAAGGTACCAAACATCTCATACCTTATAAATTACAGTGATTGAATGGTGATGGTGAAATGAAAATGAATAAACAAGTTTTGATTGTTTTTTCTATTGGTAAATATTGTGATCAGGTGCTTTGTGATGTTGTGCTCATGCAAGCTAGTCACTTGTTGCTTGGTAGACCATGACAGTATGATATGAGAGTTATGCATGATGGAGTGACAAATATATATTCCTTTGAGATGAATGGAAAGCTTATAACTCTTGTATCTTTAACACCTAAACAAATACATGAGGAGCAAATAAAATTAAGAAAAGGAGAAGATGGTTGAAAATGAGAGCTTGTATATTAGGGTGACCTTATTTGTTAACAAGGTTCTTCTTGGTTTTAATGATGATACTATTCTTCAACTTGATATTGATTTTTTTGACTCTAGAAGATGTTTTTTATTATACAGATTCAAGGTTGAATCTTTTTAAAGAAGGGGAGGATGATATGAACCAAGTTAAGTCTGAATTTGGCCTCAAAATATCTGCAGATCAGTTTTGTAAGATCAAGCATATATCTCAAATCGTACATCAGAATGAGCTAAACATTTACAGGGAGATACTAGATAAATGACATTATGTTTTAATAATGTTTTAGGTCAAATGGAGTTCAAGAACATATTATTTTAGAGGGTTGAATTTGCTAGACAAGTCTTGTCAAATTTGCCAGACTAGACCTTTGTATATTGTTTGAGACATATATGAAGGAATTTTAGCATGAAGACTTTGTTTTTATTAAACTATTTTATTTATTTATTTAGTTTTGAATAATTATTTTTAATTTGTGTTTGTTCTAACCCATTAGATATTGTTTAGGGATTTATTTCATTACTGGACTTATGTTAGTTGATTACTAGTTTAGGTCCATTAGCTTGCAACTTAAAATGGATTCATTAGAGTTAGTTAGAGTAGACTATATTATGTTTTGTTCTGCTACAAATTTCGGCAACAAGTTGGAGAATAAATGTGAGTTTTTCTTTTGTTTGTTTGTGGCAAAATAATCTTTCTTCGCAGGGACAAAGATTGTACATTGACTTATCGAAGATTAACTGGTTTTGTAGCATCAGTCACATACTTAGGAAGTGTTTGGGAACGCGGTTCAACCCGCGTTCCTAAAAAATTAATTTTTTTTACTAAAATTTAATATGGTTTGTACGTTTTGGATCGTTTTGATGTGCTGATATCAAAAATAATTTTTAAAAAATGAAAAACCATCATTGGCATGCATTTTGGCACGAAAAGTTATTTGAAAAGCACACGCAACCACACTACCAAACATGCTCTTAGAGTTCTTAGATATAAGGTTATCTCTGTTTCTAAGTTTTTTTTTCCAATACCTTTGGTTCTTAGATACAAAGTTATTTTTGGGTTAAGGTTCTATCAAACTTGATTTTTGACTTACTAGATTGTTATCTACTTCATTGGGGGTTGCTTAACCACATGATCAAGAGGTTCAAATAAAAAATAATTTTAAGGTATAAAAAGAAACAAGATATATTAAAATACATTATTAAGTGATATTGAAAGAAACTAGTAAGTTGTGTTGTGGCTTGATAATCTTAGAGTTTTTTCACACATAGATTAAAAAAAAAGACCATTCTATAATTTTTGGTCAGTCGACCAATGAACCAACAAAAAAGTATTGTTTGAATTTAACCTAGAGCAATAACCTAGGTCGACAAGGCTAATAGATTTGGAATCATGCCCAAGTCCATCCAAACACATTAGGCCCATCCTATGATGAGGAGTGGAAATTGGTCAGATTTTTACTGGCTTATAATAAATGTTAATCAATTTTATTCAATAAATGGATTATATTGAATTCTAAATTTGATTCCTAATAGGTTAGGATCGGGTTTGAAGATAAATCAGATTTATCATTCATTTTTTTAAATATTGATTGTATTAAAAATCATTAATATAGATTAAGCTTCAGCCACAACATAAATAAAGAAATACTACAATTTAAAAAAAATATATCAAAATACCACACAATCAACATAATCAAAAAGTATAAAATCAAATAATCCTAATTAAGATTTATCTTACATGTAAAAAGTTAATTTAAATCAAGTAAGAAGTTTAACTTAAAGGAGGACAATCCTAAGTATAAAACCTAATCATCTGCTTTGCTCCTATATTGGCTAGGAAGTTTGCACAAGAGTTAGCTTCTCTTAGTGTGTGATGAAGAGTGACCTTCCACTTCCTAGCTAAAAGTTATTTGATATTCATAATAACTGCTACATGATGATGGTGCCGAGTATTATCATTATGAACATGTAAAGCTTTCAAAGAGTCTAGGTTACAAGTTACAAAGAAGTTTTCATAATCCTTGATCCCAAGCAAATAGCAAACCATGCTTTAGAGCCAAAAAACCTGGAAGCAAGTTAGAACCATAACCTTTAAAACCCGTGAAGCCCACCACCCAATTACAATCACTATTCCTGATAAGACCCCCAAAGCCAATTTGACTTGGGCTACCAAGATAGATTTCGTCTATATCTAACTAATTTCAAAGCATCCATGTCTAGACATTGCCATGTTATTAGAGGAGTTTACTTACATATGCTATCTTTACTCTCTCATTCAGATTGAAAATATATTTACCAAGTTGATGGTGGCATAATAGAAATTTAGTTGAAAATGTTGAATTGCCACAAGGTAATTTCTTGCACGTTTTTGCTGAAAGTTTTGATGTTCTCTTGTGAAAATTCTTAGAAATTTCATTTTAGTTTACTGAAACAAAACATGACTTAGACATGGTAAGAAAACTTTATTGCATGTCATGCAATTGTTTGTTGAAAGGATCTTTATTGGGTTTTTTTTTTTCTATGTGATGTATGTATGCATCATAACTTATACACTAGAATATGATGTAAGTTTTAGGTAGCAAAGATAATATTTTTTTCACACAAAATATATGCTTATTATCTATTAAAATTATATTAATTCTTGATTATTTAAAGATATATAATAGATAGATATGTATAAAAAAATCAACAAATTAGCAAACAGAAATAAAACAAAAATATGATAGTAAAATGAATTCGTTGATGGACAAGATACTAAGGATTTCAATTTACCTAACCAAGCCAAATCGATTCCTAAAAATATGTTAATAAGTATTTATCTTCCAAATTGATAGTTAAATATTTTAATTTATCCAAGATCTCTCTTGAGTAGAAATAAAATACATGTACACAATAACTCATGATATTTCTATACGAGTTTAAAAACACATAGCACATTAAATTATATAATATTTTAAGAAAGCAACCGCATAAATCATGTTTTACATCTTAGTCTTTCTTTCAATTTATGACATACATCATAAGAAGTAAGTAGCATGCATAATCTCTCAATTTCAACATGTATAACAATTCATTTGAATGATGATCATTGATTTAAAAGCATTGGATACAATGATGCACACTTAACAAAAAATATTAATACTTTAATAACATAAATAAAAAATTATAGAATGTCATGGAGAGGTTACATCAGAGTCTTAGTGATACAAACTAAGTCAGGTCTGAATTTGACCTTAAAATGTCTGATGACCAGTTTTGCGAGATTAGACATATCTCTCAAACCATATACCGGAACAAATTAAAATTTTACAAGGAGATACTAGACATAGAACTATATGTTGGTAAATATTCAGGTCAAATATAGTTCAAGAACATATTATTTTAGAGGGTCAAAGTTACTAGACAAGTTTTGTCAAATCTGCTAGACCTTTGTATACTATTTGATACATATCTGGAGCTACAAATGGAATCTTTCTGCAATTCAAGTTGGTTTGGAAACTAGACATCTCAAGCTTGAATTCAAGACTGAAAATCTACAAGAGAGAATGATGTGTTTCAAGTCAGGACTAGAAATCTACCAAGAAAATGCAAAAATTGGAGATTCAGGATATATGGAGGAATTTTGACATGAAGACTTTGTTTTTATTATCCTATTGCATTTATTTATTTAGTGTTGAATACTTATTTTTTATTTGGGTTTGTTCTATCCCATTAGACATTATTTAAGAGTCTATTTCATTATTGGACTTATGTTAATTGATTTGTAGTTTAGGTTCATTAGTTTGCAACCTAAAAAAGGTCTATTAGGGTTAGTTAGAAGAGAGTAAATTATGTTTTTTTAACTGTAAATTTCAGCAGCAAGTTGGAGAATAAATGTGAGTTTTTATTTTGTTTGTTTGTGGCAAAATAACCTTTCTTTGTAGGGACAAAGATCGTACACTGACTTATAAAAATATTAACTGGCTTCATGACATCATTCACATACTTAGGGTTCTTAGATATAAGGTTATCTCTAGGTCTAAGTCTATTTCCAATACCTTTGGTTCTTTGATACAAGGTTATCTTTAGGTCGAAGTTCTATCAAACCTGATTTTTGACTTTTCAGGTTGTTATCTACTTCGTTGGGGGTTGCTTGACCACATGATCAAGAGATTCACATCACTTAGCATTAATATATAGCTCACAATTAAAGTATTACAGACCAAAATCTCTTTAAAATTCATGGTGAAAGATAAAAAAGAATAAGAAAGGAACTTTGTTTAGGTTGAATTTCTCAATAATTTACAAAGTTTGATTCAATCTCCTTATTTTTATTAGATATTTCTTTAAAATCATGATTAATGGGTATATTTGAGATCAAATTAAAAATAAAATCCATTTATTTTTAGAGTTAAAAAATTATTGGAATTTATCTTTCAAGAAAAGTTCCTTAACATAGAACATTAACATGGTTAAAACAAATTATGGTTGAATGAGAAATTGAACTCATATAACCCTTGATCAATATATTTTTGTGAAACTCACAAACTCTATCCCACATAGAAAAAAACATATTTTTCATCTTATTTGTATAGTTGATAGATGAAGAGTTAAAATTAGGTCTAAAAGGCCACTAGCTTTTAGAGAAGAGATGACCAAGTAAAATGGACTTTAGTCTTAGGCCATATACATACGTGAAACTTGGCTTGTGCTCAAGCCTTGGGTCGAGCCTAGGCTTATGCTTGAATTTTGGTTTATTGCAAAATAATTTTTTAAACTAAAACATAATTATGTTTTTACAACCAACTTATTTTAGCCTTGAGTTTGAGTTTATAATTTTTTGGCATTTAAAGATTTGTTTTACCAGTCCATTAGTTTGTCTAGCCTATAAATAAAGAGTTTGAACATCTTTTTTAAACTAGATATTTTTTATTCAAACAAAAAATATCATATTAAAAGTCAAGACTATTAGGTCTAATTCTTGTTTATTGAAGGTAATTAACACTGATGATAGCAGGAATTAATTCTCATAATTTCAGAATTAGTTTTTTTATATCAATAATAGTCCTAAAATCCTTTATAAAATGAGGTTGAAAAAAAGTGTTTCTACACAATGTTTTTATAGATATTTTAAACTCTTCTTTAACTCAGTTTTTTCTCTTTTATTTTCTCCTTCTTTTCTTCTATTCTAGAGCTTAAATTTAGTCCTTGTAGAGAGATATTTGAGTCAGATCTTCTTAAGTTCATGAATCTTGTTTAGAAGTGCATCTAAACAAGTTGTTGTTGCAATATTAAGAAACTTATTGAAATGAGTCATTTTGCACTAAAAGAAGAGCAATAAAGTCATAAAAATAAAAGATTGATCATTGATAACAACAAATTCTCATCGTGACTCCATAGTAAATACTTCAACAAGTAAGTACCTTATTTTTTTTAGTTTAGGTTTAATATATCATATGCTTGGCATATTAGAATCTTTATATGCCATTTAGTTGTGATTATAAGTTTTCTTGACATATAAAATAACATGCTTATAAACTAAAGTTATATAAACCTTAGTCTATACTCGAATAACTAGTTTGATTAGTATGCATTTGTAATAAATAAACTGAACAATCAATTCTCACTGGTCTAATTTTGAGATAATATTTCCTTCTCTTGCACCCAATATTGTTAATGATTAAAAAAACCAAAACCTTTGTTATTAGCTCTAATCATGTTTTCTTCTCTAGTCTTCTTCTTTTCTTTTTTTTTTTTCTCTTTTGGTCCAAAACCTCTTCTTATTTGTTTTCTTGATTTTCTTTCCAAAATTAACAAATTCTGACTCTTGACTTCTAACCTTATTTTTCCCATCAGATCAATATATTTTGAGAAAGTAAAAACATAAGAATTGTAGAACCCCTTCTTATATTTCTCTTTAAACCAAGATCAACTAATTTAGATATATTTGAAGAAATTTATACTTGATTTATCAATATATGTTTATGAAATTTCTATAAGGAAATTTCCTATTTTACACTAGTGGGTTGATCCATATCATCCCTTCTCCTCAATAGGATTCAACTTTAAATCATCATTTACATCAAACAGAGAGAGATTAGAAACATTGAAAGTAGCACTAACACCATACTTACCTAGTAGATTTGTAGGTATTGTCATTGTCATTGATTATTTCAAAGATTTGGAATTGACCATCTTCTTGAGGCTGCAATTTTGATTTCTTATAGGCAAGAAACCTCTCCTTTCGTATATGCACCTAAACCCAATCACCTGGTTGGAAAACAACTTGTTTATGCCCTTTATTTGCTTTGGATGCATATTGGTCATTCTTCTTCTTTATATGTTGTCATACACTCTTATAAAATGCCTTTACCATCTGTGCTTTTTTATTTCCATTAATACTAACCCTTTCATCAATAGGTAAAAGAATAAAATCTAATGGAGTTAATGAGTTAAAACCATAAATAATCTCAAATAGTAAAAAAATCAATAGTTAAATGCATGCTATGATTGTAAGCAAACTCAATGAATGACAAACAATCTTCCAACCTCTTAAGATTCTTTTGAATGACAATATGTAAAAGTATAGTTAAAGTCATATTTATTACTTTCTTTCACCCATCTATTTGTGGATTAACAACCACAAAGATCGAGTCTCTATCCCTTGTCAACCTAGGTAAACCTAAACAAAATCCATAGAAATGTCTACCAAAGGTTCACTAGGTATAGACAAAAGAGTATACAAATCATACGACAAGACTTTAGACTTAACTTTTCTACATATAATGCATTTATCATAGATTCTTTGCACATATTTTTTTTTGGCCAATAAAAGTGTTCATGCAATACATTCAAAGTCTTAACAACACCAGAATGACTCATTAAAATGCTCATATGAGCTTCATGAACAAACAATTCATGCATATAACTATTAGGTATATAAAGTCTATTTTCTTTAAATAAGTATTTCTCAATCCTATAGAACTTTTCAAAAACTAAATTTTCTTATACATGAAATACATTAGCAAAATCACCATCATTCATATACAATTCTTTCACATATTTAAATTATAACTACTTAGTATTCAAAGTAAATAGAAGAACATATCTTCGTGATAACGCATTAGCCACTATATTTTTCTCACATTGCTTATATTTGATCACATATGAGAATGTTTCAATGTGTTCCACCCACTTGGCATGTTACCGATCCATATTACCTTGTCCTTTTAAATGCTTTAACGATTCATGATCTAAATGAATCACAAATTCTTTTGGACACAAGTAATGTTGTCATGTCTCCAAAGTTCTCACCAAAGTGTAAAGCTTCTTATCATAAGTAGGAGTTCAAGGCTGTATTATTGAACTTTTTACTAAAATAGGTGTTGTAACCCAATTTTGGATCCACCAAGATTTTCTCAAATGTTATTTTATTTATATTATTATTTATAAAAATCCAAAAAAATTAAGAAAAAGAAAAATTCAAAAATATATTTTTCTCGAGTCAACC
>Ga0325404_1000803_pt1 | contig 32132 bp, 14 predicted proteins | sample PopdelMetagenome_18_FD_205664 | JGI IMG/M metagenome (GOLD analysis project Ga0325404, IMG submission 205664) | Populus deltoides microbial communities from Bellville, Georgia, United States - Xylem-Control-R1 | ecosystem: Host-associated > Plants > Phyllosphere > Stem > Wood/Secondary xylem...
ATTAAATACTGATACAAATAATAAAAATAGAAGAAACCATAGTTAAAAACCATAGTTTTCAAATGGTTTTTGAACTAATTATAATTTGTTGTCATAGATAACTTTTCACCAAATTCTAAGTTGACATTTTACAATGGAAAATGAGTTAATTAATAAATTATAAAGTAAAAGATGTAAATTTATAAGATAAATTACCTGACTTAAGATTTTTGTAAGTTTTAATACCATCAATCAAGATTCTAATGTCGAATAGAATTGATCCATATTACAACCAATTTTGATAACAAACAAGTATTTGAACCAATTTTGATAACAAACAAGTACTTGAACGATTGCTACAAAACACCATTTTGTAATTGTGCAACTTTGAGTTGAAATCATTATTTTTCATCATATGCCATTCTATATATTCTACATTTCCACCTCAACTCATCCTAGATTTACATTGCCAAATATATTCTTTTACTTTATCTCTTGTTAGTGTGCTTCTAAAATCTCGTAAAGTTTATTTAATTGATTCTAGCTTACTATTATTTTCAAAAAGTTTTCACTCACCACTATCTTTTTCTTTGCACAGATAAAAAAAACAACATAATACTAAAAAAAAAGTAGGATTACAATAAATATTTTAAAATATCATTCTTTGAAAGAAAATAAACAAAACAATAACAAAAAATCAATATAAATAAGCTCTCTAAACCTTTCAAATACGAACTAGCAAAGTGTTATTAAAAAAGCAAGCTACATTGCGCTGAAAAGAAACAATAATCTCCATCCTATCCCTTAATTGCCTTAATGAGAAATAATTTTTGAAATTTTGCATTTGTAACCATTCAAATGGGTTAAAGATTCTCACCTTCAATGATTATCATAGTTTTCTTTCTATAATTTTTAATAACTACCAAAATAATCCTGAAACCTAAATTATAGATATCTAACGCATGTATTATACCATTTAATTTCTACCAAGTGTCCTATTTTGTTCTAAAGGGAAGGGCAATAATTCACAAATTATAATTTGATATCATGAGAATGGATCCATGGATTTACATGCACCTAATTGAAGCTACTAACATAACAATACAACTATTAAAGTCAATTTGACAAGTCTGAAGAATCTCATAAACACATGAACCAAACAACGTGTATTTTTAATAAAAGAAACATAAACACAATACAAGAAAAATAGAAGATCTACAACACCAAACATTTAAAACCTAGAAACACACCATTTCACTCACTACAACACCAAACTTGACCAAATTTACTCATTTCTAGAAGTGTGTAAAATCTTATGGTTCATAGAGAAAAATACAAGCTTCAATAGAGACAGTAAGACATAAACTAGAACTATAGTACAATACAAGCTTAAAAAATAAAAGCTTCACATTGAAAAACCTTGTGGCACACTGATAGATTACAGGCTTCATCTGAAGAGTCCTCTAAAGTTTCGAGTAGTACTTTTGCAATTGAAAGTATGTTTTGGTAATGACAAGAGAAAATTATTATTGTTGTCTTGAATAATGCCAATTGAAATTCCTATAATAGGACATTAGAGAAAAATGCATGTAAGCATTTTCTAATAAATGACAAAAAAAGTTGTATCTACATGAAGAAAATGAAACATGACATTGTAAAAGGAATAACTAGATTCATAATAAAACAAAACACATAGCAGGCTTATGCCCTAAATAAGAATTTTGTATCACCAACTTGAAGAATAAACAAACTTGTTGTAATTAGGGAATTGGGAGAAGAAGGATACATAAAGGATTGGCCAATAAAGGAAGAATTGATCGTTGAAGTAGTCATTATGTTCAAATGATGTGTATAAATAAAACAAAGACATGTCATTTAAGTGATGCTGTGTGTTTTAATTAATTTTCATAGTTTTCACGTGTGGCTTAGGAAAGAATAGCTGAGGTGCTGAATTCGAGATTGATTTTCTTTGCTTATAATTTCTTTCTGTTGTAACAGATTTCATAAGAAAAAGTTAATAAATTAAGTATTACTCCAAGGAATTTAAAGATTCCTCTCTCTCTCTCTCTCTCTCTCTCACTTTCTCTTCTTTATCCTTTATGTCTTTTTTTCTTCCATTAATTCTTCTATGATTTCTTAATTGTGAATCTGAGAATTTAGTTTGCTCCAAGTGGTATCAGAGCAAGCATATTTGGATTCTCACTATGCCACCTGAGATGAGATTCCAAGATGCTAGAAAGGTGGACGAAACTATCAACCAAGAGCATACACAAAAATATGACCAACTCCAATAGCAGCTTAATGATATACAGGTTGATACCAATGTAAGATTCACGGAGCTTAAAGAAGTTATAAATGCTCTTGTTTATAGTGTGGAAACATCATTGTAGAAGCCTCAACTCTTTACTAGTAAGTCTAGTACCATCAATGCACCACAATACCCAATTGCAGAGGATTCTTTTGCCAAGTTCAACTTGCCAAATAAAGGCACACCTTCTTTTTATAAACCACGTAAACCAAAACATGAGTTTCCTATTTTTGAAAGGATAGATGTTCATAAGTGGATTTATAAATGTAATCAGTATTTTGATGTTGAGCATAAAAAACTTAAGTTGGCCTCATAAAGTGAAATGGTCTTGTATTGGTATCAAAATTTTATGAGAAGTTTGGAAAGACAAAAAAGTGTCTTGACAGGAGTATATGGAGTCTTTATGTTGTAGATTTAGGGGGGAAGGAAATAATCCTTTAGATGATTTGATTTGAAATAGAAAAGTAACTTCAAAACTTACATCAAGGATTTTGATATTCTTTGGAATATGGTTGAAGTTTTTGAGAAAAATACCTTGAAGTTTTTCATTAGGAGGATGAAAGTAGAGGTTAAAAACTTAGTTAAGATGTTTGAACCAAAATCTTTAGAACAAGCTTGCACATTAACCATGTTACATGATAACACCCTTACCCATGAAACATCTTTATTCCTAACAAACAAACTTACCATTTAGCCATATACATGTACCAAAACAAGAACTACCCATCACCTAACTACAACAAAAACTTACATGCACAACACAACGACATCTCTAAACCAATCCATACAAGCATTTTACTAACCCCAACCCATAACCCCATCAATACCACAAGAACCATTAGACTTATAATGCATAAAGACCTGGATGAAATGAGAGCCAAAGGCCTTCATTTTTGGTATGATGACAAATTTGCGCTTAGGCACAAGTGTAGGAAAAACAAGCTTTATTTATTATAAGTTATTAAATTAGAAGAAGAGGGTAATGAGGAAGAAAGTGTGATGAATTTGAGGCTAACACTCACAATCCACATACATCTTTTAATGCTCTAGAAGGAGTTACTGGCCTAAACACTATTACAGTCACTAGGAGGGTTGACAAACAGCCATTGTTTATCCTTATGGATTCTGAAAGCACAAACAATTTTATCAGCACCCAAATAGCTGATAGGTTGCATTATAAACTCACCAATATCAAACCCCTAACTGTTCAAGTAGCAAATGGTGTAGCAATGACCTGCATTTCAATTTACAAAAACTTCCAATGGTTTTTACACGGAGTAGAATTTTATGGCTGATGTTTTTATTCTGAAATTAAAAGATTATGATATGGTATTAGGAATTTAGTGGCTGGCTAGATTGAAAACTATCATTTGCAACTATGAAGAGATGTGGATAACATTTATGTGGCAAGGTCAAGAAGTGATTCTTAAGGGAGATGGTTCAGTATTAATGGAAGCTGTTGGATTCAAGGAACTAAATGGCTTATTGAACAACACTAGATTAATTTTTGAAATTAATCTATACATGTTAAGATTCATTGAGGACCAGTGCCAAAAAGTGCAATTGATGTCTACTATGTTACAACCTTGTGCTAATGAAAATGCTGATTTTAAAGCTTTAAAAGTGGGTTATCAAGAATTATTTAAGGAACCTAGGGGTTTCTCACCACTAAAAAGTCATGACCATAATATACCATTGAAGAAAGGGTCTAATCCATTCATCCTAAGGCCTTATAGACACTTAAGTATACAAAAGGATGTTGTTGAAAGGATGGTCAAGGAATTGTTGGATTCTGGAATCATCCAGCACATTTATAGCCTTTTTGCTTCTCTAGTGGTCCTAATAAAGAACAAAATGGGTCATGGAGACTATGCATTAACTATAGGGCAGTGAACAAACTCGCAGTGAAGGATAAATTCCTTATCCCTTTAATAGATGACCTTTTAGAGGAGTTAGTTGATGCAATTATTTTTTTCTAAAACTGACCTCAAATATGGTTATCACCAAATAAGAATGTCCCATGAGGATGTTCATAACACAACATTCAAGACTCATAATGAGCATTATAAATTCATAATCATGCCCTTTGGCTTAACTAATACCACAATAACATTTCAAAGTCTAATGAATGAGCTATTCAGGGTTTATTTGAGAAAAATTATTCTTGTGTTCTTTGATGACATCTTTATCTATAACAACACTATGATAGAACACTTGGAACACCTAAAGATTGTATTTGAGTTGTTAAAGGCTAACAAGTTATATACTAAGGCCAACAAATGTTTTTTTTTTGTAGTAATTAAGTAGAATACCTTTGTCATGTTATTTCTGAAGCAGGGATGTCAACTAATTCTTAGAAGATCAGAGCAATTTTGGAATGGGACATACTAAGCAACACTAAACAGCTGAGGGAATCCTTAGGTCTCACTAGTTATTATAAGATATTTGCAAGAGGTTATGACACTATCTGTAAACCCTTAACTAATTTGCTAAAAAACGATTTCTACAAGTGGATGGAAGATGCAACTACAACCTTCAATCACCTCAAAGGTATAAGTTATGACTAATCCACTAGTGTTGGCATTGTAAATTTGGTTAAGTAGTTTATTGTGGAAACAGATACTAGTAGTAAGGGAATAAAGGCAATCCAAATGTAGAAAGGACACCCTATTACATTCATCAACAAGTCATATGGGGCAAAACAATTGGCACTCTCCACCTATGAAATAGAGATGCTAGCTATTCTTCATGCTATCACTAAATAGAGGCATTATTTGTGGGGTAAATATTTCAAAATCCATATTGATCACATTAGTCTCAAATATTTATTGGAGAAAAAAGATGACTTGTCCACTATAAGGGCATGGCTCCTATAAAAGCTACTTGAGAATTCGTATATTAGCCTTGAGGAGGGGCAACTATTGCAAGTGGGGAATTGATAAAAGAAGGATACGGGAAGGATTGGCTAGTAAAGGAAGAACTGACTGTTGAAGCAGTCGTTATGTTAAAATTATATGTATAAATAAAACAAAGACATGTTTAAGTGATGCTATACGTTTTAATTAACTTTTATAGTTGTCACGTGTGGCTTAGAAATAAATGGCTAGGCGATGAATTCTAGATTGATTATCTCTGCTTATTTTTATTTCTATTGTAATAGACGCCATAAAAAAAAATTGATGAATTAAGTAGTACTTAAAGGAATTTGAATATTCCTCTCTCTCTCTCTCTCTCTCTCTCTCACACACACACACACACACCTTATCTAACCTTCTCTTTTTTATTCTTCATGCCTCTATTCTTTCATTAATTCTTCTGTGATTTCTTAATGGTGAATATGAAAATTTAGTTTGCTTTAAAACCTTTATGATAAACACTCTTAATCAATCACGATGCCAATGATCTTTTTAATAAGATAAAGAAATTGAGAGATTAAGACTGAGAGATTGAAAAAAGACAGAGAGCTTAGAGTGGTTGGGTTTAATAATACTAGGTCTGATAATAATTGAGGGATCAACTAGCAAACGCTTTATAATTACTACTTTTGGCATTGATTTCTCGATTGATGTGATTGATGTGAAAAAACATGTAAAGAGAGAAAAAATATAGAGAGAATAAGAGGGTGTGAGAGTAGAGATAAAGAGAGCTTGAGGGGCTGGGTCTAATAATTGCATTAAGGTTAGATCAAATGAAATTTTAATATTTATACTAGGTTCAAATTGGTTTGAACAAGTTTGATTCAGACCAGTTCAATCAATTTTAGTCTTTTAGAATCAAAACTAAAACAAACCGAATTATTTTTTTCTAAATGGTTTATTCAATTTTTTTCACGGTTTAATTTTTTTAATTTTATTAGTTTGTTGGTGTTTTTTTTGAATGATTTTAGATATTTTTTGTTTTTACGGTGAAAAAATATTTTTTTTAAAATTATTTTTTTTTTTCAAATTAATATTTTTTATATGTTTTTAAATTATTGTAATAATTTGAAAAGGCACGAATCTGGGCATAAGTATCATGTGTGTATTTCATGTTACTTTGGATTATTTTTGTTGTGCTCTCCTCCCTCGAAGCACTGGCATTATTTGATAGGAAGCTTTTAACTATTTTTTTTTTCATTCTTTTTGGGTTGCTTCCCAATAATTGAAAAGGTATCTTGTATCCATTGAACTCTCTCCATTTAAGGTTTTCTAGGATTCCATTTGTATCAGCCTGCTACAATACAGTAATACAGATTCGTATCAAGGACATTGGCCTACTCTGCTGTGCTTCGTTTGCACACAACACAGGACCCAAGAGCATGAATTAACCCCGAGAACAAGGCGCATGTATTGTAACTTGTCATGTGTGTGCAAGAATTTAACAGGCTGCCCAATTGGACCAGTCATGTTTTCCTTTTAACAATGGCGAAGTTTGATCTTTTTTTCCCCTGGAAAGCCTAAAGCACCGTGAATCTTGCTATAAAGAAAAAACGGATCACTTGACAACAGAGTTGGAGGCCAGCTCAAGCAGAGAACAGGAACAGCACAAAATTTGAGTTAACCCAGGTAGGATGGGAAGATCATAAAATCAATGCATGCATTGTTCATCACAAGAGCTCAACGGCATGGCCGTGAAAGTTAAAAGATACCTCTACAAGTGGGGATTCCTCGATTCATCTGCAATCTGCGGAACAGACGAGGACTGTATTACCAAGCACGGTAGCAAAACTAGCTCTCAATATTGACGATTTTCTAGGGCTGAAATCCAACAAACCATAGGATCTGCACTGTGCAGTTGATGATGAAAAATGATCTATAAACAGTTGCGCCGACTTGGCTAGGGGATCGATTCCCTGACTTGTGAAAATATAATTCCAGTTAGCAAGCCAAATTTGATCCAAAACGAAAGGTAGAACCAATAAATACAAATACTTGAAGCTATTTATCAAACCGAGCAGAACCAGGAGGCATGCTATTCACAAGGGGGCAAGTGAATAATAAATTCTCAAAGGCAGAAGTCCCAATTCAAGTATCAACCAATTTATTGCAGCAAGAACCACAGTTGAACTATCTTCAAACAATATCCTACTACAACACCTAGCAGCTCCATTTTGGAAAATTCATCAGTGGTAGGAATAAAACCCCATTTCAGGAAAATTTCCTCTTCACCACCAAAACAATGCCTTGCCTAAGCAAATGCACCCGTACAAGCTGTGGCTGGAGCTGCTTCCAGCTGTTTCCTTGGAGCGCTGTACTTCTTGGTAATGAATCTGTAAAAGAACAATAATATAAGATGTTATCATAGCAGTTTTTAAGAGATTAAAATGGTTACTCTGATGGAGCCCTGTACACATCAACCATAAGAGAAACAAAAATAAGACAACCTCACAGAAATTGAAGCAAAACCTGCTTTCCCTATAATTTATCTCATTTTTATGCTATGTTCACACCAATAAAATGCCAAAAAAAAAAGGTATTGATATCAACCAAAATATGGAATAACAAATGTAGGCATACAACTTGTATGTTTTTTCAAGTTACCTGAAGAAATCCCGCCACATCAACTCAAACATCAACCAGTTCATTCCAGCTCCAGGTGAACTGCTACCACCACTATTGTGATTTGAGGCAGCAGAAATTGTTCTATCAATAAAATAATATCATTCATGAGCGCATGCTTTCTAAATGATATTGCAACAACATTCAAGAGGAGAGGAAATTAAGAAAGAATTTTAGGGCACACCTTGTAGCAGTCTTTTTAAGCTCATCAAACATGGAACGGGCAGAGATGCATCCCATTGTGAGCCATGGAGAAATTTTGCAGGAGAAGTTTGCACCGTATATGCTTTCATGGCTGCCACCCTTGGGAGGTTGTGCTTGACACTCAGCTGCAAATTTGTTGAGCCTCTGTAGTGCTTCAGTCTCACCTCCCACCATAGAAGCATTTGCAGCTGCCTTTCCATCCTGCATTTTTATTAAAGGACAGCATCATGAGTGCAACCAAAAGTAATGATAATAAGATCACAAAGCATTATGTTTTGGATAGATGGTTCCTGGAATATGCGAGACGAGCAGTTTACATGAGGAATGGTAGTCAAACGAGGTAGCAATGCAAACAGACAACCACTTTCAAACAGTCTAACTATTTTTAAAAATGAAAACCTGGGATTGGCAAGTATTCAGGCTAACGATGCAACAAGTACCCTGATGTCAACAATTCAGATTACATGATTATAGCATTAAAAGGCCAAATTGATCTACTAAATAAACGCTGTTTCCATCCATCACTCACATCAGTCATAATTGAACATCATATTGTTAAAACATAAAACCTTTTCATTTCAAGTTAAATCCTAGCCATCTAGTCAAAGTCTGATTTCTATTCACATTCTTCCTACCAATAAACCGTCATCATAACTACAGTTTTCACAACAGAAATTTGAATGATCATAAAAAAAACAGTGAACAATAACAACATCTATAACATAATCAAAGCACGCAAAAGCATAGCAAAAGGACAGTTTTAACTGAACCTGAGCTGGGTTGAGACCCAAATCCAATAAATTTGGGATATCCCCAGGCTCCACATCTCCTCTTGAAGGCAAACCCTTTAATTGATCCAAAGTCTCAATGGTCTTCCTAATCTCCAAACCCTGCACTTTCTCCTTGAACCCACCATAATTCGATGGCATATCTTCCAACTTGAAAGGCAAATCATCCAAATGATACAAGGTACTTCCCCAAAAGTACTTAACCTCAACTCCCTCATCTTTCATGAGCTCTTCGATCTTCTCCTCCGCCTTAACCTCATCATGAGACACCTCTCTATGTGCATACACAGCATCAGCTCCAATAGCCTTAGCCAATTCAACCAATACAGTCTCTGGTCTCCCAACTCTCACCACAAGATCAGACCCTCTAGCCTGCAAGTTCTTGCGGAGGTCAGAGACCGATTCAATCAAGAAATTGGCACGATAAGGCCCAGTCTTGTCAAATCCAGAGGAGGATTTCCCATAGTCTCTCGGGTCAAAACAATAGACAGGCAAAACAGACATAGAGTCATTGTTGGCAGAGTTGAGGCACTCATTGTCATGGACACGCAAGTCATTGCGAAACCAAACGATGCAAGCTCGACGAGTTCCGGCAGCATTGGAGGGGTCGGAGGGGCGGCGCGGGCCAAGAGTGAGAGGGGTATGGAGAGGGTTGGCAGAGATGGTAGACTTGAAGGAGAGTTTGGGAGAAGAAGTGGAAGAAGTGAGAGAGAGGTGAGTTAGAGAGGTGGCTTGAGTAGGTATCTTAGCCTTGGTTGGAGGAGAGGAGAAAAGACTAGAGATTTTGGTTTGAGTGAAAAAATGGGAGGGTAAGATTGTGGGAAGAGAAAGAGAAAGAGAAGCAGTGGCAAATGGGGATGAAGAGACAATGGCAAGTTGCTGCTGTTGGTTTTGGTCTTCTGAAGGGGATTCTGGGGTGGTGGTTTCCAGGTTTTGAAGATGGGGATCCATTTGGTTTGGAGAAAGAAAGAAGATAAGCTGTTGGGTCTGGTTTGTCTTCGTGTTCTTGTCACCTTAAAAAATGGTTTGGTTTCAAAACGCTATTATTGTATGGTTGTTTTTAGGAGCCCTCTCCACCTCTGTCCTCACTCCTCACCTAACATTTTCACCGTTATTTTGATTCCCATCTGGACTTCTGATCTCGAAGGGTGTTTTGGTAATTATGCTCTTGGCTGGTTTGCTGTTGTTGTGATGGGCTTTACTTGCGGCTCAGATATTTTTATTTTTATTTTTATTAAAAACTTATATATAGTGATCTTTTTAATGTATTTTTACCGTTTAAAAATGTTAATTTTAAATAATTTTTTAAATATATATATATATATATATATATATATATATGTAATTAAATAAATCAAGAACTGTGTACATAGATAAATAAATAAAAAATCATTACCAATACATAAAAATAAAACTTGAAAAATTAAGATAGATATAGATCAATATATTTAATCTTGAAATACAGGACATTTATCTAAAAATAAAAAAAATAAACTTTTGCATAAAAAATAAATTGAAAAAATATCAAGGGACTAAAATTGTATAATTTATGTAATTTTTAAAGTTCAATAACCAAATGTATCTTTTGTGAAAGTTATGGCATGTCACTCATGTTTGACGTCTTTTTCATTTCAGTCTCTTTTCTTTCAGTTTTATCTTTTCATAAGAAGTCAAAATTAATTAGTCTTCAATTAGGACTAAATCACCAAAAAAAAATTAGGATCAAATTGAAAAAATATAAAATATTGCATAGCTTGTTGTTACCCATTTTTGGGTTCCCACAAAACAAAAAAATGAAAATGAGAAAATAAAAAAATATATATCAAAAAATATTCAAAGGAAATCCAAAAATAATAGGAGTGAGAAAAGGATGCTGAAACTTGGGACAAGGAAAATTCAATTTGAGAAAGCAAAGTCCAAAATCAGATATTTATGTACTCAATTAAATTTTATCCAAGGTTTAATTGAATTTATGGAGGGTTTGACTGCAAGAAAATTGATTTTTTAAGTCAATTTAGGCTTTTATTGGAAGAAATTAAAGTTCTGGGTCCAATTATAATTTTGAAGAGTTGATTTGGTCAAATCAGGGGCTTAATTGCATAATTATTGAATTTTGATGGCCAATTAGAAACTTAATTGAAACAATCCGAAACTAAGGACCAAACTAGAAAAGCGCTAAGAGTAAGGGATCCAATTACAATTCATCCGGGGGCTTGATTACAAAATAGCATTAACATCCAAGGACCAAATCAGAAATATCATTTAAAGTTGCAAAACAGTGCCGTTTTATTCAACACTGTTTACTGTCTTCTTTATGTTACGTGAGCTGGCCGAGAAAAGTTTGCAGCGGCGAAGGCGCGATTTGCTTCAATCAAAAGGGCATGTTTCACGGCTACTATGATGCACGCCGGCCTTTACTCCATCCCTGCAACATCAAAGGGAAAACGCTTTCATCCTCTGGCTATAAAAGCCAGAGGATGTACTGCACTGAAAAGGGGGAGAGGGAGAGAGGAGAAGAAGAGAAAACAGGAGGAAAGAACGGGACAGAAAGAGAGAAAAGGAAGAAGGCAACGAGACAGAAAGAAAAAGAACAGAGAGAAGAGAGTGTAAAGAAGACAGAGGCAGAGGGAGAGGACGCGATAGAGAATAGAAAAAAAAACAGAGGGAGAGGGGAATGTAAGGAAGAGAGAAACAGAGGAAGGAAGAGCATAAGAAAGTAAAAGAGGCAGCAAGAGAAGAAAGCAGAAGAAGGAGGATAGAGGAGAGCAGACGGGAAAAGAAAGAAAAAGGGAAAAAGAGAGAGACGTGAGTTGAACAAAAAACAGAGGAACGCGTAGCAACCCGAAGCAGCGAACGCAAATAGCAGAAGAGATAAGCACCGCCATCTTCTTCATCTCTCCAGCACCCGATATGTTTTACTTCCTTCCACAGTCTTTGTGATAAAAAGTGTTGCCTGCGTTTTGGGTTAATTGGCAAGAAGGAGATGAATAGTGTGAAGGTAATTTAATTTAATTACCTTTGCATTGTTCATGCACGCCTAAATTTTTACGCGTGCATGGCATAATTGGGTCACTGGCTTTGGGCTAGTGACCAGGCTGGGCTGGACTCAGCCAGCCCAGCCACATGGGCCTAGTTGGGCCTAACCCGAAAAATTAAAAAAAATTTAAAAATTCTTTTCAAAAATCTGTTATTTTTCGTAAATATTTTGCTGCATTTTGATCAATATTGGTTTGTATTTTTATACTGTAAATATACAAATCCAGTATTAAATACTTGGTTTTCATAAAAATAAATAAATAAAATAAAATGTTTTTTTTTCATGCATACGGTCAAGTCTCTCTAAAAAAATATATAATAAAAAAAAATCATATTGTATCTTCATATAAAAAAAAAAGGTTTTAGCATGTATTTTGACTTTAATAACCAGTTTATTAAAGTCACGAGAACTGGCCAATATTTCAAAAATTCCAAAAAAAAATTATTTTGCTTTCTTTTAATATCTAGGATTACGACATTATATGTAAGAAGTATTCCGGATATTAAATTATTTGTTGACGTTAGAACGGTTAGGTTTTACCCAATAAGATAAAGATTTCTTTACCGAAGAGAACTTTTTCTTAAACCATAGACGGACCAACAACTAAAAAACACAACAAAATTTTAAATTTTATCAGATAATAAAACAATGCAGCTTACCTTAGGTAGGGCGTATTTGGGGTGCTAATACCTTCCCTTTACACAACGAGTCCCCGTACCCGATATCTAAGACCAATTAGGGTTCCTAGTGACCAAAATACTAGGTGGCGACTCCCATTCCATTTTTCCACTAATAAAAGACAAGAATTCCTTGTCTCCCCACATTTGCCACATTAGATATATTTTGAGGGTGTATGTTTTCGCCGCGACGCCACACACGTGCGACAGAATGACGACTCCACTAGGGACCTTGTGGACTAAGCTTTGTTATTGTCTGATAATTGTGTTTTGTTTGGTTTGCATGTTTTCTATTAATAAGCTTATTTTATTTATTTTCTTACTTGCTTTTAATTTCTGTACATATATGTTCATGTATTGTATAGAACTGCCTCATGCATCACATGCTTTAATTTTTTTGAAAGCACACACAAGTTTCTAAGTTAGGTGGGGAATTAGCGATTTGCCCTATGACTATTGGTCAGGGTTCAGATGCGTGAAACACCCAACTCATATCTGAGTGCCTGCTTGGTAATGGTAGGCATATGTGCCTTAACTGTTCCTTGCAACGCCCCCACACTGTCTTTATGAAGATCGTCACTGGACAGATATGAGACCCTTTTTTAGACTAGATAATCAACCTACCCTTTGTCTCACTTAATGAATAGAACATATCCTTAGGTTGTGTGTTTTACCTTTTGTTTGCATCAAAGTAAACCCCTCCTGAAGCATCTTGAACTCAAGACTTGTGGTTGACACAATGGCCGTTACTTAGGAAATTTCCGCTGTGGAGCAAAAATCAAAATGCGAGGGTTACGACCATATGTCAACCCTAGAAGGGCGAACTCATCATATAAGAACATACTCATACATTTATCATACATGTTGCCAGGTTGAAACATAGGTCCCCCACCCAAGATTTGACATACCTAAAAGATGGAAAATGAAGAAAGAGCTCAATTGGAGGCCCATTATCAAAATAAAATTGAGAGCATCAAAGGTGAAGTAGCTAGACTTACATATCTGCTTAAACAAGTGTTGAGCTCCAAAAACAGAAAAGTGATTTTTGCACAACCTCTTGTGAAAACACTATCAATCCACGTCCTAGGGACATCTCAAAACTTGGGGGCAGATTCAACAGCAGAACAACATTTTGTGCCTATCGCCCCTATCCCGTCAAGTCAAGCTCCCATCATCATGGATTTAACAGCAGATGGACCCCTTGGCAATAGATCCACTAATTTTGTGAACTACGACAAGTTGTCTGCAGTTGAGGGTAATGATTGGTTTGATCCCATGCGAGCAGCTGAAGTGTGTTTGGTACCAAACATCATAGTACCAAAGAACTTTAGGATACTAGAGTTCATCAAATACACCGGATTGGAATGTCTAAACACTCACCTTCGATCTTACTGCAATAAAATGGCCGAGGTAATTTATGATGATAGGATGCTAATATACTTTTTCCAAGATAGTCTCACTAGATCTGCTTTAAGCTAGTACATGAGACTAGACAATATTAAGATCAAGACATGGAAAGACCTGGTAGACGCCTTTTTAAAGTAGTATAAATCTAGAAATTGCTCCTGACAGAACCATCCTAATGGCTATGGAGAAGGAAAACCAAGAGTCTGTGAGGGCATACACGCAAGGATGACGAGATAAAGCAACATATATTCAAACTCCACTGATAGATACCGAAATGGTGATGTTGTTTTCAAACACCTTTCAATCCCTTTATTATGAGCATTTAATAGGAAGCTCAGCTCAACATTTCCATGAAGTTGTGAGGATTGCTGAAAGAATTGAACAAGCTATGAAGAGGGGAAAGATTGAAGGTTCTGCCATGAATTCCAGAACAATAATGAGAGATGACTCTGAAGGTGGATGAACAAGAGGCAAGTTCAGTGTGTGAAAGGTGATGATGTCATTGGCTATATTTTCCCCCGAACATCTTTAGAATGACCAGTGATCGAAAATGCTTGGCAAAACACAGATATTGCTAGAAAAGCTAATCTAAGAATGACGATGAATTGTCAATTGTATTGGAATTTTGCTATTTTGCATTTTTTTTGGATCACATCTCATCTGTTTTACAAAACATGTCGTTTTATTTGTTTCTTTGTTGTTTCAAAATAACGAGATTTTTTTTCAAAGTTTATTTTGGCAAAATATTTTGATCGAACTCTAACATGCAATTAAGGCTAATCTAAGAATGACGATGAATTGTCAATTGTATTGGAATTTTGCTATTTTGCATTTTTTTTGGATCACATCTCATCTGTTTTACAAAACATGTCGTTTTATTTGTCTCTTTGTTGTTTTGAAATAACGAGATGTTTCTTTCAAAGTTTATTTTGGCAAAATATTTTGATCGAACTCCAACATGCAATTAAGGTTAATCAATCCTGAAAGATTAAAAGTATTTTAATTATAGAAATGACTCGATGCTTGTTAAAATGATATGGGGTGCCCAAACAAATTTTGAGCTCACACATGAAACTGAATCACTTACCATGTAGCTAAGTTTTAGTAGTATACATAATGGCATATAATGGATTCAGTAGTTATAGACTCGTGAATCAAGGTTCTTGCAAGTCCAAATCATTACATTGGACGGCGTCAAAATTTATCGGTTCACACCAACCTTGCTTGAAATGAGAAAAGACCATCTTTATTTTATCCTTTCACAATACTGGAAATATATCATTTGCAATCCTATTTTGAGCCTGATAGAATATTCTTAAAAAAAAAACATGACGAGGATCACACCCCACATTGGGGGCAAATAAAAGAAGACAAAAGCAAAAGGGAAGGCTTAGAATAAAAGTCCAACGTTTGAGAAAGAGCTAAAAGAAAGAAGACCTAGACTGGGGGCATGTTAGAAAACTATGAGAAATGCTATGTGAAAGCCATATATATATATATATATATATATATATATATATATATATATATATATAGCTACAAACATGACTTTTGGCATCCATGATAAAGCCCCTGAAGTTATCAGATGATTGAGATTGGTTATTCATCAAAGAAAAACTTGGATTTGCATTATCACCTATGTTAAGAGAATTTTGATATTTAAGGTTAATAAGGTTATATGTCATTTTCTTTATAAAGACAACAAGATAAAAAGAAATGATGAATAATTTATGTTGATCCTAGGTTTGTGAAACCCTCAAACACCTTTTGAGCCTGTAATTTTTTTTTCTTTTATAGCCATAAACCATAGCTTACATTACGTGCTTTTAAAAGCCCTTTTCGATCAAGTAAGCAATTTGAACCGATAAATGACGCTCTCAAAGCTTGAAGAGTTTTTCCATAAGAGTCATGGCTTCATGGATTAAACTACTTGTTATTATGCATACTGATAAAATAAATGCTAAAAAAAGAAGAAAGAGAAACCACCTTTCTTGATAAAGCCTGAGTTCTGACTTTAACATCTTATTTTTGAAATTCACAAAAAGATTACCTCATCACAGACCCTCAAAAGATATACCCAAAATCAAAGATTAAAATTGACACAAAGAACCATTGATAGCCATTTTAATCTTTTGATGGGTTAATTTTTGTTTTCAAAATACAAGATAATCAAAGGACTATATATTGAATGACGTGTGTTGGGCTTTTGACCAAAAAAGCTTGAATTTCAAAAATACTTTTAAAAAAAATAACATCTCTAATTTCATTTCAACAATTAGACTTTGAATAGACATGATCTTTGAAATATGAGAGTTGATTCCAGAATAAGAAAGATTGTCAAATAAGAAGAGCATCGATCGAGTTTGCAAAATCCTTGACAGAAGTGACATCAATACTTTTCGACACTTTTTGAAAAGTTAAGCAGCCGGGGGCAATACAATGGACCCTGAAAAAGAAAAACAAGCAGTATTCAGATCAACTAGGGGGCAATAAAAAATGATTAAACAATGAATCGGTGAACTGAGGACAAGGTGGTTCAAAGAAAGATAATTCAGATCATTCTGAAGGTAAGTCGATGGCTGATTAGCAATCTAAGATGAGGACAACCCCAGAAAACCTCTTGAGAGTGCTGGTAGGATTCACACAACTAATCAAAGAACAATTCTCAAGAGAATCCAGGAGATGAATGATTTGTTAAGCTCCTTCATGATGAATTAATTAACACCACACTTGGGGGGCATTGTCAAGCTTGATAAATAGTGAAACCAGTAATCATCGAAGACAACCTAAGATAGGCGTTGCATTTACAGTGGAGTAAATGACTAGCACATAAACGGGCCAGTACATGGAAAGAGCAAAGAAGGCTTTGGTTATTAAACAAAGGCACCTTATGACGATGGAAAATCAAAGAGGGGGGGACCTATATTTAAAATCAGGTAAGGATGCATGCATGTCATCTAACCTCAAAGCATTGCACACATATTTTTATTCATTACAGGAAAATCCTAAAAAAAAAAGTCCAGCAAGATTGAAAAAAAAAGAAAAAAATAAAAAAAAAACATCAAGTGAAAAGTTTGATCAAACCTTATCATCAAGAAGAAAAATAAGAAGAACCCTACCATTAGGAAATTCTAAATAAAAGAAGAAGAAGAAGAAGAAGAAGAAGAATGAAGCAATTTCAAACCTTGCCAACAAGAAGAACATAAATTTTGGTTTTGGTTAAAAAGGATTGCCAGATGAGATCTCAGGTTAGTCCAACCACATAGATTTTGGTTCTAGATTGCCAGATTGGATCTTAGGTAAACCCAATCAAAAGGGTAGGTCGCTCTTGAAAATAAACCAGGATGAACATGAGTGGGTAGGTCGCCCGTGAAAATAGACCAATGTGAGTGTGACGACAGGTCGCCCCTGAAAATAGACCGTGTGAGCATGTGGGTCGGTTGCCCTTGAAAATAGACCAGGATAAACATGTGTGGGCAGGTCGCCCGTGAAAATAGACCAGTGTGAGTGTGAGGGCAGGTCGCCCATGAAAATAGATCGTGTGAGTGTGTGGGTCGGTCCCCCCTGAAAATAAACTAGGATGAACATGTGTGGGAAGGTCGTCCGTGAAAATAGACCAGTTTGAGTATGAAGGCAGGTCGCCCGTGAAAATAGACCGTGTGAATGTGTGGGTCGGTCGCCTGTGAAAATAGACTAGTGTGAGTGTGAGGGCAGGTCACCCTTGAAAATAGACTGTGTGAATGTGTGGGTCGGTCGCCCTTGAAAATAGACCAGGATAAACATGTGTGGGCAGGTCGCCCGTGAAAATAAACCAGTGTGAGTGTGAGGGCAGGTCGCCTCTGAAAATAGACCGTATGAGTGTGTGGGCCGGTCGCCCATGAAAATAAATCAGGATGAACATGTGTGGGAAGGTCGCCCGTGAAAATAGACTAGTGTGAGTGTGAGGGCAGGTCGCCCATGAAAATAGACCGTGTGAATGTGTGGGTCAGTCGCTTGTGAAAATAGACTAGTGTGAGTGTGAGGGTGGGGGCAGGTCGCTTGTGAAAATAGACTAGAGTGAGTGTGAGGGCAGGTCGCCGATGAAAATAGACCGTGTGAGTGTGTGGGCCGGTCGCCCCTGAAAATAAACTAGGATGAACATGTGTGGGAAGGTCACCCGTGAAAATAGACCAGTGTGAGTGTGAGGGCAGGTCGCCCATGAAAATAGACCGTGTGAATGTGTGGGTCGATCGCCTATGAAAATAGACCAGTGTGAGTGTGAGGGCAGGTCGCTCATGAAAATAGATCATGTGAATGTGTGGGCGGTCACCTGTGAAAATAGACCAGTGTGAGTGTGAGGGCAGGTCGCCCGTGAAAATAGACTAGTGTGAGTGTGAGGGTAGGTCGCCCATGAAAATAGACCGTGTGAGTGTGTGGGCCGGTCGCCCCTGAAAATAAACTAGGATGAACATGTGTGGGAAGGTCACCCGTGAAAATAGACCAGTGTGAGTGTGAGGGCAGGTCGCCCATGAAAATAGACCGTGTGAATGTGTGGGTCGATCGCCTATGAAAATAGACTAGTGTGAGTGTAAGGGCAGGTCACCCGTGAAAATAGACTAGTGTGAGTTTGAGGGCAGGTCGCCCGTGAAAATAGACTGGTGTGAGTGTGAGGGAGGTCGCCTATGGAAATAAACCGTGTGAGTGTGTAGGCCAGTCGCCCGTGAAAATAGACCAGTGTAAGTGTAAGGGTAGGTCGCCCATGAAAATAGACCGTGTGAATGTGTGGGCCGGTCGCCTGTGAAAATAGACTAGTGTGAGTGTGAGGGCAGGTCGCCGTGAAATTAGACTAGTGTGAGTGTGAGGACAGGTCGCTCATGAAAATAGACTGTGTGAATGTGTGGGTCGGTCGCCCTTGAAAAAAGACCAGGATAAACATGTGTGGGCAGGTCACCCGTGAAAATAGACCAGTATGAGTGTGAGGGCAGGTCGCCCATGAAAATAGACCGTGTGAGTGTGTGGGCCGGTCGCCCCTGAAAATAAACGAGGATGAACATGTGTGGGAAGGTTGTCCATGAAAATAGACTAGTGTGAGTGTGAGGGTAGGTCGCCCATGAAAATAGACCATGTGATTGTGTGGGTCGGTCGCCTATGAAAATAGACTAGTGTGAGTGTGAGGGTAGGTCGCCCGTGAAAATAGACGAGTGTGAGTGTGAGGACAGGTCGCCCGTGAAAATAGACTAGTGTGAGTGTAAGGGCAGGTCGCCCGTGAAAATAGACGAGTGTGAGTGTGAGGACAGGTCGCCCGTGAAAATAGACTAGTGTGAGTGTAAGGGCAGGTCGCTTGTGAAAATAGACTTGTGAAAATAAATCAGGATGAACATGTGTGGGAAGGTTACTCGTGAAAATAGACCAATGTGAGTGTGAGGGCAGATCACCTATGAAAATAGACCGTGTGAGTGTGTGGGTCGGTCGCCCATGAAAGTAAATCAGGATGAACATGTGTGGGAAGGTCGCCCGTGAAAATAGACTAGTGTGAGTGTGAGGGTAGGTCGCCTGTGAAAATAGACCGTGTGAATGTGTGGGCCGGTCGCCCGTGAAAATAGACCGTGATTGTGTGGGCCGGTCGCCTGTGAAAATAGACTAGTGTGAGTATGAGGGCAGGTCGCCCCTGAAAATAGACTAGTGTGAGTGTGAGGGCAGGTCGCCTATGAAAATAGACCGTGTGAGTGTGTGGGCCGGTCGCCCATGAAAATAAATCAGGATGAATATGTGTGGGAAGGTCGCTCGTGAAAATAGACCAGTGTGAGTGTGAGGGCAGATCACCTATGAAAATAGACCGTGTGAGTGTGTGGGCCGGTCGCCCATGAAAATAAATCAGGATGAACATGTGTGGGATGGTCGCCCGTGAAAATAGACTAGTGTGAGTGTGAGGGCAGGTCGCCCATGAAAATAGACCGTGTGAATGTGTGGGTCGGTCGCCTGTGAAAATAGACTAGTGTGAATGTGAGGGCAGGTTGCCCATGAAAATAGACTGTGTGAATGTGTGGGTCGGTCGCCCCTGAAAATAGACCAGGATGAACTTGTGTGGGAAGGTCGCTCGTGAAAATAGACCAGTGTGAGTGTGAGGGCAGGTCGCCCATGAAAATAAACCGTGTGAGTGTGTAGGCCGGTCGCCCTTGAAAATAGTACAGGATGAAAATGTGTGGGTAGGTCGCCCGTGAAAATAAATCACTATGAGTGTGAGGGCATGTCGCCAATGAAAATAGACCGTGTGAATGTGTGGGCCAGTCGCCCCTGGAAATAGACCAGGATGAACATGTGTGGGCAGGTCGCCCGTGAAAACAAACCAGTGAGTGTGTGTGGGTAGGTCGCCTGTGAAAGTACACCAATTTTCTTAAAAAAAGGTAGATCGCCCAAGATAATAAGATCATTTTTTTCTTTTTCTTTTTCTTTACAAGCTTACCATGTAAGAAGTTGATGATGTTTTGCATCGTAAGCATTGTAAAGATGAGATATCTGTTATTACCTATTTTTGGGTTCCCACAAAACAAAAAAAAAAATGAAAATGAGAAAATACAAAAAAATATATCAAAAAATATTCGAAAGAAATCCAAAAATAATAAGAGTGAGAAAAGGATGCTGAAATGCTAAAAAAAGGATAGAAATTGATTGAGGAGGCTCAAAAATACAAGAATTGAAATTTTGACAGTATATTTTTGACTGATGAGAGCCTTGGGACAAGGAAAATTGAATTTGAGAAAGCAAAGTCCAAAATCAGATGTTTATGGACTCAATTAAATTTTATCCAAGGTTTAATTGAATTTATGGAGGGTTTGAGTGCAAGAAAATTGATTTTTTAAGTCAATTTAGGCTTTTATTGGAAGAAATTAAAGTTCTGGGGTCCAATTATAATTTTAAAGAGTTGATTTGGTCAAATCAGGGGCTTAATTGCATAATTATTGAATTTTGATGGCTAATTAGGGACTTAATTGAAACAATCCGAAACCAAGGACCAAACCAGAACAGCGCTAAGATCAAGGGATCCAATTACAATTCATCCGGGGGCTTGATTACAAAATAACATTAACATCCAATGACCAAATTAGAAATATCATTTAAAGTTGCAAAACAGTGCCGTTTTATTCAACACTGTTTACTGTCTTCTTTATGTTACGTGAGCTGGCCGAGAAAAGTTTGCAGCGGTGAAGGCGCGATTTGCGTCAATCAAAAGGGCATGTTTCACGGCTACTATGATGCATGTCGACCGTTACTCCATCCCTGCAACATTAAAGGGAAGAAGGAGATGAACAGTCTCTGTGATAAAAAGTGTTGTCTGCATTTTGGGTTAATTGGCAAGAAGGAGATGAACAGTGCGAAGGTGATTAATTACTTTCGCACTGTTCATGCACGCCTAAATTTTTCCGCGTGCATGGCATAATTGGGTCACTGGCTTTGGGCCAGTGACCAGGCACACAAGTGGGCTGGGTCCAGTCTAGCCACATGGGTCGGGTTGGGCCCAGCCCAAAAACAAAAAAATTCAAAAAATTCTTTTCAAAAATCTATGATTTTCCGCAAATATTTTACTGTATTTTGATTAATATTGGTTTGTATTTTTATACTGTAAAGATACAAATCCGATATTAAATACCTGATTTTCATCAAAATAAATAAATAAAATAAAATGTTTTGTTTTCATGCATACGGTCAAGTCTCTCTATAAAAATATATAATAAAAAAAATCATATAGTATCTTCATATAAAAAAAAAAGTTTTAGCATGCATTTTGGCTTTAATAACTAGTTTATTAAAGTCACAAGAACTGGCCAATATTTCAAAATTTTCAAAAAAAAATTATTTTGTTTTCTTTTAATATCCAGGATTATGACCTTATACGTAAGACGTATTCCGGATATTAAATTATTTGTTGACGTTAGAACGGTTAGGTTTTACCCAATAAGATAAAGATTTCTTTACCGAAAAGAACTTTTTCTTAAACCATAGACGGACCAACAACTAAAAAATACAACAAAACTTTAAATTTTATCAGATAATAAAACAATGCAGCTTACCTTAGGTAGGGCTTATTTGGGGTGCTAATACCTTCCATTTACGCAACCAGTTCTCATACCCGATCTCTTAGACCAGTTAGGGTTCCTAGTGATCAAAATACTAGGTGGCGACTCCCATTCTATTTTTTCACCAATAAAAGACAAGAATTCCTTGTCTCCTCACATTTGCCATATTAGATACATTTTGAGGGTGAATGTTTTCGCCGCGACGCCGCACGCGTGCGACATAGCTCTTCCATAGTAATGTGTGAGAAGATGAACAGTGAAGCCTTGCACAATAAAAAACCCACATCTTTTAGAGTAATACTTAATAATTATTGTATTTTAAATGTCTATTTTAGAGTAAGGTAGATGTTGTGTTTTAAAGTGTTTTTTACTTAGATATATATAAAATAATATTATTATTATTGTTTAAAAAAAATCATTTCAACACCAGCACATTCAAACAATAAAAAAACACTAAAAAAATTAATTTTAAAAAAATTTCAAGTTCAAATTCAAATTCAAATTCAAAATTAAGTGTCTATTTCGGAGTAAGATAAATATTGTGTTTTTCGCTCACAAATGCATCAAAATAATTTTTTAAAAAATAATTTTTGATATTAGCATATTAAAACGGTCCAAAAATACTAAAAAAATTAATTTGAAAAAAAATCAAATTCAAGAAAAAAAAATTGCATCTTTGGAGACCATTCATATTTACAATGAATTTCTTTCTCGCATCATTTCCTTTCAAATTCTAAATGACAACATAAAGAATAAATAACTTATTATCTATTCATTCGAGTCAAACCCAAGATAAACATAAAAGATTTAAATACACAATTTGTGACTATAATGGCATGTTTCATCATTAAAAAAAATAAAAAATAGAGTGGGGGGGGGGGTGACGGTGGGGCTAAGAGGAGGAGGAGAAAAGAAAATGAAAAACAATTTGAAGCAAATGTATCTTAGGACTCCTAAGATAGTGATTTGTTAATATAGTGTTCTTGTTTGTTTTTGGAGAATATATTAACATTAACAAATATGGTAGAAGAGTGGTGAAATACTATGATATCACTCTCTATTCTCTCACATTTCACTATTTATAATCGTGTTGTCTTGAAAATTTTCCCTTCTTGGTCTCTTTAATTTTCGATTATCAAATTTTATATTTTTTTAATTTGATCATTACAAGTTACGTTTTTGTTGTTCTTGAATTTTATATTCTATTTAGATTGCATGTTATCGTGTGTGCTAGGAGTTCGAAGATTGTTTTCAAATTAAATGATTATTTAATTTTACATGCAAGAATTTTTAGTCATTATCAAACACAAAATTAAAAGAATAAAAATTAAAATTGACATTGAAAAAACTAACAGCCTTTTTTCCAAGTGTATAGTTCAAGATACACGTAAACCTACACTTTAGTCCCTCAATTATTATTTATTTTATATTTGTCCCCTTATGTTTTTGGATTTTTTGTTTAGGTTCCAAAGTTTATTTTTCACGTTTCAGTCCCTGAATATTAAGAGAGGAGAGAGAAAGTTGCCAGAAAATTGAAGAAGCATGAAAGCTCTTGGATTTTCATATTTTAGCCATCAATAACTTTGATTTTGATATCTATGAATTTAGCTTCGAGAGAGGAATTCAATGGATAGTTTTCATTTTCAGTGATGCAAAAAAAAAAAAGTTCGGTTTTTAGGAGGTTTTTGAGGTCCAAAATATTGGATTTTAATTTTTTTTTTTATCATCAAAGACAACTTTAGTGACAAAAAAAGAATGGTAAATAGACAACACATTGTTTGTTCAATAAGACAATGCGTCATTTGTCTATTTTTTTTTTATATATAAAAAGCAATAAGAGAGCATACAACATATCATCCATCCTTTATGAGAAAATAAAAACCAAACATGCAGGCCTAGATATGCTTGGGTTTTAATGTGAACCAAGCGCGAGGGCCAAATCTTTTAGCCCATGCACTCTATATCCTTTAATTTTTTTTCTTTCTGCATTTTATAATTATCAAATTATGTCATTATTTTTAAATAATATTAATGTCATTTATGTTAATATTAACAATTGCTTCTTGAATAATTATATATGAATGTAATATGTATAATTTTCTAAAAAAATATGAAATATCTATTTTTGTACTTTTTTTATAATTTTTATATATCTGTGTCGAAAATTATTAATTCGTTATTTTTGGTAATTTTTATCATAAAAAATTTAATCAATATTTTTTATTTAAAAAATAATATTTCTAAAACAAATTATTGGGAAAAAATCGCATTAATAAGGGAAATAAATTTTAATTAAAGAGATACATTTTCTATATTTGTTTCAAATCATTAAATTGTTTTTGGATATTGATTATAATTGCCTTCGGTCTTTATTCAATAAACAACATAACTAAAAATATGTATTTTTGTTAGAAAAATATATTAATAATAGAAAGAGAATTTACACTAGCAATTATATTTTTTATACAAAATTTAAATTATTTCTTTTCTTATGAAAACTAATTTTTATTTATAAATAATTAAATAAATAAAATAAAATATCACCTCTCATCATGATATCAAATATCGTCATATGCATGATCTTTTATTAGGTTTTTTGAAGCAAATGAACGCAACTAAAATAATAATTTTAAATTTTTGGAGGGTCTTAAAGATCGTGTTAGACAATATAGTATAATTTAGGGTTCGTGTGAAGATTATTTAAAAATTATTTTTTTTCTTAAGATTTGATCAACTCTTCAAGGGTAGATTGTTGCAAACTATAAGTCATCTAATTACCAATCCTTTAATAGTAATCCACATGAGCTACAAGGTTAAAAATTTCCTAAAACCTTTTTTAGAAGAGGGATTGTTATGCATTAAGTGCTAAGTCTTTCTTTTATGTTTATTCTTTTCTTTTTCAGTTCAGAAAATTATAAGGCATAACATTTTATTTATAGAAAAAACCTGATAATTTTATTAATGACTAAATATCACTTTGCTCCTTGAAAAATATCACATATATTATTTCAGGATAATTTTAGAAATTTATGCAATCAAATCCCTACTTGATTATATATAAGTTTTAGAAATTGAAAAGTAGAATGTAATTAATTATCTAGTTATAATTTCTTACCGATGATTTTTATTATATGTGATCCATTAGGTTTCTAATATTTGGGTCAAAATATAAAGCAAAATAGTATTAAATAATTTAACTTATTATAAATTTAATAATTGATTGATTTATATTTGAACATTAAGTTTATCATCTAACACTGTCTCATAATGTCTAAATATTAGAAAAGTCATATCTGATTTGACTTAACATTTTATTGACTAATTTCTTAGTGTAATTATTATCCTTTAATCAAAAATATTCTGATTTAGACATTCGAGTATAGGATGGGTCTTAAATCATATTTATTTTCAATATCATGATCATTGATTATTTGAATAAGACTTGAAATTATTTTCAAATATTATTTCACTTTTCATAAGGATTTCTCAATCAATACTCCTTGATAACATGTTGAATATTTTTTCTTAATTCATCTAGGATGATGAATTATCTCTTAATCACTCAAATACCTATATTCATTTTATGTATACTCAATATCTGTCCATTTATCACCATTGATTGAGACAATGTGTGGTCAGGATCAAAACATATCATTCCATATATAAGATAATTTAGTGATCTCAAGTCTAAGAATTACTTACATAGCTACCACATGAGTCTTTTCATAGACACAAGTAATCTCTTTAAAAAGAATCATTATGCATGTTAGTTTAGTAAATTTGTTATTTAATAAGCACATACATATTAGTTCCAAGTATTACTCTTACATCAACTCATGCGAACAACTACTTCCTTTCATAAAGGAAAAAAAATATAACATGTAATAGTTTCAATAATTTTAATCAATATCTAGTTTTAATAGAGCATCATTGACCATAAAATATTTAGAAATAATGCTTAGGTTTAATAGAAATCTTCATAATTATAACTATTTTATAACTTTTTGTTTTTTTGCAAAATATTTTTGTCCAAATAACTCTATTTTTATTATAGACTCACTAATCAAACATAAATGAATATTAAATATAATAATATCTTTATAAATAATAAAATATATAACTTGCATGAATAATGTCATTGCTACATGATTGATTATAAAGCATATGCACTAAAACTTTTAGTTTTTTAATTGAGTTTTTTAACAATTTTTTTATAATTTATTAATTCATATTATTTTTAGTTTATTTTATTAAATACAGGATGAACTTTTCAATTCTCAATTAAAATAATATCAAAACATGCATTATTGTTGTGCATTATTTTCATGCGTTAAAGATTAACTTGGAATCTTATCCGCGTTGTATTAGAAATACTTGGCTAATACTAGGACTTAAACAAATTAAATATTCATAATTTATAGAAGATGATATGCTAGTAAACTTTGTTTCTGCATAGCAAGCGAAGTTTTGAAATTCATCATCATAGCTCTATAAACTCTAGAAAATGGAGTGTCGCCAAACTGGAGTGCTTTCCACGTTACTGAAGGTTTTTTTTTTTTTTTGGGTTTCTAAAATTGTAAAAGAATTTTTTAGCTTGGAAGAATTTATAAAACATATATATCATTGTTGGGATACACCGATTTGGAATTAGCTCAGCATGAAACAACGTGGCTGTTTTTTTTTATTATTATCAAAACTATAATTTTCATTTAAAAAAACATTGAAACAATATTATTTCAAAATTAACCTCACGAACTGGGCTCTTAAAGCCAGCAATGAAGCCATGCAGTCGCTATATTCTAGGGCTGGTGGGCGCTGCACATGTATCAAATTCTTTACAGGTCATGCATGGTTACTTGTAACAACAGGCGCTTCCATGCAAGATCTAGACAATACCTTCACAACCCCAGTATAGAACATGTCATTTTTATCTCTACAAGTGAGATCCATTTGTCGGGAGGACCATACACAATAAGATGAGAGCACATCTCATGGAAATGAGGAGAGGGTGAATCGCTCATATGAGAGAATTACTCTGAAATAATAAACCAATAATGACACCTCGCCTGTAACCCCGAATGGTGGCTCTACCGCACCAGGTTACCCTATGCACAAGAATCTAATCCTGAGCTGCAAATCAACGAGGAATGATCACTAGGTTGCTCTTTATCCAATCAGTTTATTCCTAATCAAGAAATTATGTTATTTGCAAACTAAAACGAGGAACCACTAGGGTTCACTCAACAACATGGGAACTACTGACAAGATTTTTAATCTTTATAGGTTGAGGAGCCAGCTTTTGTAGGAACAATTAAGCCTAGATCGATCACCCCTTTAACAATGGTTAACAATAAAAAAAGGCCATATCTAGAATGGATCAAACCAAGCATACCCGTTTCCTCATGGTTTCGTTGTCCTAAATTCACCACATTCTCTGGAAAACATAGTCAATCCATCACAGAACATTGAGGTAAACTTGTTGCACAATACATTGATGTTGATGTATTGAAGATACTGCAGAAGATACAACAGATATTGAAAAAGATATTCTAGCTGCAACTAATGATACAGAGATCCTACATTTATTTGTTACCAAAATTAGACATGATTTTGTGCTATGTTATTATTAGTCTGAAATCCTAACGAGATTCTTGTAGAAATTACGTGCAAGATTGTCTTTCCTTGTCATATAAGTTCCTGTTAAATATACATGTATAGGACAACAGAACACGAATACAATTGAAGTTTGCTTTCTGTAAAATACTGTTTTAAATTTCTTTATGATGATTATGCCAGACTAGATTTATTTAATAATTCACTAAGTAAGGCAACCTATGTTCGGTATATGAATTTGCCACCATTACCTGATGAATCCGCCTAATACTTTATTGACTATTCCAAACAAGCAACAAGTGTCATACCCTTTGGCTTGATAAGGAATTATTAATTCACCTAGTGCGGGGCGATTTATCTATTAGGTTAAGAATGAAGTTTGAAGACCATGAATTCATTGAGTTAACTCACCTAGTGTGGGGCAATTCATCTGGATTGTGTACAGATTAAAAAAAATATATAAAAAGAATGATAAATAATAATTTTTTTAGACAACAACGACAAAAGATTCAATTCAATGTTGAAGTTGTTCAATTGTGTAACAAACAGATCCTTTCTTGCAACTTGGAGTGGTACATAAAATTAGTAGTTAACACGAGGAACTGAAAAATTCTCATGAAACTTAGTAATTTTAGGTTATTTTTGTTTATTATCACAATATTTTTTTTAAAAATAGGTAAAATCATAAAGTTTGAAAAACAAATTCAGTGAAATAATATAATTTCTATATATCGTGATTAGAAAATACAACATTTATATTTATTGCTATTTAGAAACGTGATATTTAAAAAAAATTGTGAAATGAACTAAATAAATTATGATGAGGAAAGAAGAGAGAAAAAATAAAAAAAGAAACTCATGAAACACATCAAGCTTTAATTAAGATATTATTGATATATATATCATCAAAATCTCAACAAAAAAAAAATTCAATGCAAAAGGAAAGTCACTGATAATAATTAAAGTGGATCACACTTATCATCCAAAAATAGATTCATTTACTTTTAACAATAAATATAGGATATTCTATCCATCATTAATGATTTTTTTTGTTATTGTATTTATTCCATCAAGAATTTTTTGATAATGCTAGAAGTATCGTAATCAAAACTTTATTTATTTATTTATTTTTTTCTCTACTTATGATAATTTATGCAATTCATTTCATAATATTTTTGAAATATCACTTCTCGAATAAGAACAAACTTTAATTTCACGTTTTACAACCGAGATATATATGAATCATTCATCAATTTTTTATTAAGTGTTATTTTGCAAAAAATAATAATTAAAAGGTGCTAATTTAAAAAAAAAAAAACTCGTAATAGCAGCTGTTCGGCCAGGATTACAACTGGGATATTTGGAATCCTTTTTAATCATTAAGAATAAACTAAAACTGCTCAGTGTTTCACTTTGCAAGTCTACAGTGAAACGCTGAGCTTTCTTCTTCTTTATTTATTTTTTTTCATTTTTTTCATTTTTTTCTGTTTTTTTTTTTGCTTTTATTTTTATTTTTGCCTTTTTCTTTGTATTTTTTTCTTTTAATAAATTTTTTTGTTTAATTTAGTTTGTTAATGTTAATTTTTTTTAATATTTAGTTATCAGATTTTCATGACACGGATCCCGAGTTTGATGGGTTAACCTGGTTTGACGAGTTAACCCGAAATTTATTTTTTGCTTTTTTACTTTTTAATTAATAACATATACTAAAATTGTTCAGTGTTTCACTGTGCAGTCCATAGTGAAACGCTAAGCTGTTTTTTTTTAATTTTAATTTTTTTTGTTTTTACTTTTTAATTTTTTTTCTTTTTATGCCTTTATAGGTTTTTTTTTCTTTTTTTTCTGTGTTTTTTTTTTCTTTTAATGAATTTTTTTTGTTTAATTTAGTTTGTTAATGTTATTTTTTTTTAGTTATCAGACTTTCATGACACGGATCTCGGGTTTGATGGGTTAACTTGGTTTGACGAGTTAACCCGGAATTTGTTTTTTGCTTTTTTTCTTTTTAATTAATTTTTTTTCATTTAGTTTAGTTTTTTAATGTTAAATTTCTTTCTATTTAATTATCAGAATTTTATGACACGTATCCCGGGCTTGACGGGTTAACCCGTCAATTTTGTTTTCTATTTCGCTATCAAACTTTCATGACGCGAATTCTAAGTTTGACGGGTTAACCTGATTTGAAGGGTTAACCTAGTTAATTCAGATTTTTTTCGTTTTCTTCATTAGTTTTTTTCTTCCTGTTGGTTTTTTTTCTTTTTTTTTTAATTAATATATTTAATTATTACACTTTTATGACACGACCTTGTAGTCAAACCCACATTCAAGGCTCTTGAGTTCGATGTTGCAGCCAGACTCACTTAAACTTGAGTCATGTAAGTTTAATATTATTATTAATATTATAAATATTACTCTTGGATCAAGCGTTGCAGCTAAACAAAAGGCTCTTGGACATATCTTTGCAGAAAAACCCAACACTCTTAGATCTTAGTATTTTTTGATATTTTTAATGCAAGAAAAAAAAATTTAACCCGTGGCGTGTGCCTTTGTTTTTTTTTTTCTCATTTTCTTTTTAAGCCTTTTACTATGGATTGCACAGTACAATCCACAGTGAAAAAACTAATGCCTTTAGTTTTTTTTATTTTTTAAATTAATTTAGTTTCTTAATATTAAATTTTTTCTATTTAATTATCAGACTTTCATGACATGGATCCCAGGTTTGACGGGTTAACCCAGTTTATTCAGATTTTTTTTTCTTTTTCTTCATTAGTTTTTTTCTTCCTGTAGGTTTTTTTTCTCTTTGCTTTTTCCTCTTTAATTAATATTTATTTATTTATTTTATTAATAATAAATCTTTTTTCTATTTAGTTATCACACTTTCATGACACGAATTTCAGGTTTGACGAGTTAACCTGATTTGGTGAGTGAACCTGGTTGATTCAGATTTTTTTTTCTTTTTCCTCATTAGTTTTGTTCTTCTGATTTTATATTTTAATATTGTATGCAGTCCACAGTAAAAAGGCTGAAACCTTTAGTTTTTTTTTTTGCTTTTTTTATGCCTTTCACTGTGGACTGCACAGTGCAGTCCATGATGAAAAGGCTAATGCCTTTTTTTAATTAATTTTTTTAATTTATTTTGTTGATATTAATTTTTTTCTATTTAGTTATCAGACTTTAATGACACGGATCTCAGGTTTGACGGGTTAACCCAGTTAATTTAGATTTGTTTTCTTTTTCTTCATTAGTTTTTTTCTTCTTATAAGTTTTTTTCTTTTATTATTTCTTTTTATTTAATTTAGTTCATCAATATTAAATTTTTTTCTATTTAGTTATCGACTAATGCCTTTGGTTTTTCTTTTTTTTTTTCTTTTTTTTTCCTGTTTTTATGCCTTTAACTGTAGACTGCAAACTGTAGTTCACAGTGAAAAGGTTGATACCTTTTTATTTATTTTGTTTATTTTTAATTATTTTTTTCATTTAATTTAGTTTATTAATGTTTAATTTTTTTCTATTTAGTTATCAAACTTTCATGATACGGATCTCGGGTTTGACGGGTTAATCTGATTTGACAGGTTAGCCCAGTTAATTTTGTGTTAACCCGTCAATTTTTTTCTTCTATTTAGTTATCAAGCTTTCACGACACGAATCAAAGGTTTGACGGGTTAACCTGGTTTGAAGGGTTAACCCAGTTAGTTCAGATTTTTTTTCCTTTTCTTCATTAATTTTTTTCTTCCTTTTGGTTTTTTTTCTTTGTTTTTTTCTTTTTAATTAATCTATTTAATTATTACACTTTTATGACACGACTTTACAGTTAGACCCACATCCAAGACTATTGAGTCTGGTATTGCAGTCAGACCCACTTAAACTTGGGTCATGCAAGTTTAATGTTATTATTAATATTATAAATATTACTCTTGGGTCAGGCGTTGCAGCCACACCCAAGACTCTTAGGTATAGCTTTGTAAAAAAACCTAATATTTTTAGATTTTAACTTTTTTTGATATTTTTTATGCAAAAACTATTGACCTGCTGCGCGGGTCATGTAACTAGTTTCCCCTAAAGTACCAATATTATCGTTTGGCGAGGTTATAAAAGTTTGTTTTTATAAAAATATTTTTAAAAACATTTATTTTTTTATTTTAAATTAATATTTTCTTATGTTAATAAATTATTATGATATGTTAATATTAAAAATGATTTTTAAAAAATAAAAAAATATTATTTTTATATATTTTTAAATGAAAAGTATTTTAAAAAGCAACCACACCTACATTTAGAAACTGTTTAGAAACATACTGCAAATCGTATTTTTTAAAACATTAATTTTTTGAAAAATTAATTTTTTTATATTTTTATATTTTTTTAATTTATTCATGTTAAAAATAATTTTAAAAAATAAAAAAAATTATTTTAATATATTTTTAAATAAAAAATATTTTTAAAAATAATTTTTTCCACGTAAGTACAAACTAAAACTCAAACGCCGCCGCATCTAATTCTGTACGGGTCGTGTCATCTGGCTTGCTCTAGG
>Ga0325404_1000807_pt1 | contig 32092 bp, 17 predicted proteins | sample PopdelMetagenome_18_FD_205664 | JGI IMG/M metagenome (GOLD analysis project Ga0325404, IMG submission 205664) | Populus deltoides microbial communities from Bellville, Georgia, United States - Xylem-Control-R1 | ecosystem: Host-associated > Plants > Phyllosphere > Stem > Wood/Secondary xylem...
TTTGTAAGTTATTATTTTCTTGAATTGCATCTTGAATTGCATTTGATGATTTTTTTACCGATGGAATTTTCAGGAGACCTATAATAGCCGGTTGAGGGAGAGATATGGGGACAATCCGTCGACCCATTCAGATTTCGATCCAGATTTGTGGATGGAGGCGGGATCGTTTGGTGGACCTGATAAAAATAGGGTCTACTGGCTCTATAACACTACGGCTGAAAACTTGCGTTCGACTCGGAGTGTCTCAACTGTTGGAAGCTCTCCATCAGTATCGAACACCCAGTTTGAGGAGTTCATTGCGTTGAAACAACAATATCAACAACTCTTGACGAATTATGATGAGCTCCGTTAAATAGTCATGGAGATGAGATCAAAGATGGGTGACGATACTTGTGCATCTTCTTTTTGGCCGTATGGTCCCAGGAACAACCAGCCTCCTCCTCCTCTAGCCTCCTCCTCCAGCTCTGCCGCTATTCTAGTTTAATTTTGTTTTTTAAACACATTAAATTTGTAATGAATATTATTACTTTTACATTTTTAATGTTTAATGCATTTTTATTTGTTTATTAAGGTTTTTTACAATTAATAAATTATTTTTTTATATATATTTTAAATATCTACCGATGGATATACCGACGGATAATATCCGTCGGTATTTAACAGAGAGTTGCCGAACAATTACCATCCATGCCATTGTTACCGAAGGTATCCCCGACGGAAATTATCCGTCGGTACGTGACATTACCGATGGATAATATCTGTCGGTATTACACAGAGAGTTGCAACAAAATTACAAGCCATGCCATAATTACCGACGGATTGTCCTTCAATAATGCCGTCGGTACTTTCAAGGGTAATTACCGACGGATTTATTCCGTCGGTAATGTTCCCGCGGGAAATTTTTTTGGCGCGCGCGTATCCGTCTGTATTACCGTCGGTGTTTCCTTCGGTGGGTGGTTTTTTTTATTTGCGACAGAATTAACGACGAAAATGGGATTTACCGACAACTGTTATACCGACGGAAGTGTTCCGTCGGTGAGTCCGTCGGCATTATTTTCACCGACGGATTGCATTGCTTTCACCGACGGAATGATTCTGTCGGTAAAACTGGATAATGTTGTAGTGAATTATATTTTTAAATAAAAATTATTTTTTAATAATGTTGTAGTGAATTATATTTTTAAATAAAAATTATTTTTTAAAAATACCTTGGAGCTCGGTCCCAGGAGTTTAAATATGGAAGCTTGAAGCGAAATTCCCAATTCCTAATAACTGGGCTGTTCTCTTGGATATAATGTCATCTCAGTACCACTCCCTGTACGTTTCTAACGTGCTTTTCTTCCACTTCAAACAACACCACAGACTCACTGTACTATGTCTGGCTTAAAGTAGTTCATCCAGGAAGCCTCGCCTCTGAACATATCTGTAAGCAGCAGCACATTTCCTGCCCATAGTTAAATTACAGATCTCATTTTTTTTTCTTTTAACTTTCTCTATTAATTACTCTAGCTTCGACAAAGCGCAGGAAGGCAAAGAAAGGAAAAGTATGCAAATCAAAAAACCAAGAGGGAGCATGCATGACGTGGTACTGCATGATCCGCATAGCTAGAAGTTTCGTGAACTCAAGAACTCAGAGATGGAATTGCTGCGGGGGAGAGAAACGTCAGCTGTGATGAGAAGCAAAATTAAGTGGGTAAGCTAAAATTTGTCCTCCCTTTAGTTTGGAGGCTTTTTTTTTTAAAGTAAAATATTTGTTTATATCATTTTACTCTCGATATCTATATGTTTTTTTAACCATCTATCAACTTCTTCTTTTTTATGCGGATGAAGTTATTTTTTTCTCAGGTTGAATACAATTTCTCTCAAAAATTTGGGATAGTAGTTTCTAATTTTAATTAACCATTGAGGTTTTAAGTCATTTTTCAGATTTTTTTCCTTGAAATTTGACGTTTTGTGGGGGTGGATCTTTCAAATCTTTGAGGTCCCCTTCAAATCATAGGAATGTGTCTTTAATGTCTAGATTATAGAATATCCCCAGTGAGCTGGCCTCACTTGTGGCCTCCATGTTATCACAGCCACGCCATGAGTTCGGAGGCGGGCAGTACAAGCATCATTCCCAATATCTTAAAGCATGTTGGATTGAAACAAAGATGGTAGTAGCATTATTGAAGATTACATAACCAGCATGGGACGGCCAACGAGTACCCTTCTTTTATTGAGGTAAAAAAAAAAAAACAAAATCACACCTATTTTTTGCCCTCTTTTCTGATTATTTTTCCGTGTTCTTAGTCAGCAATGACGGCTCCCCCTTCTTTAAGAAAACGTTTTATTTCGACGTCTCCTGGTTTCTTGCGATAAGTCTGGCCTCTAAAATTTCCATTTTATACCTGTTCTTTACTTGGCCTATGCGGGCTATTTTTTCTGTACTCTCAGGTTAGAACACCGGCCAGCTATTTCATCCTCAGACGCCGCCGGTTTCCGGGACCGACCGACCCATCACCTGCTCAGGTAGTGTATGTGAAAACAAACACAATAATTGTGGTGCTCTCACCTGTTTGATCATCATGCTCCGTTCCTACTTTTACTGTTTTTTAAGTTGATCTTTACCTATGTTATCGATTTTCTTCAGATCACCTCAAAACGCATCTGATGTCTAACTCAACGTTCTCTGATTCTAAGGGTAAGCTTTTGTTTTTTCTTTTCTTAATCTTCTCATAAGAGAAATAAAATTAAGGGAGGGAAAAGATTGGTGCTTTCATTGTTTAAGCACTTTATTAATTTAAGTTCTTTCCAGGAATAATAAATGTGAATCACTAGTTCAACCTCTACGGCCAGCACTTTTTTTTTGTTTTTGTTTTTGTGCCTGTATTTTTCAGGATAAATCTCTCTCTCTCTCTCTCACTGATCTCTGCTAGATATTAATTATGATTTTCTAGCAATCAATATTATTTATCAATTATTACCTTTTTTTAGGGTTTCCACTTAGGGTTTACATTTTTCTTCAACAGCCTTGCAAGAACAACTAACTACAAAAATCCACCTTGGATTCAGTTGCGGAGCAGGATTTTTTAAATAAAAGATCAAATTATTAACAAATATTTAATATTATGTATTATGTAGACATGCATTATATTAAAAAATTAATTTGAAATATATGTATTAACTCATATCAAACAAAACTAATTTTAAAATACTTTTAAAATAAAAAAAACTTACGTTATAATTGTTCTTTTGGAGTTTTATATTTTAAAACTGCTTCATAATAATTTCATTATCAATCTTATCAAAGATATTTTTCTCTTAATATATACAATCAAACTGTTATTCATCTATTTTTAGTTTAGGATGGGTTCAATGCTTGTGTTTTCTAAATCTTCCAAGGACTAGTGAAGTTCTTGACAACAACGTTATGCTAACATATGGTAGAGAGTAACTAAAACCATAACTAGTAAATTCATCGTCATCCATTTTCAATATGAAATTCATAGTAAAATACTTATCAATTTATTAAAACTCATTTCAATTTATATCCATATGCATATAATATTACTCAAACATATATTAATTCAACAAACTCTTAAATTATTATAAATCCTAACATTTTCAATAACTAATTGTAAATGAATAAAACTAAAATTAAACAATGAAACAAATAGAAAAGATGAAGAAAACTTACATAAAGCATAAAACATAAGAGGTTATTTACTTAACTAATTAATAGCTTAGGACTTGAAGAGAAATTTGCAAAAAAAAAAGAGGCAAGAATAGTAGCTCAAGAAAAAAAAAAAGGCTCTCGGTTAATTAATGAAAGAGAAAGAAAAAAAATTAGTGAAATATACTAAATATATATATTATATATTATATTATGTTGTAAGTTAACAATAGCTAACTTGGGTTAATTAATTAGTAGCCATCAAAGAAAATTAAACATGTTAAGATATTATTAATATTCTAATATAAAAAGTATTTTGAAAAAAAAAATTTTAAGGGGTAATTGTATATTTTAATATAAAAAATATGTTGAAAAAAAAAAAATTAAGGGGCATACCATGTGGCTCCGCCACTGCTTGGATCTATACACAAATCCACTATCTAGGTAGAAAAGAGTCCAATCACTTTTGCTGGACCTTTTGGGTTACAAGGCCAAGTGATTGTACGAGGCTCGATCTTTTAATTTTATTTATTCTTCTTGATTCTGAACACAGCTCACCTTGGAAACTGCATGCATGCTGTCATTAACGAGGACACATCCTTGAATGCTGCTCTGATAAACAAGATGAGGAAAAGAATGGCTGGCATGAACAAGCATATTGCAAAACATAAGGTACGTGATGATTTAAATATTATGTGCCTCCCTGTATTGATACGTAATTGATCATTTTTCGCAACTATTGTGCAGAATGCAAACACCTCCCTGGTGAAGGAAAATCTCTATCTGAGGAACAGACAAGCTTGGATGAAAAAATATCAGTCCTTGAATGTTGCTCTGATAAACAAGATGAGGAAAACAATGGCTGGCATGAACAAACATATTGCAGAACATAAGGTACGTGATGATTTAAATATTATGTGCCTCCCTGTATTGATACGTAATTGATCATTTTTCGCAACTATTGTGCAGAATACAAACACCTCCCTGGTGAAGGAAATTGTCTATCTGAGGAACCGAAAAGCTTCGATGACAAAATCTCATAAGCGTCAGAAGAGAACCTTGGTCCACTTGAAGGACAAGTACAATGAACTGAGTGACAAGACCACAGGCCTTTCCACGCTACTGGTAAGTATTTTCTTCTCTTCATCAAACCACTAGCATGCAACCCTAAACTTATAACATCAATTTATCAATTTGTCTAGTCTAAATTTCTACCATATCACAACAAATTAACAGCTGGGGTATCTGTGATTGATCAAATCTACCATGCGCTCGTGGAGAATTTTTCCCTTCTTATGTACACCATGCGCCATATAATAAAGTACATAGCATCCTTATTGCAAACCATTGTATTCTATCAACGGATTTAGATCTTCTCACTCTCTTTTCTATTGTGTTTTCTTTTTTCTTTTTTCCCTTTTATGTTTGGTCATGTTATTTGCTCCAGAACAACAACTTGGGTTTATTGTCTCAGTACTCCACTTGCAAAAGCCAAAGACATTTGCCCATTAGAAGGCTTGTTGAACTCATATATATTTACACTATATAAATATTTTTTTGGCAGATGGAGTCCTGCTATGCTCAGCTTCAAGAAAGAATTAAGGAACTAGAAGCAAGCAATGCACAGCTGCGGGAAAGAAATGCTAAGCTAGAGAATGAAAGTAATGCACGTGCTGAGGTGAGCAAGGAAAACGACCATGAACTGGACCAGGCCAAAATTTAAGGTACATATATAAAACCTATTTAATGTTTTCTTGAATAATAAGATATAGAATGCCAACTGAAATGGAATTGACAACTTTATTCTTAATATTTAGTTGTTGTGAGGCTAAAAATGGTAAATTTACGATAAATCAAGAATTAGATAACGAAAATAAATCGATTGGTTTGCTTGATTTGTTTTTCTGAATCTCCCTGTACTTCTTATCTTTTTTACTGTGAGGGCTAATGGATTTAGTTTAGATTTGGTCTTACTGAAGTCTGTATTACCATGCCTCAAAAGAAAAACAATCTATTTGCTTCAAGGAAAAATCAATGCACTAATACAGGTTTATCATCTGATAATTGCAGCCTTGCTGGTGATTTATCAGTGATCATGTTGACTGGTCAGAGGACAATGAAGTGGTTGATATGAAACAAAATGCATGGCTGCCTTTGATCGGATCAAATGAACATTTACTATGTCAAACATACATGTGACTTTAAGGTTGACATCTTTAAATTGCTTTTGCACTGACAGTTTGGAAGTTTGTGTGGTATCTTTAAATTGGGATTTTAATAAGTTGTATATATGTTGTTTGTTTTAATTAAAAAGCTGCCCTTAGTAGCACATATACTTGTGATATATGCATATAGAAAAGAGGGATCAGGTTGATCGGTACTGTTGTGCGAATGGCGGGAGTAATGGTAAATTCAATACGTTTTTTGGAGTATATTTAGTCGTATAAAAAGGGTTCAAGTTTTGGCAATAGTGGAAGAACTGATACAGAGAGCTGCTCCCGTATTCTGATATGGATTTGGAGATTTGGTAGAAATTACAAGTAACCTTCATGGAAAAGCCCTTTCTGAGATTTAATAGATTGTCAAAAGAGGGGATGTGGTATCATCCTATATGGTGGTGATGAGAAACCACGACAGAATTTGGGATGATGTATATTAGATCATTGAAGGGTGCTCAAAGTGTTTGACTCTGTTCAGCTCCAGTCCTGTAGCAATCTCAACAATTTTGACTGTGTTCTTGGTAGGTGTTAATCATCAATCAAAAGGCTATCTGGAGCGAGCTAGGTTTCTAATAGGCTGACATCTTTGGGATCAGGACAGTTGATTTTGGAAATAGATCATATGAGGGCTATTCTGAGAATGAAACATATATAATGCTTGAGTTCTGCAAACACTATTGGAGAAGCTGCTAGATCAAAGACTGCTGTATGTCATCCCCGCATGCATGTTTTTCTCTCTCAAGAAAATAGCTCTAGAATCCAGATGACAAGGACAAAGTACACCAACCACACACTAAAGCATGCTCATAGCGAAATTAAATAACCAATCCGGGCGAAAGAATTCGTCAACTAAAGTGATGATGTCTGATTTTATTTTATGGGGTTTTAGGCCAAGCCGAGACAGGGGATAAAATTATCAATTTTTTAATTTTGATAATCTGATTTTTTTTTTATGAAATGACTAGTAAATCATGTTCAATATTTTTAAAAGATCACTTCCTTAAAGTTTGAGCGCTCTCCGATAATTAAATTAATATCATAAAAGAGAAAAACAATCCTCCTTTTAGAAGAAAATTCTAGAAAAATATATATGTCATTTGTAATAGAAGGCTTATATTGTTTTTTGTAATTATTATTTATAACTCTTGATGTCCTCTCCTTTTGTGAAAAAGGGAAAAATATTGACATCTTAGCCAAATATCTTCATCTTATAAGGATAAAATATTTCTGATTATGAGTCTGATAGTTCATCAGACCCATACAAGTCTGAGCTCAGCACTTGGCTAAGACCGGGGATAGCAAGTTTGGTGGTTTGCTAAACCCATATAAATTTAGGCTCAATGTTTGGTTGAGCTTAGAGATAGTGAGTTTAACAGCTTGTCAGATCTAGTCAAATATTAGTGCTTGACGGAGCTCATAAATAGCAGGTTTAGCAGTTCGTCATATCCATATAAATCTAGGGCTCAACATTTGATTAAATATGGAAATAATAGTCTAACAGTTCGTTAGATCTACACATATCTAAGCTTAATATTTGACTAGAGACAATGAATTATCACACTAAACTTTGTTTATTTGTTCAAAGAACTAAAAAAATGTGAATCGATCACTAAGAGAGAGAGAGAGATCACTATCCAAACCCCATTCAATACCAACACATGTTGCACCCTACTTAGCAATGTACTTGATCCATTTTGACATCTAACCACAATAATTATTCTATTTAAACATTGCATAATCAAGATCATGCATTGAAAAGACAAAATTTCTCTCTTCTTTTCCCTATCAAAAGAAGGCGCAAAAGAGAGAGAGAGATGTACAGACATGTAAACTAAGATCAAAGAAATGAAAAAAGAAAACCTATTCTAAACATTCCCCGAAGCTGAAACATAAAGGAAGCTGAGTTTTGCTTCTTGGAAATCAAATCAGCACTGTTTATATATATATATGAACTTCCAAGTTATACTATGATTTTGAGAGCTTCAACTGGACCTCTTGCTCATGCAAGAAACAAACAAATCTTGGTTTCCCATTTTTACATTTCGCCAAATCTCTTAGAAAGAATTATTATACAACTGAAATTCTTTGAGTCCCCCCCTCACACACACACGTAAAGTCTGTTACAAAGGAAACTCTTTACAAGAGTTTACAGAGACAGGAACAAACAGAGAACTAAAAGTGGAATACACTAGGCAACAGATCTCAGTGTTTATCATCAATTTTAGTATTGTGAACTTTATCCTTATCATTCCCCCATAAACTGGCAGGGACATCTGTCACAGAAAGTTTATCTCGGAGGTAACAAAACCGATCAGCCGTGTGTCCCTTGGTAAAGATATCTACAGGTTGTAAAGAGGTGGGGACGTGTTAAGCGGTATATCTTTGTTAACCACCTTTTCTCTGACAAAGTGGTAATCCACTTCAATGTGTTTTGATCGGGCATGGAAAATAGGATTGAAGGCAAGAGCTAAGGCACTTATGTTGTCACATCATACGACTGGAGTAGAAGCAAGAGAAACCTGCAATTCATGCAACAACATTCTCAGCCAATACACCTCAGTTGTAACTAAAGCCAAACATCGGTATTCAGCTTCAGTACTGGATTTCGACACTACGGGTTATTTCTTAGCAAACCAAGATATGAGATTGGGTCCAACAAAAACACCATAACCACAGGTGAAGCGTCTGTCGTCAGGATCATCAGCCCAATCAAAGTCACAATAAGCATTGATTGCAAAGGAACCAGGTCTGTAGAAGAGACTATAATCAAGTGTGTGTTTTAAGTATCGTAGCATGCGTTTGGTTGTTGTCTAGTGAGCAGAAGTAGGTGCTTACATATGTTGATAGAGTTGATTCATTGAGTATGCAATGTCAGGGCATGTGAGAGTTACATACTGTAAAGCCACTATTGTTTGCCTATATTCAGATGGGTTTGGAATACTATCTCCATTAAACTTGGACAGCTTAGAGCCTGAGACACAAGGTGCACGGTACAGGTGGATACCAGTGAGTTGCACACGATCCAAAAGATCAATAATATACCTTGTTTGTCGAAGATGTAAACTAGAAGAATTGTGTGTGGCCTCAATACCTAGAAAATATATCAATTGGCCAAGATCCTTTATAGCAAACTCAAGTTGTAATTGAGATATAAGAGTGGCAATAAAATTCTGATCATTTGAGGTAACCAAAATGTCATCCACGTAAACTAAGAAGAATGCATAGACATTTCCACAATGACAGATAAATAGTGAGGGATCAACTTGGGAACTTTGAAAATCAAGAGCCAAAAGAGCAGTGGACAGTCGATAAACCAGGCGCGAGGAGCTTGTTTCAACCCGTAAAGAGATTTATGAAGCTTACAAACAAATTAGAGGTGTACCGGATCAGCAAATCCTTTGGGTTGTGTCATATAAACTTCCTCTTCTAACACACCATGAAGGAAGGTGTTAGAGACATCAAGTTGACGAATATCCCAGTTGAAAGAAACAGTGATGGCAAGAACCATTCGAACAGTAGAAGGCTTGATGACTGGGCTAAATGTGTTAAGAAAATCAACACCACTTCTTTGTAGATAACCCATACCAACTAATTTGGCATTGTGATGTTCAACACTACAGTCAGGTCGCCGTTTGAGTTTAAAAACTCATTTACATGGAACCACATTCTTACCAGGAGGACAAGAACATAGTGACCAGGTGTCATTCTATAACAAGGACTGGAATTCATTATCCATTGTTGCACGCCACTCAGGGATTAATGCTGCTTGAGCGTAGGAATAGGGCTCAACACAAACTAGACCTACATGCAAAGCTTGAAAGGGGTGACGAGTGGAATATAAATGAAATCAGGGAACCTACAGGGCTTATGATGACCAGTCTGTGATCTGGTGATTATTTTAGTGGAAGGCTCATGATTAGACAAGGCACCATTTTGGAGGTTAAGGATTGCACTATGATGGTGGTCAGAAGAAGGACTAAGAACTGGTGCAGTAGGTAAGGGAAAGGATTCAGAGGTCTTGGGTTGGCCAGAATAAAGAGATAGGAAAGAGGAATAGAGATGGTATTCATTTGAAATAACGGCTGGAACAGTATGAATTTCAGGTAAGGTAAGGTCAGCAAGAACCTGGGTGTTAGGTGAGACACAAGTAGGAGTAGAGTTTGTTAAGGAAGTTGCTGGGTGAGGAGAAAAACCAGAAGATGAGGGGAAAATATGTGAGGGAGGAGTGAAGAACATACCTGGAGACTTACTTGAGAAGGAGACGCAACTGGCACGATCTGTGATAATGGAGTGTGCAGGAAATTGATCTTCGTCAAAAATCACATTTCGAGAGATGTAGACACACCTGGAGGAAGGATTTAAACACCGAAATCCTTTGTGATTAGAGCTATAACCAATGAAAATACAAGGCATGCTACGATATGATAATTTATCATTTGTGTAAGGATAAAGACATGGAAAACATTGACATCCAAATGCTCGAAAATATATGAAGTCTGGAGGAAGATGAAAAAGACGTTCATAGGTTGAAACATAATCAAGAACTTTGGTAGGTAGTCGATTAATGATAAAGATAGTGGTGAGAAAAGCATCAACCTAAAATTTCTTAGATAAGCCTGATTAAGCTAGAAGAGAAAGCCCCATATCCATAATCTGACGATGTTTCCTCTCATTGAGGCCATTTTGTTGAGAAGTGTGAGGACATGATAGTCGATGAAAAATTCCATTATCCCTTAAAAAATGTTTAAAGATGGTAGAACAATATTCACCACCATTATGACTTTGAAATTATCGAATGGTGAATTTAAATTGTTTCTCCACTAAAAGCTTGAATTTAACAAATGTAGAATAAACATCAAACTTATTTGAAATAGGAAACATCCAACAAAAACAAGAAAAGTCATTAATAAAAATAATATAATAACGACAACCTTTCAAGAAAGGTGTGGAAGTGGACCAAACATCAGAGTGAATTATTTCTAGAGTAGTGGTGGATTCTCTTGATGAATCAGAGAAGGGCAATTGTTTAGATTTGCCTAGTTGGCAATGTACACAAATTTATGTTTTATTTATGGAATCACTAATTGGAAGAGAAAAATTGGAAATGACATGACGAAGAGTTTCTGGGGAAGGATGGCCCACGAAACAGTGTTAGGTGGAAGTAGGAGCCTTGATGCTAACAGTCATTGTGAGAGCATGATATAGTGAAGAAGATAGTTGACGAAGGTTGATCGGATACAATCCATTATCACTTGGTCCTATTAGGGCATGTTCCCCGTCAGGATGTCCTTAACGAAAAAATCAGAACCAGTGAGTTAAAAAAGGACATTATTATCCTGACATAATTTATTGATAGAGAGGAGATGAACAAATGCTTAAGGATAATAAGTAACATTATTTAAGGCAAGAGTAGTAGAAAAGAGGGTTTTGATAGAAGCATTGCTAGTATAAGATATGAGCAAACCTGTACCATTACCTATGCCCACGAAAACATCACCTTCCTAAGGGTGAGAAGTTGCAAGATTAACAATATCTGAGGTAGCATGAAGATTAGCACCACTGTCCGCATACCATTTATATTGATTTAAATAAGTCGTAATAGCTTCTGCAATCATGGCAGCTAAGTCAATGGGAGAATGATGTCCTTGAAAAGAGTAATTCATGCAGTTAAAACAATCCAAGGCTTGATGTCCCTCTCGTTTGTAGATTTGGCATGGAGATCGGGAACGAGAGTCAGAAAGAGCAGATGAAGATGGGCGTGAGAGGTGAGGTAGTGGCTGCTAAGACTGAGAGGAAGCACTATCTGAGCCTTTCGATGCCCTTGAGAAGCGAGATTTATTATTGATGTGGCGAGAACCTATTTTGGAGCCAGGTTTATATGAGTAAATAGAATAGGAACCTGCCTCACAGTGAAGAGACTGACTATGAAATTGTTGTATAAGGTCATAGTTCAGTAATTCTGCATGAAAATCTGAAAATGACATGGATTTCTCTTTGGAGAGGAGCATATACGTAGTGACAAAGGAATGAAATGAAGAGTTGAGACCATTGAGAATAGATAAGATTAAATCAGAATCATCAATAGGTTTCCCAACAACAGAGAGTTCATCAGCAAGAGATTTAACTTCATCCAGAAATTTCTAACAAGACAAGGAGCCTTGTTGCAAAGACTGCAACTTTCACTTGATAAGAGAAATGCGAGAAGTTAATGGCACAGTAAAACGTGCACCAAGGGCTTGCCAAGCAAGACGAGAAGTCTTAAGGCCATAAATGGTGGAGACCACCGTAGGAGATAATGAGGAGATAATCCTGCCAAGTATTATTTGGTCCTTATACTGCCAAACCATATAAGCAAAATTAGTAATACCTTGGACAATTGAGGAGGACAAAAACCAGAACCATCAACAATTTCCATGAGTCCATAACTCTGAAACAGATGAAGCAATTGAGCACTCCAGGCAAGAAAGTTAGTTCCATCGAGTTGATGGAAATAATTTGAGCTGGAAGATGAAATGTAGCGGAAGATAATGAAGAGTCTGAAGTAGTAGCCATAGAATTGTTAGAAGCATTAGCTAGGAAAAGCTCTGATACCATGAAAGAATTATTATACAACTGAAATTCCTTGAGTAAAACTTTATTTTCTCTCACACACACACGTACACACGTTAAGTGTGTTGCAAAGGAAACTCTTTATAAGAGTTTTAGTTATAGAAGAGTTCGTTTGCAGAGAGAGATAGCCTAAGGAGAAACAAAGACATGAACAAACAGAGAACTAGTAGCGGAACACAGTACTTAGCAATAGATCTCAGTGTTTATCGTCAATTTTAGTATTGTGAACTTTATCTTTATCACTTTTTTGCTCATGTTTTTTTTACTTGTAATTTGACACATTGATTGATGTTCCTAAATTGCTAGGATTCTTATTTATGGCCTTTTCTTTTCTTTTGAGAATAAAAATTAGCTATAGAGAACGGGAGGGAAATAAATTTAACTCAACGTTTCAATTATTTAAAAACAATATATTAACGAATTACAAATTAGATTATAAAATTTACTTCATTTTCATCATTCATTATATTACGATTATGTTGTTAGACTTTAAATTTAATATTCTTGTAATTTAAGCTAATATTCTTGTGCTCTCTATCCTCCCGTTTTAGGTTCCATTATTATAGAGGAAATATTTAAGTGAGTTTTATAGTTCATAAACCTAATTAATGCATTCTATAGATGTATTCTTATTGAAATCTTGTTTCACTGATATCATTTGCACATACTGATAGACAATTTAGCTTTAATAATAATAGGTATAATCCGCAATACTTTCTTTTTTATCTTGGTTTTGATCCACAATTTATAATTCTACAAATAAGAGAAAAAATAACGAGGTTTAATATAAATTAAAATATTTAAAATTTAAAAATATCATAACTATAAAGATATATTAAAAATTTTATTCATACACATTTTAATTTCACTTGATAAAGGGATGTAGTACATTCCTTTATATAGAAAATCTAAAAAACTCTATTATGAACTAATAAAAAAAATAAACTAGAAAACATTATTCCCTTCAAATTGAAAACTAGAATAATAACATTGAATTGAAAAAGAAAAAAATAAAAAATAAAATTCTAAACTTGAAAAATAATAATTAAAAAATATTTACTTTTCAAAAAACCCTTGTAATAGTCTTTATAAATTGGAAAGAACTCATACTTGAATTCAAGTTGTTCATAGAGCAAAACTTTATTAATAAAAAACTGTAATCTACTATGAAAACATCTAACATAACATTCTTCGAGCAAAACTGCTTTATTGAAAAACTCAATGATCTTTTTATATACGGGCTATCTTGTCGTGAGCTCTTAAGATCTTTATGTAACTTGCTTCATCATAAGTTTAAAACATCTTCCTTTTCAATGAAAACATAAAACAATTAACCATTAGAAATTGTATTGTTGGGTTTTGATATCACCTAACACAACTCTAATACCAATTGAAATATCGAGAAGCGAGGGATAACAAGGTTTATTACAAGTTAAAACCTTCAAAAATTAAGAACCACATAACTATCGAGAGATATTCAAAATATTTAATTTTTATGCATCAAAGTTTCACACTTCAAAAGACTTAGTATAACCTTCTATATAGAAAAAAAAAACTAGAAAACATTATTAATATTTAATATAAAAATAAAAATAAAAAAAATCTTCTTCTTAAATAGTAAAACTAGGAAAACCTAATAATATTAAATAAAAAAACAAAAAATCTAAACTAAAGAGGAAGAAATAAAAATACTAAAAAATATTTTTTTTTCCCTAAAAAAACCCCTCCATCAAATTAATACTCTATACTTATCTTTTGTTTAATATATTAATTATGAAAATACATTTTATTGATTTTACTAAACAATTTGCGAACAAAATTGATCTTATAAAATAATACTACAAAAAAATACTGTGTTTAATGTTGAACCCTCGAGAATTACGAGAGAAAAATGTGAAAGCTCGTTCCCATATAATTATTTAAATGCATCGTGATGAGTTTTCGATAAGAAAATTGAATCCAACAACTTTATTTAATTGATTGTCCTGGTATTGTTAAAATAATATTTTATTTTTATTTTTATTTTTTAAAATTTATTTTTAACATCAAAACTATACAAACTCATAATTTTACAATAAAAAAATTCAAATATTTTTAAAATATTTTTTAAAATACAAAAACAAACATACTTTTAACAAATTAACTACAAAATATAACCAACCATGAAAAAATAATAATAATAAAAAATGAACAACCCACCATAGGTTGTAATTAATTTACACAACTAATTAAACAATGAGGTGAGTTACACCATGAATTCTTTTACACGTCTGATCAATCAATTAATCTCATGTAATCAATATTTACGGGGTATTTCAAAGGGTCCAAATATATATATAAAGAAAATTATTATTTTAGAAAATACCATTTGAAATGTAATTCTAAATAGTTTCGTGTTTTTTATTTTAAAATATATTAAAATAATAATATTTTTTTATTTTTAAAAATTTATTTTTTATATCAAGCTTATCAAAACATTTATATTATATATAATGAGATGTGATATATGAGGATAAAATTGTTTTTATAATTTTTATACCCTTTATAATTAATATCTTAGTTTTCCAATGGAAAGAATGTAAGTTCGATCTGTATAAATATATTAGTTGTTAAAATCTTTTAAATAAAGGAACAAAATCGACAATTATTTGCCCCTACAATGCAAAATTTGACCACGGCGTCCACGGGACAACGAGTGTGTTTGGTATTGCAGTAGCTGTTGTGATTGTGGTTTAAAAAAATTGGTTTATAAAAAGTACTTTTAGTTGTGGTTGGTTTGAAAAAATAAGTGTTTGGTTAAAACTGTGGTTGAAATTGAGGTTGAAGAAAAAGTAGTTTAATGTGTTTGGTTAAGAATGTTTTTGAAATTGAGGTTATAAAATAATTTTAAAAAATATAAATTAATATTGATGGTTTTTAATTTAAATATTGTGGATTTAACTATTGCGGTAATATTATGAAATAAATCATACTTTATATAAAAAAAATTTATTGTTCTATTAAACTATCTACAATTCCATTACATACAAAATTTATCTGACAATAACTACAGTTTCCATAATTTTTTAGCGTGTAATAAAATTAGATAAAATATTATCATGTATAAAATTCACGCTAAACTAGTTTTTTTTAAAAAAATTAACAAAAAAAAACTTAACACACTAAAAAAACTGCAGTGCAAGTGAACAGTGCAAGAGAATTGCACTGTTCATGTTAATTGCACTGTTTATTGAATAGTGCAATTACGTGAACAGTACCAAAAAAGCAAGTAATTCTTGCTTTGCAAATACTGTGTTTCCAACACAAAAAAATAAAACCCAATAAACAATATACCACAATTATTTATAACCAAACAGCTGCAACTGCGTTTTAAAAAAAAAACAGCTGCAGCCGCAGAGCCAAACAGGCTTGTGTTAATTAGCAATTTCACAATCTTATAGACTAGAAAGGAACCAGTGATATGCATATCTAATTAACTCAATCTGATGCAAGAAGTTCACAGGTGAGCCTATTTGTTTCTGCGTTTCAAAAGCGCTTTTAACAAAATTTAAAAATTTTTTATTTTTTTATTAACTTCAAATTAATATGTTTTTAGTGTTTTCAAATCATTTTGATGTGCTGATGTCAAAAATAATTTTTAAAAAATAAAAAAATATCATTAGCATGTATTTTGGCACGAAAAGCTATTTGAAAAGCAACCGCAACCACAACCACACTGCCAAACACACTCGACAGGGAACTACAAAAATATATAAAAAATAAATTAAAACAAGAAATTAAAAAAAAAACACTCTCAAATCACAAAAATAAACACGCTGTATGAATTCTAATTTAAAAACCTGGCCTTTATAGCAACACCACCTGTTTTTTTAATCACCAAGAAACAACCTCCCCGTACCTCCCGAAAAACGGGTAAGTGAAGACAGCTCGTGTTACTTTCGTACTCCATATTCTGTACCTCTCTGTTCTTCCCTTTTTACAGTCACGTGTAATAAAAAGCCATTTACAAAAACGTTTTCCTAACATTGAGCTTTTTTCGCCATGCCTATCAAATGTTTGATAAAATGCCTCACAAAAATCACAATTCGTAAAGTTGTATAAATGATGTACGTGAATGCCTTAGATAGAGGGCATGAGTAAACTTGGTTTGATAGATAGACTTTATGGGTTTAGGGGCCATTTCAAGAAAACTTATTTTTAACCAGGACAGTCCACTTTCAGAATGATTCAATGTGTTTGACATTGCTTGATTAGATTTATCTCTAGTTCTGGCATTTATTTATTTTTTTCATGTCTTTCAATTGCGTTAATCCAGTGTTGCAACTTGCTGTCATGAAAATGTTGAAGCTTGCCCCTTCAATTTTGTACTTGTTGTAAACTTGTTCAATTAACGCTAGAATCATTAGGGAGATTGACAAAATTGCCGAACTGAAGAGTTTTCTCAAGGTTCTCCCCCCAGTTGGATTTTGTTGCGTCTATGGCTCATCTCTCCATCCAAATAATAACGACAAGGTTTTCGGTTTTCATTTTTCCAATTCTATTGATTTGTTTCTTTATGCTTCATCTTTCTTTAAATTTTTTAAATCTATGGTCTTGTTTCTTAGTGACTATTTGTTTGGTAGTCATCCATGGTAGATTATATTATTGGCGTATCAGATCCCAAGCAACGACATTCTTAGGTAGATTAATTATAACTAAAATTAATTAGTGTTTCACCGTAGTGCAAAATATTATTTACCTTGAATGAATTTACTATGAATTGTACTATAATACAGATACTATAGACTATGAGTGTTTTTACTGTGGATTACACTGTTGGTGAAGGCATGTGGGGAGGCTGCAGCTTGCAGGACCCAAGCGCCAAGCTGGAGGGGCCAGCCTGCAGGACCCTGGCTTTGGATTCAAGGGGAGGGGTCAGGCATTAGGACCCATGATCAATGAATCTAGCGTAAGAACCCAATTCTATTAGGTCCTTCATCAAGACTTAATGTTTTAATATTATTATTTTTATAATAATTCAAAGTTTCAATATAAAAAAATGTTTTTATTTATGTTCTAAATATTCTTGGTATTAAAAATGTTATTATTTGGGTTATGAATGTTATTATTTTTACTAGAATCAAAAGTGTTAATAGTAAAAATATTACTTTTTTGTGTTATAGATATTATTATTTTTATAATAATTTCCTAGTGCATACGTGGCGTTTAAGCTCCTGCCTCAATGCTAGGCACAGCCTGTGCATACATGGCGCTTGGGCTACTGCCTCAGTGCTGAGCAAGGCCTACGCACAAGTGGCGCTTAGGCTACTGCTTGTGGGTTGGGCACTCCCCGACACACACGTGGCGCTTGAGCTGCATTGGGTTGTGCAATTTGGTCTCCGAACTTGGGCAGCGCCACCCCAGGCCGGCAGCACACCGCCACCTGGCGCTTGGTCTACTTCCTCTTGGGTACATCCTAAGCGCCACGTGGTGCATGGGCTGCCTATACTTTTAGTATAATTACAAGTATTAGTATTAAAAATATTATTAGTAGTTTTCTTAATATTCTTTTTTTGGTATAATTAATTTTTAGAGTATTAATAGTAAAAATATTATTGTTTGTTTTATTGATATTATTTTTTTAGTATAATTAATATTAAAAGAATTATTATATTTTTTTCTTAATATATTATTTTAGTATAATGAATAGTATTAATCTAAAAAATATTATTATTTTTGGAGTCATAAATAATATTATTTTTATAATAATTAATAATATTAATACTAAAAATATTATGATTTGTATTATAAATATTATTATTTTCAGTAAAATTTATAAGAGTATATTTTATTGTAATTAATATTATTAATAAAATAATTGATGAATTTGAAAGAAAATGTTATATCATTTACTATTTTTATCAAATATATTGTAATAATAATTTTATCAAATTACATTTAATTTTACATTTACTGTCATTTACAAATTACATACAAATTATTAGTTGCAGGACCCAAAAATAGCCTTAGGTTCTGGCCGCAGCAGGACCCCAATATGCTTGGGACCTAGCTTGGCAGGACCCAAATAAGTTTGGGTTCTGCTTCCAATTTTTTTTTAAGTTAAAGATGAGCCCACAGTGTAACGCAGGCCACCTAACTAGTTTATATTATTTAGAAACATATAGAGTGATGTCTCTCCTTTTAAAGTTCTGATATTTTTGTATATCTCATTCTATTTTTGGTTATCACACTTCAAAGAATAGAGAATTGAATGAAGATCACTATGCCTACGACCTCTCTTTTACCAACAAAATCAATATATTATTTGTCATTCATTACCATAAAGATCAATTTCATTCTCCATTTATATTTCAAATTCTCAATTTAATCACATTGACAATCCCAAATTCTTTCTATGCATAATTGTTTCTTTCTTTTTTTTAAAAAAAAAAACTCAAATCAACACAATTCTACACAATTATAGCAAAAGTTTCCCATCTCTTAATTTTTTTCCTTAGTTGAAAGCAATAATTGATGAGGGAGGAATTTTCCTTCTTTTTTCTTCTCTTCCATTCTTTAAATTAAATCATTACCAACCCTTATTTCATGACAACAAACCTTATTCAATCATAATAGCAACATTTCAACAATCAAGCTTCACAAATCAATTGTCACATAACACTAGCATTTTCAATTCTTCAACAAAATCACAAAATAATTCAAATTAATCTCTTTGGGTGAGTCTCTTACCTTAATTGGATAATGATTCAAGTGATGAATGCAAGAAAATCAAAGTTCCTTCCATTTTTCTTTTCTTTCTCCTCAACCCCCCTAAAAAAAACCTTAACACATAATTTTTTTCTCAAAGAACCCACCAAAACACCCAATCTCCTCTTTTGATTACTTATTTATCCTTTACTAACTCTACTTTAACCTTTTTTTTTATTGATATATGAAGAAACAAGAAAAAGAATAAAACGATTCTCACCCTCTCTTAGAAGCAAAAACTGCCTACCACAAGAGAAAAAAAAAAGGGAATTTATAGTCTAAATTTCTATTATTTGCATATTAACCTTATTTATCTCATATATCCCATTTTGTCCCCACTACTTTTCCTTCTTAATTAATTATATCATATCACTTTTTTTCTTTATCCAATTTCACCCCTCTCATATTAATTAAATTTCTTTTATTTAATTTAACCCATTTTATTTTTGAATTAATTAATTAAGTTTTTATTTCACTCAAGAAAAGTTTTAATTGGGTTTTATAAAGGTGGTGTAGTTAAGGTTGTTTTAAAACAAGTGGATGACCAATTTCTCATAATGGTCAACTTTTGTCATCTTATTACAATAGGCTTTTAAATGAGTCAATGAACATTGAGTTTCTATATACTTGATAAACTTAGGCATTTAGAATTTCTTCAATACTACGACAATGGGGTTTAGGAACATTTATACTGATTTTACTGGATCGTATAGTTAAACTCTTATATCACCCTCATCCTTTTTGTTAAAGCTGTCTATTTTTCATTAGCCTATTCTTCCACTGGCTTCTCTTTTAGAACTTCTTCTCCAATCAAGTCTACCAAAATGTCTTATCAAACAAGTAAGTTAGATATATAGATAGTGGCCTATGAAATGGGATTCTAGAGATGTACCACTAGGGCTCAAACTTTGTTGATGAAAATGAGTCATAGCTTTTAGATGAGTTGCTACTACTGGTTAATTATTTGAGGCTTCTACATATTTTTCCCTTAACGCATGCTCAAGTAGGCTAATAAGCCTTACTATGTCCCCTGCAAGGCTTTCCATTAGCCTTCTAACAAGCTTGTTCTTTGTTTTTCATTAGTTTCTTTTTGGATTTGGTATTATAAGTTCGCTTCAAATGGGAACCTATATTTCAATCTTTTCAAGCACATGACGTTTAAGATTTAAAAAATGTTTATGTATGAATGATTTTATGTATTCTTTTGAGGATGTATATTGGATATGGATTAGCCCTTCCGAGTTGATACATGGCTTCTATATTTTATTATTTGGCAAGAATTTTTAGTCTGGCCAATCATTGTAAAAGAGTTTTTTCTTGAATTCTTATCATGGTTGAGTTCCAAACACATTATATGACAGAAGATGGGTTGTAATCCTTTCATTATATAAATTCATCCATGTCATTCATAGCATTTTCCCACCTTGGTAATGTGTGGTAATTCACCAGTATTGAATCTTGGATGGTTTCCCTCAGTCAACTTGACTTGCTCATATTCTTGCCTAAATTCTTGAAAAGATATGTATTTTATAGAAGTCATAGTTTCAACTCAAAATCTTGCAATACATGATTTTTATGGTCAAGTTTGCCTTCAATGCAATATGAATATTTAGGAACATTTACCTATAGGCAAGTTTTATGCATTAAATGAATCATGAGTAGGTTTTCTACCTCGTCTCAAAAGGTTTCAGATTTGCCCAGTAACGGTCCTTGTAAGGACAATATAGGAGCATTTCAAGAAACAATTAAGCCATGTATACCCACTATTACCAAGCAAGCATTCAAATCTGAGTTGAGTGTTTGACAAACTTGAACACTTACCAATAGTCATAAGACAAATCATTAATCCCCCACCTAACGTAAAAGTTTGTGTGTTCTCTAAAAACTTAAAGCATATGATGCATGAAGGTATTAATCTATATCCAATATACAATGCATGAGTAATATGTATAAAATTGATATTGACAATAAATGCATAGACTAAACAAAATAAAATACAACAATCAGACATACAACAAAGCTTAATCCACAGGTAAGTCCCTAATGGAGTTGTTATTATGTTGTATGTATATGATGTCACAGTAATCAACCTTAGATTAGATTTGGGTGCAGGAAGAACAAAGAATTCCTTTTCTTTTATGGTGTAATGGTTTGGAGTTGCCACCTAGAGTTTAGGTCATTAAGAACCCTAACTGGTCTATAGAGTCTACATAAAGGGACTGATCATGTATTGGGAAGACAATATAACCCCTCATACATCCTAACCTAGGTAAGATGTATTGTTCAGTTGTTTGATTATTACTAAGGCTCTGTTGAGTTTTTCAAACCATTGATATGTCTATTGGTTAAAGCAGATCCACCTTTTTAAGGTGGATCATGGCTTTATGGGTTAAATTTAGCCATCTAAAACTGAAATATATTTTATATTTTTATTTTCCTTATTACTAGGAATACATCTTACGTATAAGTTAATAAATTCTAATATTAAAAAAATTAGTTTTTTTAGTGTTTTTAAAATTTATGTCAAATTCTAATGGATATTTACAAACTAGTTGTAAAATCCATTAATTACTTTTTCTTAAAAAGTAAAAATAAAAATGTTTTATTTTACAAAAATATGCATTAAAAATGTCTTAGAATATGAAAAATGTCTTAGAATGTGACCATATGCAACTTAAATCATAAATATTTTTTTTTAAAAGGTTTTTATTGTTTTTCTATTATTAAAACTTTGATATCGAAAAAAATGGTCTTACGTGTAAGTTCACAATCACAAATATTAAGTATAAAAGGTAAAAATGGTATAAAAGACTCAAAATTAATTGCAAAATGGTTCTCTAAAAATCTTTAAAATAATTAAAATTAAATAATGTGTTTAGGCGTGTTTGGCAAACATGTTCTTAACTAAAAAATACATGTTTAAATATTGCTTTAAGGGCGTATTTGTCAAATGTGCCTTAAAGGCCCAAAAATATGATCTTAGACCTTAAAGGCTTAGCCTAATCACGTAGACTAGGCTTCCCAACCTGGCCTCAAACCTAGAAACATAACTCATGATCATAATAGAGTTTGTGAAGATCACATGGTAGTTTTTTGTTGAACATGAAGAACATCATAAGAACCCAAAAACCAAATCAAATCAAAGCTAGAGACCAAATTGTTTCAAATCAGCACATAGAGCTAGATCATGTAAAATTAAAGCTCAAAGACTCATTCAAAGGGAACAATATGCTAGATAATCCAAGAATCAAACCTAACAACCTCAAGCATAAACCCAGGACTAACCTAACCATCAAAACTGACTTTGCTATTATTTTTAACCTTACATTAACAGTCTACAACATCTTAAGATCACAAGTTATGCATCTACTACCTTATAGAACATACATTCATCAAAACAAGAATATTACTTTAAAAGATGATTAACACATCAAAACACATTTGTTGTTCATCAAACCAACAATTAATTATGATGTATAAACATTAAGCATTCAAGTAATGATTTAAAAGGAATTAAGGAGGGGTGTGCCTATTGAGTTACACAATCTCATCAATGGTAAATAATATACCTTTTAGTCAAAACGCAACCTTCTATTCTAGATGTTCTTACTCTTTTTCTTTTTGTTTCTTGCTTTTTTCAACATTTATTCCTCTACTCTTTTTCTCTCGCACTTTTGCTTCTTTCTTTTTTTTTTAACATTTTCCTTTTATTTTCCTCCTCTCTTTGTGGAAAGGAACTCCTTTTATAGACTGAAGCAGAACCACGATGTTAAAAAACCACCCAAAAATTCTATCGTAGTTTTTTAAAGATAGGTTGTTACGAAAGATTCACTCTCCCCCCCCTCTCTCTCGTAACCTTTTCGGAAAGCTATGGTGTCTAGTTTTCTTTTATCTTTTATGCAATGAACCTTACCAAGAGAAAATAGCCTTAAAGTTGGCTCTTTTAAGGTTGACCCTTTTTTGTAGTCAAGGTTGACTTAGCAGGATACTTTGATGAATTAATCATGAAGATTAGGCTATAAATGTTTCATCAAAGGACCTGAAATATATAGATGAGTTGCATGTCTATCACTAGGAACAAACTACACTCAATTTAGAGATCTAGAACACCACGCTCATTGATTAGAAAATTGGCCCTCGATCAACTTTAATCTATCAATGCAGGGGAGGCTGACTGGGGATAAAAAGTTGTTGAGTTCTTTGAGACAAATAGGGTATAAATTATGAGGATAACTGATCCTTGTAGAAAAAGTGTTTCTTATATGTATGGTGCCGATTAAAGCTCAAGAGGTTGTCAAAGACACCATATTAAGTTAAACCATCCCTTCTTTTCATTAAAACCCAAATGATATGTCTCCTGTTTCAAATCCGTAAAAAATAAGGTTTTCATTAGGTTTTTGTAAATTCTCGTTCTAGTCCCTGGACTTTAAATCTTGGTACATACACCTTTAATTAACCTACAAATATTTCAATTCATGCAATCGAACCCCTGGTAATGCCAATTGGAATCCTCTTATATGCTTGCCTTTTATAAATAGATCATTGATTTTCATATTATGCAATTTGATCTCTAGTTGACCATTAAACTTTCAATTTGTTTCAATGTGATTGCTGATTCAATCAATTTCAGCCCCTCAATGTCACATTTTTCACATATTGGTTCTTGGTTTTGAATTTATTCAATTAAGCCTTTAATTGACCTTCAAACTTTCTTTTCTTCGTAATTAAACCCCTGTATTGAGCAATTAACTTATTAAAATCCAAAATTGGTCCCTAAAACTTCCAATTCTTGCAATTTGGCCTAAATTAGGCTTCCAAACTTATTTTTCCTTCAATTAAGTCATTAATTATGTTAATTAAACTCATTAAAAGTTTAATGAAGTCCTTGAACTTAATTAATTTTTTCAACTTTGGCCAAATTAAGTTTCAAACTTAATTTTGCTTTCAATTAAGCCCTTGATTAAATCAATTATACCTATAAAAAGTTCAATGAATCCCTAAACTTAATAATTTTCCAAGTCAACCCTAATCTATTTTTCAATTTGGTCAAAAATTCTCATTGTTTTCTTCAATTAGGCCCCTCATTGTTGCATTTGAGTTCTCAACCTTTGCTATTTGTTCCAATTTATGCAATTAAATCCCACTTTAGCTTATTTATTCCTCTTTCGAATTATTTGTCCATTTGTGACCCTAAAATATTTATTTTTAATTTTTAATTTTTTTTGGATTTTTTAATATTTCAAAAAGGGATAATATTTTTTTTATCAAAAAGAACTTTACAGGACCTGATTAGTACTTTAAAGTGCATTCTCATTAAGGCTTTATATCATTATATTGCATCTAAAGTATCATTAAATTTCATAACTTAAGCATGTTTTATAGTATCAAGTCTTACAATTTAAGATAGCATTAGTTTATGGTAAATGTTTATTTTAAATGCAGGTTTATCCCATAACTCAAAGGATTGATTGATGTGATTAACTATTGAAAGTGAAGAGACAAAGAGAAGACTAAGCTTAGAGAATAGATGGTGGTTCAATTCAAACTGGAACAACATTCGGTTATTGGATCATTACTGGAGTTCTAGACCTTGGATTTAGGTCTGGTTTATCTTGATGGAAAGCTAAGACATAGGCCTAAAACTTTCATGAGAGTTCAAGATTCAAATCTTTCATTTTCAAGTTCAAATCTTAGCATCAAAAGAGACGTCTAAATCTGTCCTACAGCCTAGACACTATTCAGTGTTCAGCCCATATCTCGAGTTCTAGAAGTCCAAACGAGCTCTGGTTTTTTTTTGTTGAAAAGCTGAGACAATTGCCCATAATTTTTATAAGACTATGTGCTCAAATTTGAATATTATAAATGATGTTGTGGTCAGCCAACAATGTCAATAACCAGCTACCAAGTCAATGGTTGGCCATCAACTAAATAGTTAGTCATCTAATCAATAGTTCTGAATTTTAGCCTATAAAAGGAAATATTTGCCATCTATTTAGGCATCTTGATTTTCAGATCAAGATCATATTCTTGCTTTCTTTCCTTGTATTTTTGTAATGTTTAAGTTTTGCTTTCACTAATCTCTTGTTTATGATTTTCATCATAACTATGTTCTTATCTAGTTTATTTATGTTTATCTTCTTCATAATGTTTAGCTAAGTTTATTATGTTAAAGTGAAAAGGTTTCACTAATGATGTTAAAATAGGTATATTATAAACTCAACATGGACTTAAATGTTTATATCCAAGAAAGTTTGCTATTAACATGTCTTATCTTTTTATCTTACTAATTATTAATACCTTACTTGTTAAATGATTAATCTAGATTTGTGTTGTCTAACACTTGGTACAATAAATGCTTGATCCTTAATAGTCTTCGGCCAACATCTTTGTTATGAGAGGAACTTGATTTATTGTTAACATAAGTTAGCATCATGAATACCTGACAATATTTAAAAGTATTGGTGTTACTTAAATAAAATAATTAATATTATCATATTAATACTTTATAATGAGTCATTAATGATAAATCATCCAATTGAACCTCTTTTGTATGTGGTAAACTTGATTTTTACTATCTATACGAGTCCAACTCCCATTTTTGAAATATTCTAATCAACGAGTTTTCTATTTTTAGGGATGAACATCAATTTTTCACAAATAACTTAATCAAAGAGTCCCTTATTTATAGGGATGGATGTTTGAATTTTGTGAATGACCTAATTAACCAATCTCTAATTTTTAAGGACAAACATCAAATTTTTTTGAATAGCCTGATCTACTTGTCTCCTATTTTTAAGGACAAACATCAATTTTTTAAAAATAATTATAAATAAATTAAAAGAAATCATGAATAAACTCAAAAAATAATTTAGATAGTTAATGGCATGTAATTTAGAAGAAAACATATAGCAATTGTAACCTTTTATTTGAAAGGATGCAAGAATGGTGATGTTTATCTTCTCTTAAGCATAATCAACTCTTTATTTGAATATCTGAAACCAATGCTCATTTTAGGATTCCTATTTTTCTTTAACTACTAGGTGGCGACTCTATTTCTTCTAGTTTTTCATTAAACTTGAAGGTCCTAACCGTCTTGTTGAGAGTGACAACTATTAAAGGAAAGGACTTTGTACCCAAGTTATCAATTCCCTTATAGTTGGCGTTCTATTTTTCTTATTGGAATAATAAATTTTGATAGAGTATTTCAAAGTTCCATTATGGGACTAATATTTAGTCTTTTTTCTTACTATAATTTGTTAAACTTAGAATAATATTGAAATGGATAACTAGTTGAAACTAGATAGAAAAAATAATGGCGACAATCATCTTTAGGACCATCATCTCCATGGTTACATAATCAGCCACAAGGTTGGTTATCCTAAAGATTATATGGTTATAACACAAAAATACTAACATTTGAAAAGGCCATATAAAGTAGCAGTTCGATATGTAATTCTCTTTTCCTTTTATAAACATGACAATAAATCACTTGTAATTTGGGGCGTGTATTGTTGAAATTAAACTGCGTTATAGTTGTATGATCTCTATTAGTAGAAAGGAAAAACTTTCAGATGGAGGAGGTCTGAAGAGAGATTAGTGAGAGAAACAAGTTGACAAAGCCATAATTACGCCATCCACCATTGGATTCATTTAGGTTTTTAGTATGTTTTACACCAGATTATACCCTACAAATTAACTGTTTGAATTTTATTGATTTGTTGTTTGAGAGATCTCGCCACCGTATTATTTCTGGAAAATTTAGTTCCAAACAGCCATAGCCTCTAGCTTAGTTCTCCTCAATTCACCTTGGATCCACTTCAAATTTTTAAGGGGTTCACCTAGGTGTTCTTTTTGCTCTGAACAATCGAAATCGTATTTGAAAAACCCTAAAAATTTATGTTCTCATCAGACTATTTTAGTATGAGACATGGCTACTAGTTACCTAGGAACTAGCCGATCAATTTAGCAAACCTAGGAACCGATCAACTAGTTAACAACACAAACTTCTACCACCACCACAAACACCAAAAAAACATCCAACATCACCAACCCATATAACACTAAGACCTTAAACATCCCTCAACCTCCTTAACTCTAAATCAAAACAACCTTTAAGAAAAAAAAACCCCTACCGCCACCCACATTAACACTATGACACTAAAGAACACCAATATCACCAACTTTACCCCTAGCACCTCATGAGTTGATAGAGTAAAAGTGTCAAACTCAACAACCAGAGCTAAGATAGCCTCTTTCCATGACAAGAGATTGGCACTATTTTGAAAATCCCAGATAATGTTATTAATAAGAGTATATCAAAATGGAACCGATGTTTAGTGAGATTTTTCCTTGATTATAGGATGCCCTACCACGCGACCAACTTTATTGCCTTTTAGGTTTAGAGGAATTATGGCCTTAAGAGTGTCATAATAACACAATAGGGTTTCTTGATTTATGATTTCAAAACTAAGGTGATTTCAAAACTAAGGATGATGCTTACTTAGTTAGGAAAAAAGGTTATAGATGTTTGGGGGAAAGATCATTATCCTCTAACTATGGCACCCTCACTTTGTTCTTGACAAGAATAAAATCTCAAAAGTGTCTGCATGGATTCGCCTTCAAGAGTTGCCTCTTTCTTTTTGGAATGAAACGGGCCTAACATGGTTGGAAGACCTCTGACTTATGATGAAAAACATTTAACAACAATCGACATGACTATACTCGTGTTTGTGTTGAACTAGATACCTTATTGCCCATGTTCATAGTTTCCAATTGAAATGCAAGTTATCTTTATATTAAAGTTATGGTTGAGTATGAATGAAAGCCACAAGCTTGTGACACTTGAAAAGTACTTAGGCACTCTAGCAATGCCTCGGTTGAGGCCCCAAATCTTTTCGTTAAGGACATGTTGAAGATCTAAAATGGGGGTGATGTTTTGCATGCATGTAGCTCCCCAATTAATATTGCTTATGAGGTTGCATCCCCTTTAAATTCAGTTGACTGGTTCAAACTTGCCAGGAACCAAACGATCAATTGGATAAGACAAAAGCCCCGGGAGCTCTTATCCAAGGAACTAGTCGACCAATTAAAATTCTCCAGAAATTAGTCAACTGGCTCAATGTTGCTGAATTTTATGCCTAAACTACAACGAATGATGATGTTGGGTTGGATTAAGACTCAGATGGGAACTATTCACAACTTGGAAAGAACCAAGTTAGTTGGGTTGGATTAAGACTCAGATGGGAACTATTCACAACTTGGAAAGAACCAAGTTAGTTTTCTTCAAACAGCTAGCAAAACTCTAAACTTTCCAAGAAGTAATGAGACTATAGATACCCTAGGTACTGTTATGACTTTGGGTGTGAACACGGGTGTTAAAAATAAGCTCCGACTAGAATAATCAAACCCACCTTCTAAAACTATTAATGAAAAGAATATGGTGAAAGGGTCTAAGGATCATTGATTTTGTTTCTTAATATCTCCCCACTATCTATTATCTATGTTAGGTTGTTGAAATATTTAGGGTCTAAATGGCCCATAAAAACATAAAATGACAAAGGATTGAATTAATAAGTATAACTAGAGTTTTGTTGGTCTTTTTTAGGCTAAGATTACTTCTAATAAGATGAGGGGATTTAAAACAACTAGTAATCCTTCATTATAGCAGTCTCTATCTAATGTCTTAGATACAGTTAATTGTCATATTCCTGTTGGTTGTGACCTGATGGTATATAATGTCTTTTTGATGCATTCTTCTTGTTAATGAGTAACTTGTGAGGCGTCTAATTTGGTTGATGGGTGCTCTTTTGGTGTCACTTTTATTTTTGACCTCAATACATTTGTGAGGCGTTAAGCCTATGGGATTATTTGTCATGTCACACTCGCAATTTAGTTTAGATCGTGGCTTATTTTGGAAGACTTTAATGCTATTATGAACGCTTTTGATAAATATGTAGGGGGCTTACCTGGCATGAAAACATGAATGACTTTGGCAATTATGTACAGACAGTGAAACTAGTTAAAGTTCCTTACTTAAGATACACTTGACATAATGGTTAGCATGGTAGGGGTATTATTCATGAGAAACTAGATTGGATATTTGGTAACTCATATGGGTTCTCTACTTGGCCAGCTATTTGTTCTGAGTTTTTACATAGAGACTCCTTAGATCATAATGATATGGTTGTCCACTTCAATTGTTCTCTTACTAAGGTAAAACAACTTTTAAGTTCTTGAATCTATAGGCTTATATGGATGATTTCCTGGGTTTAGTTGCAAATACATGGTAGATTACTATGGATGGTAACTGTATGTATAGGCTTACCAAGAGACTAGTTTTGCTAAAGCCTAAGTTCAAGTCTTTGCATTAGCAATACACTAGCCACTTCTCTAATTAAGTGGTTAAGGCAAAGACTAATTGGGTTATAGCATAAATACTTCTTTATGATTCTCCTCACTCTAAAGAGTATCAAAAAGCATAAAAAGAGAGCTTGTTAGGGAGTTCTTATAATTGAGTAAAGATATGGAGGTTTTTTATAAGTAGAGGTCTTAGATTTAGTGGCTAAACTTTGGAGATAGAAACACCAAATTCTTTCATATATCACAACTTTATAGATAGGTCAGGAACAAGATCTACTGATTGATTGATGAAACAGGGTCTCGGGTTTAGGATCAGCAAGGTCTGGGTCAATTAGTAGTTTGTTACTTCCAAGGGCTATTTTCTACACACATAGCCAATGCTTCAAAGGGTGCTTCCCGATACTTCTCTAGTAGGATTCCTCCTGACATTGTGCCTATTTTGGAGTTATACATTATAGATCATGAGATCAAGGAAGCTTTATTCTTTATCTTATATGATAAGACTCTTGGTCTAGATGGTTATACTTCCTCGTTCCTTTAGAAAAGTTATGACATTATTGGTAGGGACTTCATTGTTACTTATGAGGTACTTTTTTGATATCTCTACTCTACCTAGATATTTTAATGCTAATGCATATCTAAAGTCATTGTGAGTATATTGAAAGGGATTTTTTTGTATGTTACTAGTCCTGCTGAGACTACCTTTGTTCTAGGTAGACAAATATCTGATGCCATCTTGTTGACTCAATAACTTATGCATAACTATCACATAATTAGTCTTATGCCTAAATATGCTTTGAAAAAAAAAAGCATTAGAAAAGCTTTTAATACAGTTAGTTAGGATGTTATCTTAATAGGGCAAAAGGGTATTGGAGTGTCTGATGTCATGGTTAGATGGATTGAAATATGCATGTCTATAGCTCATTTCTCAGTGGTCATGAATGGGGAAAGTCACGACTTTTTCCCATCTTTAAGGGGCCTTCATCAAGGTGACCCTTTATCTTTTTTTTTTTTTTATCTTGGTCATAGAAGGTTTAAAAGGCATTCTTCAAGAGGATTTACAGAACCTGAGGTTTCGATACCACTAGTGGTGTTAGCAAACTGTCATTACTCACTTGTGTTTTGCAAATGACCTTATAATTTTCTATCGAGCATATATGGACTCGGCTAGGATTGTAAGGAAGGCTTTAAATGATTTTGTTGGGTAATCTGAACTTGTTACAAATCCAGATAAAAGCCATGTTTTCTTATCAATAATCGATGATGAGTTTGGGGCCGTTTTGCAGACTCTTTTGGGTTTCAGGATGAGTTCTCTACCAGTCAAGTAACTAGGAGTCCCATTGGTCTCTACTAGACTGACATATAGTGATTGATTTCCTTTGTTGGAGTGAATTCTCTCCAAAATTAAGTTATGGACTTTAGTTTCTCTTGCATATGTCTATAATTGATCAAATACGTTCTCTTTTCCATCCAAGTATACTGGTGTTCCATGTTTATTCTTCTCTGCTCTATTATCAGGAGGATTAAAAGTATACTAGTTGCCATTCTTTGGAAGGGTTGTTCTCCCATTTATGTGCTAAAATAGTTTGGGCTTCAGTTTATTATTCTCTTGATAAAGGAGGTCTAGGGATTAAGAGGGTTGGGACTTAGAATAAAGCAGCTATTCTTAAGCACATTTAGACTTCTTTTAGAGAGATCATAGGTTTAGTTAGGATGTGTTCATAATGTCTTATTTAGGTGTAATGATGTAACCATATTATTCAATAGTTTCACCCACATTTAACTAGTGTTTTGCCTATGTTTTATATATAAAATGCCTTGATATTCTTTGTTTTATGTTTTGAAGGCACTTTTGGATGAAAGATGCAAAAAGAAGTAAATTGGAGATAATTGGCAGATTTGACCTTCAGTCGATGTTTTGTGCAGAGCGTGAGCTCTAAAGGTTGAAATGAAGTGATTCAAGTGGCATTAAAAAGATAACATCCATACCTTTCTGGACATCTAAGCCAAGAAAATAAAATAAGGAAGAGCATGGAAATCGCAGCCTCCAAAGTCAAATCTTGCAATCTGCCAGTGTTGACCTTTGACCATTCCAAATTGAATAATGGAGCTATAGAAGTTCAATTGATGCAAAATCAATTTTTTTGGATTCATGACTCAAAGGTCTATAAACGCTCCTAATTTCAGCCAAAACCGATGTCATATGAGGGAGATATGATTTTTCAAAGATGACATCTGAATTCTGCTAGCAAACAGGTTTCGTGAAGAAACAAGTCCAAATTACGTTCTGAAGCATCTAAACCGATATCCAAGTTTTTATTTCAGCAATTTAGCTCCTCTAAGTCAAAGCTTGAAGATTTCATGCAAGGCTATTTCTTTTTTTTTAGGAAAATAGTTATTGAAGTACTTAAATGTAAACAGTCTACTTAATGGAGGACTATTTTGTAAAATAGAGACCTAGGGTTTCCTAAGATATAAAAAGAATGAGAGAAGAGAAGGGGGGCAG
>Ga0325404_1000814_pt1 | contig 32006 bp, 27 predicted proteins | sample PopdelMetagenome_18_FD_205664 | JGI IMG/M metagenome (GOLD analysis project Ga0325404, IMG submission 205664) | Populus deltoides microbial communities from Bellville, Georgia, United States - Xylem-Control-R1 | ecosystem: Host-associated > Plants > Phyllosphere > Stem > Wood/Secondary xylem...
CGTTGCTAGCACTAGAAGTAGACCCAACCACCGTTTCTTCCATTCTCCTCTCACTCTCGCTAACAAATACTTCTCCATGTGCATACCAACACTGGTAATTCTCCATAAACCCTTTGTGTAGAAGATGCATCATTACAACATCTTGATGCAGATACTTTTTATTTTCACACTTCCTGCATGGACACCTAATACCGCCTCCAGTAAAATTTCTAGGAATAGATGTTGCGAAATTAATAAAACCCTGAACCCCGTTACAATAATCCATCCTCCGCAATCCTTGGGGTGAATCTCGATACATCCATGAACGATCATCCATGATTTATATCAAACCTCTATAAAATTATGATGACATCATGTATTAATTAACTAAGTTAGGTAAATAAACTTGCAAAAATATTACTTTACCTCGAGATTATCCAACAAAACAATCACAACTTCTCATAACTATTAAATATTCATTATCATTTATTAACGTCCATACAAATTAAAATATATAAATTTATGGAAATTACCACTCCGCAATACCATTGATAAAACTTTAAACGGACCCATTAAGCAAGCTATTAATTATTTCAAAACAGCACATGTACTTCGGTAGGTCTTTAAAGTTTTAACAATTTACAAACAAATACAATCTTACAAAATCTAAAACAAACCATAACAAGTATAGAATTATACTTTCATATACTACAAGTTTGTTTGAGAAATAACAATAAAACATGTACATCTACTAACAAAATACATATACTAAAAAAACAATAAAATTGACATTTAATTAAATGTTAAAATTTTAAAAGATAGAATTACTAACAAAAATTGATAAAATCCATCGGTAAATCAGAACACGGATGCTATAATCACAAAACTTCAAGAAATATAACTTGTTGTGCTAATATGAGGGAGATTTTTGTTTGGGGGGGCTGGTTGTTTGCAGATGGGGAGAGTTGGGATTAGAAAGAATAAGGAGAAATAGGGGAGGAGAGGGTCAGCAGAGCGGACATATATTAACTTTTCCTAACGATTTCACCGACGGACACTCCGTCAGTGAAACCGTCGATGATTCTAACGGAACAATCAACATGTCACCATATGGATCTGCCATTTCAAATTCGTCGGTGATTCCGTTGGCAATATAAACGGCGAATCGGTCACGTCGTTGTACGAGCTGTCTTTTTGAATCCGTCGGTGATTCCGTTAGAAAAAATAACCCGCCAAAACCTCCACGTCAGCGACCCGTCTTTTTTTTTTACGACGGAAAATTTTCCGTCCGTAATTCAGTTGGTAACTACCGACGAAAATGTTTCGTCGATAGTTACCGACTGAAGTACGGACGGAATAGTGTCCGTCGGTAATTTGGACCTCAAATTACCAACAGAAATATTCCGTCTGTAAATCCGTTGCTATTTAGCGAATTTCTAGTAGTGGATTAGAGACTAGTAAATTACAAAATCTTCACCCATCATCCCAACAGGTCATATCTACAACCAGTGATCGTATCTCCCCTATTACAGGGAAGGGCTCCGTTGCTCTAACTACTGTCACAACTCTCGATACAGTATTGGTTATTCCTATTCTTGAATGTAATTTGTTATATGTAAGCCAAATCACTTTAGCACTAAATTGCACTGTTAATTTTTGCCTTTTTTATTGTGCTTTTCAGGATATTCTGACCCGAAAGACTCTTTGTTGTGGTGTTAAACGGGGCAACCTCTACTACTTGGAATTGACAATAGATGGTGAATGACAGTACAACAAGGCTTGTTTTGCGATGAAGGGGGATAAGAAACTATCTAAGGTGTGGCTCTGGCATAAGAGGCTAGGACATCTTTCCTTTAGTTATCTTAAGAAAATGAAATCCAGTTTGTTTATGGAATTGCATATTTTGGATTTTCAGTGTGATATTTATAAATTGGAAAAGAGCCATCGTAAACCTTATTTCCCCTCTTTAAATAAAAGCTTTGAACCCTTTATAATTCACTCTAATATTTGGGGACCTGCAACAATCTCGTCTTTGTCTAAAGCTCGTTATTTTATTACCTTTATTGATGAATACACTCGTATGACGTGGGTATCCTTACTTCATAAAAAAAGTGATGCTAGTACTGGTTTTCAGGAATTTTAGAAGGTGAAAACTCAATTTCATAAACAGATTCAGGTATGGCAATCCGACAATGCCAAGGAATTTCTTGAGAAATCACTTGGTGATTATCTTCGATAATAAGATATTAAACATCATACTTCTTGCAACTACACACCCCAACAAAATGACCTTGCTGAGAGGAAAAACAGGCAGATCATGGAGGTGGTACATGCATCCCTTTTTAGAATGCATATGCCTCGCTTTTATTGAGGAGAAGCTATCAAGTCTACTGTCTACATTGTCGCACCCGACATCGCGGCGGCCTTAAAAATAATCATAAATTACGGAAAAAGAACAGATTTCTGGCATCTTGTTCTTTTAAGGGAAATGTCTTTGTTTAAGGAGTCGCCACCTAGTATTATGGTCACTAGGAACCCTAACTGGTCAACAGAGATTCTATGGTACGGGACTGGTTACGTAAAAGGGAAGATATTATCACCTCTTAAACGTTCTGCCTAAGGCAGACTGCATTGCTGGTTTTGTCTTAAATTGCTAAACATTTATTCGCTTATGCTATGATGATTTGTTTATAATATTCCTGACTCTGGCGCCAGTGAATATTCGATCGCGAATAATTCCAACTCTGGTGTTGGTAAAAATTCTACTACAAATAAATCCAACTCTGGCGTTGGTAAAAATTCATAGCCACCAAAAATAAATTCATATTAATATTTTTTTATTCCTGACTCTAACGCTAGTGAATAAATAAATAAACTAAATTTATTTTTATTACATGCACGTATATTTTTTTTGCTAAATAAAAAAAATATACGAATAAAAATAATATAAAATTAAACTAGTATTTTATTCCTGACTCTGGCGTGGGTGAATAAACTAGTAAATTTATATTATTTTTATTCATGCACACACATATTTTTCTATTTTTTTCTATTTTTTTATTTTTTTGTTTTGGGGGCTGGGCTCAGCTCAGCCCACATGGGCTGGGCTGGGCCCGGCCCAGCAAGCCTGGCCTGGTCACTGGCCCAAGCCAGTGACCAGCCCGGTCACTGTGCGTGCATGCGTGAATTACTCACGCATGCTTTGCACAATGACAAGGTAATTATTTGTCAAGCGGGGAAGAATAAAAGAAGCTTACCTGGTGCAACTGGAGGCGGAGCTGGTGCTTGGGGACGACGACGATGGCGAAGCTAACAGGTCGATGCTACTCTCCTCGTCAGTTCTTCCTCTATTCTTCCTTCTCTTCCCCGGTTCGTCCCTGTATTTTTTTTCTGGAATGCCCTGTTTCTGGTGCAGTGGCTGCTGAAGATGGAGCTCTGGAGCTGCTGCTTCTGGAGACGACGGAGATGGTTGCAACGCCAGTGAGGACTCTCGTCTACTACTTTCCTTTGTCTTCCTTCTGGGTTTCCTCTGGTTTTGCAGAGACTTCGCGCGAATCGGCAGACGCTGGGCGAAGCTCCTGTCTTCAACCTTCCTTCCTGCTCCTTGCTCTTTTTTTTTTTTCTGTTGTTCTGTTTCTCCCTCTCTTCCTCCTGCTCGTCGTCTCCTCCACTGTTTTCCTTTGCGTCTGTCTGTTCGGGTGGAGGGGGGAAGTTGGTGCAACCGGAGTCGCAGCTAGCACTCGTCTGGAAGAAGATGATGATGATGAAGGTGTAGTGTCTGGCCAAAATTTCCTCTCCACTTCTGTTTCGTTCCTCCTGTGTTGTTCGTTTTTTTTTCCTGTTTTTCTCTCGGTCTTCTCCCTTTTTCTCTGTGTCTCCTCCCGATCGTCGTCTTCTCTCCTCTCTCTCCCCCCCATTCGTCTCCTCTGTTTTCTTTTAAAGAAACCAGAGGCTCCCCACGTCCCCCCCTCCTAGCATGCATTAATGGCACATCGTGGGCAAAAACGTTACCCACGTTCTCTGCCGTTTCTCTTGAATTGGGATGGAGGAGATGAATAGTGGAGTGTTTATGGTGATTTTCATTTTGGTCCTTAAAGTTTTGGAAGTCTTGTGATTAAACCCCTAGTTAATTTGTAATTGGACCTCTGCATCTCGGCGTCTTTTTACAAGTTAGTCCTTGGACTTTAATCTATTGCAATTGTGCCCCCAATTAAATCCACACTTTGGTATTGCTTTCAATTAAGTCCCTGATTTCATTAATTCAATTAAATCCAAAGTCCAATTAAGTCTAAAACTTATCAATTCTTCAATTAAAACCTTGATTGGATTAATTAAATTAATTTCAAGCTTAATTAAGTCTCAAACTTATCAATTCTCCAATTAAACCCTTAATTGAATTTAATTAGATTAATTTCAAAGTTTAATTAAACCCCAAAACTTCCAATCATGTTGCCCTTAACCCAATTTTTAACCTATTATTATTATTATTTTATTTTATGAAAAAATTGATGATGGAATAAAATAATAATAATAATAATAGGTCAAAAATTAGGTTATGACATACATTATTAATAGAGTGCCTTCCAGAGTGATTGATTTTCAAACCCCACACCAGAAATTACAAACCTTATTTGACACACCCCGTCAACCAAACTTGAAACCCAGAACCTTTGGTTGCACCGTGTATGTTCACATACCTAAAGTCTTGCGTAGCAAACTTGATCCTTGTGCCCAATATTGTGTATTCATCGGTTACTCTAATTTTTAGAAAGGGTACAGATGTTACTACCCACAAACTTGTAAGCTACATGTATCTCTTGATATCTCCTTCTAAGAAATGAATCCTTATTATTTAGCAGGCGACTTGGGCTCTCCTCTCCAAGAGGAGAATGTGCATGTAAAAGGTGAGCTCTACAGTACTGTTTATGATAATAGTGAGGGTGATGATGTTTTTATGAAACTGAAGGCATTTGAAAAGAGGATGAGTAGCAACAAGCACAATGCTACTTTTCTCATTAATACTCAAACTATTCCAAACGAAAGGAATTTATCATTGGACAATGACCTTTGTAAAGATTATGTTGGTGGCACAGAAGCTATAAACCACAATAAGGAAGATGCTGAGATGATTGAATTAGGTGCAATTGACATAGAAGTTGCGAACCTCGATGAGGAAGACATTGCAATGATTGACTTGCCGGCACCATCAACCATAAAGTCTTCTACCCAGCATATCCTAGATAATCCCACCATTGAGGATACATCTCAACCCATTCCCAGGTATTCATAGAGACCTAATAAAAGTGTTACAAAGAAACAATATGAGTCGAACATTAAAACTAATGTTAAATATCTTATCAATAACTATGTCTCTTCTCATAGACTTTTAGAATCTTATGCCCTAACCATTAATCAATTGTCCAAAGTATCTATTCCTAGTAATGTGCAGGATGCATTGGCAGATCCAAGGTGGAAAAAGGCTATGAATGAAGAGATGGAAGCCTTGTAGAAAAACTCCAATTGGGAACTTGTTGTGTTACCAGAAGGAAAGAAGGCGATTGGGTATAGATGGGTATACAATGTTAAACTTAAAGCAAATAGAAGCATTGATAGATATAAGGTAAGACTCATGGCTAAGGGGAATGCCCAGAAATATGGTATCGACTATTAAGAGACCTTTGCACCAGTAGCCAAGCTCAACACCATCTGTATACTTATATCCATAGCTGCAAACCAAGATTGGCCCCTACAACAATTCAATGTAAAAAATGCTTTCTTGAATGGTGATCTAGAAGAAGAGGTGTACATGGAACTTTTGCCTTGAATAAAACAAAGTTCCAAACACAAAGATAGAGTGTGCAAACTAAAAAAATCTCTGTACGGTTTGAAGCAATCTCCTCAAGCTTGGTTTGGGAGGTTTTCTTTGGCAATGAAAGCAACCAGTTATCAATAGAGCAATGCAAATCATATTCTTTTTGTAAAACATAAAGACAGAAGGGTAACAATGTTGATTATGTATGTAGATGACATGATTTTGACAGGTGATGATCTTAAAGAAATGAAGACATTGTAGGAGTACTTGTCTGCATAATTCAAAATGAAAGATTAGGGACAAATAAAGTATTTTCTTGGCGTTGAAGTAGCAAGGTTCAAACAAGGAATTTCTCTTTCACAACATAAATACATATTGGATCTTCCAAGTAAGAGTGAAATGCTAGTTTGCAAACCTATTGAAACACCAATACAAATAAATCATCGACTTGGGATCTTTTCAGATCAAGTCCCTACACATATGGGTTGGTATCAAAGACTTGTGGGTAAGTTAATTTACCTAAGCCATACTAGACCTGATATAACATATGCGCTGTAGGTATTGTGAGCCAATTTATGCATGCACTTAGTAAGGAGCATATGGATGTAGTCTACAGGGTCTTGAGATATCTTAAAGGTTCACCTGGTAAAGGTTTATTATACTCGAAGAATGGTATCTCAAATAGAAGGCTATACTGATACAGATTGGACAAGATATCAAACAACAATGAGGTCTATGTCTCGATATCTGACCTTTATGGAAGGGAATTTGATTACTTGAAGAAGTAAAAAACAAAAAGATGTAGCACGATCTGCAGAAGCAGAATTTTGAGGGATGGCTCATGGAATATGTGAGTTGTTATGGATCAAGAGTGTTTCGAAGGATTTAGAGATCAAATATACGGATCCTATCAATTTGTGCTGTGATAATAAGGTGTCAATTTAGATTGCACACAATCCTGTTCAACATTATCAAACCAAACATGTTGAAGTGGATTGTCATTTTATTAAAGAGAAGCTATATCAAAAAATTATATGTTTTTCGTTTGTTAAATCTCCAAGTCAACTAGCTGATATCCTTATCAAGACAGTATCAAACAAAGATTTTTACAGTATGATTGACAAGTTGGACATGAAAAATATCTATACACTAACTTGAAAGGGAGTGTCAGCTGATATGATTTGTGTATTAGCTGGCGAGATATGTGTGGATTACCGGATTGTAGGGAAATCTATTTGTTTCCTTGTACATATTATTGTCATTCCTAGAATAGGAGTCTAGGTATACTAGGTTTACTTACTTCCTTGTATATATATTTTCTGAAAAGATGAATACAGAGAAAACAAAGAAATATTTACAGAATGAAAAGCTTTGGTTATATGTCTGCCGTAATCAACAATTTTCCAAATCAACTTATAAATTAATTATATGAGAAAGGATTTATAAATTCTGCAACGGCAAATCAACCATATCTCCCAATAATTTTTTTTGTTATTTCCAAAGTATTTTCCATCCTAGTTTCTAATTGCCACTTTCCTTTTTTTCATTATGCTTTGTAATTTGCAATCCAATCAATCTTTTAAATATATTGTTTTGTTTTCTATATGTATTAGATGTATCATACTTTCTCTAACACTCTCTTTTATTTACAATCGATTTTCTTAAGTTTTCAAGTGAAATTAGATTTTAATATATTTTATGAATTGTTGGGTCAGAATAGCCTTGTTATCGTGTTAAATTTAATAATTAAATTTAGATTACTTTTAAAAAACTTGAAGTTTTATGCTGAAAGTTTCATTCTCAAAATGTAACATCAACCACTTGCATATGCATGCTATATTCAGATTTTAAGTCTATGTCGCTGAATAATTTGGCTCCTTCGAATTATGACAATTGGGAGGACTAATTAGCTGGTTCATGAGCAAACCTGTGGTGGAAAAGTAAGCTAGAGCCCGCTATGATGTGAAGTCCAGGACTGCGATTTGAGTGGTCCCATAAAATGTTCACAAGTAATTCCCATGAAAATGAAGGGACAGCCTCTTGCAGGTCTACTGCAGATTGTGAATCTGCTTTTGAAGGGCCCCTTGGGGCTGGCTTTAGCTGCTGTGGTTTGTTGGAGTGGGCTTCCCCCTTTGGCTTTGGGTTGATGCTGTTTACAGTTTTTGCTGTGGGTTGTCCGATTGGTTTGCTGGTGAATGTTTTGTTGGTTTGCTGGAGTTAAATTAATGGCTTACTGCGCCACTTTTTCTCCTGTCATTCCGATGCTGTGTTTGTGTTTTCTGTGATAGGGGTGTCCTGGAGGCAAGTATTGCTCCAGGTTTGCTTTGCTCTTGCTTCCTCAGATTTAGAGGAGAGCGTGTTCTGCTTCTGATATGCTCTTGCTAGCCAGCTGTTGCGTTGGTGCTGTGCATTCCTTATGTTATCTGCACATGACTTCTGTGTGCAGAATGTGTTGAGGCTGCTCCTGCAGGGCTTCTGCCTTGGTTTAGTTGCTCTATGTGTTGGCTGGTGTACTGCCCTTGTCCAGCTGCTGTTCTGACTGTTTGTTTGAGGTTTAATGAGTGGTGACGGTTTTGCGCCTCTGTTGCAAGATATGTCTTCTGCTGCGATGCCACATATCCTCTGCTTTTTGGCGTCTGTTTGCTGATTTTATTAAGCTTGCTGGTCTTGACATCTTTTGTTCAGGGCGCTTTTTCCCTTTTTTGTTGTATTTGTTTGTTCAAAGGAGCCTGTCTTCTTGTATTTGCTTTGTTTACTTATATGTACATGCCTATAAATTCTGATTTGCTAGTTTCCAATTTTGTTTTACTTTTTATCTATAGAATTTTTTAAATTTGATAAAAAAAATAAGTTAATTCATAAACTCATGCTTCATTGATATTTTTAACTTTAACTTGAGAGTACGAATTGTAAAAAATGTATCTGCTATGACAACTAACTTATACATGTATATGCCTTATATAATGTTGTTATCATATATAGTGCATTATACTATTATTATTATTATTATTATTATACACAACTTTAAATATATAAATTCAAAAGAATAGCTACAACAATTATAAGCACCCTATTTCAAAAAAAAAAACAATAATAATAAGCACCCTATTTCAAAAAAAAAAAACAATAATAATAAGCACCTGTAATTATTCATACAAACTTATTTCTCTCCATTATCTTAACTGTTCAAGAAAATTAATGTTCATGAGTTTCCATTTTCATAACTGAAAACCCCTTGAAGACGTTTCCGAACGTTAAACATGACATCAAATAGGGTCCAATTTTCAAAGTCGATGAAATTCTAAACAAGATACTGGTAAACATGACATCAGTGCAGAGGTTAATAAAGGGTGTTAGATGCTCGATGGAATTCCTTTTTAGAGGTTCATCAAGTATTTGGTAGGACTAGTCATTTTGGCATGTATATTTCTCAAATTTTTATAAAATAATTTATCATCTCAAAAGAGCTGCTAATGAGATAGATTCATGTGCCCCAAGAATTTGCCGGTACAGTCGGATTAGTGTGAAGAGTACCGTGCACAATTCCTAATTTAGAGGAGGTAGATAAAGGAGTATCAATTGATTTGCAAGAAGTCATACCTGCTCGTTGGATAATATCGAGCGCATACTTGTGTCGACTTAATAAGATACCCATAGTAGTAGGTTTAACTTCAATGTCCAAGAAGAAATGAACAAAATCCAAATCTCGAAACTTAAATTCTATTTGCAGCAAAGTAATCAGTCTATGAAGCAAAGCTGAGTTACTCCCGGTCAGTAAAATATCATCAACATACACAAGCAAATAAATCATGGCACCATCGAGGGAGAGAGTAAACAGAGAAGTGTCAACCTTAGATGCCTGAAATCCAATGGAAATTAAAAACTTGCTCAACCGGTTATATCAAGCTCGAGGTGCTTGTTTCAAGCCATACAAAGATTTATGAAACCGACACACATAAGATGAAAGTGGTTGTGCCATGTATACCTCATCCTGAAGAATATCATTCAAGAAAGCATTATGAACATCCAACTGGTGAATGTTCCAACCATATAAGACAACAATAATAAGCACAAGGTGAATCGTTATAGGTTAACCACCGGACTAAACCTCTCCAAATAATCAATCCCCTCTTGCTGAGTGAAGTCGTGGGCAACCAACCATGCTTTATATTGGTCAATCTGACAATCAGCCTGTCGTTTAATCTTGTACACCCACCTACAACCAATAACATTCATAGATGGATGAGAGGGCACCAACGACCAAGTTTGATTTGAGTGAAGTGCCCAGATTTCCTCCTGTATGGTGTTATGCCAAACCAAATACTTGTTGGCATCCTTAAATGATAGCGACTCCTGTTGAGGTAACAATACAACCCGTGAGGCAATCGCAATACTGAAGTTAGCATCTTTGGTTGGACGTGGGCGAAGGACCATATGATGGGTACGGGCCAGCTAAGGTGGAGTGGAGGAGACACTGGTCGGGACTTGCTGAAGATGAAATTTTGACAGATCAACAAATAAGTTAATTCCTTGAGGGGAATCATAGTAAGAACCTAGTGGTGAAAGGCTTAATATATGTGCAGGCCATGAGGAAGAGCCAGCTGAAGAAACTGCAAGGGCAACAATGACAACAGGGGAACCAATAAGGGAAAAATAGTAGAGCTAGCAGGGGTGATGGACGATGCATGCGAGTGTGGCGAATCTAAGCTTGTACCTGAAGAGTGATCATGATAATAACATGTAGATAATGGTAAGGGAGCCAAAGGAGGTGTAGGGGGTGGAGAGGGTGGCGGGGGATGGAGTAAAGTGAAGGGTATAGTGGTAGCAGAAGGGTATGATGGAACTCCAATCTGTTCAGACTTATCAAAAGGAAAAATATTTTCATGAAACCGGACATGACAAACAAGATAAATACGTTTGGATGACAAATCAAGACACCGATAACCTACATGAGAGTTACTATATCCTAGAAAAACACAAGCGAATGAAAAAAAATCTAACTTATGGGCATTGTATGGATGAAGGAATGGGAAGCAAAGACACCTAAAAGTACGAAGAAAAGCATAATCAGGAGACGATTTTAAAATAATTCAAAAGGGATCTTATGATTAAGAACCGGAGTTGGCATGCGATTAATCAAATAAACAGAACTTTCAAAAGCATAACTCTAATATTTAAGGGGAGCGTGACATTGCCCAAAAAGGGTAAGCCTAGTTTCAACAATATATTTATGACGACGTTCAACCATGCCATTTTGTTCATGAGTGTGCGAGCAAATCACATAATGATGAATACCAATTGTTTTAAAATATGTATTGAGTTTTTGATATTCACCACCCTAATCTGTTTGATTAGTTTTAATTTTTAAAGAAAATTGGCGCTCAACAAGCGCTTGAAACTGATGAAAAATATTAAAAACATCAGATTTAGCAACCAACGGATAAAACTAGATAAACTTCATATGAGCATCCACAAAGATAACAAAATAGCAAAAACCATTAGTGTGACAACATAGGAGAGGGACCCCAAACATCACTAAAAATCAATTCAAAAGGAGCTCAAGTTTGATGACTCGTAGTTCTTAGAGTCAGACGAGACGACTTGCCTAGAGGGCATGCAGGACAATTAAAATTAAATTAATTTGATGTACATGACACCTTTTTATTTTTCACAAAAAAATACAGAATGCATGGATTGGGATGCCTAAGATGATGATGTTAGACATCAACGGAAGTAGAGAGACATGTAGATGAGAAATTTAAGGCAAGGATGTTGTAGACAATTCAGACAAAACATATAGACCATCTTTCCTATGACCAGAAAGAAGCACTTCCTTTGTCATGAGGTCCTTAACATAAAAAAGAAAGGAATGAATTTCAAAGAAGATGTTATTCTCAAGATAAAACTTTTGAACAGATAGCAGAGGTTTTTTAATGTTAGGAACATGTAAAATATTGGATAAAGTAAATGTGCAGTTGGATGAATGAATTTTAGAGTGAGCAATATTCGAAATAACAAGGCCCTTACCATCACGAACATGTAAATGATCATTACTAAGATAAGGTTTTGAACTAGTCATACTAGTAAGATTCGGCGTTATATGATGATTTGCACTTGTATCAAGAAACCAAGTAAGAAGAGTAGTTGTGAGGGCATTATTAAATGTGAGATTGGCATTGGCTTGGAGAGGATGAGTGGCCAATTAAGAACATTGTTGGACAGTATGCCCATATTCATAACAGAATTGACACTTTATAATGTGACTAGACCCACCAAAACGATTACCTTGCTGCCTAAAACTTCTTGTTGTCTAAGAAGGAGAACCAGAGGAGAGCCAGTTTCCATGTTGTCCAAATTGCTGACCTGAAGTATAACCGTGAGTGCTGAAATTCTGGGCTGAGTCATTGCCATCATTGCCATGATAAGAATTGTTATGTCTCCAGCCCCCACGAAAATGACCTCGTCTGCTAGTATTGAAGCTAGAGTGATGTTGCACAAAGAGCGCAACTGGCTGCTATGTTGAAGTTCGTAATAGAGGAGTTGTTACGGCAGGTTGGAGAGCAGCTTTGTGGAGAACTTCATGTGTAAAAAGACTGTTGTCGTATGTGGTGCGGCGTCGCGGTTATTATCCACTCTCTCAAGGTTGAATGTATAAGTCTATCTATTCTGGCAAATGTGCGGAGACAAGGAATTCTTGTATAGTATAAGTGGAAAAGGGGGATGGGAGTCGCCACCTAGTATTTTGGCCACTAGAAACCCTAACTGGTCTTAGAGATCGGGTACGGGGACTGGTTGCGTAAAGGGAAAGTATTAGCACTCCAAATATGTCATACCTAAAGTAAGCTGCATTATTTTATTATCTAACATATGTTATAGTTTTATTGTATTTCTAATCGTTGGTTTGTTTTCGGTTTAAGAAAAGTCCTTTTTGGTGAGGAGGTCTTTATCTTATCGAGTAAAGCCTAACCGTTCTAATGTCTATAAAAGAACTATCATTTTAATATCAAAAATATATTTTACGTATAAATTCATAATCCCAGACATTAAAACAAAACAAAATATTTTTTTTATTTTTTTTGAAATGTTGGCCAAGTTCTCGTGACTTTAAGCCAAAAAGCATGCTAAAATATATTTTTTGAAGTTTTCTTTGTTGTATGAAAATACAACATGATTTTTTTAGTTTTGAGAGACTTGGCCGTATACATGAAAACAAAGATATTTTTTTGAAAATTTGATATTTTAATACCGGATTTGTATCTTTATGAAATAAAAATACAGATCGATATTAATCAAAATGGCGTAGAAAAATACGCGGGAAAATCACAAATTTTTCAAAATGATTTTTTAATATATTTTTTTGACAGAGCAGCCCACTCATTTTGGGCTGGGCCAGACTTGACCCAAAAAAGGAAATTTGGGCCTATCAGCTACAAAGCTGGACTCAGCCCAGCTGCGTGGGCTGGGCTGATGTTCCAGCCCGACAGAACAAAAGGCTGGTTACTGTGCGCGTAGCACAGTAACCAGCTAAATATAATTAGCTAATTATTGTGCTGCACAGTAACTAGCTAATTATAATTAGGTAGACAATAGCTTCATAATTAAATTTCATTTGCTGCAGAACATGAATTGCTCACGTTCTGCATGCAAATGACGGTGAACACATAAAAAGCGGCAGGGGAGGGGAGAAGGTTACCTGGAGTGGGGAAGCACGGTTGTAGTCGGCAGTGGTGGTTGAAGGTGGCGGTGGCAGTGACTGGGAAGCCCGATGATAGCTGTTGTGCTTCTTCTCCGCGGTGCAGAGGCACCGATGTCTGTGTCTTCTCTCCCTCTCGTCGATTTGCTCTTTCTGTTTTTTTTTCCTTCCCTGCGTCTGTCTCTCCTTCTGGCCTATTCTAAACTCTCTTTAGTTCTTTTTCTTTCTTTCTCCTTCGTTCTGTTAGTCCTCCTTCTCCTCTGTTTTGTTTTTTTTAAAAAAAATTTATTCTTTCACTCTGCTCTCAGTCTCTTTCTCTTCTCTTCTTCAAAATCCCTTCCCCCCCTAGTTTTTTCTCTGTTTTCAACTACTAAAAACACCCAGCCCTCTTTTGTTTTCTCCACTGTTTCTTTCCCTTCTTTCCCTCTGTTTCGACTTCTCTCTTCTAAAAAACTCCCTCTGTCCCCCCCCTCTCTGTTTCTATCTCTATTGTTTTTTCTTCTCCCCTCGTCTGTTCTGTTCGGTTTTTCTTCTCTGTCTCACCTTCCTCCTCCTTTTTCTTTCCCTTTTTTTTTTCTCTCGGTCGTTCCTTGTTTTCTCTTCTCTATTTTTTCTCCTGTTTTTTTTTCCTTCTCTGTGTTTTCATGTCTTTTTTTCTTCCCTGGTTCTCCCCCTGTATTTATAGGAATTGGGGGGGAGGGCCACCCTACCCTGTCCGCGCAGGGTAAGGTGGCATGGGGCGGCTTCTGCACAGCCACCCCAAGGCATTGTTCCGTCTCTTTTTTCATGTTAGCAGGGTATGGTGGGTATGGGTAGTGCCTTGGGCAAGTGGTGTGGAGAGAGAGAAAGTGGCGTTGAAAAAAATGGGAGGGAAAATGCTTCTTCTTCCCCTGTTCTCTGCGTGTCCAGGGGAAGAAGAAGGCTTATGGTGCCGTTCAAATCAACACCATTTGCTTATTCCCTTTTTTTTTTGAAACTGCGCCGTTTCACCCAAAACGCGCCATTTGAAATGGTGCCAAAATGTGTCAATTCTGATTCAATCCTTCAATTTGCATTTTTTTTCCATTTTGGTCCTTGGTTTTGGATTTCTTCAATCGATTCTCTAATTGCCCATCAAACTTCAATATTTATGTAATTAAACCCCTGATTTGACTAAATCAACTCTAAAAAATTATAATTTAACCCCAGAACTTTAATTTCTTCTGACTAAAGCCTATATTGACTTAAAAATCACTTTTTCTTGCAATCAAACCCTTCATAAATCCAATTCAACCTTCAATAAAATTTAATAAAGTCTATAAACATTTGATTTTGGACTTTTCTTTCTCAAATCAAATTTTCATTATCAACAAGGCTCTCATCGGTCAACTATATACCGTCAAATTTCAATCTTTGTATTTTTGAACCTCCTCAACCAATTTTTGACCATTTTCTAAGCATTCTGGCATCCTCTTTTTACTGCTATTATTTTTTATATTTTTTTGTTTTTTTTTCGTTTTTTTTTCTTTTTGTGCCGGGGGCCCAAAAATGAGTTACAACAACTGTTATGAAGATCAGTGTAGGAGATGGGATCATCCCTGGTTGGTAAGCTGGTTACAAGATCCTTAAAGTCGCTGCATAACCCTCGAAACACATACAAGTTGAATTCTGCCAAGGAGATCGTTCTGCTACCCGCAGCAGGTTCATCAAACAAGGCATTTGCCTTATGCAACTAGATGCTGGCATAATCATCATTTTGGCGTAAATCTTGGAATGAGCTGTGAAGTTGCATAATTCGTGAATTGGAAAGAGAGGCAAGAGTTGTTTCCAGCATACTCCAGATATCTACTAGGTGTGGTGTTTGGCGGGTCATCAAGGAGAATTTAGGGAGGTAATCAAGGTGGGCAAGTGTGTGGATTGGGAAGGAGTGGCTGGTTGTTGGCCTATCTGTTCAAATTTTACAAAAGGAAACACACCTTCATGAAAATGAACATGATGGGAGACATATATGTTGAGATGCTAAATTGAGACAATGATAACCAAGATGAGAGGAACTATATCCTAAGAACACATATAGAGATGAACTTAAATCCAACTTATGAGCATGAAATGGATGCAAAAAAGAAAAATCAAAACACCTAAAAGTACGTAGAAAATCATAATCAAGAGTATGATTAAACAAACATTCAAAAGGAAACTGATTTTGAAGGACAAGAGTAAGCATACGATTGATGAGATATACTGATGATTCAAATGCATAATTCCAAAATCATAACAGAGCACTACATTGGCCTAAGAGGGTAAGACTAGTTTTTAACAATATGGCGTTCAACACTACCATTTTGCTCATGCATATGAGGACAGATTAACATGTTATGAATACCAATAGTTTGAAAGAAATTGTTTAACTCACGATATTCACCACCCCAATCAGTTTGAATAGATTTAATTTTGTGGGTAAATTGACACTTAACAAGCATTTGAAAACATTGGAATATAGAAAACACATCGGATTTTACAACAAGAGGATAATACCATATATACTTTATATGCGCATCGATAAAGATAACAAAGTAACGAAAATCATCAGAGGAAAACATAGGAGCAGGGCCTCAAACATCACTAAATATTAAATCAAGTGGGGCAATAGTTTTGTAATCTGTAGGTCGCAATGACAGACATGAAGACTTGTCAAGTGGACAAGCTTGACATTGAGCAAGAGAGCATCTAGAAGTACACATTATTTTAGTTTTGGAAACTAACAAATTAAAAATACGGGAAGTAGGATGATCTAATTGACGTTGCTATAGATCAGCAGTTACAGAGACACAAGACCAATAAGCTTGAGGAATAGTGGTGGCAAAAGACTTAGAGAGAACATATAGATCATCATTGCTCTAACCAGAAAAGAGCACTGCATTGGTGGTGAGATCCTTTACATAAAACATAGAGGCATGAAATTCAAAATAAACATTATTATCACGATAAAATTTTTGAACAGAGAGCAATGGTTTGGTGATATGAGGAATATGGAGAACGTTAGATAATGTAAAGGTGCGTTTATGGGAATATAACATGGTATGCCCAATATGGGATATGAAAAGATCCTTACCGTCACCAACATGTAAGTTATCATTATCAAGATAGGGTGCAGAGTCGGTCAGAGTCATAAGATAAGCGGTTAGCTAATCTTTTCTATTTATATGTTTTAAGCAATATATAATAGTAATGGTGGTGATTACAACACAAAACTATAACTATAATATTTTCTAAAACTTTTGAACCTTTCAATATTCATATCCATTCTACAAGAAACGCGTGTTCCATTGAATAAGGTGTCCCCCCTCTTTTTTTGTACATATTTTATTTATTCATGTGTAATGTGTCCTTATTGAGGTTCTTATGTTGTTTTCGAATTCCTCTGTTTTCTTACGATTGCACTAGTTTTATTATCTTATTTTAATGGATAAGATAATAAAAGAAACGCGTGTTCCTAAAATATACCAATCATCAATCATTTTCCAAGTCAAGATCAACTCATAAATTAATCATATATATGAGAAAGGATTTGTAAATTCCACACCCACAAATCAACCCTATCTAATTCCCACTTTCCTTTTTTTTTTTCATTATGTTTTTATATAATTTTCAATCCACTCAGTCTTTTAGATATATATTTAGTCAGTTTTTACTCAATCTTTTATAATTTTTAGATATTTTATATTTTTTAGATGTATAATAGTTTTTCTAACACTCTCCTTTATCTACATTTTTTATATGTTATCAAGTGATATTAGACTTTAATATCTTTTATGAATTGGTGGATCATAATTAATGACCCTCGTTCAAAGTTTTATTCTTAAATTGTAACATGACGTTCGTCTTGGATTTGAGAATTGCAATTATCTTTTTTTTTTTAATTTTAATATTTTTATATTTGATAAGAATCTTATATATTATGGATAATTGAGGGGAAAAAAACATGATAGTTCATTAAACTTTGATTTCCTTGATGTCATAGATAGTGCAATACAAAAAAACAATGGTTAAGAAAATGAAAATGATGATGAAGAAAATTTTAATGATGCTGAAATGGAGAGTCATAATTTTAAAAATGATTTGGATAGTCATGGTATGAATTTTTATTTAAACTATGTATTTTAAGGCATTTGAATTTTTCTATTATTTATTTTATTTTTATTTTAATTGTGATATATTATTATTTACTACTTTACTGGAATTGTCAATATATAATTAATTAAAACATTTTATTTATAATTTTATGATATTATGATTTAAGTTTACTATCTGAGTTTCTATTATATATTATATATCTTATAAGAAGCAACCTTGTCTTGGAATATTATCCTTTTAATGTATCAAATTTCCAACACTTATGTTACATCAACCACTTGCATATATGCATGCAATATTCAAAGTTGTCTGCGCCGATGAATGTTTTGTCTCGTTCGAAGTATGACAACGGAGGGGACTAATTTGTGTGGTGTACTGGTTCATGAGCAAACATTTAGTGAAAAAGTAAGTTTGACTGTTGATTTGTTTTTGTGATTGAAAAATATTTAAAAAAAATAATTTTTTTTTTGTTTTAAATTAATTGTTTTTAATATTTTTAGATTATTTTAATATATATATTATTTTAATATATTTTTAAATAAAAAATATTTTATGGTTTGACTGGTCACAGAAAATGTTAATGAGCTTCCATGAAAATGAAGGGACAGCCTCTTGTAGACGTTTTCTACACAGATAGTAATGCGGGAGGCACCTCTCATGATATTTTAATGGTAATCTTTATTTATTTGTCAAGATTTTGTAGGTTTAGTTAATTTTATTTAATTTAATTATGCAGGTGTTTTTTTATGTACTCGGTAATAATTGCAGTACTTTGATGATGCTGGGAATTTGATGGGCTCAGTGAAACCTATAAAAAAAATTACTATGAATGATTCAAGATAATATAATGTTTTTCCATATGACAGTGAGAATAATTATTCTCTAAATTTGCAGCTCCGTGGTGTGCATACGGGCAATCTTGGCTGTTCTGTGGCCGTTGTTGTTGAGGAAAACCCAAGGGGAAGCAGACGCTACTGCTGGAGGTTTGGGCTTCAGTGGAAACCGGTCTGCGGTGAGCGGCTGGGGAAGAGGAGTGGGCGCGAGAGACAGGGGCGGCTTGCGGCTATGTTGAAAAAAGATGAAGGCTTGGGTTTTTTTATTGGCCGAGGGGCAGTGTGTTTTTGCTGGCGAGATGGGTGGTCTCTGGAAAGGTTTTGGGAGAGAACCCCGAGGAAGAGAGCCGTGGTTTTTTCAAAGGGAAGGGCGGCCGACTTGGTTTCAGAGGAAGAAAAGATGAGCGGCCAGGTGCTGAGGTTTTTGGTTTCAAAGGGAGAGGGGCCGACCGGTCGTCTCTATGAAATGGGGAGAAGATAGGGCTCTTGTTTTTTTCAAAGGGCGGCCAGCGGCTCGCAAAGAAAGAAAAATATTTTAGGTTTAGGTTTTTTTTTTTTTTTTTTGCCGCCCTTAAAACTTTTCTTTCCCCGTGAGTCTCTTTTTTGCCCTTTCTATTTTACTTGGAGCATAGTATTTATAGAAGAAATATTCTTAGGTTTCCAAACTGGTTTCTCAATTTTTTTTTTTGTAATTTTGATTTTTTTTATTTTTTTGTATTTTTTAAAGCGAGCAATATCAACGTCGACTCAAAAAATCGGTGATTGTAAAATTAACGCGTTAAAAGTTGAACGTGTTCAAAATACCTTTAAAAATTTAAATTCTTCTAAGATGACGTTGGAAATGCTAAAAATGATGCAAATATATCAAAATGCATTTTTTGGGGTTTTCGTTGCTTTTTTTCTATTTTTGATTTTTTCTGAAAATTTATCAAAAACATGGGTCAAAAATTGGGTAACAACATGCTCCATCGAGTCAAAAACGATAGAGGGAATATCATTCCAAGTTTGTATATTGTCTTGATGATATTCGTTTCAAGCCTCTCAATGTGATGTGTCTGCAACTTGTTGGAGCATATATCTCTAAAGAATTAATCTTCGTGAGTGAATCCTATATCCCATTTGCAATAAATCATGATAAGCTAATAAAGTGAGTGTTTGTATAAACATGTGACAGTCATGGCTCTTCATTCCATACAATCTGCATTTCTTCAGATTAACCAACCTTGATATGTTCGAGGCATGTCCATTGAGAAAACGCAGACTCTTAAATCATTGGTAGACTAATAGTTATGCATTTTTCTCTAAGGTAAGGCTTGCTCTGGGCTTTGCAACCCGTGACCCATCAAAAACTAACTCCATATTTTTATAGTTACAAAACAACGCTATATCTATTCTAGCCTTAAAGTTGTCTTTTGTTTTTCCTTTCACGTCCATGACCGTGTTGAAAATGTTTTTAAACACGTTCTTTTTTATGTGCATGACATGAAGGTTATGGTGGAGAAGATTGGTCTTCTAATAAGGAAGCTCCTAGAAAATACTTCGCTGTACCTAGTTGTGGCTCAAACCAAAATCAGAAAACTTCTGTTTACAAGACTGGAAACCAAACATAATGTCACCATACTCTAACACCACGTCATGTAATTCTTCACCAGAAAGACGTGGGGGTGCAACATCCTTTTCAACTTTGCTAACAAAAAAATCATTTCTATTCTTTCTATACATGTGATCTGTTACTAAGAAACGTCGGTGGCAATAAAAAAAAAAGACGTTTTACCCCCGTTTGTTAGCATGAATGCTTTGTTGTTTTCCATGCAGTATGAACATGTTAGTTTTCCATACGTGCTCCAACAAGAAACTATTCCATAAGCTGGAAAATCATTGATAGTCCACATCAAAGCTTCTCTTGTAAGAAAATTATGTTTTCTTGATACATCATAAGTTAGAACTTTAGAGGACCACAATTGCATCAACTCATTAATCAACGATCAAAGACAAACATCTATATTCCGGCCCGGACTGTTAGGACCGAATATGATATCGTAGATAAAAACATGAACTCCGGCCTCACACACATCTTTGGTAGCAAGTTATAAACCGTAAGTATAACTAGCAAACAAGAATAAGGAACAGCACATGACCCAAAAGGGTTGAATATGTTTGTACACAACCCAAGACGCATGTTCCTTGATTCAACTGAAAAGTGAGGATGCATATTGTTAAAGTATTTTCATGCTTCACCGCCTGAAGGATGCATCATCACTCCATCAACTGCATCATATGATTAGTGTCATATCATGTGTTCAGCAGTCTTTAGTGAGATAAATAACCTCTGCAATTTAGGCATAATTGGGAAGTATCTAAGTTTTTTATATGTTACAAGAGTCTTTTCTATACCAGTTCTGGGTTTGTAATGGGATTGCTCACATGTCATTCACTCGTTAAGAAATCATAGAGGCAGGGATGGATGTGAATAAAGCAGTAGTGAGAGAGGAAGATTTAGTTAAGATAGATGATAAAAGATAGTTGGTGAGTCCAAAAGTTACGGTGGTCTTCACATGGCCTTGTTTGTTTTTGCGTTTCAAAAGCTCTTTTGAAAAAAATTGAATTTCTTTTATTTTTTTCTATGCTTCAAATTAATATTTTTTTTATGTTTTTAGATCATTTTGATACGCTTGTTGCTACCCAATTTTTTACCCATGTTTTTGATAATTTTTTAGAAAAAACCAAAAATAGCAAAAAAAACAAGGAAAACCCCAAAAAAAAAATGCATTTTGATATATTTACATCATTTTTAGCATTTTCAATTTCATCTCAGAAGAATTTTAATTTTCAAAGGTATTTTAAACATGTTCAACTTTTAACGCATTAATTTTACAATCACTAATTTTTCTTGTTGAGTTGATGTTGATATTGCTCGCTTTTAAAAATACAAAAAATCAAAAAAATCAAAATTTAAAAAAAAAAGAAAAAGAAAAGTTGAGGGACCAGTTTGGAAACCTAGCAACACTTCTCCTATAAATACTAGGCTACAATGAAAAAAAGAGGGGGGGGGGGGGGAACATTTTGGGGTGGAGAAATTTTTTTGGGAAAACAAAAGAAAAAAACCTGATCTAAACTAATCTACACACAAGCCGCCACCTTTACCCCCTTTTGGCCTTGGGAAAACAAACCAGAGAGACCCCATATAAAGACACAAAGGTCGCTCCCCGTTTCCTCCGGTTCTTTCCCAAACTAACGGAGATGACGCGACCCCTTTCTAGATTAAGAAAATTTTAATGATATTGAAATGGAAAGTCATGATTTTAAAAATGATTTAGATAGCATATATATTTTAAGGGGTTTGGATTTTTCTATTATTTATTTTATTTTTATTTTAATTGTAATATATTATTATTTACTACTTAACTGGAATTATCAATATATAATTAGTTAAAACATTTTACTTATAATTTTATGATATTATGATTTAAGTTTATTATCTGAGTTTCTATTATATTTTGCAACCTTGTCTTGGAATATAATCCTTTTAATGCATCAAATTTCCAACACTTATGTTACATCAACCACTTGCATATATGCATGCAATATTCAAAGTTGTCTGCGCCGATGTTTTGTCTCGTTCGAAGTATGACAATGGAGGGGACTAATTTGTGTGTTGTACTGGTTCATGAGCAAACATTTAGTGGAAAAGTAAGTTGGACTGTTGATTTGTTTTTGTTATTGAAAAATATTTTAAAAAAATTAATTTTTTTTGTTTTAAATTAATTGTTTTTAATATTTTTAGATTATTTTAATGTATTGATATTAAAAATAATTTTTTAAAAATAAAAAATATTATTTTAATATATTTTTAAATAAAAAATATTTTTAAAAACCACACTTCAGTTATGTGATTGTACTGTTCACAAAAAAAATGTTAATGAGCTTACATGAAAATGAAGGGACAGCCTCTTGTAGACGTTTTCTACACAGATAGTAATGCGGGAGGCAAATCTCATGATTTGTGGTTTGATTATTTTAATTGTAATCTTTATTTATTTGTCAAGATTTTGTAGGTTTAGTTAATTTTATTTAATTTAATTATGCAGTTGCTTTTTTATGTACTCTGTAATAATTGCAGTACTTTGATGATGCCGGGAATTTGATGGGCTCAGTGAAACCTATAAAAAAATTACTATGAATAATTCAAGTTAATATAATGTTTTTTCATATAACAGTGAGAATAATTATTCTTTAAATTTAAATATTTTTTTATGTTTTATTTAAGTTTTATATTATATTGGTGTGTTTTTAGATTTATATCATGTAAAGAGATAAAGTTGAGAGAGATAAGCTCTAATAAGCCTTCACTGTAAAAAAAAAAAAAAAAAACTCTGATTATATAAATTTTTTTAAAATAAGTATCTTAAAAAATATTTAAGATATTTAATATAAATATCTTTTATAAATATGTCATAAATATTTAATTTATAAGATTAAATATAAATATCTAGGATATTAATTGAAACATATATATATATATATATATATATATATATATATATAAAATCAGACTTGATTACTTTCATTATTAACTAGTATTATCTAGGTTTTTAATTTTTATTTTATATTTATGTAATATTTTTAATCTTAATTATAGTTGGATGATTATTTTGTAAATGTTAAGGGCTTTTGATAAGAGGATTATATGGTGGAAAAGTAAGCTAGACCCCTCAATGAGCAAACCTATGGTGGAAAAGTAAGCTAGACCCCGCAATGATGTGAATCCATGAAAATGAAGGGACATATTTCATTTTTTTTTTGTGTGTGTGTATATATATCACACCACCTAGCTACCCTCACCATCTTTACCACTAGTCTTGCAAACTAGCTAGCTCTCTACTCACATACCAAGTTTTTTATATACATTCTCTAAAGAAGTTCCAGCTCTTTCCTTTTCATTTCATAAATGGGGTCTCGAGGAAATAACCGATACATGATAATAATACTCCTTGTTATCATTGTTCTTTTATCATGTTCCAACCCAATAGTGATTGCGAGGTCTCCAATAGTACTTGAATGCGATTATGAGCGTTGCACAAGCGGTGTACCCGGGCCGATACCTAGTGCTCCATGATTTGATGCGGGAGGAGAGGGTGTGGTTTGATCTTATCAGATGATATAGTAGCTTCGAAGGCATGGCTACATAGCGTGTCGCTTTTTTATCCATGGTTTGAGGCATGTTAAGCATTTCTGGTTTTGGTTACGTAGTTTGGTAATGTTTCTTGTTTTTGTGGCTTGTTATTTTCCCTAGCTGTTGGTATTTCTACTCCTTCTTCACCTTGCTTTCTTTTGTCAGTGTGATTCTCTTACTAAAGTTTCTTCACATACCACTTTATATATATATCTATAACTAGCTAGTTTTATGGGTTGTTTTAGTAATTGAGGGAGAACATTATTAAAATTTGAATAGATAATTTTATAGTAATGTTTATTTATTTTTCACTTTTTACAAGTTGAGGTGTAGATACAACTATGACAATATTAATTTTGTTTATGTGGGGCCCTAATTAAAAAGGGGGTAACAACATTGTTAAAGGTGCTTCTGAAGTCTTATTTACTCTACTAGCTTAGAAAAAAAATTAACTTAGTGTATTTAGAAGAATAAATTTATTTAGATATCGACTCTTTGCTCACACTAAAAAAGGTTAAGGAGAGAGTGAACTTCTTTTAACACTAGAACTATTCTTAAAATTTAATTCTAACCTAGTTCACCATCAAATATCATGGACTAACTAATACAAATCATTAAATTTGACAACATAATTCTGTGATTAGTGAATTATGAATATTTATTTCATTTTTAATTTATCCATTAAATACCCCCCCCCCCCAATTAAAGTGTCTCGGAAAATTCAACTTTCATAGGTAAGTACTTAAAAAGAAGTATATGTTACCAATGATTTCTGAATTTTGTAAAATCAAAATGCCTTAAATCTACATATCAAACACAATATGTACAAATCAATTTACTCTAAGTATATGTTGCATTTTTCCCATCTTGTTCTCTGCGACCTTTATAACCTGCTTGCAAATTTGCAACGTGTTCATCACCAAAATCAAGTCCCTAACTTCCGACCACAAATAAGCAGCATAGGCCACGAAAGAGGAGAGCCGAATTTTACCATAAAAAGAACCAAAGCAAATGAAAATCAGCCTAAAAAATAAAAATTATCCAGCCCCTAGTACTCTATAACGTGCAACCATTATTGGCACCGCATACACTAGCGAGAGTAATAAATGTGTTTGAGCTGGCTTCAATTGTGATAGGGAACACATCTCAATGTTAGCGGTTTACTATAAAACCATTCTTAGATGCTTTATTTTTATTTAAGTGAAAGTTTAAATTTTTGGGTTAAAATAATATTTTAACATGTAAATTCTTGAATTGAATTAATATTTTGACACACAATAACTAGGATAATATTTTACCTGGCATAAGAAATTTGAAGTTACTTTATGAAAATATTAGTTTGATTGGAATTGTGGTAACGAGAAAATACATTAAAATAAAATTTTTTTATTTTTAAAAAATTATTTTTGAAATCAGTATGTCAAAATAATCTTAAAACATAAAAAAAAAAATAATTTTTGAAAGGTGGTTTGCAACATGTTCCCAAACACACCAATAACTCTTTGGTGGCCATTCAAAAAATTTATTTACAAGAGCACATGATTGTTTACTAGAATAATTTTTTTTATATAATAATCAATTGTATTATTAATATCATGTTAGCCATTTAGAAAATGGCCAAGGAAAAAAAATAATAGTTTTTACAAAATAATATCATTAATAGAAAGAAAACATAGAAAAGTATAATCCTAAGGAAAAAGTCTGTAAAAGTTATTCCAATATCACGACACTAACAATCATCTGTCTTTTGCTATTAATTTGTCTATATAGGAATGCTATCTGCACCTATTTAAAGATCATTACTGAAATGCTCTTCACCATGCAGACAACCAGTGGAGGGTTAAAGAGAAGCATGACTGATCCATGCAGATCTAGTTGTATATTATTGAAAACAAAATTATTTATGGTTAATCAGATACTCCAAGCAATACTATATGAGAGTAGTTGCCATGACTTTCTCTTAAACTTGCCATTGATCATTGTTGGCCATTGAAACAACAACTCATCAACTGAGTTTGGAACACACTAAAAGACACTCCACCATGACAGAAATTTTGTCCATAAATTTGTCCTGGACTAATTAAATCCATCTCCATAGTATTACCCCTTAATATGATGTATTAAGGGACGCAGGAGTGTAGAGCTTCCCTCTATATATAGTGAAATGCATGTCTGAAGTTATTGGGTTGGGAAGAATGGATTGAGGAAGAAAAAAAAACCAAAAAGAAACTCAAAGTTGTCCAAATGGGAGGAGGTGGTTGAAAAACGACCCCAAGGATGCTTCAAGTTTCAAATTTCAAACACTCATTTTACGTTAACCACTTGCAGGTGCAATATTCCAAGTTGAGAAGATGTTTCCCAGTTTTTTCCCCTAAAAAAGAAGACGTTGAATTTTCTCATTGTGCAAAATAAAGTCCACACAAAACCATACTTTTCGTCTGATATGACAATTGACAGGACTCATTAGCGTTTTATACTAATTTTGTTTCAATCATTTTTTTTCATTTTCAGTTCTGTTTCTTTCTTAAGATCCATACCTTTGATTTAAGGCAACACATGAAATCTTCTTACGTTTTTCCAACCATCGTGTATTTCATTAAATATTTGTGTTTGTGTATGCGCTTCTTTCATTGTCATTTCAAACCTTGTAACGTGTCATCGGTCTGAAATATTGTTGATGTTTCAAATTTCTAACACTCATTTATATAAACTACTGCAGATGCATGCAATATTCCAAGTTGAAAAGACAACATTGTTTTCTCATCGGGGAAATTGAAGTCTACCCATTGAATATATATCCCATCCTTGGAAATCATTATCACACAACCTACCTACCGCTCTCCGTCTTTAGTACCACCCTACTTCCAAACTTGCTAGCTCTCTACACTAACCGAAAGACTGTATACCCAAATTATCCTTAGATTTCTTTTTATCATTAATTAGATAAGAAGTTTAAAACATATTAGTAGAGTTTATATAGCTATATAACAAGACATAAAAAAATAAAATAAAACTAATTATAAAAATATATGTCATCATCTTCTTTTATTAGATAATTGAAATAATTTCCTCATTGTCTAAGGTTGTTCAATTCATTAATCTCTTCCTTTTATTGATTAGGAAATAATCAATAATGTTTACCTTGACTATTTTCTTAATACACTCCCTCAAATTTATGATAATTTTATTTTTCATGAGTTTGACATACACCCTTCTTTTATCATTGTAGCCTCACTTTCTTATCTTCAACAATTATATTTTTCTAAACATGGTTATTCTTAGTCATTTTTCTTCTCTTATGATTGTTGTCATATTTCTTTAGCCAAACATTTCTTTTTAAGATTTGATTTTTCAAGTGATCATTCTATTTTGGTTTACTTTTTAATTGATGTCTTTTTCTTATCATTGCTCCTTAGCCATTTTCCAACCCTTTCTTTAAGAGGAACTCTTTTTTTTTTTCTTTTGTATGGATGGTCTCTTTTGCACCACCTTATCTCATGCAACAACTTATCAATTTTCACTAAGACTCTTTTGTATTTTTTTGGTATGTCTTTCTCTTAATGTAGGATCTCAATTTTTTTATTGGACTTTGTCATCTTACACCTTCATTTCTTTTTATTATTCTTTGAGTGTCATTTGGTCATCTATATTATCTTGAGATTTCTCCTTATCATGAGTTAATTTATCATTGAAAATGTATAGTAAATAAAATTTTTGGTAGACAATGAACATAATTGAAAACAAAGTGCTTTAAAGTGATCGAACAGAGGACATAAAGGTGTCCATAAAAAAAGCAAAAGTTAATATTTAGAGTAATATATGATCTTCCTACTCTGATACCAAGAAAATAATTAGAATAGAATTGGATGTTATTATTCAATAATTTGATACATGTCTTATGCTCAACTCATGTAGAGTTTATATAATTAGCCATATAACAAGACACATAAGAAAATAAAATAAAATAAATTATAGAAAATATATTTGATCATCTCCTTTGATTAAAAGATTGAAATGATTTTTTGATTACCTAAAGTTGCTCAATTCCTTGATCTCTTTCTTTTTTTTATTAGAAAATAATCAATATTATTTACATTGATTTTTTCCTTGACAATGAGGTCTCATGGAAATAATCAACACCTAACAATAATAATCCTCATGAAAGAAGTCAACAGATCAACACACTTTCTGGGAGGATCTTTATTGTTAGAAGTAAATGTTAAGGGCTTGAGATAAGAGTGGCGTACCCTTCTAGGAGGGGAGATGCATCGCAACAACAATTCTTAAGCGGTGTCTTTTGCAATGATCTTTGGTTTGGTTGAGGAGTCGCTACCTATTATTATAAATACTAAGAACCCTAACTGGTTTTTTAGAGATTCTAGGCAAAAGACTCATTGCGTAAAGGTAAGATAGTAGCATCCCTAGTACGCCTTACTTAAGATAAGTTGAATTATTTTGTATTTGTTTGCTATGATCTTATGACGTCCATTTCTACCGACTTAACGATGATGGGTCTGCTATGATGAACAAAATCTAATTTTCTAGATCAAGAACTTGGTTTGTGAAAGTGAAATACCCTCAATTATTGTTGAGGCTTCTTTTAGGGGAAAACTAGAATTTTGCTACCGCGTCATTCCAAATAATATTTTAGATAAAACTCCTTGCAAATTTTATCTTTATATTAGAAGTGAATGAGTTGTATTATTCATAATAATATTTTGAATATTAACCATACACAGGTTTTTTATTCTTATATTAAAGTGAGTAATAAAATTATTATCCCTGATAATATTATAAATGTTAATCCATTTTAGGTATTTTATCCTTATATTAAAAGTGAATAATATTTATTATACCTAATAATATCTTGAATATTCATCCCTTTTAGGTTTCTTATCCTTATATTAAAAGTGAATAATATTTCTTTACCAAAAATAATTTTTAAATATTTGTTAAATATAGGCCAAATCCTTTGAAATTTTATAAACTTGTTGTAAAATTCATGTAATATTTTTTTAAATAAGTCAAAATATTTTAAATTTTCTTTGAAAACTATGCTCAAAAAAATTTAGGATTTTTGGTCATATTGTAAATATTTTTTTATTATTTTTTAGGCTTTGTTTGGAAAAAAAAACTATTTTTTTAATAATAAAACTACCCTAAATAGGCTTAAGGGTTATTTGTCAAAAACACTCTTAAGACCCTAAAAAATAGCAAATCAAACAGGGTATAAACCCTTTGATCTAAATTTGTTTGTACCCAACTGAGTTGATCTGAAATTTTTGGTTCCACCATGAACCGAACCAAAAATCTTGGTTTGACCCGAAAATAAACCACAAACAAAACCAAAGCTAAAAAACACATTAAACACCCAATAAACACAAAAACACAAAAACACAAAAAAAAAAAAAAAAACCAAGCCAATATGAACCATAGAAATCACAAGACTGTAAAATAAAAACAAACATATCTAGGCCTTCCAATTTCCATCCCCTGAAATTGATATTTCCATAACATATTGCACCACAGCCATAAACAATAACTTAAAAGAAGCAAAATATGGAGAGTATCCATACCAGTTTCAAATCCAAGCCTGAAACTCATATATTTTATTCACTCTTTGTTTAACAAGGTTGTCAGCTATATGGTTTACCTCTCTTAAAACCTGAAAATTAGATATAGAACCCAGCTGAGTAGAGCACCGAGAAGCAAGAATGAAGAGTACATGAAATCTCCATGATCTAAAAGATTGATTGTTCATCCAGTTTATTGCTATCTAATTTTTTAAAAATATTTGAAAAAAATACAAAACTTGCAAAAAAAAAAAAAAAAAAACCAACAAAAATATGTTTATGTATTTACACCATTTTCAATTTCTTTTTCAAAGAATTTAAAATAATAATAAAAAAAATTTCTAACCAAAAACAAATCAAAGCCAAAAAACAAAAACTAAAACCAAAACAACACACAAAAACTTAAAATTTCATGAACAAAATGGATCAAAATCACAAAAAGATTAAGAACCCCAAGAATAAAACCTAGCAATATGGGTTTCAAATCAGATTAGTTTCGGTCGAAACAAAAGCACATATCTGTTGGAAATCATACAAGAAATAATAATCTAGCATCTAATCACTTTAATTTTCACTTAAAAATCATGATTTTTATTAAAATGAGTTTTGGTTGAAAACTAATGTCATGACCCAATTTTTTACTCTTTTATTCTTTTTATTTATTTTTATTTTTACTATATTTTCTGAAAAATTATATTAACAAAATGAAAAAATAATAATAAAAATGATTTCTGAAAAGTGTATGGGGTTCTATTCTTCAGTTGTTTCAGAATTCAGAAGTCTGTGGGGGATTGGGCTGATGAATTTGATCATGCCAAGAAAAGTCTGCAGAAAAAAGTGCTTTCCTTCTATTATTTTGAGACTAGCTTGGCTTGGAGTTGTTTATTTTGTTGGGAGAGAAAGGAATGCCAGAATCTTCAATGATGTGAGTTCATTCCCGCTTGATGTACCTGCTCAGGTTATGCATTCAGTTCAGTTGAGACTACACAATGACCAAATTGCTTCTTTTAGTGAATTTTGTTGCTGGTGGAAGTTCAGTTATGTTGTCTAGTTTGGCTTTTTCCCTGTTTATGGGTTTTGATTGCTTTTAGATGGCTATGAAAATTTAAGCTTATAGGAAATAGTGCTTCTACGATCTCCTAGCAAAATTTTAGCTTCATCCAAATTTAGGGAAAATCTCTTGCATCCATATTACAAGGTTTATTTTTGCATGAATAGATAAATATTAAAGCAGGGCAATGTTGTGTTATCTTCAATCATCATAATAGAGCAAAAACAAAACAAAAAGGTTAGGTCAAAGTCGACATGTAAAAGAAGAGTGCTTAATTTTTGCATAACACTTAATTACATTACAGGTTATTTGAACAAAACAGGCACTTACACAGGTTTCGTGCTCTCTTTCAGGGACACTTCTGACTAGTAGCTAGCTAGGACTCGTGCTGATGCAAATAAGCAAGTTACAATATTTAGACTCCGTTCCTCATGTCTTACATTCACTTTGAAGTCGTCTGGACACTACAGGGCAAGAACCTTCTCGTAGGATAGCAGTCCACGCCTTCCAAGAAAATTGGCCTTTGCTCGATTCAATTCAGCTACAACATTGCTAATGTCCATTCTCTCTTTAGGAAACTTTTCTGAGCAAAACACTCCTATCTTGCTGATCGAAATCAAACACTCCACAATTTGATCCGTGCCTTTTCCCTGATCAACTTCTGTCAGAAGTTTCGGGTCCGCGACATCAACTACACGGTCAGGTAAGGCCATTTTAACACAACTGTGAAGTTCTAGTCCATCTCTAAACATGCTATCAGTAGGTCTCTTTCCAGTAATCATCTCCAGCAGTAGGATGCCATCGCTGTATACATCCCCGAAAGTTGACACCTCGCTTCCGATGCCATACTCTGCAGTCAGTTTGTTTGAATGGTTAATTAATCAGAGTTGTTTATGACCTTGGAGATACAATGCTAGAGAAAACTTGTAAATAATGGAATATGTATCCCTCTAGAGTTGTATGTTACCAGGAGCTGCATAGCCGACGGTGCCTTACTGCCTTTTAATCCAACAGAGCTTGTCTGACTCAAGATGACTGACAGGATGCTTCAGAAAGGAACTTCAACAATCCAAAGTCCCCAACATGAGTAGTCATATCTCCATCGAGAAGAACATTACTTGGCTTAAGATCACAATGAACAATAGGCATTTTGCATTGGTTGTGCAAATAGTTGAGCGCATTAGCCACATCAATTGCAATGTTTAACCTCTGAATGAGTTTAAGATTTTTTGGCTGATGCACTTCCAGGTCCAATGTATGGATTGGATGCAACGATTATTCTAGACTTCCATTGATCATGAACTCATAAACAAGAGTTTTGAAATCATTACCTTGAAGATCAACGCCAGCACATGCACATAATACTTTGACAAGATTCCGGTGCCTGATGCTTAGCAAGGCTGCCCATTCTCTCATGAAGCTTTTGGAAGCTCCTTTTAGAGGATTTTTACTAATAAATCTCTTAGGTAACCAGCCCCGAAACCTGGTTAAGATATTGTTTGTTTCTATGTTTCAAAACTTGATTTAGAGGATTTTTATGTTTCTATCTTCTTTTATTTTGGATAGAAAACACTTTCTGAAAATTGTGAAAAATTTAAAAATATCATATTATTTGCTTATTATATCAAATTTGGTCCTCCAACTTTTGATTGCTATATATATATATATATATATATATATATATATATATATATATATATATATATATATTTTGTTTTGAATATTTGTTTTTCAATTTCATCCCTTAGAATTTAATTTTTATATTAATTTTGATTCTCA
>Ga0325404_1000816_pt1 | contig 31986 bp, 15 predicted proteins | sample PopdelMetagenome_18_FD_205664 | JGI IMG/M metagenome (GOLD analysis project Ga0325404, IMG submission 205664) | Populus deltoides microbial communities from Bellville, Georgia, United States - Xylem-Control-R1 | ecosystem: Host-associated > Plants > Phyllosphere > Stem > Wood/Secondary xylem...
GAAGGCAAGATGACGAAAGATACCAACTCATCACTGAGCGAATGGGTTTTTACCCTATGGCTAACAAATCATAATGATGTTTTCGTTGGAGAAATTGTGCTATTAGCATACAAAATTAAAAAAAAAAAATTAAAGAATTGATATAATAAAAAAAAGTTTTGGTAAAATAGCATCTCCAGGATATTGTTAAATTGTATTATTTTTTACTTAATTGGTATATTAATTCTGAAAATAATAAAAAAAAATCATAAAACTTTCAAAACTATAAATTTTAGTGAGTTTTTTATATTTAAAAATTTAATGGTCTGTGCTGTGTAGTGATGCAGTGACTATTATAAAAAAAATAACTTTTGAAAAATTTTGTAAAAAATTAAGTGTGATTTAACAGTCGAATTAAAATTTATGATATTTTTAAGCTATTATTTTGATCTGGTATGACTAGATCTTTTCTTTGATCTAAACTTGTCATGCTGGTCTGTAAATGCATTTACTAGACTATCTATATAATCTGTTTGAAGAAATTTTTTATTTAAATATGAAAAATTAATACCTAACTACTCAGAATTACTCAAAATTACTGCTTAGAATCACTTACTACTACGTTAACAATAACTTCTTAAGATTTTTATTGGAGTTTATTTTTAAGTTTACAAGTTGAACTTTGACTCATAAAATACATTTGGAAAAAAAACTTTATAAAATTATGATTTTTATATAAAACAGTCGATTAATTAATATAACCGCATCCAACTGGATGAGGTTGAAGATTAAAATTTTACTATGTCACATTTCAGAAATATAATATTTACTAAATGTTATTATTCTGAAACATAATAACTATTTTATTGCATTTATAAATAACAACATTTAATAAATATTACGTTTATAAAGCCAAATAAAATCCGTTTTCGTGACGATTTTTCATGAATTCTGACCCAGGAGATACGGTCATACTATTTCCCCTGGTGTAAAATGACCAATTCTATTAGAGTGATGAAACAAGCTCAAAGGGACAACCCGAGAAAGATTTGCTAGAGAGGATAGCTGACAAAAACGGAGTCTTGCTTTGACTTGATGAGAAAAACCTCTCTCGAGTGAGGCTCTAGCAAAATCTGTATACAAGTTTAAGGCCCAAACGGTTGTCTCTGGGTTGTAATGCATTGTGCTCAGCTGAACCAATTTGTTTAATGAATTTCAATATACTATCGACCTGAAGTTTTGATGGGTTTGAGCTATATATATATATATATATATATATATATATATATATATTACCACCCTTATTTCTCTCTAAATCATTGATGCGAGAGGGATTTACTTGGCATCATCATGCCAGACATTTAACGAAATGTTTTAATGATAAATTTCTTCGAATGCCATCATCAATAATATCTGAGTGATACAAAGGGGACGAGGTGGGGAAAGAACTAGCATTAAAAAAGAACTTGCAGGATTGTTTCCTATGAAGTTCAAATCTGAATGCAAAGCTAAGTTCGCATGGAGGATTTCAATTAAAACCTTCATATGCAGTAGTAGCAAAGTACAGTGGCAAGCAGCAAACGAAATCGAAATTACAAATTGCAGAGCATGAGGGTAGGTAGGTACAGCTTAGAAAACTGGAAAAATTGACGGTTGTCAAAAAAGCGTTGTAAAATGAAAGTTATAGATTAAAATAAGTTGTCAAAAAAGCATTCTAAAATGAAAGTTATAGATTAAAATAAGTAATGTATTAATATCAAAAATAATTTTTTAAAAATAAAATTTCTTTTATTTTAATATATTTTTAAATAAAAAATACTTTAAACCTTCACCGCTACTTTATTTTTTATCTGCATAGAATATATCAGAATACTGCACCAGTTGCTAACACTGCCAGCAGGGTGAACTAGTAAACCTTTCACTGCTAGAAATTTCATCGGCGGGGGTAGTGGGTTACCTTGCGCACTGGTTTTCCTTTATCTCTTGATCTTTAAATTCGAAGCTCAATATATCTATTTAATCATCTTATCTTGTGCTTTCTGCACTTGAATCAAGTTCTTAGTTTTCTGTAGTTGTAAACGTATTGATGAATAATGAATTGACAGAGCTGCCAATAAGTCCGGATGGTACGGATAACCTTCCAAAATTTGATGGGCATGACTCATGAGCATAGTGGGATCGCTTTGGAGCTCACACTATTGCAGGTACAGGCAAGCCACCATATGATAGAGAATTTTCAACAACTGAAGATATCATAAAATTATGGACGACGAAATAAAAGAAACGAAACAAAATAAAGTGAGAATATATCTATATTCAATTAATTAAATCTATTTAATTTAAAAATAAAATTAACAAAGAACAACAAGTAAAAAAACTTGAAATAATCAAATTAAATAAAAATAAAATAAAATAAAGGTTATAGAAAGCAAAAAAAAAAAAACAGAGCTCAATTTTTAATTAAATAAATGTTGAAAAGTGATATTGAAAAAACATTAACTTAAAAAAACAAACAAAAAAAAAAAACCAAAGTAATTTTAGACCAACCTCCTGAAGATAAGTTAATTTTCAAAGCTTGCAGCATGTGAAATCCTAAACACAAACTTAATCAAGAAGGTCAAATCCAAACCACTTATATGTTAAAAGATGAAATAAGGTAAAATAAATACCAATCTAAAAAATATTGCAAAGTAAAAAAAAATAAATCAAAAGAACAAGAATAAGATCTAATAGGAAAAAAATTGATAGAGGGTGGAATCATAAAAAAAAAATACAATTCTAAAAATTATCTTAGATTAAAAAAATTGCAATTAAAAAAATAAGAATTAAATTTGACAAAATAAAAAATTAAATTCAATTTCATAAATTATTTCAAATAAAAAAATAATAACCATAAAAATAAGGACTAAATAAAACAAAAATTTAGAAGTTGGTTTAAAAAATCAGGTAAAGCGCAAATACTAAGAAAAAAAAAAAGTTGTCACCACAAACCAGAGTTATTCTCAATGTCCGCACCACTAATGCAGGGGATGCCAAGATGAAGAGGACGCCACCTTAAAATGACCTTTCGGCCATTGGAATTAGGTGGATAGTCGTGTCAACAATTGTTTTTTTAACTCTTTCTATTTTTAAAAGAGTAAATTCTTTCTAACCCAACGCAATAAAAAAAAAAAAATCAGTAGCGCAATCTCTAAAATATCATCTAATCCTAGGCTTAAAAATATAAACTCTAAGGGAAGGAGGTCTTTTTTATTGTGTATAAATCTGAAAAGAAGAAAAAAATCCCATTTTCAGTCCAATGTTTTTTCTATTATAAGGGTAATTTAATTTAATTACTATACATTTTCAAATAAAAATATAAAAAATACCCCTCCATAGCAGCTTAATAATTTCTTTCAAGGGCATGATGCAATTTTATTGTGCAAATAGAAAGTAAAATACCTGTGTTGTTCTGATCAATTTTAAAATGCCAAAATAGCTCACAATCTCACCCTTAACTATAATTTTATTTTTTTTAATGGCAAGATAATTAATTCAATATTCTTGTTTATAGTGCAATATGTATAAGAGAAAATCACCGTATAATATCATACTCTCTTGTCAGTTAAGAGAAATGGATTCTCTCTATTGTAATAGAAAGGTGAATATCACTTTACCTTAGGGTTTTTTTTTTTTTTTTTTAATGTCAGAAAGAGAAAGAGAGTAGAGCATAGTTTTTAGACCGGATTTGGTGGCCGGCTCGGTCCAAATTCCGGGTTTTGATCAGGTCAATTTTTTTTAAAAAAAATCAAAACGACATTGTTTTAGTAAAAAAACAAAAGTAAACAGGTTGAACAGGGTTTTTGACCGGGTCTTGTTAGGTCAACCGGATCGCCGGGTCATACCGAGTTTTTTATTTTCTTGTTTTTTTAACCCGGTCTGATTCCAGTCCCGAATCAGTTGGATTCCAAGTTAACCTACTAGACCGGACCGAATTTTAAAACTTCAAAGTAGAGAGTTTTAAAAAAACCCTTCGTCACTATTGATTTATGTAAAATATTTTTTAATCAGAGTTTAAAGTACATCTAATTAAACTCAGCGCTTTTGCCATTATCTTTTATTCATTTGCTAACATTCATAATTTTATTTTATTGGACACCATCTAAAATACATCCAAATCCATCAAATACCACGTATGAATACTTCATAATCTCGAACTTAATCAAAATTATTGCGTAATGAAAAATTAGTGATAAAAAGAAAATTTATTTTAAGCAAATAATTTTAAAATCTTGAATCACTTTTAAACTCAAATTTAAGAGAAGAAAGATTTAAAGTTAGAACTAAAAATTAAAATTTTGGTATTTCAATTCTTGATTATTAAATTATGTTTGGTGTGACTGAAAAGTTTTCCTTATTTGATATTCAGAATTTAAAAGGAAAAAATTATGATAGGTAATACTTAATTCTAAAAATTATGAAAGATAATACCGTCCAAGTTTACAATGGATTGTGTATTGGTCTATAGTATACTTGCACAGGGTTGCTAGTGCCAGATTCAAGTGGTTTGAGTCTGACAACTATACTTGATTTGACAAACAAAAAACAAAAAACAAAATTATATATTTTAGTTGTCAGGAGAGATAAAAGAAAGAAAAAACATAAATAATCAATCACTGGCAGCAATCCAACTATTATCTATCTACATACACCACACTATATGGTAGATGACACGGCTGCACATCCAATTAGACGGCAAATGACCAGATTTGACTACCAGAAAGCGTCAGACACTCCTTAATGGGGAGAGCGCTGCCTATTTGATGAGAGGTAAGAAACACACGCCAACAACTTTTCAATTAAAAAATAACAAATAAAATATGAAAAATACTAAAACGCCCTCATGGTCCTCTTAATTACACAAAATACCCATATAAAAATACCAAAATACCCCCAAAGGCAAAACTTTTTTTTGGTCTTTTCTGAGGCTAAAAATGTTATTTTACTATATATGGAAATTGAAAAAACCTGAAATACTCTTGTCCAACAACCCATTTTTTTTTTTAATCTTGAGGGCAAAGAAGTATTTTTACTGTTACGAATATTATGAAAAGCCAAGAAAGCCCTTGATCAACAATTCTAAAATTTATTGACTCTTGAGGCAAAAGAGTAGTTTTGCTTTGTTAAAAAAAATAAAAAAGATCGTATACACCTCCAAACAATCTTCTAATAATCACCGAGTCAGATAAAAAGATCCAAACATCCCTAAATGAAAAAAGCTTAAATTTAGTTTTTTATAATGAAATACTATAAGATATTCATAAGGAAAAAAAAAAAAAAAAAAAGGAAGAAGAAGCTTTCCGTCCGGCCCAATATTTGGGTGGAGCGGATTGGAATAAATCCAAGACCTCATTCCATAAGAGGCCAGGAAATGGCAGGTAACGAGGGATTTCCTACGAGCGTTCAGTCCATTTTGCAAATGGGACCTAAGCTTAGAGAGTTAAGATCGCAGCATCTCTCATGTCTTCTCTTATTTATTTAGACAAGACATCTCGTATCTCTTGGTGGGGTTGGTAAGTTCGAGTTCGGACATTTATGTTTTAATCAACAACGTTGACCATTCGAATAAAGTATGAAACAAAAACTAATTCAAGAATGGGTTATTGAAATTATTACGTACGAATTCATCCCATCTAAAAGCTCGAGTTGTTAGGTAAATTTATAATAATAATTTTATATTATTTTCTAACACATTATATTAAATAAAACTCTTCCAACTTAAAATTTAATAAAATCTTAATACTATATAATTCAAATAATTTTATCTGAAACTTTAAAATGTATAAGGAAGGTATCTCTTGGTGGGGTTGGTAAGTTCGAGTTCGGACATTTATGTTTTAATCAACAACGTTGACCATTCGAATAAAGTATGAAACAAAAACTAATTCAAGAATGGGTTATTGAAATTATTACGTACGAATTCATCCCATCTAAAAGCTCGAGTTGTTAGGTAAATTTATAATAATAATTTTATATTATTTTCTAACACATTATATTAAATAAAACTCTTCCAACTTAAAATTTAATAAAATCTTAATACTATATAATTCGATAATTTTATCTGAAACTTTAAAATGTATAAGGAAGGTATCAAATATAATTTTATTTGCAAGTATAAAGAGATGAAAGGCATGGAAATGTGGAGCCAAAGCATTCTTCTGACAAATCGCAATAAAGAGAGATCAAAGATTTGGTACAAACCATGTCTGTAGACAGAGGCGGCCAAAAGTCGGTCGCAGGTAGGTCCAAGATGAGAGAGAGAGAGAGAGAGCCTTCTTCTACTTTCTTCTTCATCTTCTTCTGCATTTTTTTCCAACGTTTTGAAACACATTAAAAGAGTGGCTTAACATCAAAAGAGAGATTGATTGATGCATGCCCTTCAAGTTATTCCAAAAGCGAAGGAAATCGTGTCAAGATAAACCTCTTCATTTGTTGAAAATATTAATGGCTTTTCTTCTTCTTTTTGAAGTATTTCGATTTTTCACTACAAAACAAAAAAAGAAAAAGAAAAAGAAAAAGAAAAAAGAGAAATTGATTGATTGTACATATTATTAAATAAGAATTATACTTTAAATAAGAATTATAATATATTAATTTATAACTTTTTTTTTTGGTTTGGAACACATTGAGAATATATATATATATTAAATAGAATAGCTTATTTTTCTAACGGACACTCTTAAAATAAAATAAATTTTTCAATATATTTTTAATGCATTATTTCAAACTGAAATACATTTTTAATATTGTTTTAAAATTGTAAATTACTCTAAAATATTTTTTTCAAGCAAATAAGTCTATAAAGAAAGAATTAATACTGAAGATCAAGGACAATTCATTTGGGAAGAGATTACTAAAATTCATTCACCAAAAAAAGAATTAATAATTTAATAATTTAAAAATTTCATATTTCCTCGTTGTTGAAAGACAAGTTTTGAAACTCATTTTGATATAGTCTTAAATTAATTTTATCCTGTTATTTTTTTGATTCTTAATTATCTGGGTATCTTCACATATACCCTTTTAAAGGGTGAGACTAGTCCTGCTTGGGGTTCGTGGTTGCCCTTCCCAATAAATGCCCTTTCTGAGGATCGAATTTATGTTCTCACCCTTACAGGGATATAGCAGTGTCTTAACCGCTAGACCAACGCTTCATTGATAAATTTTATCCATAAGAAAATATGGTTTTCCATGCGGGAAAAAATCATTTTTAATTTTTAAAATAAAAAGCATGAGCTCCAATTATTCATATTCATAATAAGAGGATTGAATCTCACAAAAGATAATATTGCTCTCCAAACCACCTACACATGGTCCACATCTTTGGTGTGTTCAATTCCCGATTGAAATGATCAAATATAGTAAAAAGTATTAGCCGATCGTGGAGCACAAGCATGTGAGGTTGTTCTTCTATATATGATGAAGAAACACAGAAAAGAAGGGATCATACAACTATAGCTAAGCTAAGCTAGGGCAAGGTCCCCTCGTAAGAGCCTTTGCATCTTATACCGTCCCCATGAAAGCATTAATTAAGAAAACGAAATAAAGTTTGAAAATGAAAACATACACACACTGTATATTAATTATATTATGTTGAGAATAAAGCATACTAGCTGGTTCAAAAGATAAGATGACAGGAGCAAAGCACATGCAACGTATAGGAGACGGCATACATGCCCCCATTAGCACAGTATTATTAGTGAAGTGGGTCTCAAGAGGCTTATGATCATTCATTCATTAATTAATTAGAAATTGCCATTAATGACACAGAAAATAACTGATAATTATATATAGAAGGCTTGATATATAAGGATTTTGGCTTTATATATATATAGATATATAATACACACACACACACACACAGACACACACACAGAGAGACACACACACACACAGAGACAACGAAGCAAGTGCAATTTGGATCGAATTGACATTTGAATTTGAGGCATGCAAAAGCTTAAGACCGCGTCGGGTGCTTTCTCCTTTGCTAGCTGTAAAAAACGCGTTTTCGCTTTCCTCTTCTTTAATGCCATCTCTCTCCCATGTATCTTTTCCAATTTGTCTAAAGAGAGAGATCCCTCTCTGTTCCTTTTCTTTTCTTTCTATATATTACTACAGGAAAGATATCTCTTTTGATAGCCACATTTATGTCCCTCTGTTAGCATATTCTTGTAGTATTATTATTGGCCACAATGTCTATACTTTACTTTTCCATTATATATATATATATCTTCAATTTACTGGCCGAGCCAGGCTTGCTATGGTGAATTCACCACCCCTATTTATTATTATGATTTTTTTTGTAATTGTAATGATATAGATGTGATTAAAGTCTTCCTTGCTAAAGCTAAAAACTAACGAGATAGCAATGATCATCCAAGGCCGGCGTTGGATGATCATTGCTATTGTTAGATATTAGTTTTAGCAAGGAAGACTTTAATCACATCTAATATCATTACAATTACAAAAAAAATCATTAGGATAGTGAATTCACTACACCAGACACAATATACTGTAAACAAGAATAATATAATTATGGCTGTGTTTGTTTTTTGAAAAGCAGTTTTTGAGAAATTATATTTCAAACTTTTCTGTGTTTGTTTGCTATTAGAAAAGTTGGTAAATGGAAAACACTTTCCGGTTAACAGAAAACACTTTCCAGTCAAACGAAATTTTAGCTTGGTTTTCAGAAAAATATTTTCCTTTTATTTTGGGCGGAAAACACTTTTTGAAAGTTGTGAAAAATTTAGAAAAGTCATATAATTTGCTGATTATATCAAATTTGGTCCTCAAACTTTTGATTGGTATATATATTTTAGTTTGAATATTTGTTTTTAAATTTCATCCCTTAGAATTTAATTTTTATATTAATTTTGGTCTTCATTTTTATAATTGTTATTTGCTTTTCCATTATCATTTTTTAATTGAAATTTTTTATCTATCAAATTTGATCCTCATTCTTTTGATTGTTACTTATTTTATTTGAAATAATTTATAAAATGTTAATTATTATTATTTTAATTTCTTCATCTTTCAATTTTTTTTATCTTTTAAATTTGATCTCTATTATTTTGATTATTATTTATTTTATTTGAGATAATTTATGAAATTATATTTTTTTTTCAATTTCATTCTCATTCAACTTTTTAATTTGTAAGATTTGTTCCTCATTATTTTAATAAACTTGAAAAAAATAAACATTAATAAGTTATTTTCCAGCTCATGTTCCATGACATAACCAAACACTTAAAAGTGTTTTCCAACTTATTTTCTATTACACCACCAAACATCGAAAAATAATTCATTTTTCTGGAATTCACTTTCCAAAAGGAAACTATTTTCCAGCAAACAAACGGGGCCTGTATTTTTGTTCTTCTAAAAAAATCTATTAGGCTAGTTATTAGAAGCAATACTATCATTTTACAAGGATAAATTTGTCATTATCATCATGATTGGGGACAACGGGGTCTTTTTGCATTTTCAAAGCACCGTGTAATGACTAAAATACCATTAAAATCAAAATTAAAAAAAAAATTGATTGGGGTAGTGAATTTGCTATACACCTAAACAAAATGAATTGTGGATGGGAACAAAGTAATTACATTTTTGTCATTCTACAAAAAATCATTAGGCTACCTATTGGGGGCAATACTATCATTTCACAAGAACCAATTGGTCATTATCAGAATGATTAGAGATAACGAGGTCTTGTCACATTTTAAAGCACAATATAATTTTTAAAATACCCTTAAAATTAAAATTACAAAAATAAATAAATAAATGGGACAATGAATTTATTGTACATCTAGACGAAATAAATTATGGATGAGAACAAGTAATTATATTTTTTTCATTCTACAAAAACTACTAGGCTATCTATTAGAGACAATACTATCGTTTCACAAGAACCAATTGATCATTATCATAATGATTGGGGACAACAAGGTTTTTTTGCATTTTCAAAGCACAATATAATTTTTAAAATATCTTTAAAATCAACATTACAAAAAAAAAGAAGAAAATTGAATGGGGTAGTGAATTCACTATACACCCAGATAAAATGAATTGTGGATGAGAACAAAGTAATTATATTTTTGTCATTCTACAAAAACCATTAGACTTTTAGTAAGAGATCCTTTATATTCCATTGCCACTTCATTGCCTTTTCACCCAAGATACTTTCCTTTTCTTTTTCCAAAAAAACTTGCAAATTCAACAACTTATCTATTTTGGTTTCAATCAATATGTATGAATAAGAAAGAAGTGTATTTACTCTTTGTCTAGTTATTGATAGGCTAATAGGCTTGAACATGAGAAATTAGTTATGCCAATTTTTTTTGTCTTTTTTTTGTTTTTAGGTTGATTTCAGAGCTTCACAAGTTGTGTCAAATCTATGCTACTGGATTGTTTAACCTTTAAAGCCAAGTTATTGATTTTATTAATCATTTTGTTATTATTGTATATGTTGTATTATAAGGGGTTTTATCTTTCAAATTATCATTTGACAATGATAATAATCAGGTGATAATAGGTTATGTCCATTCAAGTTACAATTTTATGTATTTAGTGATCTGAAAGGTAAAAGCAAATTTCTGCTTTCTTCTTGTATTTGGTGTTGGTTTTGGTTTTTCTAGTTCCATAAATTATGTGGTGAAAAACCTCTTTTCAATCTTTATGTTTAAATTAACAACATTTCCTGAACTTGTCCTCTTAAAGGTGCCATGAAATTGATGCCCAATTAGTTGCTGGTAAAACATTATTCAAGATTATTACAAGGTTAAGACTACCAAATTGATGAAGAGCATAGAAAGCTAAATGGGTATGCATGAAAAAGAAAGAAAGAAAATAATATGAGTTGCAAAAGAAGAATAAGGAAAACCAAATGGAATTATAATGTACACAAAATGTTTGATAAAAGCAAAAAACAAAAATAACAATCTAGTACTTATTGGATTGTCATTTTTTATTTGGTGGTATTTTTTTTATTTAGCACTAGGGAAGTTTTTAGTCATTACATTTTTTATTTGGTGGTATTTTTGTTATTTTGCACTAGGAATTTTTTTAGTCATTAAATAAAATGTAATGACAATCTTGTAAATAATTTAACTTTTTTGTTGATTTTTTTTTTGTTGTTAAATAAAGTGTTATGAACTTATAAAGTTCAAGATGTAAATCGTATTTTTTTCAAAAAATGATGACAAAGTAAAAAAAATAAAAATAAACTACAAGATGATCAAAGTACTTTTTCCAATATCTTAATTGTGATGACGAAAAGATTAGGTTATAATCAAATATGAAAACACAGGGATTTAAGATTAGTTTTTTTAAAAGAAAATGATTAATAATTATTTTATTATTTTATATTAGTATCAATATTTTTGTAATGGTGTTTCTAATGTTAGTGTTTAAAAGATATAAAATATGGTTTATAATGTACGTAAAAATTTAAAAATTTGATGAATAATAATACATGAAAACAACATCATAACAAAAACTCAATTGAACTAAGCCAATTAATGTGTCAAAGAATAAAAGTTTGTAACACTAATAAGTTTTTTCCAACTTAATTTCCAACACAAATAAACACTAGAAATTAATCTCCAACTTATTTTTTTAAAGCATAGTCAAACACCAGAAAATAAACTATTTTTTTAACATTTATTTTCATGAAATTCACTATTTAGTAAACATGCAAGTCTTAAAAAGACTGAATGTGACTTTAATTTTAATTATTTGAAAGAGTGGTAAAAGCAATAAAAAAGCTGGCCCATAAGCTAGAGACACCTCCCTTTTTTAGAAATATTATTTTCGCACAAGAATTTAGCTTACATGATTACAAATAATTAGACTAAATGCCTAATTTGCTCAAATTCAAAATCTTATATCATACATGTATGTTGATGAGATTTATGAAAAACACTAAAAGATCAAGGTATTTTCAAGGCTAATGGATTGACTAGAAAATTAAGACTACTCGACTTGGATTTCATGAAGACCTGTAAAACAAGTCTCTTTTTAGGCTTAGGAGATTGTCTGATATTTAAGTTAGTATTATGATGGAGTAAAAGAGTTTCATAGGTTGTGCTATTTTTATTTACAAAAAAGTTATAAGATATGATCAAAAGTGGAAGGAAAAAAAGTGATTTGAGATATTACAACCATTTATTTAATGGCTAATAGAGATTTATATAGACATGAACAACACCAAATTACATGGATATAGAGTAGATATGAGAAAAACATTGAGGTACTTATCTTAGAGGCTAACATTTAAGATAACAACTCTAATGATTAATGGTTCATTGTTGAGTGAAAAGAATAATACCACGAGGGCCATTGCCTAGGAATAAGCTTGATACAATGCTATTTTATGGGCTTTATTATGACAAAAGGATGTGTGAGCATTTAATGCATATGTATTTTATCTCTACAGATAATGGTGAACATACAAGTTTGACTATACAAGCGTAACTAAGGGCAATGTACCTAGATTGCAATAGTTGGATTCAGGGGTATAGGCTTCGTCACTAACGATTGCATTTATACCTAGGCAAGATATGTTTTTTTTTATACCTAGGTAAGGTTGTTCCTTGTACACAAAGTAAAGAATGTCTTCGTACTCAAGCAAAGTTGCTCCTTATACTCAGGGTATAGAATTTGTTATTCAAAAACCACATACAAAGCCATTTTATACCAAGATGTAGAATATAATATCTTCTTGTATTAGTTGTTCCTTGTACTTGAGTGAAGAATGTTTACGTATTCAAAAAAAGTTATGTCTTGCACCTAGGAAGAAGACTATCTTATTTAAACAACATATGAAGAGCCATCTTATATCTAGGTTACAAAATGCCTTTGTACTTGGATTATACAATTACAATGAGAGAGTTTCATGTAGATTAATTGTATAAAGAGCAACTAGTCAAGAAAGTTTCATGGATATCAATCATATAAAGAACATTTTATAGAGAATAACTTATTGAGAAGTTTTTATAAAGATCAATTGTATGAAGACTATTATATGGACAATACTAAATGAAGAACATGTTATAAAAAACATTTTATGAAGAATTATATACGGAGAAAATTTTAGAGATAACAACTTTAATTCTATTGGTTGTTCTTGGTGGCTCGAGGAATATCTAGATACTTGCTATATTTGGAGGACATATATTCTTATAGTTTTGAAAACAAGAGTTAGATTTTCTTACCACACTTATTTCTTTTACTTAAATATGGTCTTCAAATACTTGTTTTACCTTTAACATATTTTTTTTCCTAGGAGAGTGTGTAGCTCTCTCTACAATATTAGGCTATGGAATACATGAATTAAGGTAATTATAACAATTAGCTCTAATAAACCTTCTACCTTTAACATTTCTTCACTAAACCTATTCAAATAAGCTTTAGTGCCTTCATTCTCTCTTTGAGTGATGATGAACAATTATGTGAAGCTTTTCTTGGTCAAGATATTTATGTTAAAGTGATTTATGAGCTTTACAAAAAGATACTCATTGCCAATATTAGATCAAGAATCTAAATAAGGTTCCATATCTAGACTGAACCTCATAAAGTCATAGAGAGAGTATTTTACATGATGCATGAATCCTATATAATCAACTTTAAATTGCTACACATATTTTATATGTGTTCTTTTAGATCTGTCATCCCATTTTTATTGTTCAAATTCATTTAAGTGAAGATCAGATCTCTCAAAAGATAAGTGTCTAATACATTTTTTTTTTCTAATAGAGAGGCCTTTACCTAGTAAATGTTATACACTTTTGTAGTTGAGGCCTATATCAATATAGACTTAACATCTCTCCAAGTTCTCTTTCTGTTTGGACTCCCCAAAAAAGTCCCTAATAAAGAATGATGGTGATGGTAGTAGCTATTATCACAATCGTGGTTATATATTGTTATATTCTTGGACTTCTTTTTATTATGTTTCGAGTATCCACTTGTAGAATAATATTTTTGATGATAAGAATGAATTTTTTAACGGTTGTGTGAGTGGAGGGATTCTTTTTTACTCTATTGCATGTCAATTTAGCCTATTTCCTCTTCAAACTAGAATTGTTTACATATATTGAGGATTGCAGGTGGTGGTTATAATGAATAAATCATTTAATATTGAAGAAACAAGACCTTTAATTGATGTTCTATGGAATGATAGAATATATAACCTTTCTATATTCTAGAGTTTTTAGGTTGTCAATCATGAAAATAATTAAAAAAAATATATGAAAAGATAAGAGATTGAATGGACTTTTGTTTAATAATTTCCATAGACAATGCTGCTAATGCCACTAATGAGATTATAGAAAACTTTACAAGATGAAAGTCTTTAAAATGATGATTGATGGATTAAAAGATTGAGATACTAGACTTAAGACTCATGAATATTTGCAAAACAAGTTCCTTATTGGGTTTCTGGTACCTTTTAATTTTTAAGTTAATATTTTGATGGAGGTAAAAGGGTCTTAAAGATTATGTTGTGTGTGATTACAAAAATTATATAAGAAGTGATCATTGGTTGAAAAAGAAAAGAAAGTAATATAAAAGATTACAATCATTTACATTATGGCTCATATACTTTTATATATCTACGATCCATATCAACTTGCATGAAGAGAAGGCTAGGAGGGAAAAACATTATAACATCTAATTTTAAAGGCCATCATTAAAATAAAAACCCTTTAAAACTTATAGTTCATTATTAAATGAAAAGAATAACTTCACAAGGGCTATACTTGGGTATTAATATTGTCATATAGGCTCTATGGTAGGTGGGCGTGTGAACATTTGATGAATATATTTTTTGTCACTATAGCTAGTGTTGAGTAGACTAGGTTTAACTATAAGATAGTTCACTCGAGGTATATAATCTGAATTCAATGGTATAAATTGAAAGTATTTAAAATCAATATTAAAAGTATTTTAACAGTTTTAAATAAATATAAAAAGTTATCTCTTTAATCAGAAGACCTTTCCTCTGGTAATTGATTTTTTTGACTTTTTTTATTAAAAATATTAATTTTTAAATAAAAGCTTATCATAATTTTTAAAGAAAGTTTTGATAAAAAATAATGAATTGATGATTTTAACGTGAATGTAGTAAAAATATAAGAATAATAAAATTGAAAAAAATATATTAAAAAAATAAATACTTCATTAACATTTAGAAAATTATACATATTAAGTTCAACTATAATTATTCAAAAACAATTGTTAATATTACCATAAAAAACACTAATATTATTTGAGAATAAGAGCATACTTTAATGATTATTTAAACATAATTTAAATAAATTCATTTAAAAATAATCTAATTAAACAATGCAAAATGAGAAAAAAATATTGAAATAAAAAATTAAAGGGCCAGTTTATGCGTCCGAACCATTTTAAAACGGTAAGGTGAATTGCTTGTCGCATGCCTTTATTATTATTATTTTTTTTAAAAAAATAGATGGACAATGCATCACCTACAAGGCCACACAATGTGTCATTCGTTTGCAATCTTAATTTTTCAATAAACTTTTTAAACGGTAAAAGTTCAAATTCTAAAATTGTTTTCACACAAAAAACCTTGAGTAAATCATCTCATGATCCTCTATAACCTTTTTTTTTTTTTAACAATAACACACATTCTAATTAATCAATAAACTCAAAAATCAAATCAAATATAAAAACTTCTTTTAATTATGATCTACTTTTTTTTAGCATCATTTAAGGTGGAAATCACTTCCATTAAGTTCCTCTCTCAAAGTTGATTCTATAAACACTAAAATTAATTAAAGTTGTTGGTGGTTGTAATTCAGCCACCCAAGATCTTTCTCTCTTTTTAAATTTTATGACTACTTTTTCTCTAACCTCTCAGGATTTAGAGACTATAGCGTAAACAAATTTTTAGGATCCAAATGAAAAATCTCAAAAGAAAAGGGATCAATATATAAAAAAATAAACATTAAGGTATCAAAGTGTAGACTTACATACCTCTTGAAAAATACACATGGGATAAGACTACTTACTCTATTATATGAATAACGAATTTAATTAATTTTTATTCTTTTAATTTTATGTTTTAAAATGACTAAAAACCTTGCATGTAAACTTGATTTGTCATTTAATCCTGTAACGATCTCCAAAACCCCAAACATCTCATAGCATGCAATATGAAGATAATACAAAATTTGCAAGGATTAAAATGAATTTCATTATTAATTTAATGCTTAGTGTAATGTGATTGTTTTGGTATTTATGGATTCGACCATTTGACTCTGAAAAAAGTAAAAATAAAAAAGTGTGACCGCCGACACATTGATGATAAAAATAAGAATAGTGGCGAGAGAGAGGACCCCATCTCAACCCTCTAGCACATTTTGACCCATGCCATCACCTTGTCTTAAATTCCCTTACCTGCCCCTCTAACACCCATCTGATCTTTGCCTTAAATATTCACTCACACCTCTCTTCACTTCTACATTACAAATCCATGTCCTGAACACCTCTCCTCATCTCTCTCTCTCTCTGTCTCTTTCTTCTTGTTTATGACTTCGATAACATTCATTCCACGATGACTTTTTCACACCCCACTAGGATGTCTGAAATCTCAACTCTTTCACTCTTCCTTTTGTTGCTTACAATTTTCCTCCCTGTATGCACTGCACATGCAAGTTCCATCACCGATGATCTCCAGAATAACTGCTTGAAGGTACCTGTAAATCAATTTGTGGGATCTTTGATGAGCACTCTTGATATAATCCGAGATGTCATCTCTATAATCTCAAATTTCGGCAATGTTTTTGGTGACAGTCGCCTTACCAATGCCATAACTGATTGTCTTGACTTGCTCGACTTCTCTGCTGATGAGTTGAGCTGGTCCATGTCTGCTTCCCAGAATCCTAATGGTAAAGAAGAGCATCCGCTTCTTGGCATTCAGTCTTGAGTTTGTTTGTTTGTTTTTTTTTTTTTTTGTATTACATAATGCTAAGAGAGTAATGGGGTTCCAATTCCACTTAGTATCCACCAAATCTCTCTTTTGCCATGTAAGATAGAGGGGACCTCATCTTTAGTATGTAAAATTCTTCATTCTCTTCTTTAATTTGGTTTAGTTCTCATTTTCATTATATTTGCAGGTAAACACAACAGCACCGGCGATTTGAGTTCTGATTTAAGGACATGGTTAAGTGCTGCACTTGTTAACCAGGACACCTGCATTGAAGGATTTGATGGTACAAGCAACATTCTTAAAGGTCTGGTGTCAGGTAGCCTTAACCAAATCACTTCATCAGTCCAAGAACTTCTCAAGAATGTGGACCCGCGTACCAACTCCAAGTCCAGTGGAGGTGGCTTCAGTGGTAGCAAAAGTGGCAAGAATGACCGATTTCCTTCATGGGTTAAGCATGAAGACCGCAAATTGTTAGTCTTGAATGGGGTCACACCTAATGTAATTGTAGCAGCAGATGGGACTGGGAATTTCACTAAGATAATGGATGCAGTAGCAGCTGCACCTGATTATAGCATGCATCGACACATCATTTACATTAAGAAAGGTGTGTACAATGAATATGTGGACATCAAGAAGAAGAAATGGAATCTGATGATGGTCGGAGAGGGTATGAATGCTACAATCATTACCGGTAACCGGAACTATATCGATGGTTGGACAACTTTTCGCTCTGCAACCTTCGGTAAGCTGGAACTATCAATTTTGGTGGTTTGCTTATTTGTCTATGGAAAAGATGGTTTTGATGTGGATTTTATCTGCGTTCCATAATAATAATACTACTACTATAAAAAATGATATTCTCAAACCTGAGATGTGAGATGATCTACATGTTATTTTCCTCATAGTAGACAGACAGTGTTGTGATTGTTTTGATCTTCTATTTGAAGTATTTCAATAATTATGCCTTGAAGTGACACTGACATGGCATAAATATGACTAATTTATATAGAAATTTGACTCTGTGAACTCGATTCATCCATATAGAAATTTGAAGTATTTCCATATATTTTATTTTAATAGTAACATGTGATGGCCTGCTGGCCTTGATAATTACTACTCATTGAACATTATTGCATAAGTGCACTATATATACCTGATCGTTATGTCAATTAAGAATCTGATTTGGATATGATGCAGTGCTTTTGTTTTTCTAAATTTTCTAAAGTATCAGTGGCTAATCTTACAACAACGACACTACCTTTTTCTTGTCTGCAGCGGTCAGCGGCAGAGGATTCATAGCTCGAGACATCACTTTTGAGAACACCGCAGGACCTTCAAAACACCAAGCAGTTGCTCTCCGATCTGATTCAGACCTATCAGTCTTCTTCCGGTGTGAAATTAAGAGCTACCAGGATTCACTCTATACACATACAATGCGTCAATTCTACCGGGAATGCCGTGTGAGTGGGACGGTGGATTTCATTTTCGGTGATGCAACTGCAGTGTTCCAAAACTGCCAGATTCTAGCCAGAAAAGGCCTACCAGACCAAAAGAACACGGTAACAGCTCATGGTCGGAAGGACCCAAGTCAACCAACAGGCTACTCTTTCCAATTTTGCAACATCTCAGCAGATATTGATCTCTTGCCTTATGTCAACTCCTCCTACACTTACCTTGGCAGACCCTGGAAAAATTTCTCAAGAACCATAATTATGCAATCCTATATGAGCAATGCTATAAGGCCAGAAGGATGGCTAGAGTGGAATGGCAATGTGTATTTGGATACTTTGTACTACGGCGAATACATCAACTATGGCCCAGGAGCTGGTGTAGGTAGGAGGGTTAAGTGGCCTGGATTTCATATGTTGAACGATTCCACGCAGGCTAATAATTACACAGTGGCCCAATTCATTGAAGGCAACTTGTGGTTGCCATCAACAGGAGTGAGATACACAGCAGGATTGGAAGTTTAGTATATGTAATCATGATTTTCGATTTGTTTAATATGTTTTACCTGAAGCTGTTTCAAGGATTGCAGACTAGTTTGGCTTTTGGAAAAATAAGTATATCATAACCCAAATTTGACCCCTCTTTTATTTTTATCAAAACTCTCCTAAAAATTAAAAAAAAATCACAAAAATACCTTTTCATACAAATTCATTATTTTCCCAAATATTAGTCATTTTAGGAGTTTTTCATAATTTTTACTTTCTTTTTCTTTTTCTGCATATTTTTAGTGGGTATCGAAAAACAAAAAAAAATAAAGAAAAATCAAGTTAAAAAAATATATGAGAAAAAATTCAACAAGAAAAAAAATCAGTGAGAAAATTTGAAAAAAAAAATGAGAGAAAATTGAGAAATAGGAAAAATATATATAAAAAATACAAAATATAATATGCAAGTTGGATATCTTATCCCCATTTTATATTTTTTTCTTATCTAAACTTTCTTGGATAATTTAATTCTATTTAAAAATTATTCCAATCATTTAGCCAAACACCAAAACTCACTTCTAGATAATCATGAACAAAACACCAGTTTATCAAAATACTTAAAGCAATATATAATGATAAATATACTCTTTAACCTATCTAGGCACACATCCCACTTAATGGGTATAAAGAAAAAACTCCTCATTTAAAGATAAAATACAAAATACAAACCATTTTCTCTCCCCCTATTTGATGTAGGTGGGCTAAATACATTTAAAGATTTTAAATAGTCAGATGAAGATCTACTACTAATAGTTCTTGTAGTTAACCTAGCAGATATATATATGGACCAAACCAATAACTTGGTTATAAAAAGCTATAATTTTTAATTTGTTCGTTAGATCGGCTTTAAAGTTTTTCAGGTGATTCTAAAAGCCTAGTTTTATAGTGGGGTTGGCATGTTTGCACAAGCCCACCTTTATAAGACCTTCAAATTAAGGAACGAAGATACTATTTAAGCTAATTTTGTTATTTTTTCTTGATTTGTTTTTTGGATTTTATGCTAATTTTGGATTTTTTGCATTTTTTTCCCTTTTTGTTGTAGGATTCTGATTTTATTACATTGTAAAGGTCGGTTTCTTACCTATTTAAGAAGTTAAAAGCCCAGGACATATATCAAAATTATCTTTGAAAAATAAAACTATGAATTTATGGTTTTTCATGTGCAATCATATTTGGCTATTAACTCTATCATGTAGGAAATGATGAGAAGGTTCACCCTTGAGATAAAACATTTAAGAGCTCATGATCGAGGATATGTAAAGACAAATCATAGTTAACCTATTAGTTGGCATAAAGAACTTTATGTTAATAGGAACAAGATGAGAGTGGCCATGAGTTTTTGGCCAGTATCAATAACCTGTTGTAGATGAGGTAGTTTTTTTTTATTAGAAAGATTATCATCGGGATTTAGAATTTTAGGTCAAACTTTCTAACTTTTTAAGAACTTTACAAGAAGATGAATTTATTGACTGGATGAACAATATTGAAAGTTTTTAATACCCTTAGTGAGAGTATTGAAGGGTGAAGACAAGAGTAGACAAGAGTGAAGACAATCATCATTAGATTGAAGGGGGGATATTTTACTTAGTGAGAGTAATTGAAGTGAATACAAGAGCGACAAGGAAAATCAAGAATCAATGAATGAGAAAAAAATAAAGAAGATAAATGATCACTCTCTCCTTTTTTATTATGCATAGAAATTGTATCAATGACTCCTCAAACTAAAATAAGATGGTAAGTCTCTTGATGATTACACTAACAAGTCATATCAATTAGTAGTAAGGAATGACGTGCTAGAAATAAAGGAGCAACTGGTGGTAAGATATCAGAGTGAGTTATGATAGACCATCCAAGATGTATTGTGTTTGTAGTCCCTGTGAACAATATCAAAGGCATAGTAAAAGGCCTTGACAATGAAGAAGCAACAAAGTGTTAGGGCAATCAACAAATTTTTGGAGTTGACTAGTACTCCAAAAGGAAAACAATAATAATCAGAGAGCAATCACTACTAAGCCCAAACTATAACAAACTCAGACTCAACAAACAATAGGTCAGGGTTCTAATTTTAGAATTCACTGTTAGGAATATGTTGAACTAGGATATTAAGCCAATGAGGGTCATCCAGAAAAGAATTTATTGATGGAAGAGCTGAATGATTTTAACAACGATGATTCTAAAAGTAATGGAGAGATTCTGTATAAAGATAACGGTGATATCCTAATCATCTAAAAGAGTTTGTTGACATTTAATGACGATTCAAGTAAAGATTAGAATTATACTAGCATCTTTCATTCCACATGCATTATAAAGGATAAGACATGTAATTTAATAATTGACAGTGATAGTTATGAGAATGTGGTGTCTATAAAGACATTGAGGAAACTCCATCTAAAATCTAAAAGCCACTCTAAGCCTTGCAAGTGAACTCAACTAAATAAAGACACTTAGGTAGTTATTGATATATGATTTTTTTTTTCTTTTTCATTGTATAAAATTATTTTGATAATGCTTGGTATGACATGGTTTTGATGGATGTGTGCCATATTTTGTTGGGTAGGTCATGATAGTTTGATAAGAGTGTTGTGAATAATGAAAAAAAATATATGCACGCCCTTTATATAAAAAGGAAACATATAATGTTTTTAGCTATATAAAAAAAAGAAGTCGTCACTAAAATTGGTAAGGGAAAGAACTTGTTGCCTTTATCATGGTTTATGAAAGAGATAAAAAGAGAGGGAGTAGTATATGCTTTAATGTCAATAGTAGTGTTATAGAGGAAAATGATGATGATGTCCTGAACAAGTACAAGGTGTGCTAGTAGAATTTGTGGATCTGATGCTAAAAGAGCTACCCTAAGGATTACATCTTATGAGGGATAACCAACACTAGACTGAATTGATTTCGAGTTCCATCCTTCCAATGTAGCTCACATGAGAGATGTCTAGTAAGAAGCAAGAGATTGCCTTTTTCTCTTTCTTTATCTTAGTGTTTGGAAAAACCTTATAGACTAAACTACCTTGGATTATGATTTATAATATTTATTAAACTTAAGATAAGTAATAATAAAGTGAGAATTATTAAATTAAATATTAATTACCTATTAAATAGTCAGTTTTAGGATTCTAAAATGAATAAGAGCATTAAAATTGGTTATGCAATCATGGTATTGGAATCTCTAAGAAATATGAAGCAGGAAATTTTTGGAGCTTTTTTTGATCTTGAAATCAGGAACCTCTCTTTTGTTATTAGTCAAGAATACATCTAACTCTGTTTTGAATTTGAACAACCTATAAGATTTTTATTTTAGGATTGCTTTTTTTCCTAGTAAATATTGGCTACATTTCTACTAGTAGTCGATTTCTAAATGAGGTTTTTTTTGGAGTTTGTCTGGCTTTGAACCTACATTTGTATGACTTTGTTTCTAAAACAATTAGTGAAATAAAATATCCTAAATTTGAGACTTTTTACACTAGAAATAATTTTTTTAAATGAAAGCATTCATGCTTGGATAGAGGCTAAAGATAAGTTTTGTGAAAACATAACATTCCCTAAAAAGGTTTTATCTTATAAAAAATGCTCTTTAATGGAACTTGAGCTAAAGTTGGTTATGAAAAAAAAAAAAAAACCCATATGTTTTGCCTAGTGAGTCGAGAAATTTCATCTTAAATCTTGTCTTCTTATTTTATGTTGAAATAATATTCACTAGGAAAACATTTTATTAACTATAAAGATATCTCTCATATTAATCACATGTCATTTGAAAAAAAAATCTCATAGCATAATCTTAAAGATGCATTTACATCAACTTGGTTTATTTTTAATAATATTTTTAGATGATATCCTCAATATTTGAAATAAAGAAATCAAGAAAAGAAGTAAACTTCTTTAACTATCAGATCAACCCTAACAATTATAAATTATATTAAAATCACATTCATAGGAAAAAATCCTAATTCTAGAAAACAACGAATAAAATACACTCTTTGAAAAGCTTAAATCAATTGCATATTAATAGTTTTATCTCTCGCACCGTGCCTTAAGTAAAATTCCAAGTCAATTTTGAACATGATAAAAGAATGTGTTAACATTCCAGATATATTTTAAAATATCATGATTTTTTTTTCAAAAACACAAATATGTTGCTTACACATATATTCGGTTTACGTTACAAATAGGATATCAAGTCAATTTCTAATGTGATTTTTTTTTGTTTGTATATGTTTTTATGTATCATATTTTTTTAATTGAAAAACAAAAAGATATCATTTATGCTTTATAAAATAAACTAAAAATTATATGAACCGATAAATCTTAAAAGAGTTATTAACACTAATTAAATATTAAAACATGAAACTAATCTTCATAGTTTAAATAAAAGATAGAGACAACTATAAATGTTTTACACCGATTGTTATTTTTATTTTATACGTTTTGATTCATTTTATCTTAACGACTAGATATTATTGATAATAACAATTGGTTTATGTTGTTATAAAAACTTCATACAAATACAATTAATTCATATAAAGTATAAGCGATATTTTTTTTATACAAACTAAACTAATCTCTTCGAAATATTATGCAACTAAAAAAATATAAAAATATCAATATTTAAATAAAAAAATTAATGAAAAGGGCAAAAAAAAAAAAAAAAAAGGGGTTAGGCAATCACAAGTCAAGGCCACACAATTGCCTTAATAAAAGAATCGGATATATTTGGACTTGGAAGACTAGATATGCACCTATTTTTTTTTCTTACATTAATAGTAGATGATTTGTCACCTCTTTCTATGCACACAACACACACATATAAAGGTGGACAACAAGTCACCTGCAATGGGAGGTGACTTGTCAATGATTGATCTTTTTCTTAGAAAATTAGGGCTTATGTTTTTTTACCCTAAAAATCTAATTTCCAACTTTTTTTATCTAAAAATATCTCCAAAACACCATATAAACCTAAAAAAACACATAGCAACCACAAAACACCCTAAAATTACTATAAAAAACAAAAATCAACTGAGTCAAAATAAACTAAATGGAACGCAACCTACTTTTCTCACTATGTTTAAAAGAGAAAAACCATCTTTATTGAATTTTTCTTAGAAAGATGAACCTATTAACATAAAAATCCTCTTTTTTGCTTGTTGAAATACAGTCAATCAACATTTTTCTCACTTTTATAATTTTTTATTGAGTTTCTCTCTTGTATTTCCAAGGCTGAAAAATATCCACATATAAATTTTGGATCAAAATAAAAAATTCTAAAAACTTTGAGAATGCCATCAATTTTGTTCTTATTTTACATTGTGGTCCTCTATCTTTTAATTTTATTTTTTTATTACAATTTAAAGTTTTATCTTATAAATTTGGCCGCAAACGAATTAAATAAAAACATTGAGGAAAAAATATAAAACAAAGATGAAAAAAGAAGAAGCTTCAATGTTAAGATGAACAATGAAGCCGCCTCGAAAACCCCAATTCTTTTAGTTTTATTTATCATTATAATTATAATTTTTTGGTTATAATTCCTTTCCAGTTGTCCTCTTATATATGAGTGTTAGGATCAAGAATATAGCACACGACTTAGAATAAAAAAATCTCTCAAGTCATTCTCTTATGAGATTTGAATTGCTGTCGAAAATCTCACCACCGAGAGATATCTCTTGATAGTTGACAAACATGGATATAATTACGAAAAAAACAAGTTGCAAGAGGAAAGGCAACCACTCAAGCAACCACACATAATAATAATAATAATAATAATAATAATAATAATTTATTAAACGGACTTTATTATCTTATCGGAAAAAATTTCTACTTTCAAAATTAAAAAAACTTTTACTCTAAAAGCATATAAGAAAATATTTACATTTTTCTATATAACAATGAAAAAAAAATATCAATACTAATATGGAAATTCAATGCTACCTTTAATAATATCAAATAATATTTTTAAATCATTATAAAGTACTTTATTTACATTTTATTTTAACTATCAAAACTTTAAAAATACTTAAAAATAGGTTAAAAAATGCAATAATTAAATATAAAAAAATTAAAAATTTACATCAAAATTTATCAAATTATTAAATCGAATTGTAATTAATTCCTTTTATATATAAGATACTTGGTTATTGTTTTATGTCATTTTTCACTTCTTTAGATGAAGAGGTTCATAAAGTTTTTTTAATTCTTAATTTTTCACCATAGCTACTAATATTATTAAAAGAAGACTACGTACTTAAAATGAGTCATAAAATTCATGTCATGTCTATTCTTTTAATTTCTATTCATTTCACATATAATTAAAATCTAAAACTTATAAAATTATATCAAAATTAAATAAATTATTGATTGAACCTTTGTTCTTTTTTTATAGGGAAACTTTGGTTATTTTTATGTTATATTTATATGTTATAGGATTTATATATTTTGAAAAAAATATTAATATTAAAAGGATTCCTTATTAAAAAAACAGAAATTTTTTTTATTCCTATCTATATTTTTAAATAAAGTCTTTAAAATAGAAGAATCTGTTAATATTAGTATAATTATCTTAAAATTTAGTTGAATATATTCTTATTCACACATGCACCTTATATATTTATGTAATGTATAGATGGTTTTATTTAATTTTTATTCCTACATGGTATTTTATTAGATCTTAAACTCTTGATTTTTTGGAAAAAAATTATTAGAATTAATTTTTAGCATTTTTATATAAATTTTATTAATATAGCATATGCTAAAAATACTAGTACATATAAAAGAGGAATTCAATAAATATTTTATTTTTTCACAAATCTTTAGTCCTTGATGCTCCCAGGATAATAAAATATAAGCTTTCACATATCTTGTTTTATATATATATATATATAAGTGTTGATTTATATTAATTTAATTAATTTTAATTATTTTCTATTTTTTTAATAGATTTTAAAATATATATATTTTTATATAATTACTGATGATTTTATCGATAGATTAGATCCGTCAGTGTGTGTGTGTATATATATATATATATTTTGGTATGTTTTTGCGTCAGGAATCCATTAATGATTATATTATTAACGATTCACTGACAGACCATAAATTACTGATTATAATTTTTTTGATAGCTTGTTTTTATTTGTGATTCTGTTGGTAAAATATATACCAATACCAATAGACTGTAAGTATAAATATCATTTTTTTTTAGTTTTTAAATATAATAATTAATAGTAATAAATTTTTATTTTAATAGTTATGTTTGATTTTAAAACTATACCTTCGTGTAATAAGCTTTTTAATTCAATTCCTTTCCTTTACTGACTACTGTCTCTCTCTCTTTCTTCTCTAACCTTAACTGCAAAATATAATAATACAAAGCAATAGGTTAAAGCAAAGCTGCAGCTTTTTTCATCAAAACAAGATAATTGATGAATATATATATTTTTTATGTTTGTTAAAAATTTGATGAGTATATATATATAGTTTTACTATTTTTTTTTATTTCTTGTTATAGTGAATGTTGTTTTTTCTAATTAATTGGATATATTTTATGAGTTTGTTTCGATTATGCTTAAATTTTTTTATGTTTTGTTTTTAGCAGAGCCACCAAAATTATCAATTTTTTTCTCATGTATACCTTACTATCACCAGGTTCAATATATAATTAGACACGATCTTTATAGCCAAATTGAGTTCTTTGAAGAGCATATACTCAACTTTGATTTAGTGTAAGTTTTCTTTTTTAAGAACCAATAATCCCATTTTTTATGTTAGATATGCTTTTATATATCAATTTTTTTTTTATTATGTTAATTTTGCTTTCATATGTCGGTGTGGTTTACATGTACAAATTTATTTTTGATTCTGATTATTGCTTCAATACATCGTTATTTGTATTTATTTTTAAAACATGAAACAATAAAAATTTATGATGTTTTGATTTTAGGTTGAACCATGAACAAAATAAGAAGAATTGATTTCTTTTTTGAGAAAAAGAGGAAAGATATGGATAACTCATAGCCTAGTGAATCAACTCCAATGTGTAATGTTGAAGTTATGGTTGAACAACCCAAATGTGCTTCAGTTTATAAAGAACCTGCATTGATTAATGAGTAGTCTCCTACTAGAATCGACATTGCTCATCTGATTAGAGATCCAAGCAATCGTCCTTAAATTTAGGAATACCCGATTAATCAACAAGAGAAAATTAGAAGGGCATACATTAATTTGGAGCCATATCAAACTTTGATGTCTGAATATCTGCTGACTGGTAAAAAAACATCCTCGTCGATTTCAGTCTCATTGGTTCAAAAGTTATCAATGGCTTGAATATTCAGAGAAAAATACTGCATTTTGTTTCCCTTGCTATCTATTTTCAAGTAAGTCATCTGGAAAGCCAGGATCGGACACATTTACTGTTAAAGGATTCAATTGTTGGAAGAAAGTTAATGATGGGGAACGATATGCTTTTTTAACTCATATGGAAAAAGGTCCGAATTCAACTCATAGATTTGCTACCAGGTGCTTGGAAAATTTGAAAAATCAGTCATGTCATATTGAGAAGGTAGTTAAGAGGCAAACTACTCAAGAAATTCTAAATAATTGATTGCGTATTAAAGCTTCAATAGATATTGTTCGTTAGCTCACATTTCAAGCATGTGCTCTTAGAGGACATGATGAACATCCAGAATCAAAAAATCGAGATAATTTTCTTGAAATGTTGGAACTTTTAGCATCATATAATGAACAAGTAGGTGCTTTTGTTTTGGATAATGCTCCATAAAATTCTAAATACACCTCGCATCAAATTCAAAAGGAAATTTTGCATGTCTTTGCTAGAAATGTTCAATCTTCAAGTCGTCATGAGATTGGTGATGCAAAAGTTTGCTTAATTGTTGATGAAGCTCGAGATGAATCCAGAAGAGAGCAAATGACCCTTGTTGTTAGGTTTGTTGATAGAAGTGGATTTATACGAAAATGATTTTTGGATATAGTTCATGTCAAAGACACAACTGCTTCAACTCTTAAGAAAGAGATTTCCTTTGTTTTATCTCATCACAATCTTGATGTTCAAAATATTTGGGGTCAAGGGTATGGTGGTGCTAGTAATATGCGTGGAGAATGGAATGAATTGCAAGCTTTATTCATTAATGATTGCCCTTATGCATATTATATACATTGCTTAGCTCATCAATTACAATTGGCTCTTATTGCTGCAGTTAGAGAAATATCTGACGTTAACACTTTTTTTCAGAACTTGATTTTTGTTATTAACATTGTTAGTGCTTCTTGCAAGCGTAATGATAAATTACGAGCTTTTCAAGCAGCTATAATTGAACATTTAGTTGATATTGGTGAAATTGAAACGAGTAAAGGAGTTAATCAAGTAGGTGGTTTGCAACGACCTGGAGATAGCAGATGAAGTTCGCACTTCAAATCCATTTGCAGTTTGATAAAAATGTATGGGGCTACTTGCTTGGTTCTTAAAAACATTGCTTTAGATGGATCTACTTATTCTCAATATGGTGATGCGGCTTTTTCATTTAAGTTGCTAATGTCATTTGATTTTGCATTCATCTTGCATATAATGAAGAATGTTATGGGAATTACTGATGTGCTTTGCCAAGCTTTGCTACAAAAATCTCAAGACATTTTAAATGCTATGCATTTGGTGACTACCACAAAGACTTTAATTCAGAAGTTAAGAGATGATGACTGTGAAACTCTTTTAGAAGAAGTGACATCATTTTGTAAGCATCAAGACATTGAAGTTCCTGATATGGATGCTTGTTTTTCTAGTGTGGGATGATCTCGCCGTAAAACAAAATCAATAACAGTTGAGCATCACTATCGAGTTGATATATTTACATCTATTATTGATCAACAATTGCAAGAGCTAAATAATAGATTCAATGAGCAGATAATTGAGTTTCTTAAGTCGAGCGTAGCTTTAGATCCTAAAAATAACTATAAATTATTCAGTGTTGAAGATATATGCTTACTTGTTGACAAGTTCTATCCTGAAGACTTTTCTGACAAAGAAAAAACTTATTTGAGATTTCAGTTGCAGCATTATGAGCTTGATGTACCCAGTCATCCAAAGTTAACGAATATGTCATCGATTGTTGATTTATGTCAAGGATTGGTTGAAACAGAAAAATCAACAATTTATCCACTTATTGACAGGTTGATTCGACTTATTTTGACTCTTTCTGTTTCGACAACAACAACTGAACGAGCTTTTTCAGCGATGAAGATTGTTAAAACAAGACTTCACAATTGGATGGAGGATGATTTTCTTGCAAATTATTTGATTGTCTATATAGAAAAAGAAATTGCTGAAAGATTCATAATTGATATGATAATCGATGATTTCTACTCCATGAAAGAACGACGAGCACAATTAAATTAAATATGTAAGAATCATTTTTTTATTATTTTTTACTTTATTTCAAAGTTTTATCAAACATAAATAATGCATCGCTTTAACTAATGTTTCTTATATATTTTTTATATTTATATTTGATAGGTACAAAGACCAATAAAATTAAAGTGATGAATATATTATGAAGATGAAATTAACTTCATAACTTTGACTCAATTTGGTATTGCTTTAAACTTCCTATCTTATACAAAAATCGTCATATGTTTGTAGTTACTTCTTTGAATAAAACTAAATCATGCAGTTTTTTTTTTTTTACAATTCATGTATAGTAAATTAAAAAATATATATATCTTTTTATATTATTTTGGCCCTTTCTATTAAATAATTCTAGCTCCGCCCCTGCTTGTATAGGAATTTTTTTGTTATGATCCTATAAATTGATTGAAAACTATATTACATAAGAAAAAGGAATATACTAAGGTCATAAGTTTTTATGTATTTTGTTTTTCCAAGTTAAAAAAAAAGAAAACTAATTAAAGCCAAATGATTTATAAAAAACAACACCTTAGTAAAAGGTTTATATATATATATATATATATATATATATATATATATCATTTTAATTACTTCCTTCAGCTATGCAAAAAATGGATTTAGTTTGTTTGTTCGTGCCGTTCTAAGTATTCTTTTTTTTCTTTTCGTTTCAATATCTATAATCAGTAAGATGCAGCCTTGGTTTAACAAGTCAAGCAAGTTGAATATTAGAGGCCGATTAAAAAATGAAAGAACACTCAGTCGAAAAAGACATAATGATCACGAATCTTACCATGTGATAATCTGGAAGCTGAATGGCCAAAAAAATAAAAACACCGTCAAACATTATCCCGTGATTTATCACCAGACAAGCATGGTCAAGTTGTAACAAGTGTCTAGATGCAAGGGAGCTAGCCACATTCAAACTTCTGTACATCATCATATGCTCCACAGCAATGAAGCCATGACAACACCACTGCTTGTCGTCATTTTGGTATTGGTTGTGTTTTGCGTGGCTGCAGAACCACTATTTCATGAAATTTTGAAATGGTTTTTGTTTTGAATTAGCTTTTTTAATATTTTTATATCATTTTAACATATTATTATCAAAAACCATTAAACATGCTCTTAACCGACACACATGAGCTGAGACCATGAAGGGAGGTTGCCCCAGAGCCATAGAGCAACGTCCACAGAGCCTTCAAATGATGGCTTATGAAATCAGCGAGGTTAATTCCTAGGACAGTAAGTATAACGGGGAAGAGACGAAAGGCAATAGAGTCGAAACTTCAAGAAATGCCGAAAGTGCTCTCAGCGCTGGAAAAATGTGGGTGCATGGACATTCAGCTGGCTGACAAAATAACGTGCAGTAAGAAAGAGTTATGGGTTATGGCCTAACTAGCTATAGATGCAGAATTAGCAGTAGGTATGACCTCCCTTTCCTCCGAGCTGCAAATGCACACAAATGTGTTTTGGAGTCATTCGAGACTGGTCATAATTCAATTATGACAGCTTTAGATTCTCTACTTCACTCATTCAGAGCCTATACCTACGTTTGCTAGCCTTGAAAAATGATCTTTGCTAGCGCTTCCTACCGCTGTTCCTGATAAAATAAACATTCACTTGAATTTTTCATGCTATCTTTCAATTAATTAGATTTTAAGTTTGTTTCAGTGATTATTAGTTTGAGATCATAAATTTTAAGATTATATAATTATTAATTTTAAAATTTTAAAAAATTAATTAAAAACACGTAAATTGATTCGGCTATCTACGATTAAAAAAACATACAACTAGGGAGAAAAGGACAGCTGATTGAAGTGGGAAAATGCAAAAGAAAACATCAATCAACATGGTCTGTGTGTAATGCAGCCCCCCCTCCCCCTGTCTATCCATATTGGGAACATAAGTCAGACTTCAGAGTACTTTATACATATTATAGACAGTCTAATTCCACAAGGACTAATTAATCAGGAAAAAGCCATTAATTTGTAATTAAGAAATAATAGAAAGAAAAAGTGCGTGCGTGACCCTTGTGTTTCCAAGACATTATTTAAGACCATTATAAAAGAGAGATCACTGTCGCCCAAGAATTATATTACTATTTATTGGAATAGTAATTGGAGGAGAGATTACTGTCGCCCAAGAATTATATTACTATTTATTGGAATAGTAATTGGAGGAGAGATTCCTGTCGCCCAAGAATTATATTACTATTTATTGGAATAGTAGTTGGAGGAGAGATTACTGTCGCCCAAGAATTATTTTACTATTTATTGGATGATATCATCTCTGGTATAAAAAACCTTTTAACTAGGTATTTATTGAAGGTAAGATGTTTTTTTTTCCGAGATATAACTATTTTTTTTATATAAATTATATATGGTTAGATTTATCATTTTTTTTTAATAGTAAGAATACAAATTTAACCCTAGAATGAAACAAAATATAATATCAATTGCTCGGGGATGTTTTGGTCTTTTCAGGTTTTAAAAAATAGTGTAATTATTTTGATGTTCTTAAAGAAAAAATCAACTTAACTATCTTACAAGGTCTTTTTTATTATTTCACATTGATTTTATTGTAAATTTGAAGGTTGTTTAGGGGTTTTT
>Ga0325404_1000818_pt1 | contig 31921 bp, 13 predicted proteins | sample PopdelMetagenome_18_FD_205664 | JGI IMG/M metagenome (GOLD analysis project Ga0325404, IMG submission 205664) | Populus deltoides microbial communities from Bellville, Georgia, United States - Xylem-Control-R1 | ecosystem: Host-associated > Plants > Phyllosphere > Stem > Wood/Secondary xylem...
AAAAACACTACCATCACCTCCTCAGATCGATGCCCTCTAAAATAACAATTTTTGAAGCGGGGAAGGTGGCCCTTGATTATACTGACAGGGTGATTGGAGCGAGAGAAAGTGCCCCTTGGCCTCTCTCCTTGATTAAGATCTCTTTTCTTTGTTTTATATAACAAATTTTTTCAAAAGTATTTTAATGCACATCACTTTCCTCACATGGATATCATATTTCCTGCGCGCACCAGGAGCTCAATTTCAAATTAACATTCCAAATTGGAACTGCCATGCATGGTAGATAATATAATTAGGTCGATCTCATTAATTTCCTAGATTCTTTTCTCCCTCGGAACAGCACCTTCCCCACGTGCATGCACTTGCTGGGGAGGAATCTGAACATTCCGATTCAAAGGGCTTTGAGCAGGAGAAAGTGTTGTCTGGAAATGGTTAAAATGGCGGTGTGTTTGTCTTTGAATGTTCTTGGGCAGGTCTCTCTAGGCCGCATCCATATCTCTTTAGAATATGTTCCCAATCGTGGCTGCCACTCATGCCTTGTTGAAAGCAAAAATAAAGTGGAGCTCAGCTCCAATCTAGAGAAGAAAGGTGCTTGCAGAGTGTCATGCATGGATGAGAGGAGCTAGTTTACTTTCTGACGAGAGCATATTCCATTACCTTGCCTTGCACCTACATCTTAATTGTATTATATTCATTAAATTAAGCTTATTATACCAGCAAATTGCAGGTTAGATATTGTTCTGTTTATCAGCTTTCATATTAAATCCAGCAACGTACGTTCATGATTTTTATTTTTTTATTTCTTTCTGAGCAGATCCCGTCAATGAGAGCTTATCTGCTAATTGCTAGGCGTTGGTTACCAGGGACCAATTTACACCACTAGAAAAGTTGGGGGACTGTTAGGGCTTTCGAAGCTGAAACTCCCAATTGGCCGCTTGGGAGTCCTGATCGAGATGGATTGCTTACTTCCTTTGTCACTTTTTTTTTATTTTAAATTCAAATCTTTTACAATAATGTCATTAGCACTAAAGTTCTTGGCCATACCCTCAAGATGTCAATGTTAACATAAAGAAGGGACTTTGCGTATAATTTGGAACTAATCTTAATTGTTTAGATTTGTGGGTTGAAAAGACATGGTTGGGAGATCATAGGTTAACTTCTATCGATGTTATAATGATTTTTTTTAATAAAAAATTAAAGATATTTTTTCTAAAAGAAATTGTTAAAGCTGACTTGATGAAATTAATGTTCAAGACTATTTAAAATTAAAACTGACCCTAGCCAATTTTTTAATCAATGAATTATTAAATCTGAAAAGGTAGGTTAAATCAGATTTTATAAAGAAATGTTAAAGATACTTCTGAGTGAAGTTCGTCATCTTTTTTTTTTTTTTCTGAGAAATAAAAATACAGTTAGGATTGTTTTTCACTTAAAAATATATTAAATTAATATTTTTTTATTTTTTAAAAATTATTTTTAATATCAATATATCAAAACAATTTAAAAATACTAAAAACAATTAATTTTAAACAGATAAAAATATTTTAAAATTTAAGAGAACTTGACGTGTTCCCACGACGCCTTAATGTTGTCAACAACCTTCTAGTAGGATTCACAAAAGAGCTAAGTCTCTTAGGGAAGTTATTGTTTATTAAGATATAAATTACTATTTATTATAATAGTATAATTACAAGTTTAGCCTTGAAAAAAAAACAGTGTATTAAGCCCCAGGTTAGAATGTCTTCTCGTAAAGACACAATTGTTTTTTTTTTAAATTATATGAGATTAGATTAATAAAAAAAATTATTTTGCACAATAAAATTAATAATTTGATCATAAAATAAAATAATCTAACATCTAAGTACTCCAAGATTTTTTTGTATTTTTAATTTTTTTAAATGATATAATTACTTTGATGCTTTTATAAACAAAATTAATTGAACTCCCACCCAATAGCCTTTTTTCATCATTTGTTATGGTTTTTTATATAAATTTCAAGGTTGTTTAGGGATATTATTGTAAATTAAATATAATTAAAACACAACTTGCTTGAGCGTGCGTGGTAGCTAGCATATGGACAACCCTCACGTCGTTTGGACTACACGTTGTAGAATCATCTAGCTATTATTTTTTGCGTTTTAATTCTATTGGGTCATCTCTCAATTATTTTTTTTTATTTCACCCCTATCATTTTTTAATCTATAAATAATCTATCGAATTACAAAATGTTTTTTGATTTCACCCCTATAATTTTTTAATATTTCAAATCTTATCCTCATTTTTTAATTGTAATTTATTTCATTTGGGATCATTTTTTCTTCAAATTTATGCTCCTCGAGTTTTTTTTTCCTGTCGAATTTCATCCCCATTTTTTTTGTTACTATTTTTCTTCTTTTGTAAGTTTTTTTATTAATATTTTTAGATGATTTCATCATTTAAAATTAAATTTGTTGAGAGTTAAGTTTTTTAATTAAACTTAAATCCAGGATTTTACAAGCTGTGAATTTTAGAGACTAGACCTGGTTTTATGAAGTATGCTCGAGTTTGCTTCCCTAACCCCCCCTTTTTTAAACCTTTTTATTTTTATTTTTTATGGTTATGCTTCTATTAGTTTAGCATTGATTTGTTAAATAGTTTGGATAGGCTAGGAGTGATTTTTTTTAAAATTTATATATTATTGTTAATATTTATATTATTTGAATTACCTATTCAACTATTCAACTAATAACTTGAAATTGTTGTTTTAGGCCACGCTTTTGATACGTCAATTTTTTTTTTTTTTCTCTCCACTCCATGAAGAAGTACGGGAACATACCCGGTGGCCAACTAAACTGATAGAATTGTTGAATAATTAATTTTTTTAAAAGATATGACTGTTGGAGCTAATTTACATATATTTTAATTAATTTTATAAATTTTAAAATTAATAATTAAGTAAATTTTTAATAATTTTAAAGTTTATAAAATTTAAATTATTAATATTTAAAAAATAAATTTAATATAGTTGAGATATAATTAATTATCTTTCAATTAAAAGAGAAGGTTCATAATTGCTTTAATTGTACGAAACACTAGTTGGCAAATTGGATGTTCTGTTTTATGGTGAGATTTTAATTCTTACGAGCACAGATATCATGTCTTGAGGCCCAGCAATAAATGGGAATTCGTCCCAAGCTTTCCTTTTCAAGTTTTCATTCCTCTCTCTCTATATATATATATATATATATATATAAAATTCCCCCCATTCATTTATTATAATATGTCCATCTGTAAATTATTAAAAATTAAAATGCTAGATTTAACAAATACCCTATATTTTGTTCTAAAAAACGCAAAAAATTGGGAACAAATCTAAGACAATTCCTTGCGAGAAAAACTGACCAAATCCCTCAACCATGGAAACAAACAATTTATGTGAAAAAAATAAAATAAAACCACCTTTTCTTGATGATAACTAAATCAAATTATTTGATTTTTTTTTAATGTTTTCATATAACGCATTGTATGTCTATTGTATATCCATTAATAAATTAAATAAAAATATTATTTTTAAAATACACATCTTGAAAAACATATCTTTCAGGCGATGTATTAACGAGTTTGTTGCTATCAAACGCCATTTTCTAGAACAACATTTGAAAAGTATTGTCATTTTAAATGAAGACTGTGTTTAGAAACGAGGGCTAACCCGTATTTCTAACAAATTTAATTTTTTTATATATTTTAAATCGTTTTGATGTGTTAATTTTAAAAATAATTTTTTTAAAATAAAAATAATTATTTTAATATATTTAATACAGAAAATATTTTAAAAAATAACACTAATTAACCGTACAAACAAATACAAATAACAAAACAGGTGTGTCAGGTTTACAAATACAAATAACAAAACAGGTGTGTCAGGTTTCGTGATGGTTTGATAAGGGAATCATTTCAATAATTATTTAAAAAAAAAACACCAAAAAAAATCATTAAATTATGTCCGTTACAAAATTTTTCCTGATTTAAGTTTTAAGCAAATAGGCAGCAACGGATTAACAATCTCACCGTTACATACCGTCTTAGCTATAACGTGAAAAAAAAAAAAAAAAAAAGAAGCAAAACAAGAACGTTCTATCGGATTGTAGTATTTTACACAAGGGTACTTTTGTAACAGCAAAATACACGACGATGATAAGACTGAAGACTGGAAGAAAAGGAGACGTCATGGCGGCAACTGGCGTCAAACTTTCCGTCAAAAACAAACTCAAAAAAGAACGTGGTCAAACTATATTTTAGTCCTTGTACATCTAGTGATGTACCACTTCAGCTACTGTAGATTAAAAAGTTTAATATGAGTTTTCTAGTCCTTCTACTGGTAATTTTTGCCTCCTCTTCAAGGCCTTTAGATTGACCACTGTATATAAAGATATTTAATTTGACAAATGGAAACTCGTGAGACTACTGATAAAACCGTTTAAACTATATAAGAACCAAGATGAAACACTGTGACATTTACAAGGACCAAACCATAGTTTACCCATAAAATACTCTTATCTTCCCTCTCCCTTCTACACTAACTAACTAAAAACAGGACATCACATAATCTCCAGTTAAATATAAAATAAAATAAAATAAAAAAAGGTAACAATACAAACAAAATTCACACCGACGCATACACGCACCACCCACAATGCCCACACTGCACACACTCCGTCTACTCTCTCTCTCTCGCCCACACCACCTTTCCGCTACAATACAAACGACGACACATTCCCCGCTGGCAAAAGATTCCTCCTCCTCCCTTTCTGAAACCCTAACAATATTTTCTCTCCAACCAAACACTCTTCCTCCATCACCATCAACACATTCATCCCTCTGTGCTCTATTTATAAATATTTTATCACCTCCCACGCCTAAAACAACTGTAATTAATAATAATAATTAAAAGAATTAATATTAATTTATAAATATTATTATTATTTGAAGCCAAAGCAGCAAGTTCATTTTAACGTTTCGAATGGGCTGTACAAGTTCGAAACCGGAAGATCTACCAGCCGTTGCGCTTTGCCGTGACCGTTGCGCTTTTCTCGACGAAGCTATTCACCAGCGGTATGCTTTAGCAGAAGCTCACGTGGCTTATATCCACTCGTTAAAAAGAATTGGTAATTCGTTATATGTTTTTATTGAGAAGGAAAATTTTACCGCCGGCGGCGGCGGCCGTCCGATGTCTCCTAAGCTGAATTTACCTCCGAATAAAAAAAGTGAAGATTTAAAGGTTGTTGGATCGAGTTCGCCGAAGAAAGGTCATCATCTTTCTCATTCCAGTTCGGGCTCCCATCTTCGTTTTCACTCGGATGGTGATGATGAAGACGATGATGATGTCTTACATCTTCATCGTTCTGATAACTCCTCTCCGTTGCATGGTCACGGCGAGGGGAGTGGTGGTGATGGTGGTGGAGGTGGTCATATTCCGTATATGAGCTCGGATTATATGAATATGGATCAAGATTCATATCCAGGCGGCGGCGGAACGTTTTTTCATACGAATTATATGAAGAATAAAGGCGCTACTCCGTCTGTTATTTACGAGCAAAGGCCAGTGAGTTCCGAGACTGTTCATTTTGGTGAATCTTCGTCGCCTGCTTATTATAATAATTATTCAAATAGCGGTTATGCAATGAATAATTCGAACCCTTATGGTTATTCTGGATATCCAAATTATGGTGGTGGGGGTGGTGGTTATAACGGGTCTCAGAATCAGTATGGATCTTCTTCATCTCAACCGCCTCCGGAGGTGCCTTCATCGTCTAAGCCGCCGCCACCTCCTCCTCCTCCTCCTCCAGGAGCTTCAGCTTGGGATTTCTTGAATCTGTTCGAGGGCTATGATAGGAATTATCCACAGTACACGCCGAGTAGGGACTCCAATGAGTTGAGAGAAGAGGAGGGGATTCCGGATTTGGAAGATGAGGATTACCAACATGAGTTTGTGAAGGAAGTTCACGTGGATAAAAAATATATGGATGGGGCTAAAATTTTTTCACAGTCGCCGGTAATGGATGGCGGGGATGGTAAGGTTGAAGGTGATACTGAGGCTTCTGCTTCGCTTTATCAAACTAGACCGAGTGTGGCTACTGAGGAAGATAGAGTGGCGTATGAGGTTCATGTTGTAGATAAGAAAATTGTTGATAATGAGAGGTCTGAGGAGCGAAGCAATGCTGGATTTAAGGGCCGAGGAGGTGGACCACTGGAAGTGGCTGTGGAAATTAAGATTCAGTTTGAGAGAGCTTCAGAGTGTGGTAATGAGATTGCGAAGATGCTTGAAGTCGGAAAGCTCCCATATCAGCGCAAACATGGTAGGTGTGAAAAGATAATAGATTGCTCATAATTTTGATCTGTATGAGCTGTTTTTCTTTTGGTGCTTTATTTATTGTTGTAAATGTTGAAGTAAAAATGGTATTTTTTTTTTATAAATACACCGTGGTTCTTAAGGGTTTTTGTGGATCTTTGTGAAGCTGTTTCCAAGATGTTGCGAGTTACTCCTCCATTATCTGTAGTATCTTCACTGCCGTCTACTTCTGGAAGTGCTGTGGCTGGTCCCCCTTCCTTGGAGATTGATGAAGAATTGATGGTGAGATCGAAAAATCTTTCTTCTACCTTACAAAAGCTATATCTTTGGGAGAAGAAACTCTATCAAGAAGTTAAGGTGCGTCCTGCATTATTCTTTGCTGTCATTATCTGGGAATCATACCGATTAAATTGCTTCAGGCTGCTGACTTTATTGACAAATTCAAATGTTGTCAATGTATTGTACATTCATTGAAATCTGATGAATTTTCCAAACATGCTTTTATTTGTCTGTGTTTCCAGTAATGATGAGACATGGTAATTGCTATGATTTTCTTACAAGTGTTGGTAAAGATTTAGGGTGTTTGTTTTGTGAAAAATATTTTTTTTTGGAAAATAAGTTATTTTCCACTATTTGGATGTATAAAGGAAAATATTTTCCTGTAAAATAAATTATTTTTCATTCATGGTTTTTGAATGATTTTAATAAGATGAGAAAAAATGTATTGTTTGTGATAGAGGTGGTGGTGGCAACGGCGATGGAGGTGAGGTGGTTATGGTTGTTGTTGTAGTGGTGGTAGTGATGATGTTATAGAGTTATGGTGGGATGGTGATAAATGGTGGTTATATTGATAATAAGATGGTGGCCAGTGGTGGTGGTGGTTGGAGTTTACAGTGGGATGATTATAAAATGGTGGTCACAAGAAGATAGTGGTTTTGGTGGTAGTGGTGGTGTCAGTGAATATCATGAGTTGGTAGCGCCAAGGAAAATATTTTACCTGCCTTCATGAGAATATTTCTCTCCAAATTGGCACTATTCAGGAGTCGACTGAAAATATTTTCTATGGATTGTTTTGCACTGAAAAATGGAGGAAAACATTTTCCTAACAAATATTTTCTACAAAACAAACAGTCTCTTAACCTTTTCTTCCCCCCCTGGAAGTAAATTCTTAGCACGTCTCCCATGAATAACCTCTTCATTGGAATGAAGAGCAGAACTTACCAACCAAGCTATGCTATTTCTGTGCCTATTATCATGTTTCATTTCAGTAAGCATACTGCTATATCAGGAAGTTCTATTTTATAGTTAAATGGCTAAATATTTCCCGTGATGCATGCCACTTGGTCTTTTGGCAGTATTCTGCATGTAGTGGAATCTGGAATTACAGCACTGCAGTACTTAGTGTTTTGTTTGTCTATGTGAATAATTATCTTTGAGCTGAAGAACTCGAAGTTTCACAGTTTTTGCTTTTGCAGGTTGAAGAGAAAATGCGGGTGGCTCATGAGAAAAAGTGTCGTAAGCTGAAGCGTTTAGATGAGAGGGGTGCTGAAGTCGATAAAGTTGATGCAACTCGAACTTTAATCAGGAGTTTATCAACAAAAATAAGGATGGCAATTCAAGTCGTAGACAAGATATCGGTTACCATAAACAAGATTAGGGATGAAGAGCTATGGCCTCAACTAAATGAATTGATTCAAGGGTATGTTAATATGTGCCTTTTTTCTGAGAACCATTTTCTTTTTAGCTGCTTCCCATCTTACCATTTGCTGTGTACTTAACTATTGACCTCTCAATTCTCACATTTGTATATGTGCGTATTACCAAACTGGACTCATAATGACGCTACTCTTTTCCATTTTATTTTCAATGTCAGTATGGATTTCTTTGCTCTTGTTTGAATTATGTAATATATATATCCATATGTAAATAAGATTTATTTTGCGTATGGGGCACAATAGGATGGTAGTTTGTTGAGGCAAGCTTTACTTGTAGGTGACTTTTTACTGTATGAGAGTTCCTATTGTAACTTAGCTAGTGTTTTTCAAAACCAGAGAAAAAAGTATTCATAATCTAGGCTTTTTAACGAAAAATGTGTTCTGGCTCTTATACTCAAGCATTTGATAAAACAGACAGGGCAATGTGCATGTGTTCCGAAATCCATTGATACCTGATCTAGCTAGCAAAAGTCCTTGATAAAGCGTGGGCAATTCATTACACTTGCAATCAATGACATTTGAAGAAGCTAAAGTGTTTTGACTGTTTCTTGTACAGTGAGCAACAAGGGACATCCTTGACAAAGATATATTTGAACAGAATGGTGGAATTAGAATTTAAAAACAGGAGTCAGAAATGCAGCGGTTTCTTTGAGTGCAAATATTAGTGCGATGGGCTATAAACAGTGGTCCTCCATCATTGTTTTTTATGTAACTATTGCAGGCCCCATTTGTTCAGTGCAGAAGGAGGAAGTATAGAATTAGTTGTCATAGGGAAGTTAGTGCAGGAGTGGGAGGTCCTTAATCTGTTCTGAAAAGGGACCGAAAGGTGGTATTTAAGCTTTGTTTGGGGTAAGCAAGTTTAATTTGCTTTACTCAGATGCTTGTGCAAAACTGAAGATAGAAAATATTCACATACAACTTGGAAGGTTTTCATGAAGGAACCTGCCAAATAACTTCTTGGACCAAGGTTATCAGCTCTCGGTTGAGGTTCACACCTATTTTAACTTTGATTATTGTCAATAGAAACTTAATTTTGGCATTAATGAATCTTGGCTCGGACATACACGAGCTAAACTTTGTTCAATACATACATTAGGTGGGGCCACACAGAAATGAAAAATCTACCTCATTTATTAATTGTTGGAAGCCTTTTGTTTTTTGTATAAAGCACTCCTGTTGCAGTCCCTTTCTTTTATGGTCTGTGGATGTGCTAGTATATCAATAGATGTTATCAATAGATTCCCAATCATTTAGAAGACATGATTTAGTTATTAGATGTTATTCAATATGCCCAATCATTTAGAATACATGATTTAGTTTTACACATTTACTAAAGGAGATAAGTTGGCAGTTTGAAGACTAAGAAAGGAATTGTTGGTTATCAGTGAACTGTATTCTAGCCTTGTATATAAGGGCAGGTGTTCATGCCTTTTATGATGTTTGCATAAGCTGCGCCCTCTGCAGGTACGCCACAACCACAATAACAATAAAGCTTTAATCACAAACAGCAGGCACACCTGAACTTGGCTAAAATGATCCCTATGGAAAGGCTTGTGGATTGCATTGTTTTTTATTAAATTTATGGAGTTAACCTTTTTATATTACTCCTGCTATTATAATGGCTTTCAAGCGATCCCTTTAAAAATTCTTCTTATGCATATATATAACAGTAGCCTCTTCTCTGGATGTAGAGCACTTCCTGACTTCAATTACCATGCTGATATGATCTTAAATAGAAGTTAATTGTTAATGTTTATCCTTAGTCTTGACGGCAGTTTTTCTGCATTTAATTTTTCAGGTTAACCAGAATGTGGAAGAGTATGCTTGAATGTCATCATATTCAGTGCCAAGCAATTAGAGAAGCCAGAGGCTTAGGTCCCCTTGGATCAGGTGAAAAGCCCAGTGATGATCATCTAGATGTCACACTGCAGCTGGGGCATGAGCTTCTTAGTTGGACTTCTAGTTTCTCTAGTTGGATTGGTGCCCAGAGAGGTTATGTGAGAGCCTTGAATAACTGGCTTGTTAAGTGTCTTTTATATGAACCAGAAGAAACACCAGATGGCATAGTTCCTTTCTCTCCTGGTAGGATGGGTGCGCCCCCGGTGTTTGTTATTTGTAATCAGTGGGCACAAGCTATGGATAGAATATCTGGGAAGGAAGTAATCGATGCCATGCGTATTTTTACGACGAGTGTTTTTCAACTTCGGGAGCATGACAAACTAGAAATGCGTCAGAGATTGGTGACAGACAAGGATTTGGAGAGAAAAGTCAGAAACTTAGATAGAGAAGATCAGAAGATACAAAAGGAGATTCAGGCATTAGACAAGAAAATAGTCCTGGTTGCTGGGGATGGTAATAGTCTGTCAGTAACTGGAAACATTGTATATCAAAGTGACACTAGTAATAGTAGTCTACAGGGGAGCCTACAACGCATTTTTGAAGCCATGGAAAGATTCATGGCTGATTCAATGAAGGCTTATGAGGAGCTCTTGCAACGTAGTGAAGAAGAAAGGCGTGCTTGAGAACATAAAAGAGTTTCACAGGTATTGGCTTATCAGAAATTTCTCAGCCTCCTTTTTAATCCTGAGCTTGTTTCTTAACTGAAATTTACATCCCTATGAGGATCATCAAGAATCCATGGTATCGGCCCAATCTGCTCAGTCCTTGCTGGATATTTTTTACTCCAAATATGGTCCCTAATGGGCAGCTCTGGCTATTCAAGTCCTCAACTGGGGGCAGAGCCATACTCGGTGGGGCCTAGATTTGGGAGGCTCGCCAAGGTTGTGAGTAGAATCATCCTTCTGCTACCTCTGCAGAATTCAGTTGCATCAAGTAAACAGTAGAACAGGATAACAATTTGCAAGAGATAAAAAGGGGCAGCAGACGGTGAGTTCATGATGATATAAAACCAAAGCAAGCCACTCTGCATCCTTGACATTTTGGCGCCACTAGCCTCCTTGGGAAAGAACCAAGGAACAATCTTTGAGAGGTTAAGGGAAGCAATGGATCTGCAACCTTGTTAATCTGAGCAAAGGATAGTTCCCCTCTATTTTGAACGAGGATGAGTTACTGTGGCTTCACGGGCACAGAGATATCAGATGCATGGTAAAATAACTTCAATCTTTTTGTTCCTTTCCTTTGAATATTTATTTATACTTGATTTTTGTACAGGCCTTTTCAACGAAGTGAAATGCTTTCGATAAATAGTACTGTTCAAGTTGTTGCAAACACAACAATTCGGCAGACAAGAGGATTAATAACTTGTTTGTTAATGTGATATGTTATTGTGATCGTGTATTTTTTATTTGAACATGTATTGAAATGGTATTTTATTTTTTATTTTTTAAAATTTATTTTTAATATTAATACATTAAAATAATCTAAAATTATTAAAAATTTTAATTTAATTTTTTTTTAAAAAAATTTCGTAAGAATGCTCTCCAATTGAGGGCGGTTTTGGGTTGTTACTGTCACATTTTAAATTGTAGGGCTGAATATGCTTATTAACCCTCTCCCTAACACCAGCACAAGCTATACAGTCTTAGGTTTAAGTGGACGTAGGTCGTCTGAAAAAAAAGTTTTTTTTTATTCCACATCGATGATTGTGTTTTCTCGTCCGAGGTAATGTTGTCATAAACAGTACTAGATTTTTGAATTGTGTTTTTTTAATGAAAAAAAAAATATTTAGGTATTTTAAAAGTTGTTTTAATAGATTTTTTTTTTATAATGTAGAAATTGATTTGATGTGATATATTTGATTTAATGAGTTTAAAAATAATAATCTGGATGATTAGTAAAAATATAGTTTGATTTAAAATAAATGTTTAAGATGTTTTTTATATAAATATTAAAATAAAAATATATTTGATTGATATGAATTAATTCGAGTTAATTTGCAGGTTAGGTCATGAGATTCTAATAACTTTATAGAAAGCAAATCAAAATAAAATTTTAATAACCCTATAGAAAGTATAGGAAATAAATTAAAATAAATTATAAAATTTAATTTTCAATTAATCCAAATGATAAATTTGAAAAAGAAATAAAAAAATAAAATTTAAATCAACTCGGTTACCTTCTCAAACCTACAATTGAGATAACCTAATAGAAAATAAATTAAAATAAATTATAAAGTTCAATTCTAATTAATCTAGTGTTGAAAAATAAATTTTTTAAAAAATATTAATAAAAAAAACATAAAAACAATTTGAGTTTTGAAACTGAGATATTTTTATAGAAAACAAATCAAAATAAATTATGTAATTTAAGTTTCAATCAAATCAAAGTTTAAGAATGAACTTGAGAAAAAAATTAATAATAAAAAGAAAAAAAACTCGAGTCAATCTGTTAAACCTGCTATTTAGATTTTGAGATTAAAAAAACTATAAAAAATATATTAAAAAATTTATGAAGTTTAATTTTTAATAAATCTAATATTGAATAATGTAATTGAAATTAAAAAATAACATAGATTGAAATTAAAAACCAGGGAGAAAACAAAACAATATTCTAATAAATAGTATTTTGTGAGGAGAAAACAATAAAATTTGTTCATTTTATAGTTCTTTTCTAGATAAGCGACATGCGAAGCGCCACAGGTCTACCTATTTTCTCTTATTGTAGTAAAGATATCAAGACAAAGCATATATTTCCAAAAAAGGAGAAACAATTCTATGATTCTAATTATTGAGAGTTTAATAAACTCGTTTAATTTCATAATATAATTAGAAAATAAGATATTGACAACAAATAAGATGAAAAAAACAACAATGATTCAATACAAAAGATGAATACTTGCCAATATTAAAAAAATATATCATTATAATATTTTTTTTAAAATTGATTCGAGTATGTTGGATCCATCATATAAATGAATTCTTAAAACTACATCATTCAAAAGAATTAGACATGATAATTTTTTATTATCCAACTTGAGCAAAAATCAAACCAAACCTATAACCTAGTCGTGAAACCGAGATAATTTCATGAAAAGTAGACTGAATAAAATTATGAATCTTAATTCTCAAACCAATCTAACATTGAAGGGAAAAATAAAATAAAATAAAAAACAATGAAAAAAAGGTTCGAGTCAAACCTAGTGAACCTACTGAATCCATGATCCGAGACATGATATCGGGATAACTCTATAGCAAGAAAACATAAAAAAAACATAGGATGTAAATTTCCTATGAACCTAATGATGATGAGTGGTTTTTTTTTAAATTAGAAATGACTAAAACTAACCTGATTCAACTTTCAGAACTTGTGACATGGATCATGAGGTCGGATCACAACATGTATGGGAAACCCAAAAAAATAACAGTGTAAAATTATCAACCAACCAAAATAATTAAGGATAAAATTGAAATAAAGAATAAAATCAAAAAAAAATATAGATTTGAAAAGAATAAGAACCAAACTTGACATAAAATGAAAATCAAATCAAATCATAAGGGATGAAATTAAAAAATAATTTCAATTAATAAAAGGATAAGAAAAACTAAAAATAACAAGGAAAAAAATAAGGACCTAATTTAATATAAAAATCAAATGTCAATTGATGAAATTGAAAAAAAATATAATTCAATAAAGGATTTAAGACCAAATACATTGCAATTAAAAGAATTATGACCAAATCTGATATAAAAATCAAATGTTAAGGGATAAAATTGAAAAAAAAAACTCATTAAATGATTCAAGACCAAATACATTGCAATAAAAAAAATAAAGATATAATTTGACTCAACAAACAAAAAACTAAACTTCTTCTTCTTCTTTTTCTTTGCAAAGACCAACACATTTTTTTTTAAGAGGGGAGGGAGTAAAGAGAGAGAAGAAAAAACATGTAGTTAGAGCTCAATCAACGATCTTTTGACAGCATGCACCTCACTACTGTGATATGGGTGGTGAGGTGCATTAAAAGCCGTCCTAGATAACGATGTTCAGAGTTATTTAGATGCTGCACACATCACTTTAAGGGTGCGACAACACCCACATGCTGACACACTTTTATATATATATATTAAAAGATCTAATTATTTCCTTGAACCCATATAAGTATAATAAAAACAAAAAAAGTCATAACAATTCACTAAAGTGCACTTGTATCCAAAGTTAAGAAAAATCATCTTTTAGAGACATTTAAGTAATTGTAATGTACAAACAAAATTAAAAAACTCGAGAAGCCTCCTAACTTAAGAAAAATATTTTTAAGGGTAATTTAGTAATTATACTGTGTATCAAAGATGTAAAAATATCAACTAACCCTCTCTTTTCTTGTAATTTTTTCCATTTAGGGTAAAATAATAATTTATTATATGAATCTATAGTAAAATATGAGTTCTTGAATACATGAGTTCTTCTAGGTTTTTTATAATTGTTAATTGTTAATGTTAATAATCAACAACTTGTCTTGTATGCTATGCACTAAAATACAGCTCTCGATCTCAGGCCCAACTTTTTGAAAAAAACATAATGTTTCAACCGTAAAAGAAACCTGCAAATGCCATTAATGATTTACGTGATAGATTTGAAGAGGTACGATGTATTATCAATTCATGACTCAGCTTCAAATAATGGAGGCCTATCTTTACAGTGTCGTGATAAAGCGATCAGTACTCTCTGGTTCTGATATACAGCAGTTTACTGTGCATATTTGCTTTCATGCATGGCATAGCCGCGGTCCCTCGATTCAGAAAAAGCTTGTGATGATAACTGTTCTGGTGGAAGTAAAATTGGAGTGTTCATCATCATCGTCATCATCGTCATGCCTTTAGGCTGCTGACACAATCGTACACTCGTGCAAGCAGAAAATAGTGGAGAGTAAACTCAAAGTGCAGGGTTCCAGTGTAAAAAGAAGAAAATCAATGTTGCTTGACAGCCTGCATATGCATTTACGAGTGAGAAAAACTACTGTATATTTGACTGTAGACATGATTTAGCATGACAGAAAATCTGAAAGGGATGGATACCTTCAAAATCTCTATAAAGGTGGCATATATTCAGTTCTTGCCCAACTTCGAGCATCTATCGTTGTTTTTTTTTTCTTTTTTTTTTCAAGTGTGGCAACGTTGTGCACCCAAAGGAACACTTTGTTGTGGTCCAGCCATGCTAGCTCACAGTCTCTCCTATCTCGAAGCAAGAATAAAATAAACAGCTTCCTTGGGTTAATTATGCTGGGTTGGGTTGGGTTGGTTTGCTTTGATATATAATTGAAAATGATGGAAGTCGAATATTTTTTGATATTTCATGTGTCTTTTGCCCTGAACAACAACACAGGTCGTCTATTCATCTTTACATTTTGGATCAAACTTCTGCGACAAGTAGTCCGCTTGGACTCCTCCTTCGTCCACCTCTCTCCCTCCCCCATCTCATAATCAAGCTGGGCTTCTCTTAATTGTTTGCCAAATGTGGCTTGCCATCGATGGGATGCATTTCTCAGTGTTTTCTTCTGCTGGGTTTCTTCCAGAAGAGCATAAAAAAAATGGCACCAACTTTGGTCGATTATAACGACAACAACATCCTTTTCTCAAGACTTTTATACCATGTACGTACCCTTTGAGACCAGTTTCTTACAAAAAATTATTAATTTTACCAAGCTAATAATATAAAACATATGTCCTTAATATTATTCGAAATAAATAAATATATATATATAAATCGTAATTCGATTACAAATTGATTTGAAAATAACACTTAATATTGCATTAAAAAAACTTATGGTTTAATTTTCTAGCTCAATCAAATCCATTGGCATCCACTTGGCTACTAATTTTCCACAGTTAAGTAGCGGTGAAGTGGGGAATGATGATCTGTGCAAAAAGAATTAAGAGCAGCTAATGGTAGAGAATAGATGCCTTCACTCAATTTATGCATAGTAATTAGCTTTTGTTTTTTAAAATATTTTTTATTTGAAAATATATTAAAATAATATTTTTTTATTTTTTAAAATTATTTTTGATATCAACACATTAAATCAATCTAAAATTATTAAAAAAATAATTTTAATAATTATTTTTAAATTTTTAAAAAATACAATTTCAAACGCAAAATCTTAATACCAAGACCAAAGATTCCTGCTAACCAAAAAAAAAAAAAAAGAGGGAAGCATATCATAAAGATAATATCATTTGATTCTGCTAACGTTCCAATTCTTCATGAAATAATATTCTAGCTTGCTCAGGATGCATAATTTCCGAACCCCTAACCCATCTTTCGTTGCAAAAAACTACAAATCTCACTGCATTCTCCATTGTTCATACGCTTTATTTAATAGATTTTTTTCCCAAATGCTAAATTAAAATAAAAAATTTAAAAAGTCATAATATAATAGCAGAAACTACTTGATTTTGTACCAAGAGTTGTTTTAATTTCTAAAACATGATAATTAAATGTGCATGATCGTGAAAATAGATACATTTGGTCTTTAAAAAAAGGTATTAATATAATAAAATGGGGTTCCAAACACAGTTTCATCTGACCCATTGAATTCGCAGGCCTCAACATGGTAATCCTCCTAATTCAATTAGGGACCAGATCTTTTAAATAATTAATTGAAGAACTTGCCTTCTATAATATTAATTAAATTTACCCAAATCCCAACTTGAGACACATAGATATAGATGCTCATCTCACAATCAATCACGTAATATGTATTTATATTCAATTACAGAGAGCACACCGCTGTTCTTAGGCGGCGCATATAATTTTTATATATATTCCATATTTAAAAGTTGATTTTTCTTGGTCTCAATAAATCAATCTCACCGAAATCTTTAGGACGATAATGTAAGAGTTATTATCAATGCTTTAGTGTCTCTGTCTCTCTTTTTTTTTCTCCTTTCTATTTTGTCTTTCATACATCTTTTATTATTGTGCCAATAAATGATTCTATCTATCTTATTGTGCCAATACTTGAGTACCGTGGATATTCGGGTTAGTTTGCGCGCACCTCGACTAATTTCATGAGCTCTGAAATTAACGATTATGTAGCCTCCAATGGTTATCATATTAGCAACCACATAGCTCAATTTATTTATTGAGTTATTATCAAAGCTTTAGTGTGTCTCTCTCTTTTCTCCTTTCTATTTTGTCTTTCATACATCTTTTATTATTGTGCCAATACATTTATGATTCTATCTTTTTTTTAATTAACGTTGGTATTCGGGTCAGCTTGTACGCATTTTAACTAATCCCACGAGTCCTAAAGTTAACGACTATGTAAGTCTCTAATGACCTTAAGATTTGTGAGACTCGAACTAGTGATCTCTAGAAAACAAACCTAAAACTTGACCAATTAAATTTTTGCATCTATCTTCTTTACCTATTGCATTTGGTGCCTAATTTATTTAGGTGCATGCTGCATCTGTGAATGTCAAGGTGCACATATCATTCCTGAACAACCAGCCAAAATATACCTAGTTTTAGTTTGAGAATACTCATTGTATTTTCTAAAAAATCACTAATATGGAAGGTTACTTAGATTTTAAATACCGTTACTTAATAACTTTTCAAATTTCCCCAACATATATATTTGTTTACCGATAATTTTTATTCCCACAAGAACAATTATTAAACTTGACCTTGCTTAATGAATTGATCTGAGGCCTAACTAACTCATTCTTCAACGAGTGTTAATTTTTTTTTTGTTTAAAGTCAATTTCACTAAATAATATCGTTTTAATTAATTAAGATAATTTCACAACCAACCAAGAACGGGTTTAATTACAATGAACTTGATTAATGGTATTAGTATTCTGATAAGGTTAAAATGACGATGCCCTTGCAAGAAACGAGGAAAAAAACATGACAAAGGATCGAAGTAAAAGAACACAACTCAGCAGCAAACAACAGCTTCTTAAAACAAAACAAAAAGACGCCTCTTGTAATAATAATAATAATAATAATCACTCATTCACCTCTCCGCTCTATCCATACCAAAACAAATTCAAGAAAGAAAGAAACAACCACCACCGCCATCACCAGCACTAGAGCTATCATGGGTTGTTGTTCTTCTTCATTTTTATCTGAAACACATCCAGAAAAAGACCATAAAAAAACCCATCAACAGCAACCACCTCGCAATCCATCAGGTTCTGCTGTACTTGACCCTGCAACAGGAGTCCCTTCTTTCTGTGAATTCTCTTTCTCTGACCTCAAAACAGCTACCAATAACTTCAGTTCTGATAACATAGTCTCTGAAAGTGGTGAAAAGGCACCTAATCTTGTCTACAAAGGTCGACTTCAAAACAGGAGGTGGATCGCTGTTAAGAAGTTTACAAAGATGGCTTGGCCTGATCCTAAACAGTTTGCGGTATCCATAAAGTTTCTTGCTTTGATTTTTTAGCTCATCAAGTTTTTTTCTTTATATGGTTTCTTGATTTTTATATGGCTTTTGTGAATTGGGTTGTTGTTATTGTTGTTGTCATAGGAGGAGGCATGGGGGGTGGGGAAGTTGAGGCATAAAAAGCTGGCTAATTTGATAGGGTATTGCTGTGATGGAGATGAGAGGCTGCTTGTTGCTGAGTACATGCCTAATGATACTCTAGCTAAGCATTTATTCCATTGTATGTGTTTGTGTGCTTTTCTTGAATCTCTTATCTGGTTTGACCATTTCCGTTCCATTATTGATTCTTGTTATAGTCTTGATGTGTTGAACTTGAAGTATAATTATGATTGGTAGTTTGATTGGCATTATTTATTTATGATTGTTTGACTGATGGCGAGGAATTGTTGATTTCTCTCCTTCTTGTTACTTTTCTAGTTTGTTCAAATCTTGAAGTATTGTTCAAGGCTCTGGTAATGTATCCAATAATTCCAATTTTGCTCCTAGTCAATGCTTTATTGAATTAAAATGTTCTCCATATGTTATGATAGCGCTGGGTTTGGTCCTTCTCTTTTTATTGCAGGATTGATTTACTTGATATAGGGTTTATGCCTCTATGGTGCACAGTAAATTCAATTGCATTGTTGTAGTTGTTTATGCTTTATTTCAAATCATCAATAAGTTTATTTTTTGAATGAATAAAGAATTTTATTCCATTAAAAACAAAGAAAGATTTCAATTTGAGTTAAAGTATTTACGAAAGCAACCCAACCCAACTCTACAAACAAAAACATACTTAATGCCTAGTGTGATGCATTGATTTTAGATAGTTTTCTGTGCTGACATATCATGGGCTAAACTTGATTCTTCTTCCATTCTTTTCAGGGGAAAATCAAACCATTGAATGGGCAATGCGTTTAAGAGTAGCCCTCTACATTGCTGAAGCCTTAGATTATTGTAGTTCCGAGGGTCGTCCATTATACCATGACTTGAATGCCTATAGGGTTCTCTTTGATGAGGTATTCCCTTTTCTCAGATTCTAAGAACTTACTATGCAGTATCGTGGTTCTTTTGTGTTCATAAATACTACGCATTATGCTTTTATTGGAATCTTGGTTGCTTATCAATTCTCTTTAATGGACCTTGTAGGATGGTGATCCACGCCTTTCATGTTTTGGCTTGATGAAAAATAGCAGAGATGGGAAAAGTTACAGTACAAATCTTGCTTACACTCCTCCAGAGTATCTAAGAAACGGTAATTACTGTCAAATTTTTATATTGGGAAGCTTGTTATTTGTTTTATGACTTGTCTTCTCTTCAAATCGCATTGCCATTTTTTGTCCATGTTTTGTCTTAATGCTTCTTGTTGTTGCCATAATTTGAATGTTGTAGGAAGGGTCACACCTGAAAGTGTTATTTACAGCTTTGGTACTGTTCTTCTGGATTTGCTAAGTGGAAAGCATATCCCTCCAAGTCGTGTAAGTGGTGTATGCACATAGCTGGTTGCATTTCATTTCAATCTTGGATGGTTCTGTTATTTATCTGGTTTACCAGCCAACTTCATCCATAATTTCCTATCTAACGAGTAGCCTTATGAGTTGTAAATACCATAGTTTCTGTTTAATCTAAATGAAATGATTAAAAAAGGGGTATGAAGAATGAGATTTTTTCTAATTCTGAATTTTCTCATAATGAATCTCTATAGTGAATTTGTCTTTCTTGTACGATGCATCTTAGCAAGAATTTGCTAAATTCAAGTGCATCCCCTGTATCCTTCAGGTCTACAATAGTCTGCTAACCTTGGATTTTTGTTGACCTCATTTGTCTAAATATCATGGTTTAGTGCAATATTGAAACCAAGTAAACAGCACTTCTCAACTGGCTGTAGCATTATTCACTCAGTCATTAACAATTGAATTAGTGTTTCAGTTGAATCAAAGATATCTTGACCATGATCATTTTTGTCTCAAACACAATGTTTGAATTTGATTGAAGGCATATTTTTCATTTTTGTGTAACCTCAGGACAAAGTGACAAGCAGGTTTAGATGTTTTTCAGTTGTCTTATTTTGCATCTATGCTCATCATCTTTCATGATATTCTACAAATAGCATATAGTATATGTTACTATGCATTTTAGCAAAAGCACCAGGCATCCCCAAAAGTTCATCTCGGTTTTGTTGGTTGTTATACGTGGACCATATGGATACAACATTGATGTTTCTTCAATTTTTTTCAATTTTTGTACGATATAATCTTGGGTGTTAATTTGATGTTGCCACTGCAGGCTATTGATATGATAAAGAGCAAAAACATCATTCTCTTGATGGATTCACATTTGGAGGGAAACTTTTCTACAGAAGAAGCAACTTTGGTTGTTGGGCTTGCCTCCCAGTGTTTGCAATATGAACCTAGGGAGCGGCCCAGTACGAAGGACCTCGTTACAACACTAGCTCCACTGCAAACAAAACCTGATGTAAGGAAATTCAATCTACACAATCTATTTTGATTTTACAGCTATCAATTTAAGCTCTTCATTCCTTTAAGAGTGAAATATTTTGAACCGGTCATTGGATGTGGTTATTTACTCTGTCAATTTAACAAATGTTTTGGATGTCTTAAGCTTCAAATCACAACTCAGAGACTTACAAGTATCTTACACCAATGAGTACATCACATATTCTGATGTTAAGACACTATATTCTTCTCTCTCCAGAAATAAGTATCTTAATGCCCACTCCTTTTGTTCTTCATATGGGATCATCTCCGCATATTAGTCCATTTCAGGCTGGGAAACTAATTATCATAATTCTTGGCTGTCAGGTTCCGTCTTATGTTATGCTCGGAATATCAAAGCACGAGGAAGCACCAGCAACTCCTCAGCGCCCCCTCTCCCCAATGGGGGAGGCCTGTTCACGGATGGACCTAACAGCAATTCATCAGATCTTGGTTATGACCCACTACAAAGATGACGAGGGAACAAATGAGGTAATTGCTTAAGAAAAGGAAGTCCTATCTATTTCTGTTCTTGAATACCTGATATGTTTTCTAAAACGTGGTTTGCTTCAGTTATCTTTCCAAGAGTGGACGCAACAGATGAGAGATATGTTGGAATCGAGAAAGCGAGGGGACTTTGCATTCCGCGAAAAAGATTTTAAAACTGCCATTGACTGTTATTCCCAGGTATATCTTTGAAAGCTACTCGGTTATTCATTGAATCTTTCAGTCAGTTGGTTATTTCTTGGATGGCTTTATAGTGTGTTTTAATCCTGCCTATTCATTTTATATCCACAGATTCATTTATTGCATGTTTTGTTCATTGAGACAGGAGTTTCAAACACTTTGTTTTCATTTTTGCAAATTAGTCACAGAGCATATCGGTTTTCTCAGAAAATGATATATTATATTAGCATGGTTTCATGCTTTGTGCAGAAGAGTTGTGCCTAACATGCACAAGCATTAGTTAGACAGATAAGATTTGGAAACAACTTACGTATACATGTTCCCAAAACCTTTTGCTTGGTTTTGCGATGCAGTTCATAGACGTAGGAACCATGGTTTCCCCAACTGTTTTTGCTCGGCGTAGTCTTTGTTATCTCTTGTGTGATCAACCAGATGCTGCTCTTCGAGATGCAATGCAAGCACAATGTGTTTATCCAGATTGGCCTACAGCCTTCTACATGCAGTCAGTTGCCCTTGCTAAACTTGACATGCACAATGATGCCGCAGATATGTTGAATGAAGCTGCTGCATTAGAAGAAAAGAAGCAAAGAAGTGGAAAAGGATCATGAGAAAAAGATATACAACCAAAAAAAATAAATATCCCACACCACTACCCATTGTCATTGAGGCTACCCCAAGTTTGTGTAAAATCTGAGCTGGGAATTGAATTTCTTTTTATCAATGTAATGTAGAGAAAAAAAACAAAATCCTTCTTCATTAATGCATGTATAATTTTTCCCATTTCACGGGGAACCAATTCAGCTAGTTTGCTAAAGGTTTCACTATGGCGTCCTGAAGATCTGCTTGTTATTTAACGAGCCTGTTTTTTGGTGTTGTTTTAAAACCCAAATTGGCCAGACCGGTTAACTCGAGGGGTATGCTAATCTAAGTTGAAGAAAAGAAAAAAAATACTGGCTGACTTGATAAAAAATATGAGTTGACCTGGTGGTTCAGCCGTTGACTCAGCTTGATCGATCAAAATTTGACCATTAACTAGTTGATTTTATATTTTGATTTTTTTATTAAAATAATGTTTTCGGCTTTACCTATATTTACGGGCCTGGTCCTTTGCTAGAGGTTTTGTCCGGTTATCTTGTTTAGCCCAAAGCCCAGGAGAGAGAGAATTGGTGTTGCTAATCAAGCGGCCTAGAAAGACTATAAGAAATGAGAAGTGCATTCTTGGGCTCTCTTGGGCCGCTGAAACCAAAAGCAACCGACCGTAGGGCAGCCCAGCTAAACTAATTCTGGAAACCTCCTACTGCTGCCTTGGACTAATCTGCTCTAGGCCTGAGTTGCCTATAAGCCCAATATTATAATAACTCCGGCCCATCTTGCATTTTCCCCTACTCCTTTAGCGTGGGATCCCTGTAATGTTTATAGTAAATAAGAAGTAATTTCAATCAAGATCAATTAAATATTTAATTAAAATATTAAAGTGACATGTCGATTGATGACTAGGATGAGTCATTCTTATTCAACGTGTGTGATAGATTTACATGAATTAAAATTATTTTTATTTTCAATACCGTCGATATCAACATAATAAAATACTACCAAGAACACAAAAATATCATAAATAAATAATTAAACTCAGCAAATACAATAAGGATACAATATATATGATAAACATAATAAATTTTACCAGAAAGAGATAAAAATACCACAAATGAAAGACAGAAATATAAATTAATTTAATTTTAACAAAGCCAAAGAAAATTAAGAAAAGAAATAAACATTTTAATTGCTGAATATAATCAATATAATAAAACCTTACCAAATTTGCAGCAAATATTATTACATTAGTTTTGGCAAATATTATGCCATTTAATATAATATGAATTTGTGGGAGAACAATTACCATTGTTATATATAAATTTGGTTGTAGACCAAATTGTCTAATCACGGTATGGATTCATGGCAAAGCATCATAAGCTACACATGGTATGATAGAATCATGGAAACCGTGTTCGGTATAAGAAAAACAAGCACTTCAAATCATTAGCGAAGTATGATTTTCAATGATTATTCAGTTACTGATTGAAGATATTGAGAAAGGAGACTCTAGTTTTCATCATGCATGCGCCTAGAAAAGCGTTCAATGCCCTTCAAGATCTACTTAGCTTGTGGCCAAATCCACAGTTGATGATGAATCTCTTACTCTGCAAATGTGCTCATCATGTTGGGAAATGGTGGCGATACAGGAAACAGTTTTGGAGCACACGAGTGCATGTTGATTTATTAATGTTTAAAATGTTGAAGTTCCTGCAAGTCCTGCTGTGATACAGGAAAACAGGATCCGCATGCATGGCTTCAGCATCTCCTGAGTCTTGCCAAGTCGTAGAAAAATGATGTGGGGCTGCTCAGTGACTGTATTACATTGCTGGATGATTCCATTTTCCTCCTAACAGAGAGACAGCGATCTCATTTTCTATTTTCTCCCCATGTTCTAGCTATAATGTGACTGTTAAGCAATTTCTTCTAGTGTTTTTTAATCATGGATTGCACGCATTATGTCAATGACTTTATAATTATTACGGGTTAAGAAAGAAATCTCCATTATTTCAAAAGTAAATTTACTATGGTTTGAATGATTCGTTTGGTAATTTCTCTGTGAATCTGTACACTGTGATTTACTAAAGAAACTGGGTATATGGCAAATGCAAATTAAGGTAATTAATTATATCGGAAAAGATAAAAAAGAAATGCAACATATAGTGGAAGATTTTCATCATCTGAATTCATTGTATGTCTCCGGAATAATACATGTATATTTCATTAATAATGTACAAGTATGAGTAGATCAAAATTGTTCAGGCTCTAGTGATTTAGGATGTTGAGAAGGGAGACTCTAGTTTTGATCAAATGCCTGAAGAGGCACTCGAGGCCTTCTTCGAGATCTTGAATGCACAACTCTAAGTTCTCCAGTTGGCTTTGCACAGCCTTGATGTTATCAGATTTGCTTGTCCTGTGTTCTACCAATCCTATCAACGCGGCATCCACTTCAGCAAACTCATTTCTATCAGTTTGATCCGCGGAGGCTACTGTTTTGTGGTGCACCAGCTTGGAGACTAATGACCAACCAACAGACTTCGTCTTTGGTCCGGAGACGAAGAAGAGTAAGGATTCCGTTACATTAAGAGAGGTTGTTTGAACCTCCTTTAACAAGTTAAACGTGGTTGTGGTTTCATGGTCTCCATTAAAGGTGGCGAAGGTGCATTTGTTTTGCATAACCTTCAAGGCCTTGTGAATTGCCCTTCTCACTACCTTCCTAGAGGCTAAGTATTTCTTAACCTCATTTGTGAGACCAATTTCACCATAACCTCTTCTGCGTAAAATGGATTGAAGCTCGTGCATGCATTGTTTTGTTTGCAACAAGGAATCCTTCGCAGTATTACACAAATCCAGGACCTGAAGAGATCCATCCAATAGCTCATCAACCCATTTCTCATTGTTCTCTTGGGCTATGGCTTGTTGGGTGAGTGGTAACAAAAGCACCTTGCTGACACAGTCATGCAAATCCTGAAGTCTACTTAGTTTGCCGCTGAAGGATGATGACGTAGAGGCATCTTCAGAAGCCCTCAATCTGCACAAATGCTCATCAAGTTGGGTGATGATTGGGTTTTCTCTAGAGGGCAAACTGTTGGAGCGAGCATGGAAGCCGTTTTTGTGGTTAGAAGAAGCAGCCATATTTTCCTTCCTCACTGGGGAGAGACTAAAGCAGGTGAATGTGAATTGTCAGTCTTGCAATTTGCCTTCCTTTGCGTCTGCAGTACTGCCTTTATAAAGACGAGGAATCTCACTAACATTATTTCGATTCAGTTCTGAATCCATATCAGCTATGTTTGTCAATGTCTCCTCCCCCACCACATCTCCAACTCACAAGACAACCACTATAGCCCATTAACAGAAGACAAGGTATAACAGAAGACAAGGTATAGTACTAATCTAATTATCGCACACGAGCAGCATCGATTCCACTTTCCTTGATAGAAGTGGCCTGGAGACATCTGCACGAGTGAACTTGTTTTGCAAATCAAATGATCATATAAAAATTCAGGTGAACGTGCAAGTCGTTTATAAAATTCTTAAATCACAGGTCTGATTGTCGCTCAACAGGCAGGCAAGATCCGCATAAATGATTTGGTGATGCCTCTCTGCTACACTAGAATTTAGATATTACTGCAAGGCCAGTAATTACCTATTGCAATAAATTTGCCCGTTGAGACAATGCAATCTGGACAGCAACAGTACTAATGTTAATCCCATGAAAATTTAGTAGTTTAGCATTCATTTCTGGCCTAATATTTAATTTCATAACTCTGAGATAACGCAATAGAGAAGTTACTAATTTGTTTTCCCAAAATAACTTGAGCTTTCCTGTTCATACCTCATTAGCCCACCAAGCATAATTATAAACACAAGAGTAATTAGTTTGTCCCAGGAATTAAGAAATTCAATCCAATATTGGCATCCAATTGTTTTGAAATATTTATATATAAAATGAATTATTAATTGGAAATTGGCAAATGTTTTGTTAACTTAAACTGATTTATTCGTAGGATATCAAATTCAATTATATGGGATGTTATTGTCACTTCCGTGTTAAAGTTATGTTTTTCCCTATTAATATTAATATGAGATTTAGTTTTTTTCAAAAACTTTAATAATTGATCCAATAAGGTTAATTTCTTTATTAATATTTTTTAAATTAATGATATCTGAGTTACATCAATCAATAAGAGTTTTAATAGAACTCTTATTATATAAATATGAACTTGGGGTTTCTAAGTTCATATACTGAAATATATATTTTTATCTATAGAAATATACTATTAAATTTGAGTGTGTCAGAGTTTGAAAGTATCAAAAAAATAAAAAATTTCGTTAGTGTTTTTTTATCAATGACAAGAGGTATATTTTATTTTTTTTATTTTTTCACATCAGATCTAAATGCAAATTATTTTAGAAATATTTTTAGATTTGTTAAATCTAATAGTTGGTATCGAAGCTTATAATAATACCTCTGTCTTGGTTTCTATATTGATATATTTATCTAGGAATTTTGTGCTCAAATAAATAAATTAATTTGCTTAATTATATTTTTCATGAAATTGTTTTGTGGTCAATTGTATTTTTTTATTCCACTGTATTTTTTTTACCCCAAAAATCTTAGAAACAACCTTGATTTGTAGATTGAATTAATGATTAACTTGAATTTATTTATAGCTTGAAAGTTTAGTTTATAGCGGAATAAGCTTCGATATGATGCCTAGTAATAATTGCCATCAACATGCCCAATAGTTTAAGAATAAATTAAAAACTATTTGTGCAAAACAAATAAAATAAAATTTAAGGTTTTTATTTTATGGGTTGTTTTAATGCTTCATATGATTATAAATAATTAGAAAAACTAATTTCAAATCATTCAATGATTGGGCTATCCATTTTATTTTTCTTTGGGCTTTTGAATTTTAATTCATATGGCTGTCACTTTGATTTCTTGCGTGGTTTATTTTCATGGATTTTTTTATTTATTGCTTATTTTATGAATTAATAAAAGGTAGAATATTATTTTATGTTATACAAAATTATGCCTTAACTTAATGTTTAGTAATCTATATAATTTTAAATAATTAGGGATTAGCCACAACATCTTTAATTAGATAAAATTATATATTATGCTATGTTAGGATCACATAAAGAATTATATATATTAATTGTAATTAATTATACTAAATATAATAATATTATCCCATAAGAATATTTCATTATATTTATATAATTGATTAAAATAAAAAATCAAATTATTTTTATAATATACCCACAAGAATTGTAAATTAATTATATAATTTGATTGTTTTATTGTAAGGTTTAGGATAGAATATCAAATTATTCTCATAATATGTACCCACAAAATTATAAATTAAGTATATAATTTGATAGTTTTATCATACAATATATTTTAATCTACTTGAATTAAAGATTTAGCCCACAAGGTAATTTTTATGTCACTAGATTCAATTTTAGCATGAATTACATTGGTAAAACATTAAATTTTACTTATTCCTGAATATTGACGTAAGCATATACTTTAAATTTGTTTTTGCAGTCATACATTCTACTAATTTCTCTGATATTCATTGTGATATTCTCGATCTAAAGGTTGATAACTATAAATTATGGAAGGAAATAATTCTTCTTCATTTAGGGTGGATGGACATAGATTGTGCAATTAGAAAAAACAAACCACCTGCAGTTACTAATACCAACACTTTAGAGGATATTGCATTTTATGAATGATGGGAGCAATCTAATCGTCTTAGTATGATGTTCATAAAAACTAGAATATCCGCTGGTATACGTGGTTCGGTTGATCAACATGAGAAAGTCCATGATTTGTTAAAAGCATTGATGATAATTCATCACTTTAGATAAGGCACTAAAAAACACCATAATTATAAAGTTTTCATCCATGAGGCTTACCAGTGTGAGAGGTGTGCACGAGCACATCATGCATGCAGATAAGGGACATTGTGGCTCAATTGAAGAATCTTGAGGTTAAAATGTTAGAATCTTTCCTTATGCACTATATTTTGAACACTCACCCATAACAATATGAAACCTTTAAAATCTTGTATGACACACGTAAAGATAAATGGTCAATCAATGAACTCATGACCATGTGTGTTTAAAAGGAAGAGAGGTTGGTTATGGAACTAGGAGAAAATGCAATGTTGGCAATGCAAGGGAAGGACAAAACTCAAGCCAATAAGAAGAGGAAAGGTAAAATGCCTCTTCAAGTTGACATTAAGAAGGAATCCTCATGTTTTTTCTATAAAAAAAAAGGACATATGAAGAAGGAATACACTAAATTTCAGAAATTGCTTGAAAGAAAGGTATTCCAATCTTATTTATTTGTTATAAATCTAATATGGTTGATGTTAATTATAACATACAGTGGATTGATTATGATTCTACAATCCATATTTCAAATACCTTGCAGGATATGCGAAACCTAAAGAAACTAGTGGGAAGTGAGCAAAACATCTATTTAGAAAAAAAGAACATGTTATTTAACTCTAAGTAATGGTTTTATTTTAGAGTTGAAAATGACTTTTTATGTTTCAAGTTTTTCTAGAAACGTGATTTCAGTTCCAATACTTGTACTTTTTGGATATTCTATTAAGCTTTCAAAAACTTTCAGTTTATTATATAAATATAATTGTGTTGGAAATGATATTTTATCTAATGGTCTTTATTGTATTAATTTACAAAACAATGCCACTTATAGTTAAATACATGTTCACCATTAAAAGATGTGTTATTAACGAGGATTCTTCTATGTTACGACACTAAAGATAATGACATATCTCTATAGAGAGAATTAAGAGATTAATAAATGATAAGATACTTAGTACTTTTGATTTTACTGACTTTGAAACTTGTGTGGATTGCATTAAGAAAAAACAAAACAAGTTAAATAAAGGTGTCAATAGGAGTTTAAACATCTTAAAAATAATATATACTGATATATATAGTCCAGACATGGACTCATATGTTTAGAAATACTTCATCTCTTTTATAGGTTATTACTACTCATAATACACATATCTTTACTTGCTTTATAACAAGAACAAAGCATTAAATGCCTTTAAGATTTTTAAGGCTGAAGTAGAGAAACAATATGCGAAACAAATTAAGATCGTGAGATTAGATAGAAATGGAGAATATTATGGTAGATATATAAAGGATGGACAAACACCTGGTTTGTTCGTAAAGTTTCTTCAAGAAAATAGGACAGTTGCCCAATACACTATGCTTGGTTCACCATACCAGAAAGGTGTAGTAGAAAGAAGAAACTGAACATTATTGGACATGATACAAAGTATGCTTAACAACTCCAATCTACCTAAATCCTTTTAGAATGAAACACTATAAACAATAATGCACATATTAAATTGAGTTCCAACCAAGGTTGTTCTAAAAACACCATTTGAGTTATTAAAAGGTTGGAAACCAAGTTTGCGACATGTGCATGTTTAGGGATGCCCGTCTGAAGTAAAAATTTATAATCCATAAAAAAGAAACTAGATCCAAGAACTATTAGTGAGTATTTCATTGGATATGCTAAAAGGTATAAAGAGTACCTATTTTATTGTCCATCTCACAACACCAGAATTGTGGAATCAAGAATTGCAAAATTTCTTGAAAATGACTTGATCAACGAGAACAATCAAATCATGAACATAGTTTCTAAAAAGGATCATTCAGAATCACAACCTTCCACATCCAGTGATAGATTGGTTATTGTTCATAACATCCCTCAATTACAAACTGGTGTTGAATGATCAATCGTTGAAGTTCCATAAGTTGTTGACAACATTCCCAATAGATTAGGTAGTTCAAGCATTACCAAGAATTTCTGAACAACCAGTTTAGCCAAATGCTTCTTAAGAAGATGATGGTACAACATTGATAAAATCTACTAGAATGAAGATATCAACAATTCATTCTTAATAATTATATTGTATATCTACAAGAATTTAACTATAATATTGAATCTGAAAATGATCCTAAATCATCTCCACAGGCCATAAGTTGCAAAGAATTGAAATTATGGTACAATGCCATGAAATAAGAGATGAATTCTATGAAAAGTAACAGAGTCTTGGATCTTGTTGAGTTGCTTACTAATGCAAGAGCCATTGGATATAAATGGGTTTTTAAGACAAAGATAGACTTATTAGGCAACATGGAAAGATACAAGACAAGACTCATTGCTAAATAATTCACTCAAAAGAAAAGAATTAATTAGACAAAGAATTTTTTCCCTGTATCTAAAAAAGATTCTTTACGTATTATTTTGACATTAATAACGCATTTTGATTTGGAAATGCAACAAATGGATGTGAAAACTGCATTTCTCAATGGAGATCTAGAGGAGGAGGTTTACGTGAGATAACCTGAAGGATGCTTCTCTAGTGATGGTGATCATTTGGTCTGCAAGCTCAAGAAATCCATACACAGTTTAAAACAAGCATCCCAATAATGACACTTTAAATTCCATAATGTAGTTTCTTCTTTTGGATTTATAGAAAACTTCATGAATTAATATATATACCAAAAAGTCAGTGGGAGCAAGAATTGTTTACTTGTTTTATATGCAGATGATATTCTACTTGCAACCAATGATAAGAGTTTGTTGCATGAGGTGAAACAATTTCTCTCTAATTTTTTTGACATGAAGGATATGAGTGAGACATCTTATATCATTGAAATTAAGATCTATAGATATAGATTTAAAATCATTTTAGATCTATCTCAAGAAACCTATATAAATAAAGTTTTAGAGAGATTTCAAATGAAAGATTGTTCACCAGTGTAACTTCCATTGTAAAGGGTGATAGGTTTAATTTGAACCAATACCCAAAAAATGATATTGAAAGGGAACAAATAAAGAACATTCTATATACGTCTGCTATAGGAAGCTTAATTAATATATGCTCAGGTCTGTACAAAGCTTGACATTGCATTTGTTGTGGGTATGTTGAGATGATATAAGAGTAATTTAGGTATAGACCATTAGAGAGCTATAAAGAAAGTAATGAGGTACCTTTAAGGGACCAAAGACTACATGCTTATGTCTAGGCAAACGAATAATCTAGAAGCAATTAACTACTGAAATTCAGATTTTGCTGGCTGTTTTGTTTCATATCAACATAAAAAAATTATGTTAAATGTATGTGTCGCACCCGACATCGCGACGACCTCATTAATATTTCGATGAAAAGAACAGATTTTTAGGTTCTTGTTCTTAGATGGGGAAATTTCTTGTTTAAGGAGTAGCCACCTAGTATTATGATCTCTAGGAACTCTTACTGGTTAATAGATATTCTATGGTACGAGACTGATTACGCAAAAGAAAAGATATTATCACTCCTTAAGCGTCCTGCTTAAGACAGACTGCATTGCTAATTTTGTTTTAAATTGCTAAAAGTGTATTGATTTATACTGTGATGATTGGCTTGTAATATTCCTGATTCTAGCATCAATGAATATTCAACTACGAATACTTCTAGGCGTTGATAAATATTATGTAGTAAAAAAAACATATGATATTCCAAACTCTGACGTAAGTGAATAAACCAATGAAAAATTTTGAAATCATTGCATGTTTATTTTTTTTGTGCTGGGTCTGGACTGGACTCAACTGACTCAGCCCGATCACTTACCTAAGCCAGTGATCTGACTAAGTAGCAGGCCCTATCTGGGTAGCAGGCATGCATGACAACGCACCCTTGCTATATAAACAAGAAACTAGTGATTTATGATT
>Ga0325404_1000823_pt1 | contig 31849 bp, 22 predicted proteins | sample PopdelMetagenome_18_FD_205664 | JGI IMG/M metagenome (GOLD analysis project Ga0325404, IMG submission 205664) | Populus deltoides microbial communities from Bellville, Georgia, United States - Xylem-Control-R1 | ecosystem: Host-associated > Plants > Phyllosphere > Stem > Wood/Secondary xylem...
AAAAAATAATTTTACACAAAATTTTTTAATTTTTTTAGAAACACTATTTAGAACATAATTCCAAATAACTCTGAAGTGTTGACTCATATATATATATATATATATATATATATATATATATATATAGCAAGGGATCAACTTGGATTTAAAGGATAGATTTTGGCATTAAAGCAAAGCAACAGAAAAAACAGTATGATTATCCACGAATTAAGATCTAATCATCATCATATATAATATAATATTAGGAAGGATTTATTGTTAAGAAAAAAAAATGATGTAGGTGCCGAGCACGCCATATGACATTCTCACACATTTATTTTCTCACCTTTGTCTATATTATATTCAACAATTTACGATGACATTATTCTTGGTTGATAAAAAAAATAAATGTTATTTTCGAGGATCATGCTTATTACTACAAGGCATCTATATAGTAACGTAGAGGGATTATTTATTATTCAACAATTGGATATTCTAAAATCAATTTGAAGCTTAATTTTTTTTATATAAAAAACAATATTGTAGCTATGTGACACGTAGAAATAATATATTTTAGTTTTGGAGCGTTTTGGCATGCCGTTTCGAAGTTATACCATATATATATTCAACAAACATAATTTCAGTTCAAATTTAAAAAGAAACTAGCTTAAAATTATGTAATTCAAATTTCAAACACAAGTAAAAAAAGTGGAAGTTGAATTAATATGACTTAATCAACTCGACGGGTCCAAAGACAACTTTGACGAGTGGTAAAAATATTATTTGACTAAAAAAAATTTAAGACAACATTTTTTTATGAGACGACAACATATTGGGTCAATACATGTCAACCTGGGTTAACCTTTTAAATTCATGACCCAGGTCATGAGATCATGAAAACTCAAAATAAAAAAATCAAAACAAATTATAAAACTCAATTACTAATAAACCCATTATTTAATGATGAATTTGAGAAAAATTCAATCTAAAAAACGACACAATAAAATGATAGTTCTGAACAAAATTACAAAACTACAATCGGTAGTCTCGCAAGGACTTTCTAAACTTTGATTACTCTAAAATTTTAACCCGAGATATAACAACATGTAATGAGACTTCTCATAAACTTTTAGCCCGATCTAAATGTTGAATTGAGAGATATAATTGATACCGTAAAACTAGATAATATTACAAAAAACAAATAAAAACATTATTTGGCTAGAAAAGAATGACCGGAATGGAACCGGAACGGTCCGGTCAGAATTTAGGTAGAATTCTTTTTAGTTCTCATTATTTTATTGTAAGTGATTAAATATTTATATTAAATATTCTATATATGTTAGATAAAAAAATTTAAAATAAAATATTAAAATATTAAAAAATTATTTTCTAACTCATTTTCCATAACATAACCAAACACTGGAAAATGTTTTCTAATTTATTTTTCATAACACTATCAAACATCGGAAAATAATTCACTTTCCAGGAACTTACTTTTCAAGAAAATCACTTAAAAAAAAACTTTACAGCAAACAAACGGAGCCTAAGTGTGTGTTTAGTAACGTAGTACATAATACTTTTGCAAAAATATTTTTTAATTAAAAATACATCAAAATATTTTTTTAATTTTTAACTTCAACCCATAATATTTTTAATTATTAAAACACACACAAAAAATTATTAATGCAATATTTTTGTATATAAAAAACTAGGGGTGAACAAAAAAACAGGAAAACCGATTAAACCGAGAAAACCGGAAAAAAATAACCGAAAAAACCGAACCGAAAAAAACAGATTAAATTTTTGAAAAACCCGGCCGGTTCGGTTTGATAAGCAAAAAACCAAAAAAAGGAACCGAACCGAAACCGACAAAAAACGGAAAAAATCGAGCCAAACCGGAAAAACCGAGCCAAACCGGTTTGAACCGGTTTTTGCCCTAAAAAACTGAACCAAACCGAAACCGGTCGGTTTGACCCGGTTTCGGTTCGGTTTTGGTTTTTTTTCACAAAAAATTCATTTTGGTTATTTTTTTCGATAAAAATCAAACCAAACCGAAAATATTCACCCCTGTAAAAACACCAACGGCATAAACAAACACTTCCTAAGCTCACCCGTAAACCCAATGTTGATGGTTGAACAATGCTTCTTGACAATTACTATGTAGAGTTTTAACTCTTAAGAAATAACAAAGGTAGTAAAAGCCGGACAGTAAATTTTCATTTATTTACTTTTTACCATGGAAACATACCATTGGTTGTGTGCCTGCCCCCACCTTGCCCCCCGCGGGAAACCAATAAAGCCGCTCCAATTCCCATGGAGGAAGCTCACCTCTAACCTCTCCATGTTAAAGAATGTGAATTTGGTTGTCAAAGACAAGAAGAGGCCACTTGACCACAAGAACTTATTAACCCAACATAATCAAAGTATCAAATCCTTCTACTTCAAGTTCAAGATACTAATTAATCACCCTTTAATTACCTTTTTATTTTCTTAATACACTCAATTTATTTCCCACCAAATCCTCTCCCTCTCTACTTTGCTTCTTCAGCTCTTAAGAGAGAGAGAGAGAGAGAGAGAGAGAGAGAGATATATATATATATATATATATATATAAAAAGAGACTTTCTTTGAGAGAGTTAATGATTCTCACGTCCCACAAAGAAAGAAAGAAAGTCCATTCCTTCAATCCAACTCCACAAATCTCTTTCTGTGAAAGCTTCTTTCAACAACAAATCTTATTTTGTTTAGAGAAAGACTTGAAAAATCAAGAAAACCACTCTCTTTTATTGTTATTGTTATTGTTATTATTATTATTTTAAGAAAAGAAAAAGAAAAAGAAAAAAGATTGGACCTTTTCATTGCCAGCCATGACTGAAGTCCTTCATTCTCCTTCACATTTCCCTTCTTCCCCTCCAACAACTTCGTCTTTGTCTTCTTCTTCCTCTTCTGTGACCTGTATACCCCCAGAATCTCCTTCAACACAAGATGGCATTGATGATGATGAGGAGGAGTTGGTGAAACAAAAAGAAAAGAATCAAAGGGATCAGCTTTCTTTATTGGCTCTTCTTGTGGCTCTGCTTAGGAAGTCTTTAGTAGCTTGTAAGAGTGACAGAAGGGAATTTTGTTCTAGTATGGAGATTGGTTGTCCAACCAATGTGCGCCATGTGGCTCATGTTACCTTTGATAGGTTTAATGGGTTCTTGGGTTTGCCTGTGGAGTTTGAGCCTGAAGTCCCCAGGAGGCCTCCCAGTGCTAGGTAGGTACATTGTGTTTTTTGATCGAAAGGAAATCGTGGGTTTTCTCTATTTTTATCTTTCTGGTGTTTTATATGGTCATTTCAATTCTTGGCACTGTTAAGTTTCTTTGTTTTGTTAGTGAGTTATTGTTTCTTTGATCTTTTCTTTGGTTTCTGCAATGCAAGTCTCATAAATGAGATTTTTCAGTGGTTAATTGGTGAAAGTTTCTGTTTTTCATTCGTCGATTTGATTTTCTTTTTCTGAGGTTGGGTTTTGGCTATTCAGTTTAACTTCTTAATTTTTGTGCATGATTGTTTGTGTTAAAGTCGAGGTTTTTTCCTCTCTTTGCACGCTGTAATGTTTTCCCTGTTCTTGAAATTTAGTGTTGCTGTATCCGAGTGGTGGATTTATTTTTGAGGTTCTATTGCCCCATCCAGTCTTGAAATTGTGGATTTTATTATAATTGATTTCTGGTTCTTCATTCCTTTTTTGTCCATTGGAGTTTGATGTTTTTCTGAAGTTCCATTTTATGGGGAAAAAAAGGGGGGGAAATCAACTGTAAAGTTCTGCTGCAGAAATAATTTCTGGAACCAATAATTGAATTAAAGAGATTGAACTGAAAAGTTTAGCAATAAGAGAAATTGACCTATGCAATTTTGTTCTTATCCCATCTTTTATGTTGTTTGTTATCCGGAATCATGGATCTGAGCACATAAGCAAGCATCAGCTTTATCACAAATTGATAGCATTATCCCAGAGTTATATTGTAAAATATTCGACCTTTTTATTTCATTTTTGTCAACTCCCCAAATTTGGAGAGACGTGGCAGACCACTCCTCTTTTCTGTCTTATTGATGCATTGTATTCTTGGAATGAGGTGTGGTTGCTGGCCTGCCATTTGAATCCACAAAACATGGACTTTTCCATATAAAGTCCGCTACTTTTGAGTTTCAACCTTGTTATGCATGGATTGATGCATAGAAATTGCTTCGTGGACCATCAAATGCTTGATTTCTGGAGCCAAGTTTCATTTGTTTATGGGAGTATATGGTTAAACTTTGATACCAGTACAACATTCTCTATTTCTTATGGGAAGTCTTGTCTCCCCCTTGATTATAGACTTAAATTCCTTTTTGTTTCATGTTAGTAATATAACTAAAAAGACCAAGATTATTCACAACTCAACTAAATACAGATGAGCTGATGCCCTCTCCCCTTGGATCACTTGCACTGGTTCCTTGATTATGGTTTAAGTTGTGTGTGTGTATTCACAAGCACCCCACTTGATCAGTTGTGAGCTAGATGCTTTCTAGGATTTAACATGTTGGTTGTTCTGTTTCAACTTTCACTGCTAGTCTAAAGAAACACCAATGGCACCTTCAAGTAACTTTTCCAACAAGTCACTTGATAATCCTTTTATCCCTGGAATCTGTGTTTGTTAAGTTGTTCCTGTTTTTTCTAGCTTTACATCATGCCAATTAAAAGCAGTGAACTATTTCATATGATTGCTGCCTTGCTCTTTGCCTATTGATTTGAATTTTATCATTATGCAGCGCAACTGTTTTCGGAGTTTCCACTGAATCTATGCAGTTGTCATATGACTCAAGAGGGAACAGTGTACCAACAATTCTCTTGCTAATGCAAAGACGCTTGTATGCTCAAGGAGGCTTGCAGGTACGTCACCTTGTCATTTTTCTATATTAGCATTGTTATGCTGACTCCAAAGATAGGGCCATTGGGGATAAAATGGAAAACTTCTTGGTAAAATTGTCTGATTTAGGTAAATTGGGGCTTGTTTTACATGTAATTTATTGGATTTCATTTTATTTTGAATATGGTGGTCATAATCAAATCATTAATTATTGCATTCAGGCTGAAGGGGTTTTCAGAATTGCTGCAGAAAACAGTCAGGAGGAGTATGTTAGGGAGCAACTGAATGGCGGGGTGGTGCCAGAAGGGGTTGATGTACATTGTCTGGCAGGACTTATCAAGGCATAGCAACACAAATTACTCTTGGATCATTTACAAATTATGCATCTGCTTATGAGTTATCACACATTTAATAGTGAAGGAGTTGCATATTCATTGAAGACTAATTGAACTGGTTAATGCTACATTGAAGATAGTGTAACAAAAAAAAGGAAGAAATACTGATATGTAGATCACACATATAAAATCCTTGTGAGCTATTTCTTTGTTACAATTAAGTGGATAAAATAAAATTGTAAGCAACAATCAATTTTTTTTATTGGTGGAGTGCAAAAGTAGAAGACATTGTTTAAGACACTACAAAATCAAATTAACCTTTATCCTAGAAGTTCATGAACCTGTTTATCATAATGATCATGTGTCCATTGCTGGATACTACTCTTACAAGTATGATATTGTAAAAAAGCAACTGTACTTTCTATATAGAAAGCTGTTATTATTATACAAATTCAGTTTTATTTCCTGAAAGCCATCTCAGTAAAGCTGTATCTATGACACTTTATTATTAAGCTTTTCTGTGAAGATTGTTTACAACCATAGATCCTGCAATTTTTTCTTGCCACCATTACCATCCCGTTCTCTAGCTTCAATTCCACATCATTGCTGTCACCAAATGCTGCACTGTGACCACCCCTTTTCACTACCATCATTCCTTCTGCAATCCAGTTGTATTAATTATATCATCTTTATTCATGGTTTTAGTATATTCTGTCTTCTAAGTTTAGGGTGTGGTGCTGTCAGTAGAAAGTGTTGCTGTTTTTTGTCTCAGGATTTACTTCTTTTGTTTATTTTGCATTCAATACATAGCTCTATTTTGACTTGAAGTACAACTGTTTGTCTAGGCTTGGTTTAGAGAGCTTCCAACAGGGGTTCTGGATTCTTTATCACCTGAACAAGTAATAGAATGTCGAACAGAAGATGATTGTGCTTATCTTGCAAGGAATCTACCTCCAACAGAAGCTGCTCTATTAGATTGGGCGATCAATCTGATGGCTGATGTTGTCCAACAAGAAAACCTGAACAAGATGAACGCACACAATGTAGCCACAGTTTTTGCGCCAAATATGACTCGAGTAAGTGTCTATTATTGTTTGGACATTCCTGAACTTCAATGATTTTTCTTGTTTACCTATGATCTGATTTGTACATGCTATTTGTTGTCTTTAAAGGATCCACCTTGCTTTTCTTTAGGCTTTAGAGAAGCTTATCTAAAGTACTCCCACTTTCCTTTTCACCTTTTTTCTTTGATTATGTCTCTAGATACTGCTAGTACTCTCACCATGTCAGAGCAAATGGATCGGCCAGAGACATGGTTAATTAGTAATGGTTTTCCTATTACAGTATAAAATAAGTGAATGAATAAGTGAAATTGCCACAAAAAGCTGCAGATCTGGGCAGTTGTTGGTGTGCTGAATGCTGATGGTTGTCTTTGTCTTAATTTTATTGCAGATGGCCGATCCTTTGACTGCATTGATGTATGCAGTCCAAGTAATGAACTTTCTCAAGACACTTATCCTAAGGACACTGCGAGAGAGAGAAGATTCTTTGGTGGAGCCTACTCCTTCACGGATAGAGCCATTCGACAAGAACGGTCACGAGAGCCCTTCACTGTCCTGTGCCAAAGATAGCGAAGACGAAAATGAAACAACTGAGCAAGCCTTTGTGGCTGAAGAACCTGTTGTAGAAAGTTCGTATCACTCCAGTCAATACAATGTCATAGCTGATGAAGCAGGCCTCAGTTATGCAACTTCAGTTGATAAGCTAATTGCCAAAGGAGATTGTTCCTGCAAGACTGCTTCCGAGGTTAACTTAGTCAATGACGCATATAATCGTAGAGTTAATGCTGGCAATCAAGCAGGTATCGGAAAGAACAGCATTGGCCAATCAAGTAATTCAAGTCTCAGAAAGAGTCCTGGAAAATTTAGCAGGCAGTCACCTGTACTTCATTTAACACCACCTTCTGACAAGACTCGAGGAATTGGTAGCTGTATAGACTCAAGGTCAGAGCGTATTGAAGCTTGGCGATGAAGGATGTCCAAAAGCGGTTTGGTCCCAACTGATTCTTCGAAAGGAAGCTATGTATGTTTGATTTCAAAACAGTGAGTATGTTTGTGAATTGTTCACCTATGGTTTCTGTGTGGTGGGTGGTTTTCCAATTTGATAAATGACAAGAGTGTGAAACTAACATCTTCTTCTTAAAATTTCAGCCGCATTTCTTTAACGCTAGAGTAACATGGATGTTTAATGATGTAATATCTGATGTTAGCTTGTTAATCTTGTACAATTATCATCTTGGTTTTTCCCCTTCGCCTTTTTCTCTCTTCAGAGTGGAACATCTGCTTTCTTTTAAATGTGAAAGCTACACCATTATCCAACGTTGTCTTTAATACCATCTTTTAGTCGTTGAAAACTTCAATTTTGTCCACATTTATGTTGGATTTAGTCCTTGTGGCGGTAGATGTAGCATCTACTCGAATTAGAATCTGAATACACAGTTCAGAGGTGGCACTGCTTACCAAAGCCAGTGAACCAGTAAAATGTTGTGGCAGGAGAACACACACGAATACGGCACTCTATGGTTACAACAGGACCTACTTGCCTATTGATTGGCCCTATCATGCCCTGCCATTATATATGAAGATGGACTATCTCAAGATGAAGATAGGCTATTCGAAAGTGAAGGGTAGCAGCCAATCATTTCCGGGAACAGGATTGAACATGTTCAGAGAACCAGGGAGAATATTCCAAGAGCTGCTGATACTTTTTGTGCCCTTTATGATGAAAATCACAATAGCAAGATAGATGTTAAGGTGGTGATTAAAAAAAGAAATGAGAAAAAGACACATTATGCTGAGATTATGGACTTGTTAAGATGGGCGGTGATTGAAGACATAAACTGATCTATCAAATCATCATCAGGATAGTCTCTCCAGCAATACAGCAAAATATCACTATCAAATACTAAATTATGATTGAAATTTGCATTAACATGGCCTTTTAAAACCAACACTAAAATATTGTGGTCCCTGTTGGGGTTTAATTTCAAAGCTTGTGGTCTTTTTTTGACTCAGATACAGATCATAAATTAAAATCTAGAATGACGTAAGATATTGTTTTAAACCTTGTATTACTTGAGGTGTGATCAGTCAATTGAGATATAGATTGATCCATTAAATTGATGGAGTTTGAATAGGTTAATCTCCACTCACTTCGACTTGAAATCCAGCTTGTTGGGAATTTATAAAAGGATTTTTATAAATAAATTCAAAAATAAAATTTAATGTATAAAACTTATCAGGAAGTGAATTCTCTACGTTAAGAATATACAAGAAAAGTTATTGCACATGTACATTTATTTATGGCCACCAAATTTCGACCTAGCTTCAAAGCCACCCGTTCTTGCTCCTCTTCAATGGAAGAGACGCCCTAGGCCCTAGCCAAAGCAACAAGAAGCATCATCTCTTGATTTTTTTCAACCTCCACGCCAATCTCGTGCTTCTTTATCTTCCTGTTTCTCTCTACCTCCCACCGAGAACCCTAAAAACAAGAAAAGAAAAGGCTTATATTCCTTTATACTAGAGTAGATAGAGGGAGCCAAAACCTAGCTATGGCTGCCTGTGGAGGTCTCCAACACATCTTTGAAAAACCATTACCAGAAAACCCTACACTGCTTGAATCCCTCTCATCACGGAACCAAATCAAGCCTGTAAAACCGATGGAGCAATCCTCCTTCACTGAAATATTCGGTGAGCTTCATTTCAAAGAGAATTCGCAGTCATCATCATCTTCTGCTTCTTCTTCCTTATTGTCAACTTCATCTTCCTTTACTCTATCACCCTTCTCCTCTCCTTCATCCTTCCTAGATTTGAACCCGGAAGCCGGAGCAACTAGACTCAACAAGAATGACAGCTTGGAGGGCAAAAGGAGCGAATCAATATTGGACTGTGTCTCAAGAACCACCCCGAAGAATCATCAGTACACAGGTTGTCACCAGAATGGTCATAACTTTTCTAGAATGAATTATGAGAGCTTGCAACTATGCACCGAGGGGCTTGGTTTTGAAAGTTCTGATGATATTGAATACTTGAAGAATGATATAAATGAAGACTGGCGATACCAGGAGGAGAAAGTAAGAATCACAAGGCATGCAGCATCAGATGATCTCAGCAGACCAAGATCAGGTAGACGGACATTTCCTCCGCCGATTTCCTGTATTGGAAGGGGTGGAAAGCCTCGGGCTATCTTTAAGTCTTACAGGCATGACGGTAGGTTTGTCCTTAAAGAAGTGAGGATGCCCACCTTCAAGTTTTTGAATGCATGTAGAGAGGACGGGAGATTGACGCTGCAGTTTGTTCATCCGAATGATGAAACCACTGATGAAGCAGAAGATGAGGTGGATGTTGAAGAGGACTATGAACATGATGCGCGAGAAGAATCTGATGACGAAAAAGGCAACGATGATGATGATGGATGAAAAAAAAAAAAAAAACTGAAAGAAGCAGACATGAAGCCAAGGACAGTTTAGGTAGGAACACTTTTGCTTGCCAGTAAAAAAAAAAAATTCAGCTTCTGCTTTTGTGGTCGAGCTACAACCCAGTAGAGAAAAGAGGAGACAATAACTTGAGAATCTATACTAAAATTCCCTTTTCTGCTCCTTTTCAGAACATTTCAAGGATGGAAACCCCCCTCCTTTTCACTGTCTGTGTATTTTGTTGTAGATCATCAACCATCATCACAATATTGTTTAATATTATAATAAAAATTACTTTTTAAAATGTTTTTTATTTAGAAATATATTAAAATAATATATATTTTTTATTTTTTAAAATTTATTTTTATCACCAACATATTAAAACAATAAAAATATACTCAAAAAATTAAAAAAAAAAAACACGATCACATCACAATAACAAACAAGCTCCGAAAACTTTTAGAATTGCCATAAGCTCAGTTTCATTCAATCGATCTCCGAATACTAGGTCTCTACTGCCTCCACCAAATAAGGAAGTGCTCTACAGAACATGTCATTTGGATTCCAGGACCATCACTATCACTTGAAATGAGTGGAAATAAAAAGAAAAGGCATATGAAATGCCTAAGAATCAACTAGAAAAGAAAGTTTGAGTAAAAGGTCACACCTTTAGAAAGCAAGAAAACACTATGTGCTCGTAGCCTAATTAATGCCTTTGCTTTGGGTGCGTCTGAAAATGCATTTTTACTGGAAAAAACATCAAATTTTATCATGAATATGTCTAAAAATAGCGAAACACCAAATTGATGCCTTGTCAGCCCAAGGGCCCTTTTGTAGAGAACAAGAACAGCATTGTCAAACGCGAACTAAAAATAAACCAAACCCCACTTGCAGGGCCAGTATGAAGAAGTAATCAATATTGACTTTCACCTCAAGAACTCTAGTCATCTCTTTTCATTGATGAAGGCAATGGCTTAGATAGAAATGAAGGTTCAAGAATGTGATGACTCGTGTAACCCAAACTACACCTTTAATTAGAAAACTGTGATAATAAACACCTATTTAGTTTCCAATTTTTCCGCCTCGTGTAACTACGTGAAAGGCAGTCACTGTAGTGCTGAATGCACCTATTCTTAACTCATAAGACAGTAAACAATTGTCCTTTAGCTTACACTCAGCTGGAGTGTAAAATGATCTGTGCCAATTGAAACTGATTGCTCAGTGCTCGGCTAGACAAATAAAAGGAGAAAGCACATCATAAAAAAACAAACTTAAAATCCAAAATAATACAAGTTTTGGTCCCAGAGCCGTTCATTGTGATCCAGAATAGATTCTTGGTGCAAGCTTTTTCCTAATGAATGATGTTGAAAGAGAAAGACTTCTAGAAACATGTTGAAATGGAAATATTCTAGGGATGGAAACAGATGATCCTTTCTAGACTGGCAGGCACACGGCAAGACTTGTACCCCAAATCCAAAAGGGACAAGACATTTGTTTCTTTTCCTAAAGCTACGTGGAGCATATTTGAAACGTACAAGTAGCTGCAAGTCCAAATCTGTGGCTATGATACTTTAGAAAAGTTCTACCGTTTATTTGAGCATGATTGCCAAGCAGCTGGCGTGGTTTAGCTCCTAAGAGGAATACATGACATAAATCTAAATAACTAAAATCCTTTGCAAGATTTCTTCCTCATGGACATGATTTCAGGCTATTAGAAACTGCTGAACCGTCCCATCAGAAAAGCTTCAAGAATAGTAACATCACTCGTGTAAGTGAACATGAACCTTTGGATTATTTATCAATAAAAATAAATTAAGAAAGCACCCACAAAAACAATGAAGTTTCACAAAGCACACAAATACAAACACCCTCTCAATTCAAGTCTCGAAAATAAAAATACTTAGACACTTATTGACTAAATTCAACTTGGACTTGGGACCACGACGTATCATTCTGCATTTTTATATAAAAATTATGGCATGCATTGACTTAGCTTTATTCCAGTAATGGATAGTAGTGGATTACGACTGAACCATGTAAAAAAACCTCTACAACAAAGAAAATAAATGCAAAAAGAACAGGAAACAGCAGAGTGATGTTTTGTGAACCACATAGCAGGTAAGGGGTTCAAGTCAATGTGCCCAAGCACTTGCCTTTCGATATTTTATTCGAGTCGGGAGTTTTATCTATGATTACCCACACCTTACTCTTGCTCATTCTAGGGTTATAATTCATGGAAGGGGAAATTTTTGGAAAGAGTTTACAAGAACCTAGAACAAGGGGCGTTAAATCACAATAAGGGATTACTGCCATCTAATGTCAAAAGAACCTTGTATAAATCTGGACGTCGATCACGGAATACCCCCCAACCATGCCTCTTGGACTTGATTTTCTCTAGATCAAACTTTGCAACAAGAACAGCTTCCTCTTTGTCATCAGCTGCAGCAACTATTTCCCCAGTTGGTCCTGTCAGTGAAATCATTTATAGTAAATATACTTTCACCATGGTTAAATGTTCATACTGACTGGATGACTGTCCACAAATAATTTTTTTATACCTGCTATAAAAGAGTTTCCGTAAAATGTAATCTCACTGTTTCCATGCTCTGTCTGGATTATTTCCTTTCCAATGCGGTTTGAAGCTACTAGAGGTACCTGAATTTGTCAGAACATACGTCAAACATCTTTTCTATGGCAGCATCCTATAACAGAAACCACACTACAGAGATGTTGCGGGACTCTCAAAGAGATGGTATCTAAATGAAGTGGACCACACAACATCGAAGGTAAAATCCTTGGAGAAGGCATGCACAAAACGAGGATCAGAACCAAGTTAAAATCAACATGACAAGCCAAACATGAAATACAATTGCCAAACTACAAACACAGCAACTCACCAAATTTGCCCCAGCATGGCCCTGCATAACTCGTTTCCAGTGATCTAGAGAATCAAGTCCTTGATCTTGAGGTTCAGAACCAATGGCAGTGGGGTACAATAATATCTCAGCACCTTGCAGAACCATAGCCCGGGCTGCCTCTGGAAACCACTGATCCCAGCATATTGCTGGCATTATAAAAAATAAAAAATAAACACCACCAGCTGCTTCAATTTTTCCATTCTGTAATTCCTCTTTAGGAAAAATGACAAACAGAAATGGCTCTGCAACACATTTTGGATAACCAACTAACTGGACATTTTGACTGAATAACATCACCAGCATGGCCAAAAATTTGAATCAAAAGATACCACAATATCTAGTAAATATGACCAGAAGAAAGGGTGAAAAAAAGGGGAATGTCTCGTACCTATTCCAATCTTTGCAAATTTAGTTTGGAAAACCTGTTTAATAGTGAAATAAGTAACCTATTTAATACAAAATGAATGCAGATTTAATAGGTTCCAGAAAAATACTAAACTTAGAAAGAGAAAATCCAACAACCAACCCTGAAGCCAGTGTCGCCTGGATTAAAGTAGAATTTTTCCTGGTAACCTGAAGTCAAAAGCAAACAGAAACGGTTGTCTAAGAAACCATATATGAAGCATACAGATTCAAGCAATAAAAAATATTCAGCTTTTCATATACCTGGTCCATCTGGAATATGAGATTTTCTATAGAGCCCAAGGTCAGCCCCATCAGCATCAATCATGGCTATGGAATTGTAATGGGCATTATTTGCCTCTTCAAAGAAGCTAACTGGTATGACTACACCCAGCTCTTTTGCCAGTTTTTGCATACTGTAGAATGCACACACAAAGTAAATTAATTCATACTGAAATGCATCTGGAAGTAAAAGCTTAACTTCTGTTCCTTTAGTAGGAGTTAGGACAACAGCCATGACAACAATAAATACAGCTTGCAAAGTAATTTAAGAAGCTAATTGGTTTTGATCCAGAAGGAGACACCCCACTTCATAGTCCTAGGTTCAAGATGGGAATGGAAGATGTTATGGGGTGGAGGAATGCTTGCAGGGTTGTGTAGCGCAAAGCTCAGTTGACCACCAAATAAAACAGGGGAAAAAATGTTTTCTGCTCCATCTACCTCAGAATTGTAGGATGGCCCTTGTAAGGCTTAGCTCGCTGGAAAAAGTCTTCTCTTTGAGCTTGACAGAAGTAATATCCCTCAAATAGTTCCTGGAAGTGAGAGTCATAAAGTATAGAGCTTAAATAACATGGAAATGAATATGTTTGAACTCAGAGTTCGAAAAATCCTACAATTATGGAATCTCTTCAATTAATAATATACACAGCCAGAGCACGTAAAGAAACCTATCTTTATTCACATCGCTTTTAATCATCACCCCACCTCAAAATAGACCACCAAATAAATCTGTAATCGCTGCTCATGCAACAGCATGATACTCATTTTTACCACCAGCAAAGACTAGTCCATATTGACTTATACTATCATGATCCTACATTAACAACATAGACAATGTTTATATGTTTAGCATGAGCCCTTCTCTCAATTTTTTTAGTACGATGGACCAACCTATTCATAGTCACTTCTTTTTCCAGAAAGACCAAGGTTTAGTAATTTCATCAGCAGTTCGTGAGTCTAGCTTTCCACTTAAAAGACATAGATATGCAGCAATTAAAATACTCGATAACACCACCATTACAAGCATTAGGTATCTTAGACTGTCTTTGTCCTAGTGTGGCTAACCATCCCCTTCCACCCATTTTTGATCATAGCCACAGTAAGTCATCACCTGAGCAGGCGAGCACAACCAATTCCAAATGCTGGTTCCCCTTCAGCTTATAGTTTAACTGTAAACTATCTTCATAACCACAAAAACCTTAGACCCTAAACTCCTTCCCTCATCAAAACAACTGATAACTTCCAAATTTCACAACTTGGCAACAACTTCATTGCATTTCTTATAGCATACCGCAACAAGAGACTAATCTCTCGGCAGTGACAAGAAAACTGCTAAAATACTTGATATTTCATTTAAGCAGTGATGGGAATATTTCATTTCATTTACTCTTCTAAGTTGTAGCTTCAAATTTAGCAAACAGATTGTCACCGTAACTTCCATACCTGAATGAGAATGATGTTTGATCCCTTCTTGTGAGCAGCTCTAACCAATCTGAACAGAAGAGGATTAATCAGATTCAGTAAAAACCAAGATGGGGTTATTAATTTTAGAAAAATAAAGCAGAAAAGTTTTTTGCAGATGGGAATTAACAAAACCCATTTGATGGGTGAAAAAATTCCTTGTAAGTTATTAAAAAAATCAGAACTTGAGCTACTTTGAAATCATACATAAAAGAAATGAAAAGGTAAGAAAGAAAGAAGCAGGAGTAGGAAGACCTTTCAGCGGTGGCGAGATTAGCTGCCACATCATCGGTACAAGCAAATTGGAGAGCGGAGACCACCACCTCTCTTCCTTTCCCCTTCTCCATTTCCTTTCTTTATTCTTCTATGGATTGCTTCTTTGTTTTTTCTTTGTTTTTCCTTCCTTCCTTCCTTTCACTTCAGAGTCAAGAAGACGCCGAGGGGGGAAGGGTCTGTGGCCGCTAAAACTTCAGAAAAGATCAGTGGATAAAAATCATTGCGGTCCCTAAACTATTCTTATTTAGTCAAATTGAACCTTGTAAATTATTTAGTAAGAGCCATTGTCCAATGAGGTACTTCATCTTCCAAGTAAAAACTTATCCTAATAATTACACATTTCTTTCATTGATAACATATTTCATTTTCTAGATAAATACAAGAAGATTTTTTAAGAGAATTATGAAAACATGTATTTAAAGAAAATAATTATTTCTTAATAATTTTCAAGAAATATATATTCACGAATAAATATTTTAAAAGTAGTAGCATTCATTTGTTGATGCTCTAAAATCCAGAATGTTAGGGAAATTACTTCTCACCATGTTTGGATAGATGGTCACGTGTTCATGTCCATTTTCTATTTTTCATAACTAAAAATTCTAGGGGTTGGTGATGGGGAGTGTATTTCCTACAAAACAATTTTTTTTAAGGATTTTAAGGACTATTCAATAATTAAGTCGGTGACTTTATTATAAGAAATTACAGTAAATGAGCATTAAATTCTAAGAATAAGAAAATTTGTCCTTAGTTTATGTTTAATAAGTACTAAGAATGAGTTATAAGAGAGTGAAAATGGTAAACCTATTTTTTGGGTTGTTCAAAGAATATTTATAACCTTGAATTTTTCTTTTTCCTACTCGGGGGGCCATAGTTGTTGGTATTTTCCTTCTTCACATTCAAATGGGAGGAAGACCCTTACAATCAACATTAATATTGATTGTAGGTGTCTCATTACATGGCATTAATTGTTAATGAGAGTATCACGTGTCTATAGAAAAACGATCATACATCAATCTACACTTGATATGACCATAGATTCTCTGAATGACATTAATATTGATTGACGTATGGATGGTCTTTAGAAGACTTTTTGCACAATTAGGATGTAGGGAGATGATAACCCTAAATTCTCACCTTGGGTGCTTGTGTTTGGAGGAATCCTTGGATCAAAAGAACGTTGATCCTAGTACATAGTCGAGCCCAAGAGAGTTGGATTGAGCATCTCGCCAAACTTGTAAGCATTTGGGTCTGGCACGTAGTCGAGCTCCAGAGGGTTGAGTCTGGTATCTTGCTAGACTCATAGGTGTTTGGGCCTGGCATTTAGGCGAGCCTGAGAAGGTTGGGTGTGACATCTCACCAGACTCACAAGAGCTTATGCTTTGTGCGCAACCGATCCCAAAGGGGTTAGGTCCGACATCTCGTCAGAACCATAGGTGCTTGGCTCTGACATCTAACTGAGCCCAAGAAAGATGAGTGTGGCATCCCACCACATTCACAGGTGCTTGGTCTTGGAAATAGTCAAGCTCAAGGAGGTTAGGTCTAGTATCTTGTCAAACATATTAGAACTTGAGCCCGACGTGTAGCCAAGTCCAAGGAGGATTGAGTCTGATATTTTGCCAAACTCCCATGCAATGGATCTTGATTTATGCTGAGTATCTTGTTAAACCTATTAGAGCTTGAGCCCGGTGTGTAGTCGAGCCCAAAGAGAATTGAGTTTAATATTTTGCCAGATTCCCATACAATAGATCTTGATCTCTGCTGAGCTTTTATAATGGCTCTTCTTTTTCTTGGTCTCTTTATAGTTATGTTATTTATAAGAAAAAAAAGAGTTTTCAATATCAAATACATTAATCCATCAATTTGTCCTTTTGAAATTGAGAATTTAACATCGCTTTTAAGATGAAAAAAATACAATAAAGCTATAATAGTCTAGATTTAGCTGGTTATTTACAAAATTATTTGACATTTTAAGCATTACATAATAGAAGAAATAAAGAGTTCTATTTCTTACATAATAAAATAATAAAAATTTATTCAATACATGAAAATTTATACTTTCCCTCCCTTTATCTCATAAAATTAATGATTTTATTAACAATTTTAGTTACCTAATAATTTCTCATTTAGTTAAAAAAACTCCTTTTTAATTATTAGATAAGATATTAGAAAAAAAGTTAACAGGCAATTAGGATCAAAGTACCATTATATAATTCTCAAAATAAAGAGGACTGAATTGAATAAATAAAAAAACTATAGTTACTAAATAAACAACTTAATTAAGTTTAATAATCTCCTTCCTCGGACAGAGATTAGGTCTCTCCGGTCCCACTCTTTGAAAAAATACGCACCAACGTAGGACTGTTACGCTTGTAAGGGTAAACTCGTACTTTTAAATGTAACTGTCAGATTCTCCTTCTTCAGCAAAGGGAACAAAATTCAACCAACCCAGAAAGAAAGATTCCATTTTTTCCCTCCAAAGTTACCAGATCACTGGATTTTCAATTCTCCGATACTTTTTTCCAGTGCCTTCGTCGGAGACTAAAAATCTCCGATCACAAAAATAGGCTCCAGAACTATCCCTAGGTAGGAGAAAAATGAAGAAGTATGAGTTGCAGCTAAGACAACCACAGCAGAAAAGGCCACCAAGGCCTCCACTTCTCACGGCGCTTGGATTTGGAGGAGACGAAGACGATGACGTGGAGAAGGATATTACACTTCAGGCTGCTAAGAACAAATCTCTCAAAGATGTAATCACTAACCCTTTTCAATCACTGTTTTTTTTTTATTTTCAAGATTGAAGAGCGGCAGAAGAAAGCATCGGAAGAGGACCCATCAGTGTTTTATTATGATGGAGTTCATGATGAATGAAGCAGAAAATTGCTCAGCCAAAAGCCCTAGATCGCGAAAAGAGAGAGGTATTTTGATGGTATTAACAAAGAGTTTGTTAGGCACTTCTGGCGTCTTGCTCCCTGTAGGTGTGGTTATCATGGTAGGTATCACTTACAAGGGAGCAATGCATCTGGAATATCTACTTGATAGTTTAGAAGGGGAAAAATGAGTGATGAATATGTTGGTTTTGTGTTTCAGTCTAAAAATATATATTAAGACTTTAATGGAGAAGGCACAGGAACGACAACGACAGCATGATAATGTTTTTGAGAAAAATCTTAGAGAAGTAGAGATGATCACCTTTATGCCGACAAGGATAAGTTTGTTACAGCTGCTTACAAGAGGAAACTTGCAGAGCAGGAGAAATGGATGGCGGAAGAGCGTTTGCGTGAACTTAAAGAGGAGAAAGAGGATGTATGTGCAACCTTTTCTGCTCTTACTTTGATTCTGTTGCACATAGTCATTGCTTGGTTGGTGTTGGATTGCTTTTGTCTCTTAATTGAGTCGAGTCGTTACCATTTTGTTAAAAAATTTCATGCTCTTGGTGATTCTCGATCTGCTGGTTGATAACTGCTAGTTGTATTGTGTCTCTTTGCTGTCACCGTGATGTTTTCATATGTAGTGTTATTTCTAAACTGTTGACATGTTTTTGAGCTTGTTGGCATTAAGTCATGAATAAAGCAACTTCTTGATAGCAATAGAGATCTTAAATTCCCATATATGCGTTGGAGATGGGTTAGTTAGGAGCTGGGGTTTTTGTGTTTGATATAATGACAGTCATGCAATTATTCTGGAGTACCAGTTGCTCAAACACTATAAGCACCAGTCAAGAAACACATCAAGGTCTGAATTAATTTGCCTAGAAGAACACGAAAAGGTTCTCTTATTACGTTGCGCAGATTATGTTAAGTCTACTGCTGGATTACCACAACTGCTACTGTGTAGATATAGAAAACTTGTTATGGTTGTTAGAATATCACTAGGAGATCCATTGTAGGAATGCTGCGTCTCAATTAATTGGCTCAGGCTTCGATGCCTTGAAGGGAGAGATTTAGAACATGGCTGTATGTTTCCTCAACTTATTGGGTGAATTGAGTTTGGGACTGCAGTCCTGTTTATGAAAGAACTTTAACAACTTGATATTTACTTCATTGTGTTTGATACACCTACAACAAGAATTTTATGAATCCAACGTTGACAACTAACCACACTTCACTTTGTAAGCAGATAGGAATTTGGTTAAAAAAAAGAAAACAGAAAGCATTGCATTTTGATCAGCATAGCAGAGGGCTGCTTTATTGCCCTCAAACACTACCTGCCTGGCTCTGGTGCAGGGAAGTTGAGTTTATTACTCCTCACTATCCAAGCATTATTATGATTTGGAAGTTTGGCTGCAAACTGGCTTGATGTTTGGTGATGTTAATATTCTTCTATCCTAGATGTCATTGCTAAATTGAGGAAGGTTGAGGAGGTTTTAAGTTTGTACTAGAGACAGGTTGCTTGTGGGTGGAAAACTGACCCTATTACGGTTCTGGTATCAACAGATATTTGTTGAAGCTAGGGAATATGATGGCATTTGCAATCAGGTACTTCTGCTGAGAATGAAATGTCTGTATGCGCAGCCTATAAGGTTACGTTCAGTACAATTTAGATGCAATGGGCCAATTAGAAAACATGTACGTTCTGTTCAACAGCATTATTCAAACTCGCTTCCATTTGCTTTGCCAACCATCATTGAGAAATCAGACTGTCTGTATCTTTTATATGAGAAATGAACTGAAAGAGAAGCTTTAAATTTCGTTTTACTTTTGCTTAATGTCTTTGAACAAAAGAAGTTTCTCCTTTTGATTTTACCTCCGCTTTGGAATAAACAAAAGTTTTCTATGAGATTTATGGGTTATGGACCTGTTAGATGATTGACTTATTTTTCATCACCTGAGAGATAAATCGGGCAAGTGGCAGTGGAAGTGCTGATTCTGGAGCTGGGTTCTTGGGTTACTACGGGAATTGTGATTTTGATAATAGTAGTTTGTGACTGGCCAGGTTTGAGATTGGCTTTTAGGAATCAAAAAACTTGAAATGTAAACAGTTTGTGGTTTCCTCAAAACTGGTAATATGGTACCAATCACCCCCTTGGCTCTTCTGTTTCATCTTCATTGCTTCATGCCCAGCTTAATTAGTTAAGCCTTAGCTTACTGTACTGGTGTGTTTCAAGACTTAGCATACTGTAAATTGTTAGGTACACATGTTAATATAGTTTTGCGCTGATCATATTACTTTAATTATTAAGCTTATATGTTTCTGTTGATAGGAAACATGCTCAGCCATTTGGCGAGTCACCAGCTAAGATTGTATTTTTTTCTTGTTTTAAAGGTTACCAAGAAGAGTGACTTGAGTGATTTTTATTTCAACGTTGGAAAAAATGTTGCACTTGGTGCAAAAGACACATATAGTGGCCAAGAAGCAAGGGAAACAAGAGAAGCAAGCTGAATTTAGGAAGCTGGGGAACCTGGATGGTCAAGTCGCTGGCGAAACATCTGACAGAAATCATGCATTTTCAGGCCCAAAGTTCGTGTTGAAGTCTTCCAGTGTGAAAGAGGCACATCTGAATGAAACTTCCCCTCCAAGAAGTTCTGAGCCCTTGGATCCTAAGCCAGTATCTGATAAACCAGTTTCAGGCACTTCAACGCTGAAGGAAAAACTCCAGCTGAACAATCATCGGCCAGTCAACCAAATCACGATCATCATAAAAGAAATCAAGATGCACTAGCTGCAGCTAAAGAACAGTTTTTGGCACGGAAGAAGGCGGAGGACCAGTGAAGGCCTCTGTTGCTTACTTGGGTATGTAATGCGATTGAGATGTAAGCCAAAATCTCTTTAAAATCTGGAAAAAGCGTGTGCCATTCACAGAAATTTATTAAAAGTTGCTCAATAACCTAGAGATGCAGAAGTCAACTCCGGTGGGAGCAGCCAACGAAGTGCAACTTGTCTGGTTTTCAGCTCAAAGCCAAAGACAGACAGGCAGAAAGGCAATAACATTCATGTGCTAAGATGGAGCGTGTGCCCATTGCCAAAGATTTAGAGACAGACAAGAGGGCTTTATGGTTTCTAGGCCTCCCTCAATCCACACGAAAAGTAAACTACACGTTTATGTGCAATCAGCACCCATCCAATTCCTGCTGCTGGGACCTAAAAATCCCACCGGAGTTGACTTCTTCGTTGGCTGCTCCCACCGGAGTTCTCTAACGATAAGAGATGAAATCATTTTTCAAACAATCTTGTTAGTAAATCTCAATGCACCTATTTGATGTATCTATTTTCTTAGAGTGCTAACCTCAGGTTTCACGAATCGTCTTGATCAGCCGAACCACCTCCTGGGTGTTAAAGTGTGTTTCTCTGAATCGCAAGCTTATCCTTGCCTTGCCATTTAGCATCAAGATGGCTTTTTTCTCTCTCCCCTCTTTTAAGGACATGCACATTGACAGCTGTGATGTGATGAACCATTGAAGCAAGCAGAGTCCCAAATTTTATCACCCCCAAACCTTCCTGTCACTGTCCCGTAACGTCTCCTTATCAACCACATTAAACAGCCATGGTTTCTGTGTCTTCTTCTTTGCTCTATTGTCTATCTCTTCAAAATTTTCCCCCACTTCTCTCTTTAAAATTTTCCCCCACTTCTTCTTTTCTTCTTCTTCTTTCATAACAATCCCATTACGACATTAATTCCCAAACAAACCAAAAGCTAAACCACCTTGTCACAACCTCCGCAGCAAGAGCCCTCCACCTAGATAATCCCCAAACTACCCCTACAACAAACACCTCATAGCTATGGTGGTGGCTACTCGATTTCTCTTAGCTTTGGCCTACCACCTCAAACCCTCTCTTTCATCATGGATACTGGCAGTGGCATTGTCTGGTTCCCTTGCACCTCTCACTACCTTTGCAAGAACTGCTCTTTCTCCTCCCCCTCCTCAAGAATCCAACCTTAATTTTATCCCTAAACAATCCTCATCTTCCAAGCTTCCTGGGTGCAAAAACCCTAAATGCTTTTGAATCCACCACACAAAACATACGCTGTGATCAAGACTGTAGTCCTGTTAGAACTAATTAACACGAACTCCTGCCTCAACCAAACTTGTCCACCTTATATAATCTTCTGGAGACATTGTATCAGAAACTCTCCACTTCCACAATCTAACCACACTACTCAACTTCCATGTCGGGTGCTCCGTTTTCTCTTCCCGGCCGCCAGCCCGCGGGATTTGTTCGTGGACTATCATCTTTGGCAAAGCCAACTTGGTCTTCGCAAGTTCTCTTACTGTCTGCTCTCTCGAAGATTCGATGATGACACCAAAAAAAAGCAGCTCTTTAGTTCTTGATTAAGAACAGTTAGATCCTGACGAAAAAACCAATGCCTTGGTGTCCACTCTATTTGTGAAAAACCCTAAAGTAGGTTTAAGACAAAAGTGGTTTCTCAATTTACTACTATTTGGGTCTCCGGTTGGATCACCGTCGGAGGCCACCACGTTAAGGTATTGTACAAGTTCTTGTTGCCTGTGTCATATTACATGAGATCGTGTTTAATTTTTTTTTATTAATTAGTATAATATTATGAAATTTAAACTCATTATCATTTAATCAATAAATAATCATTTAATCAATAAAATTATAATACTATATTAACTATATTATAATACAATATTAAATAATTATCTTAACTCAAAAATTTAAGTTTTTAAATTAAATTTTAAAAATAATTTTTATATTTCTGAGGCTTTTGAGCCATTAAGTGATGATTTTAATAAATAAAAAATAAGTAAACAAAAAAAAAAGATTTCATTGGAATTAATGGAAAAGGAATTTAATAAAAATAAAAATAAAAATAAAAAATCCCTCCGTATGGGCTGGGTCTTCGCTTGTTTATTTTGGACTATATATATGAAGAGCAGAGCCAAACAGATCCTTCTTAACAGACTCGAAAGTTAAAACTCACCTTTCCCTGCTTCATTTCTCTGCCCACAAGGCCGAACACACTGAAGAATTCAAGGTAAGCCAAGTCCTTGCCTTTTAAAGCTCTCATTTTTGGGTTTTTTTTCCTCTCTATTTGCTCATATCTTCCATGCTAATAGATATTTCAATCGGTGGTGATGAATTGATTATTTGGTTTCTATCTGTTTTGTTTATATTTTAAAGGAAAGCTCAATTTGAATGGAATTGTGTTGTGTTTGTTTCCTTTCTTGCATATTTTAGGTGAGATTTATCATGGGTTTTGTTAGATGAAAACAAAAATTTAGTTAGTATCTTGACTTGGTGAAATTATGTCTGCACCAAATAGTCTTTGATAGTGTTGATGAGGAAACCTTTTGCAATTTTAAGAGTTCTCTGTGTCGCATTTTTTAGAATTTTTCTGAAGAATACAATAAGGAAAGTTGGTGCTTTGTGTCAGAATTATTGGTCAATAGACTTGCAAATTTTGTAATGGTGGTGTGCAAAACTTTTGCAATTTAATGTCAAAATGCTAATCCTTGTACTAGCAGGATTTGATAGTTGTCTTAGCATTGCTGCATTGGTTGTTGATGTATTGAGAGATTATATGCCAAAAAAGCAAAAGAGGTTCAACACAATTATTGATCAACTCGGACCCAACTTATTATTAGTTTCATTAGTCTTGTTTCCAAAGCTAATACATTCTTTGACCATACGATGTTATGTGTCCATCAGATTTTAGAAACAAAACACATCTAGGCACCATTCATGTTTGGTTTTTTGACATAACTTTCCAGACAAACAACGTCACATGTGCATGATCGTTGACTAGATCTTGAATCTTTGCACACACAATTCTTTGGCATGCTACTTGCACCAAAGTTTGATAAAAAATCAACTAAGCATTGCTGCCTGCCGTTGTTTCCACATGTTCCGGGAAATGTGGCTTGCTAAGGGCACCATCATAGCTGACCTGCATTTTGAAAGAAAGAAAGGCACATATTCATTATTTTTGCAAATAAAAATTCAACTGTAAAATGTTAATTATTCAATACTTCATGATATTTGATTTCATTTTGTTAGTAGCATGTAAATGAGACTTTGTTGATGATTTGAAAAAATATCTACCTTGAGCGGAGTGAAGAGACTAAATAGTGTAACACAAGAAATCAAGAGAAACACAATTGGCTTCATCATCTTTGATTCTATTATTTAAACTCTCACTTATCTGATGTTACAATGCTAGAGCGTATTTCAAGTTCATGCATGCAACCTCAATTTATATTTGTCCACCTGTGTCAAATTTAGCAATATAGATTTTTTTCAGTTTTTTTGGTTGCCTGAATGGAGACAAAATATCTACTTACCTAATGTGGGAAATTTAAATTTGGCACAGGTGTGGACAATTATAAATTTGGGTTGCATGCATGAACTTGAAATAAATTTGAATCTTGTTGGATTGATGATTTAAAAACTTATTAGTTGTCTTCATATATACAAGGAAATAGGTAAGAGCCTAATCTAGTTTTTGTTTTTGAATGATATTTGTATATACATAATGTTTTAGACTTAGTGGGAATAAATTTTAGCTTCTATATTTATAAAATCAACAGAATTGAACCTGTAAGGTATAATTAGAGGGAAAAAAAGAATAGAGTACAGAGGACCTAAATTTTCACCACATTATAAAACGTCAAAGACTATTGTGTTGGTTCAAGAAGACAATGGTCAATCTCTAATGTGTTTTGTTTGGTTCAAATCAACTCTCATCAATTTAAATTCCATTTTTGCTGTGCTTCATCTTAAATATTTTCTCCATGCAACATTTGGGCTAATTTTTAGATTAGACTAGAATATGGTGTATAGATGAGATATTCTTTCTTATTAGCTCTTCATATTTTTCCAAATTGAAAATTGATCCTGACTGGTAGAAAACTGTCATTTTTTACATGACTGGCCTTAACAAATTTCCTAGCCCTGAATATCTGCTGTGGAATTTTGTTGTGCCGCACCAAGTTCTCATTTTCACAAATTGTCATTTAATGAACTCTATCTGAGGCTTCAAATAAATCACAACCATTTAACTATAGTTTAAAATTCTTTTCCCTTCATTCTTGCATGTTTTAGGCAAAGGGAATTTGAGCCATGTACAGTTTGTGTATGGCTTGATACTTGATTTTGAAACTTTAGGTACTCAATTGCCTTTTTTCAATAGATTGTTTCCTACTTGTAAACAAGGACATGGCAGATATCATGTCTTGTTAAGAAATAAAAAATGTTCAAGAATCTAGACGGTGCAGGCTGAGAATGGAATCCATTCTTAAGCAGGCTGCATAGCCTTGTGACACTGTTGAGGGACACTATTGTGGCATCAACCATGTCAAATAAGATAAACTCTTTTTCATATTTCAAGCTTGTTGGTGAATCTGGTTTGCTATTCCTGGTATTGTCAGTAACATTTTTGTAGCTTTGAATACCACCAAAGATGCTTAGTTATGTTTTACTAGTGGGTATCACCAATCCCTTCCGGTTTACTTTCTCCTCCTGTCTGTGGACTATATTTCAAGTTTAATTCTTATCCTCAACTCTTTTATTCCATGGAATTTTGAATTGGTGATCAATGGTTACAAAAAATTTCCCAGTGCATAGCGATTGACATTAACATAAATTTGTGGCTTCCTCTCAGCCATCAAGATGTTGAGTGTCTCTGTATTTGGTTTAGGATTTCTTTTGATTTTCGCATGGCATGCAGCAGTGGCAGTGCTTTCAATGTTTATCTTTGATTGGGATGGATCTTTCTGCACAATATCTATACTAACTCCAACTTTCTCAGGCACAAGTTGTCCAAGAACTTTCTCATAAAATTAATTTTAAGTAAATTGCTAAATCTTGATCAACCAAGACTTTCTGCATTGTTAAAATTATGTGAGACTTTGTGGATGCAACAAAATTACACATCCCAAACTCGAGATAAAATTTATGATATCTATTCCTTCAATTCTATGTCTTCATTTCTTCTATGATTTACTGCAGCTGCATACTATCTTGTCCCCTTTCTGAAGCTGGTCAAGCATGGGAAACAAACCTGTTAAACAAGAAAGAGAAGCTGAGTCTCCATTGGCACCAAACAGGCCAGAGTTTCTCTTAAAAATCGTGCCACCAATGGACCATGCTTATGTTCGGTGGCTTGCTCGTGATCTTGAGAGGATTCATGGCTTTACTCCAAGAAATTGCCGTGCAGTGACGCCACCAGATCATTATGTTGAATACATGCGATCACATGGTTGGTTGGATGTGAACTTGGATGATCCTGATCTGGCTCATTTGTTTCCAAGTAAATAATCATGTAATCAAGGCAGGTGGTGATCCTCTTACTAGAAGTGTAATTAGGGAAATGGAATTTCTAATCTTTGCTGGAAAGTTGAACATGAGAGGTGGGCTGTTTATCAAATCATCATCATCATCATTTTGCTGCAGATGTGTTGCAAGAACTTAAGATAATTTGTAATATCAGAAATCCCTAGAGGGACAAGAAACTCTTTAGATAATCAGTTATGCTTCCTGGTATAAATATTGGTGCATTTCCAATGTCAGGAAGCAGAGTTGACAAAGGTAACAGGAAATGTGTCTTGTGATATCTTGCTTCTAAACAGACTTGAAAAAGGTTAAGCAGGAAACGTCTGTCTTGTGAGTTGTGATGTTTTGCCTCTACCAGAGTTGACGAAGGTTGGCAGGAAATGTTTCCCTAGAATTACTATAGTAAATGGGAATGCTTTGTGCATTGGTAGGTCTAGCATACTTCTGATGTCTGATTAATTAATTTCGAAAACAAAGAAGAAAATCTTGATGGGTCTCATGGTACTGCAACCACTGGATTGCTATCATTATCCAATGGCTTAAAAACAAGTCTTGTTCTTGCTAGAATTATTAAACCCCGCTCGAGATGTCAATACAGTGACCCACCAATATATTTTCTTATCAGGTGAAAATTAATTTCATCTTGTCCGTCTAGTTTGAAATATTTTATTTAAAATTATTTTATTTTATTTTTAATTTTAAAATTATATTGTTTTGGATTAACCTAAATTAATTTAAGTTAATCCTTTTAACTTGTAATTGTTAAGAGCAATAACTTTATTACCTTGAAAATTGGGAATAGTAAATTGTATTAATTCTATAATTAGTTGATCTTTTTAGTTTAAAAAACTTAATATAAAATCCCTAAATTTTTATATTTGTTTGTAACTCCCTCATTTTCTAAAATATCCTTTATTTCTGTACTCAACTCTTCCAATCTTTCCCATAAAAAAATAAGTTATATTTAAAAAGAGTAATTTTAACATTTAAAAAAGAATTAACAGTGAACTCAGATGACTCAGATGAAGGGATTATTAACATACGATTTTAAAACTACTAATTTGGAAAGACGTATAGAATACAGGACTAAGTTATAACTTACTCACTACCATGTGGTCCAGGTCCACTTCAAACAAGTGTAACAGTTGTTCATCATCATCATCAGCTCCTAAAACCCTAGACCCAGGCAGGCACATACATATCTGAACTGGCTAAAACCCTACCAAACCATCATATGCCCACTTCATTTCGTGGAAAACCCACAATTTCCCCCCCATAAATTTTCAATCTTGACATGAAAATTCAGTCCCCCAGTTGATCAGAACATGATAAAAAGGAGACCTTTTTGTCATGCTCTCTACTTCAAACCCAAAAAAGGACCAATCACTTCAACCTGTGCTGTCTCTTTAGACCCCCAACCAATCCCAAATGACCACACGTCCCTTTGCCAATCCTTAGTTCATGACCTTCTTCGCCGCGGTCTTTTGTCCTCTGCACAGCAAGTTGTTCAGAGATTCATTGCCAGCTCTCCAACAGTCCATGATGCAATCTCCGCCATTGAGTTTGCCTCCGCGAGTGGCATGGACCTTGGCCCTGGAATTTCTGGTGAACTTATTAGGAAATTGGTTGACTTGGGCCATCCTTTATCGGCGCATGAGTTTTATCATGATCTTGTGGTTGCTAGAGGTATTGAGCCGGACTCGAATATTGTTAATTCTCTCGTTATTTGTTTGGCCAAGTTAGGGAAATTAGATGATGCCGTAAAGCTTTTTGATAGACATATTGGTAGTGGTGATTGTGTGGTTAGTAATGCTGCTTGTAGCACGATTCTTAAAGGGTTTTACGAGCAAGATAAGTTTGTGGAGGCGTTTGATTATTTTGTTAGGATCAGTGATGCTAATGTGAAATTGGGTATGTGGGCTTACAATGTTTTGATTGATGGATTGTGTCAACAAGGGTACGTGGGTGAAGCGATAGAAGTGTTAGATATAATGTGCAGAATAACTGGGTTGCCGCCTACTCTGCATATGCTCAAGACATTGTTTTATGGGCTTTGCAAGAGAGGGTGGTCCATCGAGGCAGAGTGGATTTTTGAAGAGATGGAGGCACAAGGTTTCTTTGTGGATAAGGTGATGTATACTTCGCTGATGAATGCTTATGGTAAGGATAAGAAGATGAAGATGGCACTGAGGGTTTATTTTAGGATGCTGAAGAATGGTTATGACCCGGATATTTGTACTTGTAATACTTTGATTTATGGATTTTCAAAGATGGGTTTGTTTGATAAAGCGTGGGTGTTGTACAACCTGATGAATGACCTGGGGATTCAGCCTAATGAGGTCACTTATAGTATAATGATTCATAATTATTGCAAGAAAGGGAAGTTGGATTGCGCTATGTCGCTTTTGAATAGAATGGCTCCCTGCAATTTGACTCCTTGTGTGCATTGTTATACGCCTATAATGGTCACTCTTTATAAGCTGAATAGGTGTTTGGAAGTTGATGAATGGTGTGAAAGAATGCTGGAAAGTGGAATTGTTCCGGACCATGTTTTGTTTTTTGTACTCATGAAGAATAAACCTAAGGGGCTTGGGTTTGAGCTTCAACTCTGTTTGTTGATGTTGCAGGCAATCGCCAAGAACGGGTGTGGGTTGGACTGTTCTTCACTCACAAATTCTGATAAGATAAATTCCACTCTGGCTTTGGAGCAAGAAATTGAGCTACTTCTGAGAGAAATTGCAAGAAGTGATTTGAATCTAGGTAATGTGGCTGGTGGTATCTATGTTAGTGCCTTGTGTGAAGGTGGAAAGACAGAATCTGCGTTGGATTGCTTGGAAAATATGGTAAATGCGGGATGTGTTCCTTTGCTTTTCACTTTCAACTCTCTGATCAAACGTCTATTCCAGGACGGGCTTTCTGAGGATGTCAAATCTCTGATTGAAATTATGCAAAACTGGGGCATATCTCCAAACTTGGAAACTTATCTGATAATGGTAAATGAATACTGTAAACAAGAGGATCTGGCATTGGCTTTTGGTATTTTGGAGCAGATGGAGGAAATGGGTCTGAAACCTAATGTAGCTATCTATGACTGCATTATTGCTTGTCTAAGCCAACAGAGGAGAATCTCTGAAGCCGAAACTCTTTTCTGCAGGATGCTTGAGAATGGTGTGGATCCTGATGAAGTTGCCTATATGACAATGATCAATGCTTATGCTAGGAATGGAAAAGGTGTTAAAGCCCTCCATTTGTTTGAGATGATGATAAAGAATGCCATTCAGCCAAGTTCTTATTCTTACACTGCACTGGTAGCGGGTTGGTGAAGAGAAAAATGACTATTGAGGGGTGCGTTTATCTTGAAAAAATGTTGGCATAGGGTTTTGTGCCAAATATTGTCTTGTATACCTTTCTTATCAATCATTTTCTGAAGATGGGAGAGTTTAAATATGCCTTCAGACTCATTGATTTGATGTTTAGAAGTCAGATCGAAGCTGACCTTGTCTTGCACATTGCTTGGATTAGTGGTGTTTGCAGAAATATCTTTGGTACCAAGAAAAGATGGTACATGACAAACAGAATGTCTACAAGGGCTAGAAAACTGCTATTTAATTTGCTCCATCAAAAAGTCTCCTTGCCTGGAGAAGATGTTTTTAGTGTTTCTGCTTGTTCTTTTAGGGAATAAAAGACTTAGCATTAAGCTCATGCAGAAAATAAAAGAACAGGTTTTATGCCCAACCTTTACCTCTATAATGTCACTGTCTCCGGATTTTGCTGGGTAAATTTGATAGAGGATGCTTACCATCAACTTAGACTGATGCAAGAGGAGGGTCTACTTCCATCATTGGTGCACATGGCAGGGCTGGTGAAATTGATCGGGCTATTGGATTGTTTAATAGGATGGATGCAGATGGTTGCAGCACCCCTGACAGATGTACATACAACACTTAACTGAAATCACTTTGCAGGTCTGGTAGATAATTAGATGCTTTATCTCTTGTGCATACAATGAGCAAGAGGGGCTTCTTTCCAAACAGGCTGGCTTATGAAAATCACACCATTATTTTTGTGCTGGTCACATGATCATTCCTGCTTTCAGGATATTTGAAGAAATGGTTGCTTGCAATCTTGTGCCTTACCTGTATAGATGGAACTTGCTGCTTTATATCTTATGTGAAGAAAAGAAACTCCACGAAGCTTATAGGGCGAGTGATTTGATGTTTGAGAGAGGATTTCTACCCGACGAGTCAGTAATGAGGTTCCTAGTTGAAACATCTGATAAACACCCCCTGCTTCTTGTGAACCATGTTCTGAACAAATATGAACAGCCCACTCTTTCTCAGTAGAACTCGACTTCACCAGTCTCTCACAAGTCTGCAGAAATACTCGTTATGGCTCTGCTTGCTTTGATCCACATTGGTCAGTTTTCAAGTTTCTGTTCGCAGGAGATCCCACTGTCTTCTATGAAATCACAATCTCTTACAGCAGTGCCTGCTCTCTGGGAGTTCACCATCAGGTTTTCTTTTATCTTTCCTTCTTCCTGTAGACTCGACCTCCTTCTCTCTGGGTCATGCACTGACTGGTAGAATATTTATAAAGTAACCTTTCTGTTGAATATGATGATGGTTTCCCTGGATCTTTCTTTCCTTTTTGCCTGCCTAATTTATTCCATCTCTCACCTCATCCTTTTTTTGCTTTATGTCATCATATACAGTGTGGCACTTGGAATCTCTTGCAATTCAAAATTACAACAAATCTTTAAGATGAAAAAAAAGGGGGTTTTGAAATTCTCTTCAAAATTATTTTTAAGACATTTTTATATCTTCATCTATGTAATCAACCATGTTCATGTATCTTAGAACACTAACTAGAGCAACCTAAGACTAAAGAATTGGGGTTCGTCGTCTTCTTTGCCATAATTTCTTTGTCGTGGTCCCCTCTATCTTGGTAAAGCTAAAAAAAGTCAAAAGCTTGGGCACCATAGGACAACCAATTAGGCTGACAAAATCAGTCTAAAGTAGTCCTAAATCAATTTTCATAAGACTGGTAAGAATTGGGCCAAAATGACAATAACTGGTTAAAAGTAGGGTCCAAAAGAAAATTTGCAAGAAAAAGGCCCAAACCCAAATAACAAGAAAAGAGCCGTGTAAACAGTTGCCCTAAGAAGTGGTGGGAAAGTGCATCGTAGTGGGGAGGGGGGTAGGCTTAGGGTTAGGGTGATTTAAATTAACCACCCCTTCTCTTTTTTTATTTTATTTTATTTTATGATTTTTTTTCATGATAATTGAGCAGATTTATTGTTTTTTTGGGGTTTCTTAAGAGTAAATGATAATTTAAATCCTTGCAATTTAATCTCTTTAGTTTTAAAAATGATTAATTGAACTTTTGACCATATTTGACTTTTGGGTAAATGATAAAAAAATATGTAAAAAATTAATGATATTACAAAATTAATATTACTAGGGTGGTTATGTTATAAATGACATTGTTATAGAACCTGGTCCGTTAACGGTTGACCCGAGGCTCGGGTGACCCAACGCCTTAACTAGGCTTTACAAAGTTAAAAAATAAAGTTAAAATTGATCCATTTAAACCCGTGGTGATTT